>Ga0194120_10000210_pt1 | contig 105421 bp, 92 predicted proteins | sample TA2MahCa65mmetaG_FD_148642 | JGI IMG/M metagenome (GOLD analysis project Ga0194120, IMG submission 148642) | Freshwater microbial communities from Lake Tanganyika, Tanzania - TA2015019 Mahale Deep Cast 65m | ecosystem: Environmental > Aquatic > Freshwater > Lake | place: Tanzania: Lake... | reverse complement strand
TGGCGCAAACGCACGCAAACGCCCCTAGGACGCGCGGAACGCAGCGGGGGGCGGCAAAACCGGGGGCAAAAAAGGTCCGCCGGGCGCTGCCGGGCACGGCGTGGAGGCGAAAAAAGGCGCCGGCACCGCCGCTCCGCGGCTGGCCGGCGCGGGGCGGTGGATTCTGGCTGCGCCGCAGCCTTGACGCCGACACCATTGCGCGTACACTTCCGCGGCCGCTCGGCGGGCCGATGTCAGGTCGCCCCACGAGGGCCGCGTCGGTCTGCCCGGCGCGCGGGCGGTCGGCGCGGCCGCCTGCACACGACTGGCGGCATAGCAAAGTGGTAATGCAAGGGACTGCAACTCCCTCATCCCCGGTTCGAATCCGGGTGCCGCCTCCCGGTTGCGCCGGCCCCATTCCCGCCTTGTCGGGTCGCGGGCGACGCAACGTTCCTGCAGCGGTTGTGCGCACATCCTGCACTTGGGCCCAAGTCCTCGACGTGGCCAAGGCGCATGAGGCTTGCGCTCTGACCTGCGCGCCGCCCGTTGCGCGCCCTGCGATCGCGGCTCCGCCGCATTGAGGGGTGGGGCATGGTTGGGCGGATTGTGCATGCGCTGCGCGGGCAGTCGCCGTCGGCCGAGCCGCGGCAACTGCGGCGTACTCCGGAAATTCCGAATCGCCCGAGCCCGCGCGGTGGATCGCCGCGGGGCCTGACGGTCGTCGTCCGCAACGGACGATCCCAGCGATGCGTGGCGCGCGCCCGCAAGGTTCGAGAACCGTGGTCCGGCCTGACCCATCCGATTCGCCTCCGCGTCGGCCCGCAAAGGGTCGCGCAAGGGACCGCGTGCCCGGCCACACGACCCGTGACGCCGAGGCCGACGGCCGGCCCGCACCCATGGACCTCCACCAGAGCACTGAAACCGTGTCGACCGCGGTCGCTGCGTCGGCTGCGGCGCTCCACCTCGATGTCCTGGCCGTCGAGGTCCGGCCCGCAGGCGGCGATGTCCGCATCGTCGTGTTGGCCGATCGGATGGCGGGCCGCGGCGGCATCACGCTGGACGAGTGCGCCGCGCTGTCGTTGGCCATCCAGGCGCGCCTCGACGTCCACGTCGGTCTTGCCGACCGCTACGAGCTCGAGGTCTCGAGCCCCGGCCTGGACCGACCGCTGCGCCACCTGGACGATTGCGCCCGCTTTGTCGGCGTGGACGTCCGCCTCGCGGTCCGCGCGCCGGCCGGGGACGCAGCCGTGCGCTTCGGTACTTTGATCGCCGTCGACCGCACCGAAGGGACGCTCGACCTGCGCCTGCCCGCAGCCAAGGGCACCCGCGCCGGACACGACCTGCACCTGGCGTGGGGCGAAGTACAGTCCGCGCGCCTGGCTCCGACCGTGCAGCAGTGGCAGGCGCTCGGCGCCCGCCTGGCGGCTGAAACCCCACATGTCGCGCTCGACCAGACCGGCGACGCCGAGCCGCAGGTCCCGTGAGCACTCCAGTCCATTCGGCACGTGTACCCACAGCCGACCCGGTGGGTCGCACCCGCGCGTGGGTGCAAGACGACCCGCGATACATGCCGCACGACCCACATCGCGTTGTTTTTCCACGGGCGCTGCATTCCGACTGCGATGTGCGCAACGGCGCCCCTCTCGACCCGATCGCCGCGCCGCGCCTGCGGCTGCGACCCACCCCTGCACCCCGCCACCGCAAGGAGAACCCATGATCGCCAACCTCAACCAGATCATCGACCAAGTCAGCAAAGAAAAGAACGTCGACCGGGCCGTCCTGGTCGATGCGCTTGAGCAGGCGATCGTGTTCGCAGCGCGCAAGACCTTTGGCCAAGGCCGCGAATTGGAGGCCAAATACAACGACGAAGACGGCCAGTGCGAGCTGATGCTGTACATGACCGTGGTCGCGGACGAGGCCCTGGAGGACTTCGAGCGGCAGTTGCCGCTGTCGACGGCGCAGACCATCGACCCCGAAGTGCAGGTGGCAGACGAACTCGGCTTCCAGATCTTTTACCTGGACCGCGACCGCGCGCGCGCTGAGGAGGAGGACCGCAAGTACGGGGACATCCTGGGCATCCGCACGGCCCGCCAACAGTTCGGCCGCATCGCCGCCATGACCGCCAAGCAGGTCATCATGCAGCGTGTGCGCGAAGCGGAACGCGACGTCGTGTTCAACGAATACAAGGACCGCAAGAGCGAACTGGTCACCGGTATCGTGCGCCGCTTCGAGCGCGGCAACGTCATCGTGGACCTGGGCCGCGCCGAGGCAGTGCTGCCGGTGCGCGAGCAGATGTTCCGTGAGTCGTACCGGGCCGGCGACCGCGTCCAGGCGTACGTCAAGGACATCAAGCGCGAAGCGCGCGGGCCGCAAATCGTGCTGTCGCGCACCGACGACCGGCTGATCGAGAAGTTGTTCGAGCTCGAAGTTCCAGAAATCTACGAAGGCATCGTCAAGATCATGCGCGTAGCCCGCGAGCCCGGCGAGCGCGCCAAGATCGCCGTCGCGAGCAAGGACACCGACGTCGACCCGGTCGGCGCATGCGTCGGCATGAAGGGCTCGCGGGTCCAGGCGGTGGTTCAGGAGCTCAAGGGTGAGAAGATCGACATCGTGCCGTGGAGCCCGGACACCGCCAAGTTCGTGTGCAACGCGATCCAGCCGGCGGAGGTCAGCCGCGTGCTCATCGACGAGGACAACCAGACCATCGAACTCATCGTGCCGGACGAACAGCTGAGCCTGGCGATCGGCCGCCGCGGCCAGAACGTGCGCCTGGCCTCCAAGCTGGTCGGCTGGAAGATCGAGATCCAAAGTGAGTCCAAGATCGAAGAGAGCAAGCAGGCCCTGGCGGCCGCGCTGACCGCCGTGCCGAATCTGGACGAGACGGTCATCTCGTACCTGTTCAAGCTCGGCTACCACAGCCCGGAGAACCTGCTCAACGCCCACCCGGAGGATCTGGCGGCCATCCACGGCATCGACGCGATCGCCGCCGAGCAGATCCAGCAGATCGCCTACGAGGTCAAGAAGAAGCGCGACGAAGAGGCCCGGCTGGCCAAGGAGCGCGCCGCCGCCGAAGCTGCCGCTGCGGCCGAAGGTCTGGGCGAGGCCGCGGCTGCGGCCGAAGGTGGCGACGGGGCCACGCCAGCGACCGCATCTGCCGAAGCCGCGCCTGATGCCATCGAGAGCGCCGCACCCGCGGCCGTGGCTTCGTGAACATGCGCCACCACAGCGCATCGATGGGTTCTGCACGTGACCGTCGCCACTCTCCAAGTTTTGTCAGAGCGCACGGCTGCGTCCCAGACCGTGCGGGCGCGCGAGAACGGGCTGGCGCGCGGGACTGGGCCGGCCCGAATCATCGGCCCGGTGCGCAGTTGTGCAGCGTGCCGACGGCGCGGGCCGATCGATAGCTTCATCCGGCTGGGCGACAGCGCTCACGGCATCTTCTTGACGCGAATCGGCCGCTGGATTGGCTGCTGGTGCGTCTGGCCGCCAGCCGCGAACGGCCCTCGCACCTCGCTCGGGGAGCCGCGGCTTGCTTCGCCGGACCAATGCGAACACAATACCGCCCCCCGCTCGTCCGCCGACCCGGCGCTGACTGGCGGTCGCAGGCCCACCGGCAAAACCACTGCCGGCGGCGTGCGAGGCTGCAATCTGTGCGCGCGCGGGCGCTGCCTGCACCAGTGGCTTTCGGCTGCGGGGCGGTCGGCGCGCAAGCGAGCAGGTGCCGCGAACACGGCAGGCGCCGACGGCGGGCCGGACCGCGCCGGCCGAATGCACGGGGCCGAAGCCGGTCCCCTGGCGTTGGCGGTGGCCGACCGCATCGAGGCGTTGTGGACGCAGCGCGCCGATGGATTGCGACGACGCGGAATCGAGTCGCGCAGCGACGTGAGGTCGCAGGCGTGGCTCAGCTTGCGGGATGAACTGCGCTCCGCGGCGCAGCCCGCACCTCGCCGCCCCGGCGATCAACGGGGACGCGCCACTTCAAACAACGGCGCGCGGGAGTAGCACCTTGGCGGCTGCAAAGATCGGCGTTCGAGAATTGGCGAAGGAACTCGGGGTCAGCGACCGCGATTTGCTCGATGTCGCCACCAAGGTCAACATCCGGCCCGTCATGAACATGCTCGAGCCGGCGCAGGCCATGATCCTGCGCACCAAGGTCCGAGCAGCCCATGGCGGCGCGCCAGCGGCCGTACCCGCGTCACCATCGGCCGGCCCACGGCCCGTCGTGGTCGCGCCCGCCGTGCGGCCAGCAACGCCCCCACCACCGGCCCAAGCTGCGGCGCGCGCTCCGCTGGCACCGACGGCGGGCAAAGCGTCGAGCGCAAGCAAGGCGCCGCCCCCCGCTCCGCTACCGGCGCCGCCCCCCGTCCTGCGCCGCCGCGCCGCCACCGCCGCGGACACCCCCGCAGAGCCTGTCGCGGCGCCACAACCCACGGTCGCCGTGGTTGTGGAGCCCCCTGCCGCGGTCGAGGTGGCCCCGCAGGAGGAGCCGGCCGCGGCCGACACCGCACCGGTCCCAGCGCCCACCACGGCCAACGTTGCGCCCGCCGTCGAACCCGCGGTCGCCGAAACCGCGGCACGACCGCCAGCACGGCCGGGCAATGTCCCCCGGATCCGCCGCTTCAAGGCGTCGGACCTCGAGGTTCCGGCAGAACTGCATCTGCGCATTCACCAGCCCGCCCCGCAACCCGAACCCAGCCAGGAGGCAAAAGTCGGTACCGATGCGAGCCTCGCGCCGACCGAGGTCGGCCTGGCCACGCCGACCGTCGCCGCGGCCAGGCCGGATTCGACTGCGCCGACACCGGAATCGCCTCCGCCTGCAGAAGCCAAGAGCGGACCGCGGCCGGTGGCCGGGGACGCCAAGCTGCCGGACAACGACCCACGCGCGTTCGCAGCGCGGCGCAAGGCGGCCGAAGCCGCAGCGGAAGCCAACAAGGTCGTCACCCGCCTCGAGGACATCGGCAAGGCGCTGGACACCAGTGGCGATCTGCCCAGCACCTCGAAGCGGCCGACCCTGCGGCGCATGGCGATGCCCGAGGTGCTGGTCAACCTGCCCCCCAAGCCCGCTGCGCGCCCCGCGAGCGATGCCGTCGCGCCCGCTCCCGTCTCGGCGGTGGACGAATTCGGCGTTCGGCGCGTGGTCGAAGCACCTGCCGCGGACGCAGGGCGCGGTGGACGCAAGCTCATCTACGATCGGCACCGCGATTCGCAATCTGCGGGCCTCGACGGCCGCGGCCGCAGCAAGAAGAAGGCGGGCAAGGGCTCCAAGGTGCAGGCGGTCGCGATTCCGGCGCCGCAGCCGACCAAGGCCGAGAAGCGCCACCTGCGCATCGAGGACACGATCACCGTCGCCAATCTGGCGCACCAGATGTCGGTCAAGGCCACCGAGGTCATCAAGAAGCTCTTCAGTCTCGGCATGATGGCCACGGTCAACCAACCGCTGGACTTGGACACCGTCGAGTTGGTCGCAACGGATTTCGGGTTCACGGTCGAGAACGTCGGCTTCGACCTAGAGCAGTACCTGCAGAAGCCAGCAGACACACAGGGAACTGAACTGCCGCGATCGCCAGTTGTCACGGTGATGGGCCACGTCGATCACGGCAAAACCAGCCTGCTCGACGCCATCCGCAAGACCCACACCGCGGCGCGCGAAGCCGGGGGCATCACCCAGCACATCGGCGCCTACGTCGCACAGGTTCCGGGCACGCAGTTCGAAGACGGCCAACCGCGCCGGGTGGTGTTCCTCGACACGCCGGGCCACGAGGCCTTCTCAGCCATGCGGGCGCGCGGTGCCAAGGCCACCGACGTCATCGTGCTGGTGGTCGCGGCCGACGATGGGGTGATGCCGCAGACCGTCGAAGCCATCAGCCACGCCAAGGCCGCCAAGGTGCCGATCGTGGTGGCGGTCAACAAGATCGACAAGCCGGGCGCCGACATCGACAAGGTGCGCCGCGAACTGGCCGATCACGGCGTCGTCGCCGAGGAGTGGGGCGGCGACTGCATCTTCGTAGAGGTGTCCGCAAAGACCGGTCAGAACCTGGACAAGATGCTGGAGATGCTCGCCTTGCAGGCCGACCTGCTCGAACTCAAGGCCAACGCCGAATGCGACTCGCGCGGTCTGGTGATCGAATCGCGTCTCGAGAAGGGCCGCGGCCCCGTCGCAACGCTGCTGGTTCAGGCCGGCACCTTGCGCAAGGGCCAATTCATCGTCGCCGGGTCGCAATACTGCCGCGTGCGCGCCATGCTCGACGATGCGGCGAAGAACGTCGACAGCGCCGGCCCGTCGACGCCGGTCGAGGTCATCGGCTTCGACCACGTCACGGTGGCAGGCGACGAGTTCTACGTGGTGGCCGACGAGAAAAAGGCCAAGGCCATCGTCGAGCACCGCATCGAGAAGTCGCGCGAGAAGGAACTGCTCAAGACCGCGAAGCGCACGCTCGAGGACATGTTCGGCCACGCGGGCGAGCCCCAGCAGCGGGAACTCAACCTCATCGTCAAGGCCGATGTGCACGGCTCGGCCGAGGCCCTCAAGCAGGCGCTGTCCAAGATCGAGCACGAAGAGGTCAAGGTGCGCGTGCTGCACGCTGCCGTGGGCGGCGTGACCGAAAGCGACATCAACCTGGGTGCCACGACCAAGGGATTCGTCATTGCCTTCAACGTCAAGCCCGAGGCCAAAGGCAAGCGCCTGGCCGACGAGCTCGGCGTGCAGATCCGGCAGTATTCGGTCATCTACGATGCCATCGACGACGTGACCGTGCTGCTCGAAGGCATGCTGACGCCGATCATCGAAGAAGTGGTGCTCGGCCACGCCGAAATCCGCCAGATCTTCACCGTACCCAAGCTCGGCGTGGTGGCCGGCTCGCACGTCACCGACGGAGCGCTACAGCGCAACCAGCGCCTGCGGGTGCTGCGCGCGGGCGAGGTGGTGCACGAGGGCGAGTTCGCGTCGCTCAAGCGCTTCAAGGACGACGCCAAGGAAGTGGCGCAGGGCTACGATTGCGGCATTGGCATCGCCGGCTTCACCAAGTTCCAGGTGGGCGACGTGGTGCAGTGCTACGAACTCAAGAAGATCCCGCGCAAGCTCAAGCCCGAGGGGGCTGGCGGCGGCCGCGCGATTGCGGGCTGACCACGACCTTCCTTGCGCGTCCCCGGCCCCGGTGACCCGCCGCGGTCCGAAACCTGCCCATGCGCCGCAAACCCTCGTTCACACGCGCCGATCGCATCGAGCACCTGATGCTGGGCGAGGTCGAGCGCCTGCTTGCCTACGAGGTCAAGGATGCGCTGGCCCAGAACATCAAGGTCACGACGGTGCGGCTGTCGCCCGACCTCGGACACCTGCGCGTGGGCTATGTGCTGCACGACGGCAGCCAGCCCTTCGAGGCGCTGACCGACATGCTTGCGCGCACGACGCCTTTTGTGGCGCGGACCCTTCGCGAAGAGCTTGCGCTGCGGCACCGCCTCACCGTGGCGTTCGCCTTCGACCGCGAAGCCGACCAGCTCGAGCGCGTCCGCGCGCTTTTGCGCCGGCCCGACCCGGCGCCTGAGGAGTCCGATGGTACCGAACCGCGAGCCTGAGCCAGTGGCAGATGGACCTGAGCCTTGCGGCGTCCTCATCATTGACAAGCCGTTGGGTTGGACGTCGCGCGACATCGTCAACAAGGTCGGGCGGCTGCTCGGGACGCGCTCGGCCGGCCACGCCGGTACGCTCGATCCGCAAGCGAGCGGGGTCCTGGCCGTGGCCATGGGCGAAGCGACCAAACTCGTGCCGCGCCTGATGGACGCCGGCAAGACCTACGAGGCCGAGATCAGCTTCGGCGCAGCGACCCTGACCGACGATGCCACTGGCCGGATCGTGCGCCAGGCGGCGGTGCCGCGGCCGCTGGACAAGGCGCGCGTCCAGGCCACGCTCGACCGCTGGCTGGGCACGCACATGCAGGTGCCGCCGCAGGTTTCGGCATTGCAGCGCGACGGCGTCCGAGATCACAAGCGGGTCCGGCAGGGCGAGACCGTCGTGCGAGCGCCGCGCCCGGTTCGCTTCGACGCCGCAGAGGTGCTGGCCGTGGTGGGGCCGGTGGTGCGGGTGCGGTTGCAGGTCGGTTCCGGCTTCTACGTGCGTGCGCTGGCGCGCGACCTGGGCGAGGCGTTGGGGTCGGCTGCGCACTTGACTGGACTGCGACGCACCGCGGGCTGCGGCTTCGCCCTGGCCGAAAGCGTGACCCTGGACGCACTGGTCGCGATGTCTGCCGACGCGCGCCATGCGGCGCTTCTGCCGCTGCTGGCGGTGGCCGGGCGGCTGCTGCCGATTGCGCAGGTGGATGCCGCCACGGCACTCGGGCTGCGCCAAGGTCGCCGCGTGCCCTGGCTAGGTAAGGACGGCACCGAACTGCTGGCTGTGCATGACGAAACCGCCGTTGCGGTCGCGCGGATCGACGCCGGGGCCCTGCTCGTCGTGCGCGGTTTTGCCCACCCCAACTTGCAGCGGGCTGCGGTCGAGAGCCAGCGCAAGGCCGACCCGGCGGCGACAGCAGCGTGAAGCGAGGAGCAGCCCCTCGGCTGGATTTTTCGCGTTGACATCGGCCTTTTCGGCTGCCTATACTTCCGCCCCCGAAGTGGACACCCAGGAACCGCGGTGTCCGGGCGTCGTGCCAGAAACCACTTGATCAGATTGGCATTTCGCCCTCAGCGACCACCGCAACCGCCGCCCGCAGCGGCACGCAAAAGGAACCGGCCGAACATGGCGCTCCTCGCATTCCAGAAAGCCGCAATCGTGCAAAGCAACGGCAAGCATGCCGCCGACACCGGTTCGCCGGAGGTGCAGATCGGCATCCTGACCGAACGGATCAACTACCTGACCGAGCACTTCAAGACCAACGCCAAAGATCACCACAGCCGGCGCGGCTTGTTGCGCCTGGTCAGCCGCCGCCGCGGCCTGCTCGACTACGTGCACCGCACCGACGTCGAGCGCTACAAGGCGATCCTGGTCAAGTTCGATCTGCGCAAGTAGTTGCCTGCGGGGCGGTCACCGCTGCCGCATGGATGTCCGCGGACCCTTTCGTTCGCGGATCCAGCCAAAGCCCGACGGGCGCTCAAGTTGGGCGTCCGGCCCGCCGCAACCGCCGCGCGTGCCAGCACCATGCTGGTCAACGCCCCAGACCGCCCAGCCGGCGCGGAACCGCCGGCCCTCGCGGAACGCCTGCGCGCCAGTTCGGCAATGCAGCGTCCACCCGCATCGTCGCGGACCCGGCCTGATGCCGCCCGCCGCCTTCAAGGAAGTCTTCATGTCTCTTTTCCCGAACCACCGCCGCACCGACATCACCATCGGCGGCAAGACCCTGACGCTGGACACCGGCAAGGTCGCCAAGCAGGCCAATGGTGCCGTCCTGGTGACCATGGGCGAAACGACGGTGCTGTGCACGGTCGTGTCGGCCCTGGTCAACAAACCGGGAGCCCCGTTCTTTCCGCTCAGCTGCGACTACGTCGAGAAGATGTATGCCGCCGGCCGCGTGCCCGGCAGCTATTTCCGTCGCGAGGCGCGGCAGGGCGAACACGAGATTCTGGCGAGCCGCGTCATCGACCGGCCGTGTCGGCCGCTGTTTCCTGACGGCTTCATGGCCGAGACCCAGGTCCTCGCCCATGTGTTCTCGTACGACAAGGTCAACGACCCGGTGGTGATGGCCGTCAACGGCTGTTCGGCCGCGCTCGCCATCTCGGACATCCCGTGGGCCGGCCCAATCGCGGCGGCGCGCATCGGTCTGGTGGACGATCAACTGGTGTGCAACCCGACCAAGCAGCAGCGTGAGGTCTCGCTTTTGGACCTTTTCATGGTCGTGGGACCGCAGGGCATCGTGATGGTGGAGGCGGGTGCCCAATTCGTGCCCGAAGCCACGATGATCGAGGCGCTGCTGTACGGCGAGGCGCAACTCAAGCCGGTGGTCGCAGCCATCGAGCAACTCGCCGCGGAGATTGGCAAGCCCAAGTACGTGTTCACGCCGCCACAGGCCGACGGCGAGCTGGTGGCCGCGTGCCGCGACGTCGCCTACGCCGAAATGCAGACGGCCATGGGCATTCGCGAGAAGCAGGCCCGCTACACCGCCGCCGGCGCTGCCAAAAAGCATGCCGTCGAAGCCCTGGCCGAGCGGTTCCCCAACCGCGAAGGGGAGATCAAGGACATCGTCTCCACCTTCAAGGATGAAATCTGCCGCAAGCAGATTGCCCTCGACCGCACGCGTCTGGATGGTCGGGCGCTCGACCAGGTCCGTCCGATCGAGATCGAGGTCGGCATGCTGCCCCGCGCCCACGGATCGGCGCTGTTCACGCGCGGCGAGACCCAGGGTCTGGTGGCCGTGACCCTCGGCACCGGCCACGACGCCCAAAAAGTCGAAAACCTCGACAGCCGCGACAACGAGCGCAAGTTCTTGCTGCACTACAACTTTCCGAGCTTCTCGACCGGCGAGGTCAAGCCGATGCGCGGCCCGGGTCGCCGCGAAATCGGCCATGGCAACCTCGCGCTGCGCGGCATCCAACCGGCGCTGCCGAGCTTTGAGCTTTTCCCGTACGTCATCCGCTCGGTCAGCGAAATCCTCGAGTCCAACGGGTCGTCGTCGATGGCCACGGTCTGCGGCACGTCGCTGGCGTTGATGGATGCCGGCGTGCCTGTGTCGTCGGCGGTGGCGGGCGTGGCGATGGGTCTGGTCAAGGAGGGCGACGCCATCGGCGTGTTGACCGACATCCTGGGCGACGAGGACCACTTTGGCGACATGGACTTCAAAGTGGTCGGCAATCGCGCCGGTATCAGCGCGCTGCAGATGGACATCAAGATCGATGGCCTGGACCGGGCCGTGCTCGAGACGGCGCTGGCACAGGCCCGCGCCGGTCGCTTGCACATCCTGGACGAGATGGACAAGGTGATCAGCCGCGAGCGGCCGGACCTGTCGCCGTATGCGCCGCGCATCTACACCATTCTCATCAACCCCGAGCGCATCAAGGATCTCATCGGCCCGGGCGGCAAGCACATCAAGGCCATCCAAGCCGCCACCGGAGTGCAGATCGATATCGAGGAAGATGGCACGGTCCGCGTCGGCGCCTCGGACGCCGAGATCGCCGAGAAGGCCATCGAGCTCATCCGCGCCCACACCTCGGAGGCCGAGATCGGCAAGGACTACGACGGCGAGGTCACCCGCGTGGTCGACTTCGGCTGCTTCGTGCGCATCATGCCGGGCACCGAGGGCCTCGTGCACATCAGCGAACTGGCCGAGGGCCACGTGCCGAGCGTCAGCGCGGTCTGCAAGACCGGCGACAAGCTCAAGGTGCGGGTGATCAGCATCGAACGCGGCAAGGTCCGCCTGTCGCACCGCGAGGCCGCGGGCGAGAACGTGATCAAGTTCGAGCCGCGCGCCCAGCGCGAAGACCGCGGCGATCGCGGTGACCGCGGCGATCGCGGAGACCGCGGCGATCGCGACTATCGCGGTGATCGGGGTCCAGCCCGCGGCGCAGAGCAGGGCGGCCGCGGTGAACGCAGCGAGGCGGCCGAGGGTCGACGCCGCGATCGCAGTGAGCGCCGGTAGACGTGCAATTCGCCCAGTGACGCCAAAAGCGCTGCGGCGCGCCAGGGAGAGGATCCTTGGCGCGCCGCGGCGTTTTTCAGGTGCGCCGAGAGCGGCGCAGGACCACGCTACCTGCGCGAACCGAAAAGGCGCAGCAGGTTCAGGAAAAGGTTGATGAAGTCGAGGTAGAGATTCAGGGCGCCGCGCAGCGCGGCCTTGCGGCGCTGTTCGGGATTGGAGAATCCGAGGTAGCCGAGCTTGCGAAACTGCTGGACGTCATAGGCGGTGAGGCCCGTGAAGATCAGGGCCCCCAACACGCTGACGGCGAACTGGACGGCGCTGGACGCCAAGAAGAGGTTGACGACGCTGGCGATGAGGATGGCCAGCACGCCCATCATCAAGAACGACCCGATGCTGGTCAGATCGCGCTTGGTCACGGCCCCGTAGACCGCCATGGAGGTGAATACGCCGGCCGTCACGAAAAACACGTTGGCCACCGATGCGCCGGTGTAGATCAACAACAGCGGGGCGAAGGTCACGCCAGTCAGGGCGGCGTAGAAAAGGAAGGCGCCCGCGGCGACCGCTGCCGACATCCGGTTGATCAAAGCGGAAAACGCGAGAACAACCACCAGCTCAAGGATGACGAGCGGCAAGTACAGGCGCAACGCGGCCTGCATCAGCGGCTCGGACGACGCCACGGCCATCGCCAGCCCGCCGGACAGCGCGAGCCCACCGGCCATCCACCCGAAAACCTGATTCATGAACCGCGCAGCCAATTCGGTGCGCGCGGCCACTTCCAACTCGCCAGCCTGCGACCACGGCCGGGGGGCTTCAAACTCCTGCATCGACATGGTGCCTCAAAACCGCGAAATCGCGCGGTCCTGGCGGCAGGATAAGGCAGCCTCGGGTGTGGTCAAGCCCCGGCAGCAGATGGCGTCTTCTCGAAGCGGCGACGGTCGGATTCGCGCAAGTGCCGCTTGCGCAGGCGCAGCGACTTGGGCGTGACTTCGACCAATTCATCGTCGGCGATGAATTCCAGCGCCTCTTCCAGACTCAGCCGCTTGGCGGGCGTCAGCAGCAGCTTCTCGTCGGCACCGGCCGAGCGGATGTTGGTCAGCTTCTTTTCCCGGCCGGCGTTGATGACGAGGTCGTTGTCGCGGTTGTGCACGCCGATGACCTGGCCCTCGTACACGTCGACGCCGGGCCCGAGGAAGAACTGGCCGCGGTCCTGCAGGTTGTAGATGCCGTATTGCGTTGTGGTGGTCGGCTCCAGTGCCACCAGCGCACCATTCTGCCGGCGCCGGATGTCGCCGCGCCACGGCCCGAATTCGGCAAACGTGTGGTAGATGACGCCGGTGCCGCGGGTGTCGGTCAAGAACTGCGAACGGTAGCCGATGAGGCCGCGCGAGGGACAGCGGAACTCCATGCGCACGGTGCCGTCGTCCTCAACGTTCATCAGCCGCAGATCCGCGCCGCGCTGGGCCAGCTTGTCGATGACCACGCCAGAGTAAGGCTCCGCGCACTCGCAGACCACGTCTTCGTAGGGCTCGAGGCGATCGCCGTCCGCGCCGCGCTTGACGATCACCCGCGGCTGACTGACCTGCAACTCGTAGCCTTCGCGGCGCATGGTCTCGATGAGGATGGACAGGCTGAGCGTGCCCCGGCCCGAGACTTTGAGCGAATCTGGGCTTTCAGTCTCCTCGATGCGCAGGCTGACGTTGGACTCCAGTTCCTTGAAAAGGCGCTCGCGCACGTGCCTGGTAGTGACGAAGCGGCCCTCCTTTCCGGCGAACGGCGAGTTGTTGACGATGAAGTCCATCGACAACGTCGGCTCGTCCACAGGAATGGCCGGCAGCGCGTCGAGCGTGCCCTCGGCGCACAGGGTCTCGCCCACTGTGACGTCGCCGACGCCGGACAGTGCAATAATGTCACCGGCATAGGCTTGATCGACGTCGGCCCGCTCGGTACCGAGGAAGCCCATGAGCTTGGCGACGCGCAGCGGCTGCGTCGAACCGTCGAGGCGAATCTGGGTCAACCGGTCGCCCTTGCGCACGGTGCCGCGGTAGATGCGACCGATGGCGATGCGGCCCAGAAAGTCGTTGCGGTCCAGGGTGGCGACCTGGAACTGGGCCGGGCCCGCGGTGTCGAACGCGCACGGCGGCACGTGATCCAAGATGAGGTCGAGCAGCGGCGCCAGGGTCTTGCCCTGCTGCTTTGCGGCCATCACGGCCGGATCGTCGTCGGTGACCTCACTGTCGTCCTTGACGGCAAAACCGCCGCGTCCGGACGCATAGATCACCGGAAAGTCGAGTTGGGCCTCCTTGGCGTCCAGCGCGACGAAAAGGTCGAAAACTGCGTCGAGCACGCGGTTGGGCTGCCGGTCGGGCCGGTCGATCTTGTTGATGACCACGATCGGCCGCAGTCCGAGCGCCAGCGACTTCTTGAGCACGAACCGCGTCTGCGGCATCGGCCCCTCACAGGCATCGACGAGCAGGAGCACCGAATCGACCATCCGCAAGATCCGCTCGACCTCACCGCCAAAATCGGCGTGCCCGGGCGTGTCTACGATGTTGATCACCTGGTCGCGCCAGCGGATCGCCGTGTTCTTGGCCAGGATGGTGATACCGCGCTCGCGCTCGAGGTCGTTGCTGTCCATCACGCGCTCGTACGCCAGCCCCGAGCGCCCGACCGCGCCCGCTTGGGTCAGGATCTGGTCGATGAGCGTGGTCTTGCCGTGGTCGACGTGGGCGATGATGCCGATATTGCGAACGCGATCCATGCGAAATTCCGGCGATGTCGCGCCGGGGGCGCGAGGCGAAGGGCCGATTGGGCGGCGGCAGGGGTGCTTGCGGAGGGAGCGGCTATCGGCGGTTGGCCGCGGCGCTCGCGCTGAAATCGCACGGGCACTGGCGCGGCACCTTGGTGCGGTGCACGCGGCAACGTTCGCGCGTGACGTCGCAGCGCGCGCCCAACGGGCCGTTGCCGGGCCGGGCGGCGGCGGCGTCGCAGACCTTGTTGGAAAGGATGCAACTCTCTGCCGATCGGTTGCACATTTCGTAGCACAGCAGCAATGCGTCGTCTTGGGAGGCCGTGGAGGCGATCTGGTAGCCGAGCTGCATTTGCCGCGACGTGTACTCGTCGATGCGGACCTGCTCTTCTTCGGGCAGGTCGCCCAAGCGATCGACGATCTCAGGGCTGCCTGAGCACGCGGCCGAAACGCAAACGCAGCACACCCACCCGACGAACACGCCAAGGTTTGGTTGGGCTACGCAGAAAGCGGCGGCGGCGCGGGGCATGCGGATCCAGTTGCGGCGGTCGGCCACGGCGCAAGTGTAGGCGCGCTTTGGACGCGATTCAAGCCCTTGCGGCCCAGCGCGCGGTGCAACGATGTGTGCGCGGCGGCGATGCGCTGCGGACACTGTGGAGCAGGGGTTGCCCGAAAACGCGGGCCAGCGGAAAATGCGGCATCGGCCCGCGCCGATCGGCCCCGCAGACCATGGCCCTCGCCCCCACAGCCGCGCCAGACCCGCCAACCGTGGCGACGGTGGTGGACCTCTTCGAGGCGGCCGTGGCCGCAGATCCCCACAAGCCCATTCTGCGCTGCAAGGTCGACGGGCAATGGCAGACCACGACGTTTGCCGCCTGGCGGGAGTTGTCCGCGCGATGGGCCCGCGGCTTGGTCGCCCTTGGACTGCAACCGGGCGAAGTGGTGGGGATCGTCTCCACCACGCGCCGCGAGTGGGTGTGGGCCGACATGGCCATCCTGCTCGCGGGGGGCGTGACCGTGCCCATCTACCCGAGCAACCTCGCCGACGACGCGGCGTACGTGGCGCAGCACAGCAGCATGCGCTTTGCCTTCGTCGAGGACCCGGGGCAGTTGCGCAAGCTGCTGGCAAAGCGCGAGGAACTGCCCAACTTGGAGCGGGTGGTGCTGTGGGACGACGTCCAACGGCCGGCCGATCCGGGCGCCCGCGCCAGCCCCCCGGTACAGTTGGCCGACCTGGGCGAGTTGCCCGGCGGGTGGGTGCTGCGCACGGCAGAGTTGGAGTCGCTGGCCGCATCGGTCGAGCCGAGCGAGCTGTCGGACCGGCGTGCGCGCCTCGATCCAGAGTCGCCGTGCACGGTCGTGTACACCTCGGGCACCACCGGTCGGCCCAAGGGCGCGGTCTTGAGCCACCGGGCGCTCGTGTTTGAGGTCCAGGCGTGCCTGTCGGCCCTGGACGTGTACCCCGAGGATACGCTGCTGCTTTTCTTGCCCTTGGCCCACAGCTTTGCCAAGGTCGTGTACATCGTTTGCGTCGGCATGCGCACGCAGATCGCGATGCCCGAATCGATGGCGACCCTGGTCCGGGACCTGCCCGAGGCGGCCCCGACAGTCATGCCCAGCGTGCCACGGGTATTCGAGAAGGTGCACACGCGGATCCTGGCGGGCGTGCACGCGGCAGGGCCCGTGCGCAGGGCGGTGTTCCAGGCCGCGCTGCAAATCGGCCACCGCGTCGCCCGGTTGCACCTGAACGGCAAGCAACCCGACGCGTTGTTGGCCTTGCAGCATCGGATCGCCCAGCGAACCGTGTTCCACAAGATCCAGCAGGTGTTCGGCGGCCGCATCCGCGCCTTCATCTCGGGTGGCGCGCCGCTCTCCCGCGAATTGGCCGAGTTCTTTTTCGCCGTCGGCATGCCGGTGTACGAAGGCTACGGCATGACCGAAAACTGCGCGGCCGCTACAGCAAACCGCCCGGGCGCGTGCCGCATCGGTACCGTGGGCCGGCCCATCGCTGGCGTGGAGATCGCTATCGCCGCCGACGGTGAGGTGCTGGTCCGCGGAGGCAACCTGATGAGCGGCTATCTGCACGCCCCCGAGGCCACCGCAGAGGCCCTGGACGGCGACGGTTGGCTGCACACGGGCGACATCGGCGAAGTCGACGGCGACGGCTTCCTGCGCATCACCGACCGCAAGAAGGACCTCATCATCACTGCCGCGGGCAAGAACATCGCGCCGCAAAACGTCGAGTCGCACTTCAAGGGCAGCCGCTACATCAGCAACTGCATGGTGTACGGCGACCGGCGCAAGTTCCTGTCGATGCTGGTCACGCTCGACGAGGACACGGTCCGCGCCTGGGCGCAGACGCACGGCATCGCCGCGGGCGAGTTTGCGGAATTGGTCAGGACCCCGGACGTCTTCCGCCTCGTTCAACGCGAGATCGACCTGCGCAACCGCGCCTTGGCCAGTTTCGAGACGGTCAAGAAGTTCGCGGTTCTCGAGCGCGAATTCACCATCGAGGACGGCGATCTGACGCCATCGATGAAGCTGCGGCGCCGTGAGGTCACGCGCAAGCATCAGTCGCTGCTGGATTCCTTCTATACCGAGCACTATTGAGCGTGCCGCCTACCACTGGACTGGGATCTGAGCCAGCTTCCTTCCCTGGGTCGGTGGCTTCGCTTGCTCGCTTCGCGGGTCAAGGGCACGCAGCCGCCAGGGCCGACTCACCGTGGCGCTTTGCGGCCGAAGCGATCGCGTCCTTGCCTTGCAGCCCACCTACGGCCATCGGCCCAGGCCAGGCCGCTGAACGGTTGCATCGGGGGCCGCGGCCGACTGCCAGCTTCGCGGGGTGCCGGCGTGGTTCCCTTGCGCACCGCCGCCGAGAAGGTCCATGACAGTTCCACACCCGCCCGCGGTTATTTGCCTGCCGACCTACAATGAGCGCGACAACCTGCCGCTGCTGGTAGCTGAGGTGCGCGCGACGGTTCCCGAGGTCGCCATCCTGATCATCGACGATAACAGCCCCGATGGCACGGGCGCGCTGGCCGATGAACTGGCGGCCGCGGACCCGCGCGTGCACGTGTTGCACCGGCCGGCCAAGCAGGGGCTGGGCCGCGCCTACCTCGACGGGTTTCGCTGGGCGTTGCAGCGCAACTACGAACTGGTCTTCGAGATGGATTGCGATTTCTCGCATCCTCCCCGCTTCTTGCCGCAATTCCTAGAGAAAGCGCGGACCTGCGACCTCGTGCTCGGCTCGCGGTACATCGCGGGCGGCGGAACGGAAGACTGGGATTGGCGGCGGCGGCTGATCTCGCGCGGCGGCAACACCTATGCCCGGATGATCCTTGGCTTGCCCTACCGCGACCTCACCGGGGGGTTCAAGTGTTTCCATCGCCGCGTGCTGGAAGGTCTGCCGCTCGACGAAATTGTCTCCAACGGCTACGTGTTCCAGATCGAATTGACGTGGCGGGCCGTGCTGGCCGGTTTTTCGATCGGCGAAGTGCCCATCCGATTCCCGGACCGCACGCGCGGCCAGTCCAAGATGTCCGGCGGCATCGTGCGTGAAGCCGTTGTCAACGTTTGGAAACTGCGAATCGACAAGGCGAGACTGCGGGCAGCCGCGGCGGCGCGTCGCACGGACCGGCCCAAATAGGGCTGGCCAGCGGGCGGCAAACGTGCGATCCTCGCGCGGTTGCGCGATCGCCGGCTTCTGGCGCCGCCGACACCCGAACCACGGACCGTCTTGGGCGCGCGGCAAGCGCCGCCGGCAGCTTGGCGGTCTGTACCTATGGCGCCGCCGAGCCCAACCGGTGCCGCCCGAAAGCGCGAGGTTGAGATGAACGCCACCCACAATGCCCTGCTTGGCAAGGGCAGCGAATTCGACGGCAAACTCACGTTCGAGGGCACCGTGCAGATCGACGGCCGGTTTTCGGGCGAGATCATGAGCGAGGGCACGTTGATCATTGGCGAAGGCGCCGAAGTCCAGGCTGAGATCCGCTGCGGTTCGGTGGTCGTGCACGGCAACGTCGTCGGCAACGTGACGGCGACCGACACCGTGGAGTTGATCGCGCCCGCCAGCTTGCGCGGCAATATCGCGTCGCCCGCGCTGCACATTGGCAAGGGCGTGTTTTTCGACGGCAATTGCCAGATGACCAGCAAGCATACACCGGCCGCCCAGCCCGCCCTGCGTCCGACCGCCCAGCCGGCACCGATCGCCCGCGCCGTCCAGCCGCCGCCGCTGCAGCCCACGGGCCTGCGCGAGTCGCAGCAAATCCAGGCGCCCGTGCACGCCGCGCCACCCGCGCAACGCCCGAGCGGCATCTACCTGCCCGAGCCGACCAGTGTGCGCGCATCGGGTGAACTGCCGCACAAGTTCTGACCCGCCGGCCGCCTGCCGAGCCTGCCCCCCAGCCCGTGGCAACCTCGCTCTTGCACGCCAAAGCTGTTCGCCAGGTCGGTTCGGGCCGACGTTTGGTCGTGTTGGCGATGGGCGGCAACGCGCTCATGCAGGCGACGGACGATGGTTCGCTGGCCCAGCAGTACCGGCGTGCCGTCGAGGTGGCCAAGGTGCTGCACGGACTGTGCCGTCGCGGCTACCGCGTGATGCTCGTCCACGGCAATGGGCCCCAGGTCGGCCAAGAGCTCATCCGCAGCGAGGAGGCCTCGACCAAGGTGCCGATCTCCAGCCTCGATGCCTGCGTGGCATCGACGCAGGGCACCATGGGATACCAGCTCGAGTTGGCGCTCTACAACCAGTCGCACACGTTGCGCGTCGCGACCGTCTTGACGCTGGTCGAGGTCGCGGGCGATGACGTCGGCTTTTCGCGCCCCACCAAGCCCGTTGGGCCCTTCTTCGCCCCGTTGCGCGCGCGCGAACTGATGCGGCGCAACAAGTGGCAGATGGTCGAGGACGCGGGGCGCGGCTGGCGCAAGGTCGTGGCGAGCCCGCGGCCGATCGATATCGTCAACATTGGCGCCATCGACGCAGCCATGTCGCGCATGGACGTGGTCATCGCTGGCGGTGGCGGCGGCGTGCCCGTGGTGCGCGATGACAGCGGCCGTCTGGCCGGCGTGGAGGCCGTGATCGACAAGGATTTGACGTCGTCGCTGCTCGGCCAGTTGTTGGGTGCGCAGATGATGGTGGTGCTGACCGCCGTGGACCACGTCAGCCTCGATTTCGGCAAGCCGACCGAACGCCGCGTGGACCAGATGACGGCGGCGGAGGCCCAGACCCACCTGGCGCAGGGCCAATTCCCGCCGGGATCGATGGGTCCCAAGGTCCAGGCAGCCATCGACTTTGCGCGCGCCACAGGCCAGCCGGCCGCAATCGGATCGGTCGGCCACGTCGCGCGCATCCTGGCAGGCCGCGCCGGCACGCGCATCGTCGACGGCTGACCTCGCCGCGACGCCACGGCGACGCCGTACTGCTCTGGGCGGAATCCAGTCGCACAACGGCCGCTGGCGGGGCCGTGCCCGTCAGCGGCCGAAGTTCCGTCTCGGGCGCGCGGATCAGGGAGGCGGTGGTGCGCCGTTGCACTCGCCGCACGTCGAACCCGCGCAGGTCGCCGCCTTGCCCTTGCCGTCGGCCGTGCAGCAGTCCTTCTGGTCAAGGCACACCGAGTCGCAGTAGCACCCGCCTGGCGCGCCCTTGCCGCAGTACTGGTCACACACGTGGCTGCCCGTGGACTTGCAGTCGGCGGGGCAGGTGGCGCTGCTCTCGCCCGCCTCGCAGGTGCCGTTGCCGCATTTGGGGCCGGTCGACTTGCAGTCCGCCGGGCAGCTCGACGGAGTTTCGCCCGCTTCGCACATGCCGTTGCCGCATTTGGGGCCGCTGCTGGCGCACGGGTCGGGGCACTCTTTTTGCTGGGCGCACTGCGCCATGGCAGTGAGCTCGGCCTGCACCTTGAGGGCCATAGAGGTGCACTTGGACTCCATGCACGCAGTGTCGCACTTGCAGGAGATGAGACAGTTGTAGAAGTCGACGCAGTCCTTTTTGGCGCCGCAGGCCGCCATCTGCGACGGGCATGTGCTCCAAACGCATTGGAAGCTCTTGGTGTAGACCGGGTCGCAGTCCATGGGGCACGTCTCGCCGCTCGTGCACTTGCCATCGCCGCAGCCACCGGTCGTGGTCTTGCAGTCGGCGGAGCAATTCGAGGGCGTCTCGCCGGATTCGCAAGCGCCATTGCCGCACACGGGCCCGCTGGACTTGCAGTCCTTGGCGCAGGTCTCGGCGTTCTCGCCGGGGGCCTCACAGACGTTGTTGCCGCACACGGCGCCCTTGCAGTCCTGGGCGCAGGTGCTGGCCGTTTCTCCTGGTTCGCAGGTGCCGTTGCCGCACACGGGCGTAGTGGCGCCGGGCACGCACTGCTGCTTGCTGGAACACACCTGCAGCGCGCTGGCGGCCGCGTTGGTTTCCGGCGGCTGCGGGCACTTGGCGAGGCAGGCGATGTCCTTGCAGCCTTCAATGCACTTGTACGAGGCTGCGCAGACCGGGTCGGCCTTGCATGCCGTGACCTGCGAAGCGCATTTGGCCTGCATGCACTTGACGATGTCGCTGACGTTGATGTCGAGGCCGGTTCCGTCGCCGCTGCTGGTGCCGTCCGGCACGGAGACCGTGCCATCCGCGGTCACCACGCCGTCACCGCCGCCGCTGGTCGCGTCCTGACCAGTCGTGGCCGTGTCAGTGCCCGGATTGGTGGCCGACGAGGCCTTGCACTCGGCCTTGGTGGCCTTGATGGTCGCGTCGTAGACCGCGCTGCACACGGTCGGTGGCTGGCACTCGGCGCCCGCTGGCGTCCACTTGCCGCCGACGGCATTGGCCGGGTCCGTGTCGGCGACGCACTGCATCGGCTTTTGCCCGTTGCACCCGCCGCTGGCGACCTTCGGGTCGCATTTTTCGCCCTCGGCTCCGGCCGCGACGACATTGCTCGCGCCGCCACCGCCAGCGCCACCGCCACCGCTACCGCCACCGGCGACACAGGCCGGCATGGTGATCGCCGCGATCGCGGCGAAGCCGCACACAGGGAATGAGAAACGTGCTGTCGACCCACGGAGCATGGCGACCTCGTTGCGATCGTGCGCGGTTCGCGCAGGGCAAGGGGTGCCCGGCATGGCCGTGATCGCGGCACGTCGGGCAACCAGCGACAAAGATGGAAGAACTGTGAAGATGGGCGGCCCTTGGACCGCGGAGCGGCGGACCATAGCCGTTTTTGGTGGGTTGGCGCAAGGCCCGCCGTCGGAATTTGCAACGCGAGCGGGAGGTTGCCGCCAGGCGATGGCTACTTGAGGCACGACTCAAACTCTGTCTTGCACTTGGTCTTGGTGCATTCGCTTTCGCAGGTCTTGTCGCCCTTGCACGAGTCGCACTTGGCGCCCATGCACACCAGCAGGTTGCCGGCCTTGGTGGCCTCGACCGGCGACGCTGCGGACAAACAACCGAGGTGACAATCGGCCTTCTTTTGCGCCTTGTCGCAGCCGTCCCAGCAGCCCAGGGCGTCCAGGCAGGTCTTGGTGCCCTTGGGTTCGGCGCAAGTCGCGAAGGTCTGGCCGCAGGGCGCAGCCGGTGCCTGCATGCACTTGCTGATCGCAATCCACAGCGACTGCGCGGCCGGGGTCGCAGTCCCCCAGCACCCGCCAAGGCAACCGACCTTGGCGGCTTCGGGCAGGCTGTTGCAACTGTCCATGCACACGAAAAGCGACGTGCAGTTGCCCGAACCGGTCTTGCCGCCCGCAATGCAGGTCAGCGCTTGCGAGGGGCACGCTTCAAATGCGTCCTTGTCGCCAGCGGCGGCGGCGCAGGTGAAAAGCGCGTCCATCTGCGCCTGTGCCGGCTTGCTGAGCTTGGCATAGCAGCCATAGGAGCATTCGGGCCCCTTGTCCTTGCAGCCTTCGAGGCACCCGAAGGCGCTCGGGCACGGCTCTGGACCGTATTTGCCGTCGGCGCCACAGGCGATCGCCGCCATCATGCACTTGGCCCCGACGCAGTCGCCGATGCACTTGGGACTGGGGTCCTTGGCGCAGGCGCCAGCGATGCAGTTGTTTTTGGCGCAATTCAGGTAAGGGGCGACGCCGGCGGCCGCCAGCGGCGAGGCCACTGAAAGGCACGGCGCCGCGCAGTTCGGGTCGGCGCTGTTGCCGCACGCCACCCACACGCAGGTCAAGAGCTGGCTGCACAACTGGTACTTGGCGACTGCGCCGTCGGGCTGCGCGGCGTCGAGCGGCACGTCGGGCGTGACCACGCCATCGGGCAGCGGTTCGGCGCCATCGGTGGTCGGTTGGCCGGAATCGGTGACGGGCGTTCCGTTGTCTGGTCCGAGGGCCGTGTCCGGGACGGCCACCGCGCCATCCTGCACGACAGCCGCATCGGTGCCCGCCGCCGTCTCGGTGCCTCCGGAAACGCCGCCGTCGCTGATTGCGCCAGCGTCTGCCGTTGGCGCGGCGCCATCGCCTAGCTTGCCGTCCGCGCTGGCCACGTCGGCGCCGCCGACATTGCCGATGGTGGCCGGGGCGACGTCGGTGCCCTGGCAGGCGGCGACCAAAACACCGAGGGAGAGCGTCAGAATGCGGCACTGCATGGGTCCTGCCTTGGCGGCGACGCCCGACGTCGCGTGTGGCGGCGCATCTTGCCAAATCGACGCGGCCTCGGGCAAGGGTGCCGATCCCGGGGTTCCTGGAGCGCAGCAGTTGCCCTTGCCGGTCCACGGCTCTGGTTGAACGGCCCGGCATCGCCGTGTACCCTTCGCCCGCGCCCCAACCGGGTGCCGCGAGAACGGCCCATGCAAGCCTTGAGAACCTGGACGCTGTCGACGGTGGTGGTCGCGACGGCCGTGGCGTGCGGCGAGGGCGGAGCCAGCCCTTCGCTGACCGGATCCGGCAAGGCCAGCGACGCCGCCAGCGCGCCCGACGGGACTACGGCGAGCGACCTGAAGACCTCGGCCGATAGCGGGCCGCCGCCGGTTGCGACGTGCGCCGGCAGCGCGCTCAACGAGGGCTTCAAGGCGCTGGACAAGGACTGTGCGTTCCTCAACAAGTGCCCCTCGCTCGGCAAGTGCTACTGCGGCGACAAGTGCCCGGCCTCCAAGACGCCCAAGTGTGACGCGAGCTTGTGCCCGACCGCGCAGCCCAAGTGCTTCTGCGGCGAGGCGTGCAAGGCCGACCAGAAGAAGTGCCCGCAAATCGTGTGCAAGGATGCGGGCCTGGAGAACAGCGCCGGCTGCGACGAATTGGACGATTGCGTGTTCGTGAACACCCCGCCACCGTCGTGGTGCGGCTGCCAGAAGATGCCTGGCCATGCGCCGGACTGCTGGTGCAACGCCAAGCTGTGCAGCGAGCCACGGCCCGAGTGCGGAGCGAGCAAGTGCGCGGGCAAGGCCAGCGACAAGTGCGTGTACGTCAAGGGCGAGGACTACACGAGCTGTTGGTGTGACACCTGCGGTCTGTTCGGCGACAACGCCCGCTGCTTTTTCGTGCTGTGCCCCAACGGATAGTCGGCGGATTGCCCGTGGACAAGGTCTTGGCGGTGGCCGTCGGCAGCGCACTGGGCGGCGTGGCCCGCTACGGCGTGGCAGTGGCGCTATCCGGGATCGCGCCCGCTGGCGTGCCCTTGGCGACCCTGCTGGTCAACCTCGTCGGCAGCGCGGCGTTTGGCTACCTTTTTGGCGTGCAGCACTCCCGCGATCTGCAACCGGTCGTGTTCCTTGGTCTGGCCACCGGGTTTCTCGGCGGCTTCACCACGTATGCGACGTTCAATGCGGAACTGCTGAATCTGGCGATGGGCGGCCAGTGGAGTGCGTTCGCAGGCTATGTCCTGCTGACCCTGGTGGCGTGCTTCAGCGGTGGTTGGCTCGGTTTCTGGACGGCCACCAGCGCGTGACCGACCGGCCTATTGCGCCGCCGGCTCGCCCGCGTCCTGCGGCGCCAGGAAAAGCGGCACGGTCACCGATCCGTTCAGGTTCTTCGCCACCGGGAAGCGGGCGTTGTCGATGGCAGCGCGCACGCAGGTCAGGTATTTGGGGTCGGTGAACTGCGTTTCCTTGAGGAACATCTCGCCGGTGGCCGCCTGATTGGCCTCGGCGGGACGAACCTTGAAGTTCATCAGCATGCGGCCGCGGGCCTGCGGGGCGCGCTGGCGCAGTTCGACGTAGCAGTCCTTGATGGCCGGCCACATGGCCTTGATGGCCGCCTCGGCATCCTCTTCCTTGACGTCCCCATCGAGTTCCAGTTGGCCGTGCGGCGTGACCGGACCCGCGACTGGCCCCGTTGCGCCCGCCGCCCCCTGGACGCCCTTGAGCGCCGGCAACTGCCCAGGCAGAGCCAGGTTGGCTGCGTCCGGCGCAGGTTGGTCGCCGATGGCCTGCTCCCTCTTGATGACCGGGGCTTGGGCCGCCGCGCCGCTGGTCGCGTGGTCGTCCTCTTTGCCACCAGCCTCGCCCTTGGAGGCCGCGGGCGCCGCGGGGCCGCTCGACAAGCCGGAGACCAGAAAATAGGCGGTGACCAGCGCCAGCACGCCCAGCAGTACGAAACCAACCTTGCGATCCATGGGTCACCTGGGCGCACGCGGCGCGGCGCGGGGCTGCAGTCGGCGTCTAGGAGCCTGTCGGACTATCGTCCGACAGGCTCCGCGGCGGTTGCGATCGGGGCAGCGACCAAGAACTGCCTGAAGTGTTTTCAGGCAGTTTCGGTCGCTGGCAGGCCGCAGCCGCGGCCTGCCTAGGAACCTGTCGGCCAGAAACTGCCGATTCTGGCATTTCGCCTACAGGCTCCTAGACGTGGCGGTCGAGCAACGCGGCAATGCGCTGCTTGGGCTGGGCGCCGAGCACCTGCTCGACCACCTGGCCGCCCTTGAACACCATCAGCGTCGGGATGGACGAGATGTGGTAACTCGCGGCGATTCGCTGATTGCTGTCGACGTCGACCTTGCCGACCTTGACGCGGCCGGCATACTCGTCGGCGAGTTGATCGACGATGGGGCCGACCATCCGGCACGGGCCGCACCAGACGGCCCAGAAGTCCACCAGAACGGGCTTGTCGCTCTGCAGCACTTCGGCTTGGAAGTTGTTGTCGGTGAACGTGGCGGTGTTGTTGCCGGCCATGGCCGTCTCCTAGATTGTGGTCCGCGCGCAATGCAGCGGGGCGATAGTGTAGGACGGGCACCGCGGCGCGCAACCGGGTGTCACGAGCAAGCGGTCGTCCAGCGCGCTATCGGCACCAGCATCCCGTCGGCTTGAGGCCGCGGCGCCTGTGGAATGCACCACGCCTCGCCGCGCTCCATCTGCGCCTGCAGTTCTTTGAGCCGGACGACGTCGCGTCCATCGATCCACGCGTCAACGGGGGGCCGCGCGATCTGCACCCCGGGATCGCCCATGGACGCGCGCAGGGCCCCGTCGGTGCAGCGAAAGCCGTACGTCAGGGTCTCATGCTCGGAATGGGCGGGCGTATAGGCGGTCTGCAACGCCAACGGTCCGAACTTGGCGTGGATGTACAGGGCCTTGGACTGCCACTGCGTGGCCCCCCAAAACTGCTGGACCCGAAAACACTTGAGCGCCAAGCCCTTGGTCAGCGACCCCAGGCCAGCCAGGTCGAGATCGGGCACCAGATCGAGCCGCCGAAACACCGGGGCCAGCGACGACAGGTTGTGTCCGAACCACATACCCGGCTGCGGCATCGGGATGGCGACGTACATCGACACGGGCACCAGCCCCGCGTAGTCCGCGGGAATCTGGAAAAGCGACCGCACTTTGGGCCACACCGTCGCCGCCGGGCGCGCCAGCCCATAGATCGCGCCCGGCAGTTCGGAGCAGTCGTAGAACACCCACTTGGGCATCGGCATGCCCTCGGGGCCAAAGGTCAGCCCGTCGAGCTTGTGCAAAAGGTCCAGAAAGACCGCCGATTCGAGGCGAAGTGGGTCGATGACGTGGGCCGACGGCGTCGGTAACCCGAACGGCTGCAATTCGAGCAACGGCAAGTTGGCGGGCGTGGCGACCACGTAGGGAACCAGTTCGCGCAGCAGGTGATCGCCCTTGATGGGGAATGGCAGGACCATGCAGTATCCCGTGCGGCGCGGATGCAGCGTCAGGCGGCGGTCGGCGCGGCGCGAAAGATCGGCACGCGCACGTGGCAACCGACCGAGGTGGGCTGGCCGACGACCTGGATTCGATGGCCGGCCTCGATGTCGCGTTGCAGTTGCCGCAGCGCGCCTTCGTCGTCGACATCGATGAGCGCATTGGGTGGCGGCGCGTCGGGGTGGGCGCGCGGGGCCAGCAGCACACTTTGCAAGTGCAGATCGCGCAGGTGCATCTTGAACGTCAGTGTGCGCGGCAGCGAGTGCGCGGGCGTCCACGCCGTCAGCAACTCCAATGGGCCCAAGTGCGCCAGGGTCGCGAGCTTGGGCGATCGCCACTGCACGGTTCCTTGCAACTCCTGGATGGGGAACACTTGCAGCCCCATCCACAGCGTAAACTCGATGAGCCCGTGGGGCGCAATGCCGGGCGAAATCTCGTTGATGGTCTCCAAGGTGTACATGAGCCAGGTGGTCGGCACGGTCGCTCCCGAAGCGAACCCGGACAGCACGGGAATTGCGATGAACTGCGCCATGGGGACCAGGCCGAGGTAGTCCGCCGGCACACCCAGGGACTCGCGCGCCCACTCGGGCACCCGCTCGGCGCGCATGGCGAGGCCAAAGACGGCGCCAGGCATCACAGCGCAGTCGTAGAACACCCAGCTCGGCATGTGCATGCCGAAGGGACCAAACGTCAGGCCGTCGAGGCGCGCCAGCAGTTCGAGGAAGCGGCCGTTGGCCATGTGCTGGGGGTGCAGTACGTTATCGGGCGGTATCGGCATGCCGCCGGGCGCGAGGTTCAACTGCGGCCGCACATCGTGGTGCGCGATGAGAAACGGCTCGCATTCGCGCAAGATTGGCAGGTAGTGGTTGATCATCGGTCGGCCAGCGGCGGCGGCGAAAGGGTGGCCTGTGTAGCAGAAACGTCGGGCGCGGCAAAGAAGGTCAGCCCGCCATCAGCCCCTTGTGGTCGGCATGCAGACCGAGCGACAGCAGGCCAGCGCGGTAGGCCGACCGGGCCGCTGGCTGACCATTGACGAGGTCGATGTGCAACGGCGGCTGACCGGGCCGGCGCGCGCGCTCCAACGCTACCGCGGCGATCGCCGGCAGTTCAGGATCGTCGGCGGCCACCAAGAAGGTGAGATCGGGGCCGTCACGGCGCACCGCGGCGACCAGGCGGCTGCCGCGCAACACCAGCCAGGTGCCGGCCGCGCGGACGGGCAACTGCGCCAGATCCGACCAGCCGAGCAGTGCCGGGTGCGGAGCCGCGGGGTCACAACTGTGGACCCACCAGAGCTGACTGGCAAACGCCCGCGCGGCGTGCAAGGCGCGCTCGGTGTCGGACTCGGCTAGCTGCAGTCCCGTCCAGCCGGCAACCCACGGCCCGGCAACCAGTTTGCCGGACCAGTCCAGCCGCCGCAGCGCCGGCCACAGCTCTCGCCAACTGCAACCTGCGCGACCCTCGCTCCACTGGGTGCGGTGCACCACGCCCAGACGGCGGGCGATCGCCAGGGCGCGACGTGCCGCCACTTCGGCGCTGGCCACCGGGTCGGCGGGCGCCGCGACCGGCACGCGTTGCCACGGCCCATTCCAGGGCACCAGCGATGGGCCGGACTGACCGCGACCCGCGCCGAGCGGACGGCCCGAGCCAGGCGGTGGGGCGAACCTGTGCTGCAGGCCCTTGCGCAGGCTGGCGAACCCGGCACAGACCAACTGGCCAGCCCACACCGCCTCGAAAAGCTGGCGCGAGAGCAACGCGCGATCGAACCCGGCTTTGCGCAGGAGGACGTCGGCCGGATAGGCGGCGTCGGGGTCGGTCAGCCACGCCAGGGCGGGCGGGGCGTCCCCGGGCGCTGTGTCTCGCCAATCGGCCGCTGCCTCGGCCGGCGCGAACCAGACCTGGGGTGCGTCGACATCGCCGGCTCCGCACCACACCAGACCGTGGTCGGCGAGCGCGGCGTCCAGGTCGCCCGGCCGATAGTCGACCACCCGCGCCGGCAGGAAGGCCGATTCGACCAAGCCCAGGTCCAAGGCCTGACCCTGCGCGAGGTCGAGCGCGCGCGCCACCGCGACCGGACCGCGCCCACGCCCGACCAGCCCGTGTCGATGCGCGCGCAACAGCACCAGGTCGTCCGCGGCGACGGACTGCACGCGCCCACGGTCCAGCGATCGGCGGCGGCGCAAGCACGCATCGGCAAAGCCGCGATCGCACCAGCACGGCGCATCGCTGCCGGAAACGCGCACGTCAGCCAGCAGCGTGCCGTCGGCCAGCATGGGCGCGACCGCCGCCTGCAGGTCGGGTCCGGGCACACCCAGGACAAGCGCCGCCCGGTCCATGGTCACCGGACCGCGCGCTGCGAACCACCGCGCCAGGCAGGCGCGGACGGTGACCGCGGCGGCCTGATGCGTGGCCACTGCGGCTACCGTGGGCGCCTCGCTGGCGGCCGCTCGCGCGCCCCACGGCAGTTCCACCACGGCGGGCGCAAGGTCCGCGGCGACGTCCGGCAACGGCCGGCCTTGCGCTTCGGCCGCCGCGGCCACGACCGCCTGCCACTCGTCGCGGTCCACCGGCGACAGCTCGGCGACGAGGTCGCGCAGTTCTTCCATCGTTTCGGCGGCCCACGCCGGGTCGGTGCGCATGCGGCGCGCCCGCAGGTCGGCGACCACGGCCGCGGGCAAGACCAAAGGTCCTGAGGCCCCGTGCGCGCCATCCGCTGCCGGCTGCGCCGCGCCGGGCCGATCGGTCTCGTAGATGAGCTCGCCTTCGGACAGGAACACTACGCCGTCGGCGAGTGGACTCGGCCGCGAGGTGTGGACCACGCGGACCTCGAGTTGGCCGCTGCGCCACCGGTCGAGCCAGGCTTGCAGGCGCGGCACGTCGAATTGCTCGTCCAGGCACGCACGCATGGCGTCGGCCAGAAGGGGAAACCCGGCGTCGTGGGCCACGGCGGCCAGCAGTTGCTTGCTGCGTTCCCGCGTCTGGAAAAGCGGCGTCCGGCGGCCGGCGATCGACCGCGGAAGGACGAGCGCCGTGCCGACCGCGAATCGGAAGCGCAAGCCGAGCGCCGCCGAGTCCCGCAGGCCGGCGCGCAGCCAGGGGTCCAACGGTTCGTCGAGGAAAGGCCCGAGCAAGCCCAGGATGTCGTGGCCGTCCGGCACCCGCAGCAAGATGCAGTCGTCGCCCGATTGCATTTGCCACGGCTCGCCGGTGCTGTGTTGCAGCCAGGCGCGCAACGCAAGGCCTAGAGGTCGCAGCACCACTCCGCCCCAGCCCAGGTGCAACAGGGCCTGCGTCGCCGACGTCTCGGGGGCCTTGCACAGCTCGACAACGACACGGCCGCGCGTCGGAAGGGCTCCGAGCGCCCGGTGCACGTCGCGCAACAGCGTCGCCAGGGTCTGGACCGCGGCGGGGTCGTGGGTGCCGCGTTCCGCGAGCCGCTGCGGCAATTCCGGCTTGTCGATCCAGGGCTCGATCCGCGCCAGCCAGTCCAGCGTCGCCTCGGACAAAAGCGGCCCGCGGTCATCGGGGTCGGCCCGCCAGAACGGGGCCATGGCGGCGCCGCGCCGGGCAGGGGCGACGCTCACGGTATCGCGCGTCTTTTCCACAACCTGCCAGGCCTGGGCGCCGATGGCGAACACGTCGCCGGTGCGGCGCTCCCACACGAACTCCTCGTCCAGTTCGCCGATTGGCGTGCCCGAACCGTGCACCACCAACTTGTAATAGCCGCGGTCGGCGATGACCCCACCCGAGCGAATGACCAACGTCGCCATACCCTTGCGCGCCACCAGGCGGCCGTCTGGGTGCACGTCGATGCGCGGTTGCAGCTCACGCACACGCAGCCCCGCCCAACGCCCCGCCAGCATCTGCACCACGGCATCGAACGTACTGCGCAGCAGCTCTGCGAACGGGTCGGCCTGGCGCAGGTGGTCGAAAAGCGCGTCGGCGGTCCAAGATACGGCGGCGACCCGCGCCAGAATCAGTTGGGCCAAGACGTCGGCCGGGTGGCGCGGAATGGCGATGGGCTCCAGGACGCCGGCGTGCATCAGATCGACCAGCACCGCACAACGCAACACGTCGCGGCCGAAAAACGGCAGCAGCCGGCCCCTGCTGGTCGCACCCACCTGGTGCCCTGCCCGGCCAACCCGCTGCAGGGCGCTGGCCACCGAGCGCGGCGCCCCGACGAGCACCACTTCGTCCACGGCGCCCACGTCGATGCCGAGTTCGAGCGACGACGTTGCGCAGACCGCGCGCAGCTCTCCGGCCTTGAGGCGCGCCTCGACCGTGCGCCGCAGCTCTTGGGCCAGCGACCCGTGGTGCGCCCAGGCAATGGGCATCGGCTGGGCCTCATTGAGCTCGCGCGCCAGGCGCTCGGCGGTGCGCCGGCTCTGCGTGAACAGCAGCGTGCTGCGGCGAGCCCAAAGGCCCCGGCGCAAAACGCGGGCAGCCGCGGGCCAGAAGCCGCCGTCGTCGCCGTCCGGGCGCGGCGCATTGGGCTCCAGCGCATCCATCTCGGCGTCGATCACTTGCAGGTCGAAGGACTTCGGCGTCATGGGCGCAATCGTCGTCACCGGCCGCGGCTGGCGTTGAGCGCCCTGCCCCTCCCAACCGCCCACCAACCGCGCCACCTGGTCGAGCGGCCGCACGGTGGCGGACAGCGCAACCCGCTGCACCGGCCCGGCGATGCGCGTCAGTTCTTCGACGGCTGAGAGCAGCAGGGTGCCGCGGTGGTTGCCGGCGACCGCGTGGATTTCGTCCAGGATGCACAGCCGCACCTGCGCGAGCAGGCGCCGACCCGACGCCGACACCAGAAGGATGTGCAGGCTCTCGGGCGTGGTGACCAGGACCTCCGGCGGCGTGCGCAGGGTCGCGGCCCGGTCGCGCTGGGCGGTGTCGCCGGTGCGCAAGGCCACCCGCACGGCAGGGGCGCGCACGCCGCGGTCGCGCAGCCACGGTCCGAGTTCCGCCAAGGGCGCCAACAAGTTGCGATGCACGTCGGCCGACAGCGCCTTGAGCGGCGAGACGTAGAGCACACTCAGCTCGCCCGCCGGCCAGCGCCCGGTCAGCAGGGACTGCAAGGCCATCAAGGTCGCGGCCAGGGTCTTGCCGCTGCCGGTGGGCGCTGTCGCCAGCACGTGGTCGCCCCGGGCGATGGCCGGCCAGGTTTCCGTCTGCACGGCGGTCGGGGCACCGTGCCGCTCGGCGAACCAGGCGGCGATCGCGGGGTGCAGCGGGCTCAGGGTTGGGTTGGACATGGGGGCGATGGTAGCGCCGTTGGGCCGGGGGGGCCATTGTGCGAGGGGTTGTTCGGAAGTCGTCGGAAGGAATACTGCGTCGACCGACGGGCCCGCCGGCCTTGATCCTGCCCAGACGCTGTGCCAGGCCCTGACGCTGTCCGGCGCCGTTGTCGAAGGCCGCCACAGGCGCGAGTTCGGCGCCGGCTGACCCTGAGAACCAGGCGTGCCACGGTTTTTCGTGGAAATGTGGGCCCTGCCGCGCCTGGGAACTACATGCGCAGGGCCGCCGGGCCCTTTGACCTTTGACCCTTCTCGCGCGTAGCGCGGTCGCGGAGAAAATCGCGCCGGCGACCCGCACCAGCACGCCCGGCCACCTACCCCAAGCCCAGCATCCAACGCGCCTCGTCCTCGCTGACACCGCTCGCGACCAACCGCGCCAGCAACTCTTGTGCGGCCGCGGCCCGCGGCCCTGCGGCGGCGCCAGCTCGTTCTGCTCCCCGACGGCCCTGGGTCGCCACAGGCTGGCGATGGGCCTCGTCGGGTGAAGTGCCTCCCAGGGGGCAAACCGGCGACCCGACCCACACGAAACCCCCGCGCCGTTCAGTGCCCGGATCCCCCCGGCTCGTCGCTGCCCATCACCCAGTCCATGTCGTAGTCGTGCATGAACACGAGGTAGTCGCGCTGCAGCTGCTGCTCCTCGGCGGGCGACTTGACCACGATGGCCGCGAACAGGCCGCGGCCCAGGTTCTCGATGATCTTGGTGTGGTCGTGCAGCGGCCAAGTGCCCGGCGTGTCGGCGCGCCACTCGTACAGCACCGGCGGACCACCCTGCACCGCGACGTTCTGCGGCAGCGTTCCGTCGTTTTTGTTGTCGTAGGCGACGCCATGCGGGTGCAGCGACACCGGCACCCCGGGCATCAGGTTGCGCAGGTGGACGCGGACGTTGGCGCCCTGGCGCAGCGCCAGGATCCACGGCGTCCACGACTCTTTCTTGTCCGCCAACTGCTTGCGCACGCTGCTGGTGGTGGCGGCCAGAAAGGTCGCCTCGTCGGATTGCGGCACGTAGAGCCGCGCCAGCCGCTCGACCAGATCCAGGCTCTTGGTGGCCGGGCTGAACACCCGCGCAACCGACAGCGGCACCTCGGCCGCCACCACGTACACGTCGACCGTCGCCCCGGAAGCGCCGAGCGGCAGCGGCACCTCCGTCGGGTAGCGGCCGTCGGCGCCCGGCAGGTCGGTGGTCTTGGGCTCCAGGACCCGGAACACCCCCCACATGCCGGTCGCGGCGTGGGTCTCTACGTGGCAGTGGTACATCCAGTCGCCGGGCCCGGCGCGCTCGGCGGGGTCGTCGGCGCCCGCGCCCGCGTAGAACTCGGCTGCGTCGTACACCTCGGCCGGACCCATGGTCTGCACGTCCTTGCGCTTGCCCGCCTCGTTCCATACGTGGCCGTGTACATGGAAGGTGTGGAAAAGCGGCCCGTACGAGATGACCCGCAGCCGCACGCGCTCGCCCAGCCGCGCCTTGAGGATGGGCGTGAGCGGCGGCGGCAGCCCGTTCATCGCGTGCATCAGCTCCAGTTCGTGGGGGTCCTTGTGGCCGTGGGCGAGCAAGTAGAGCCGCCGCGACCACAGGTCGTCGTTGTGCAGGCTCAGGCTGTGGCCGTGGTTGCACATGATGTGGGCGGCCTCGCCGGTACCCATCGGCGTGCAGCCGAGCGCCAGCTGTTCCCAGGTCAGCTTGGCGTGGCCATGGCCCGTATCGGCAGAGCCGTGGGCGTCGGAGCCCGCGGTGGTGCCGTGGCCTGCGCCTGTACAGGCCACAGTCAGCAGCACGGCTGCCCGGGCCAGCCAATGGGGTGCGGTCCGCAGAGGGCGTACGTTCATGCAAGCCTCCATCAGTTGACCTTGAAGTCGAAGGCGAACGCGTCGGCGCCCGCGGTCAGGGTCATCCGCCAGTTGCCGGCCATCGACGGCTTGAGCGCGGTGACCTTGTACAGGCCGCCACCGGCCTCTTCAACCATCGGCACCTTGCTGCCGCCGTGGCCCATGCCGACGTGGATGAACTTGACCGTGAACGACAGTCCGGGCACAGCCGGTCCGTCGGCGACCTGGGTGACCAGGACCTCGGCGCTGAATTCCTGGCCGGCCTTGACGGTGGTGGCGACTCCGCAGAGCGCCGCAGCCTTGTCGGCGGCCTTGTTCTTGGCGCTTGCCGTTGGCGCGCAGGCCGGCGCCGCTGCGGTAGCGGTCGTTTCTTCGTCGCCATGGCAGCACGCAGGCCGGCCAGCGTTCGCGTCGACGCCCCAGGCCTTGCTGGTCGGGCAACCGCCGCACCGGCAGACCAGCGACAGCCCCACGAATTGCGCGAACAACGGCAGCGCAAGGGCCGCCGCGGCAAGGCGGCGCCAGGGGGCAAGCGGCAAGGGTCGGAGCGAAGCGGGCATGTCCAACCGGACGGGGAATGCCAGCGTACCGTTGTGACAAACTTGTGGCAAGGACCAATGGGCAGCAGGGCTGCCGTGCGACATCCGCCGCCCGCCGGCAGGTCGCATCCATGGACACCGGGTCGCTTGTTCAGGATTGCGGCGCCGCCCCAGGGCTACCGCGCCACGCAAACGTCAAAACAAATCGCCAACCCCGACGGAGCTGCGAAACACCTTGCCGGCGTTCTTGCACTCCTGGCGCGCTGCGTACTCGAAATGCTTGAAGCGCAGGATGTCGTTGTCGGCTGACCCCTGATAGGCGGCGCGCAGCACGGCGTTCTTGATGTGGCCACCCGACAGCTCAAAGCGGAGGCCGAGTTCCTCCCAGTCCAGGGCCGGATCCACCGGGCAGGTCCGGGGCACCAGTGTGCGCCAGATCTTGGCGCGATACGGCGCCTCGGGAAACGGGAAGTGGATCTTGAACCCGATGCGGCGCTGGAAGGCCTTGTCGATGTTCTTCTCCAAGTTGGTGGTCAGGATGACGATGCCGTCGAAGTTCTCAATCTCCTGCAAGAGCATGTTCGTCGCCATGTTGCTGTAGCGGTCGACGCTCGAATCGACCTTGGTGCGGCTGGCGAAAAGCGAGTCGGCCTCGTCGAAAAGCAGAATGCCGTGGCTGGCCTTGGCGGTCTCGAAGATCTTCTCGATGTTCTTCTCAGTCTCACCGATCCACTTGCTGATGACCCGCGGGATGGCGATCTGGAAAAGTTGCTGGTCCATCTCGTTGGCCAGGATCGTCGCACACAGCGTCTTGCCGACGCCTGGTTCGCCCGAGAAAAGCGCGACAATGCCTTTGCCGGTGCTCATCTTCTGCGCGAATCCCCAGTTGTGCAGCACATGCGAACGCTGCCGGGCGGCCACGAACATCTCCTCAATGTCGTCGCGGGTCTCGGTCGGCACGATGAGGTCTTCGAGCGTGAGCCCCACCTTCTTGCGCACCGCGTATTCGTCCAGGCTGGCGCGGATCTGCTCGTAGCAGGCCTTCTTGAGCAACTCCGCGCCGATGACCGGGGCGTCGGGCGACAGGGCGAACGCGCGGTTGGTGGCCACCTGCATGGCATTGCGGATGAGCGCACCTGGAAAGGTGAACTGGCCAGCGAGCGCGGTGATGGCCGCATCGTCCTCGAAGGCCACGCCGTCCGGCACGTGCAGATCGAAGATGCGCTTGCGCTCGACCGGACCCGGAGTGTCCAGGATGAGCCTCTGCACGATGAAGCGGTCGAGGTTGCTGTCCAAGGTGGCGGTATCGCGCGACGTCAAGATGACCAACCCCGGGTGGCCGCGCATCGACTCCTGCACGACGTCGACCTTGGCGTTGCCCTTGGCGAGCAACCCGTCCACGCCATCCAGCACCACGATGGCGTCGATGAGGCGCGCCTGATCGAGGCTGGACAGCAACGCGCGCTGCACATCGATGTCGGCTTGCTCGGTGAGGCGACTGGCGTCGATTTCGAGGATCGGCCGATCCAGGTGGTGGGCCAACCCGTCGACCAGCATGGTCTTGCCGGTGCCGGGTGGACCGGAAACTTCGACGACGAGCCCAGGGGCCATCGAGAACGGCGACGCCGCGGCATGCGTCCGTTGCGCCCGCCGAGACCACGCATCGAGCAGCGTCAGCATCGGGTCGAGGTCGCCCGCCGGCAAGATGACTTGGTCGAGCCGCACCTGCGAACGGCGGAACTCGGCAATGCCCGACATCGACACGTCGAGCAGGCCCTGATCGCCCAGGAGCAACTGCAAGGCGCGCGGAGCGGGCGTCACCTCGTAGCCGAGCAGGTTGTCGCCGCCGGCATCGCGCTTCTCCAGCGCGACCAAGCGCAACCGCCGCAGCGACGCATCGGGGGCAAAGTGGCCGCGCAGGCCGAGGCGCTCGACCGGGTCGGTGCGCAGGAACTCGACACACAGCCGCACGTCGACGTAGTTGGCGAGCAAGTTGTCGTTGAAGCGGGCGATGGCGTCGCGGATTTCGACGTCGACTTGCGGCGCCACCGCCAGCACCAGGATGTCGCGGTCGTCGTCGCCCAGGTCGCCCTGAGCCGTCAGGACTTCGATGGGCAGCCGCAGGTTGTGGCCCTCGGCCTCGCCCTCGACCTGCGCCAACTTCTTGTAGGCGCGCGTGACCTCGACCTGGGTAGGCTCGACCGACATCAGCGCCTCCTCGTCGGTGAGGCCCGCTGCCTTGGCCTGGCGCACCTGGGTCGCCATGACCAGTCGCTGGCGCATGTGGGTGCACGCTGCCGCCAGCCAGCGCTGGCACAACGCGGTGCGCTGCGCCGGGTGCACCTCGGCCGCGGTCGGTTTCTTGGAGGACTTGAGCTTGGACATCGGCGACCTCGGCGGCGAACGTAGCACGGCGTCCAGGGTGTGTCAGCGCGTGAGACCCGCCCATGTCAGCGCATGGGGCCTGCGCGTGTCATCGCTGGTGCCTGCAGGCGTCCGCGGGGGCGCGCGCGTGTCAGCGCGGGTGGCCAGGATTGCTGCCCGTGGGTGGCGCCGTGGCGGGAGTCGAATCGGCTGCCGCGGGCACAGCCTGGGTGCGCTGCAACACCTGGCGGTGGACCTCTTCGCGCAGCCGCTTGTCGGCGAGCTCGACGATGAAGTACGACACATCCCTGTAGATCGCCGCCGACTCGACCGACATCGTGCCGGCCGAGACCTGCTTGTCGATGTCGCGCCACATGCGCATGACGTCCACGGAGGCGAGGCACAGATCGCGCACCGTAAAGGGCGCAGGCAGTTCGAGGTAGGTCGACACCTCCGTGTCGTCGGTGCTCGTGCGCAGCGCGTTGAGCCCGCCGTCGCTGTGGATCGCCCGCAGGCCGAGCACCGCCACCACCTTGCCGATGGGCTTGGGCGCGGACAGCGCTGCGAGCAGGGCGGGCTCGGCGTCGTGGCCGAGCGGCGCAATGTCGTCGCGGGCGAAAAGCGCTGCCATGCGCTTGGGATCGACGGTGCGCCAGCGCGGTTCTCGGTAGTTCGCATCGTCGCGCAGCCCCGCCAGCACCCGCCGCAGGCCGGACACGGCGCGGTACCGGGCAAGCAGCCCGGCGGCCCACCACCGGTCGTCGGCGTTGCGCATGGCCAGCAGGTTCTCGAGGTGGCTCTCGACGCGGTCGAAGCGCGCGGCGAGTTCCGTCCCGCCCGACCCGCCTTGGGCCTTTTCCTTGGCCAGACGGTCGGTCAGCGCGCGCGCCGTAGCCATCAGGCCCGCCGTGCGGGTGACCGCGTGCGGCAGATCGCTGCCCTGGACGTTGCTGTGCACGTCGAGCAGCAGCGCAAGCGCATCGATGCCTTGCACCTGGCCCAGTGCCTCCAGGTCGCGGTCCACGGGCGCCACGCCGTAGGCAAACAGCCGCCGATAGCCGCGGACCAGTGCACCGAGGTTCGCAGGCGTCTTGTCACGCAAGAGCGCCTGTACGGCCTCGTGGCGCCGCACGTCGTTGGCCAGCCAGTGTTCCAGGACTTCGCCGCAGGCGTCGCCGAGCAGCGCGAGGTCGCCGGGGTCGAGCCGGGCGTCGGCCAACGCCAATACCTGGTCGGGCGTCTTGCCGGCATCGACATCGCCAAAGGCCCAATTGGCCACCGCGACTCGCAATGCGCGCCCTGCCTCTTGGTCCACGTCGGCCCACTTGCCGGCCACCGTGTGGTTCGCCATGGCCAGCAGCAGCGCATGGGCACGCTTCTGCACGGCCTTGTCGGCGTCGGCCAGGTGGCGGAGCAGGCGGACGGCAAGGGCCGGGGCGAGCGCCTGCTTCCAATCGGCGGCGGCCCGACCCATCGCCAGCACCTTGTCGGCGTCGGCGCCGCGGGCGTAGAGCGCGAGGACGTCCGCCCGAAAAAGCGCGCTTCTGTCGGCATCGGCCGAGTACCGCGCCGTCGCGACCAGCCCCGCCGGGCCGCGCTGCCACGCCGCGAACGCCGCCGCCCTTCCGGCGTCGCCCATGTCGTCGTCGCGGCCGAGCACGACCCTGACGACATTGCCCACGGCGTCGTGTTCGACGATCTGGCGGCACGCCGCATCCAGGCCCGGCCGCGTCGCCTCCCAGTCGCCGGCAATGACCGTCACCCGGCCCGCGGCGGGCACGGTCTTGACCACGGCCTCCAGCGCGTCGTCGGCGGTCACCGCCTGCAAGGCCTGCGCATAGTGGGCAAACTCGTCGGCGGGCAGCCCATAGAGGGGGATCGCCGCAAGGTAGTCGACCAGTTGGTCGCCGTCGGCCAACGCCAGAGCGAACTGGCCCGCCAAGAACCGGCGCGCGTCCTGCATTTCGCGATCCGTGGGTCGCTCGCGGCGGGCGGCGAGCAATTGGTCGTCGATGGCCAACAGTGCGTCACCGAGCACGGCGTTGCGCACGCTGCCCTGCAAGGACCAGCGACCGGCAGTGCGACGGGCGTCGAATCCGCTGTAGATGCCATAGGTGTAGCCGCGGCGCTCGCGCAACTCGGTGAAGAGCCGCGAACTGGCCGACCCACCCACGATTTGGTTGGCCACGATGAGCGCCGGCCATTGCCGCGTGCGGCGCGGCGGTCCGGGCACGAATTGGTGCAAGGCGGCTTGCGTCGCGCTGGCGACATGGACCACATGGCAGGTGTCCAGGGTGGCAGGAGTGGCCAACGCCACGGTTGGCTGCGTCGGCAGGGTCTCGATGGCCGCGCCAAACGTGCGCTCGACCGCCTGAGCCAGCGCTGCGGGGTGCACGTCGCCCACAGCCACCAGCGTGCTGCCACCCAACCGTGTCGCCGCGGCCCAGGCCTCGGTCAGGGCCTTGCGCTGGATCCGCAGCAGCGAGTCCGCGGTCGGCGCGTCCGCCGCGTAGGGGTGACCGAAGCCAAACGCCAGGCGCAGGGCAAGGCGGGCGCTGACGGCCTCTGGATCGCCGGCCTCTGCTTGCAGGTCGGATTGGACGCGCTTGCGCACGGTCTCGATGTCGGCCTTGTCGAAGGCGGGCTCAAGCAGCAACTCGCGCAGCAGGGGCAACATGCGGTCGAATTGGTGGCTCAGCACCGAACCTTCGACGACGACCGCGTCACCGAGCGCGTGCACGTCCAGCGACGCGCCGAGGTCGGCCAGGGCGGCGGCAAACTTCGTGCCAGGGTGGGTCCGCGTGCCCATGCGCGCCACGTCGGCGGCAAAGTTCAGGGTGCCCTCGGGCCAGCGGTGGGCGGTGCCGTTCCAAGCCAGCATGCGCCCGCCAGGAATGACCCATCGCAGGTGCACGATCGGCAGTTCGTGGCGTTCGGCGACGACCGCGGTCACGCCAGCGCCGGCCTCAGTCCGGCGGATGCCCCATACGACGGGCGTCGGAAAGACCGCCTGGACCGGCGCCGTCACCATCGGTCGGGGCGGCCACGTGTCGATTTCGGGCGGCGGCGGCCTGGGCGGCGGCGCGACGCGCGGGGCGCTGCACCCGACAAGCGCCAACCCGAGAGCAACGGTGAGCAGGGCACCCCTCATTTGGCGCCGTCCGTGGCCTGCGGCGGCAATGCAACCGGGGTCGGCTCGGCGGGCGGCGGCACGGCTTCGGCGGCCTTGCGCTGGGCCTCCTCCTTGGCACGCAATTGTGCAGCGACCCTGCGGGCTTCGGCGTCGGCGATGCCCCTTTCGGCCCGCCTGATCCAATCGGGCTTGGCGCCGACGGGCGTGGCAGTCGCACCGGACGGCAACACCTCCAACTCGACCTCGCGATCCCACGTCAGCCAGCCGCGTGCGACCCGCTGCACGCCGGCCGAATTGACCGCCCGGTAGCGCGGCAACACCTGGCGCAGCTTGTCGGCGTCGCCGTGATAGACCTCGAACATCGCCAGCAGTTCCGCGCGGCGCGCCGGGCTCTCGGCGGCGCGGACCCAGCCGGCTTCAAAAGCGATCTGCGCGCGGCGCAGCTCTTCGGGCGTCACGCCATTGGCGGCGATATCCAAAATCTCTTCGCGAATCCTGCGCTTCGTCTCAGCGATGGCCGCAGGGCCCGCCTCGGCCAACTCGACATACACCTGAAAGAGGTCGTGATCGCGGCGGCCATGGGTGCCTGCCGAATAGCCAGCCGCCAGCCCGCCCTGCCGGACCAGGCGCTTCTCAAGCCGCGACGAATCGCCGGACCCAAGCACTTCGGCCAGCAAGTCCAAGGCATAGGCGTCCGGGTCCGGGTGGGCCGGCACCTTCCAGGCCAGGTGGACGGCCGGCGTGCGCGCCAGCTTGTCGTAGAGCGTGGCACCGGCGTGACCGGTCGGCGCCGGCTCTTGCACAGCCTGGCGGCGGATGTCGGCGCGGCGTTGTACGAGGCCGAGGGTCCGTTCGACCAGCGGCCGGGCCGCGCCGACGTCGATGTCGCCCGACAGCACCAGCACGCAGTTGTTGGGCGTGTACCAGCGATGCCAGAACAATGCGAACGCTAGCACCGGCGCGCGGTTCAGGTCCTCGATCGAGCCAATCGTCGGGTGGCCCATCGCCCAACTGGCATAGACGTTGGCGACCAGTTCGAGGTGCGAGCGCACCAGCGGCCGGTTCTCGATGCGCTCGCGCAGTTCCTCCATCACGGTCTGACGTTGGTTCTCGACGTTGGCAGCGTCGATGACCAGATTGGCAAAGCGGTCGGCTTCGAGCCACAGCGCCAATTCGAGCGCTGGCCGCGGCACCACTTGGTAATACCAGGTGCGATCGGCGCTGGTGTTGGCGTTCAGGTCCGCGCCCTGGCCCTCCAGAGCGCGCATGTGCTCCATCTTGCCGCTGTGCTTGCTGCCCTGGAACATCATGTGCTCAAAGAAGTGCGCGAGGCCGCTTTGACCCTGCGCCTCGTCGCGCGATCCGACGTCGACCATCAGACCCACGGCCACCAGTGGAGCGGACCGGTCGGTATGCACCAACACCCGCATGCCGTTGTCCAGGGTGAATCGATCGACCTGCCATGGTTGCGGCAGCGGCCACGGCTTTTCCGGTTCGGCCGCGGCGACCGGTGGGCGCTTCGGCTTTTTCGTGGCCGGTGTCGCTTGCCCCGGGAGGAAAGCCATGGCCGCGCATGCGACGGCTGAAATCGCTGCAATCATTGGAAAACGTCTGTGATTCACAGCACCTCCCGCCGGGCGGCGCGGGCGAATGTAGCGCACCTGCGGCCGTTGGGCCAGATCGCGGCGCGCTTGCCCCGCCCACGCCAAGTCCTTACCATCCGCGCCCCTCGGCCCGCTGGCCGAACCGGAGCGCGTGATGACGTCGATTCTGCACACCACCCGCCGCACCCAGGGCAATGGCGCCTACCGCGCCGCCGACATCGGCCGCCAGGTCGCCGTGTACGGTTGGGTGCAGGCCTATCGGCACCACGGCGGCGTGGTGTTCGTGGACGTGCGCGACCGCACCGGGTTCGTGCAGATCCGCTGCGAATCAGACCGCGCCGCCGTGCACGCTTTGGCCCTGTCGCTGCGCCCAGAGTGGGTGGTCGCGGCGACCGGCAAGGTCATCTCGCGCGGCGCCAACGTCAACCCGAAGATCCCGACCGGCGAAGTTGAAGTCGAGGTCGACGGCCTCGAGGTGTTGTCCGAAGCGCAGACGCCGCCCTTCGAGATCAAGGACGGCGTGCACGCCAACGACGACCTGCGGTTGCAGTACCGCTACCTCGACCTGCGGCGGCCCGAGTTGAACCGCAACTTCGCCGCGCGCAGCCAGGTCACCCAACTGACGCGCAAGTACTTCATCGACAATGGCTTCTTGGAACTTGAGACGCCAATCCTGACCAAGTCGACGCCGGAGGGCGCGCGCGACTACCTGGTGCCGAGCCGCATCCATCCTGGCCAGTTCTATGCGCTGCCGCAGTCGCCCCAGCAGTTCAAGCAGCTTTTCATGATGGCCGGCATGGACCGCTACATGCAGATCTGTCGGTGCTTTCGCGATGAGGACCTGCGCGCCGACCGTCAGCCCGAGTTCACGCAACTCGACCTGGAGCTGTCGTTCGCAACCCGTGAAGAACTCTACGAACTGATGGAGGGCTACGTCGCCTTCGTCTGGAAGCAGTTCCTGGGCGTGGAGGTGCCCCTGCCGCTGCGCCGCATGACCTACGCGGAGGCGATGGACAATTACGGTTGCGACAAACCGGACTTGCGGTTCGGCCTTCCGCTGACCGATCTGACTGAAACGCTGCGCGGCCAGACCGAATTCCGGCCGTTCGTCGCGGCGCTGGAGGCCGGCGGCCTGGTCAAGGCCCTGGCCATCGCCGACGGAGCGGCGTTTTCGCGCAAGGACCTCGACGTCACCTTCCCCCAGGAGGCGGCGGCCCACGGGGCCAAGGGCGTGGCGTGGGCGCGGATCGCCGCGGCCGGCGAGTGGTCGGGGCCGGTCGCCAAGTCGCTGTCCCCCGAACTGCGCGCGGCGCTGCAGGACCGCCTGGGCGCGGCCGAAGGTGCACTGGTGCTTTTCGTCGCCGACAAGCCGGCGGTCGCCAACGCGGCGCTGGCCCGGCTGCGCCTGGTGGTCGGCGAGCGGCTGAACCTGCTCGACAAGAACCGCTGGGCCTTCCTGTGGGTCACCGATTTCCCGATGTTCGAATACGACGAGGCCGAGGGCCGCTGGGCGGCGATGCACCACCCGTTCACCAGCCCGCGGCCGGATCACCTGGAGCGACTCGAACGCGATCCGGGCGCGGTGCTGGCGCAGGCCTACGACCTCGTGCTCAACGGTACCGAACTGGGCGGCGGCTCGATCCGCATCCACCAGAGCGACGTGCAAGCCAAGGTTTTCCGGCTGCTCGGGCTTTCCGACGACCAGATCCGCGCCAAGTTCGGCTTCTTTGTCGATGCGCTCCAATACGGCACGCCGCCGCACGGAGGCATCGCGTTCGGCCTGGACCGCATGATGATGCTGCTGGTCGGCGCCGACAGCCTGCGCGACGTCATCGCCTTCCCCAAGACCGCGCGGGCGACGTGCCTGATGTCCGAGGCGCCGTGCACGGTCGAACCCAAGCAATTGGCGGAGCTGCACATCGCCGCCGCCAACTGACCGCGGCTCAGACGGGCGCTATTTGCAGGTCGCCAGGAATACCTTGATCCCGCGTTCGCGCGAGCACTCGTCGTCTTCGCACTTGTAGGCGACGCCGTTGATGGCTTCGAGCCACTGCTCGTAGGTCGCCGACTGCGGCACGGCCACGACCATCGACATGTTCTGCTGATCGGCCCACTTCTCCAGGCGCTCGCCGTCGCCGTGACCGGCCGCGCTCTGCACGCTGGCGATGGTGCCGTCGTCGTTCAGGCGGCCGATGTGGATCTGCGCGCCTTCGTGGAACACGATGGGCTTGAAACCGGTGCCGCCCAACTGGTCCTTGCCGATCGACGCCCAGGCCTCGCACGACAGCACCTTGCCCGAGGTCGGCGCCTTGACCTTGAACTTGCCGACCTCCTCGACCTTGGACAAGGTGGCGTTGAAACCGGACCGGCGGTTGGTGCCATCGGCGCGGCGGCGACCCACCAGCACGAAGCTCGGCCAGTTCTTGGCGTGTTCACCTTCAATGCACGCGCGCAGCAGCGGCTCAATGAACTGGACCGGCACCTTGCCTTCGGCCACGAAATAGATGAGCGACTGGTTGAACTGCGACACCATGTTCGACCGCACGTCCTGAACCAAAATCGCGACCTCCTTGGCCAGGCCGGGGTCGAGGGCATAGTCGCCCTTCCACGCCGGCTTGGGCTTGTCGGTCGGGTTGGCAGGCGGCGGCGGATTGGGCACGCGCAGCGGGTTGTCCATCAGGAAAAGACCCTTTTCCTGGCTGACCAGGAACGTGGCGTTGTTGCTGTACGGCGCAGGCTTGGTCGAGCGTATCGCCGGCAGAACGGGAAACTCCTTGTACTCTGGGACCTTGGCGGCGCGTGCCTTGTAGACTCCGGCGATGCGGGCGGCGAACGTGGCATAGGGGCTCTGCGGATACTTGTCCTTGTAGGCGTCGAAAAGGCCTGCCACGCCTTCGAAATACGGACGGGTGATGGCGAATGGCCGGTCTTCCATCGGAATGGCCTTGCAGTAGTCGCCGAGCTTCTTCTGGCACAAGAGCGAGATTTCCTCTTCATAGAGCGAGGTTTTGGCGTCAAAGTTCCACAGCAGCAGTTGGTTGGCGAAAAAGATGGTGACCCGGTCGTCGCGCGGTGTGCTCTGCAGCAACGTCCAATACCTGGCCAAGGTGGCCGCGTGGAAGAAAAGCGCGTCGAACTCGACGTCGGCCTCCCAGGTCGTGCCCTTGCTGACGCGCTGCGCGCCGACGAGCCCGCCGAGGTATTCCTTGGTCTCCTTCTTTTCGTCGGCGTAGAACCCGCGTTGGTCGTCGAAGTAGCGCATCAGCGTCTCGGCCGTCTCGCGGACCGGCGTGCCCTCGCCCTTGATGGCGCAGGCCTTGAAATCACTGCCTTGCGCAACCTGACTGTTCTTCTTGACCCACGCCAGCCACGGGTGCTCGTCCTGGTCGGGGTCGTCGCTGGCCGGGATGCCCGCGACGGCGCGCTTGCGGCGGGAATCCATCAAGTCGCTCAGGCACTGTGTGGCGTTCTCGACCTTGCTGCCGGCCTTCTTCTGCTCGCCGCACGCGGGCGCGAGGACGAGCGCACCTGTGGCGGCCGGGATGACCCACAGGCAACGGACGAGGGCGCGGATCATGGGCACTCCGGGGCGGCGCTGTGGCGCGGCGGGCGCGCGGTTTTAGCCGGAAACGGCGAGCGCGACAAGCCGAAACGCGCAAACGCCCGCCTACTTGTCGCCATCGCGCTGCCGCAACGCATCCTCGACGAGGCCAGGGAACCGATTGCGCGCCTGCTGCTGCTTGCCGGCGTCTTCCTTGCGGGCCAGGAACCCGACCTTGAGCGGGGGGCAGCGCGCGCAGGCGTCTTCGACAAAGGTACAGGTAAAGACGTGGTGGCCCGGCACGACCAGGGTCACCACGTGGTTGGTGTCGTACTCGCGGCCTTGGAACCGGATGGTCGCCGCCCGGTCGCAGTACAGCACGACCCGCACCAGCTCGTGCTCGGCCGGCAGCGGGGGCGGCAGCGCCGGGCCGGTCATCGCCGTGGATTCGCCTTTGGCCGATTTGAGGTCCGTGGCAATCTTGGTGCGGACGGCCGCCTTGGCCTTGCCGTCGTCGGAGCGCGCCAACCTGGCCTCGTCGGCGCGCGGGCGCGACACGACAAGTGACCGATCGCCCTCATGCGCCAGCATCGTCTCGCCGGCCGGCGTGACCGGCGACGGCAACACCGCGGGTTCGCGCTGCGGGGAGGGTTCGAGGCGCTGCGGTTCGCTGATGCGCGGGCCACCAAACGGCAACGGGGTAGGCGGTGCGTGGGCGACGCCGCTCGGCAGGCTCGGCACGTCCGACATCCACGCCTGCGCGCCCCAGCCGGCAGCGGCGATGGCGGCGACGACTCCGCCGACAACGGCCACCTTGCGCAGTTGCCGGCGGCGCCGCGACCGCGCGGTGATCATGGCCAGCGCCTTCTTGGGCTCCTCGGCCTCGGAATCGACCGCGAGCGCACGGTTGAAGGCATCGATGGCCAAGGCCAATTGTCCAGCGTGGGCCAACCGCCGGCCCTCGTGGGTCCACTCCTGGACGACCGGCTTCTTGATGTCGTATTGGAACACCTCAGGCGACTTGAGAAAGCGCGGCAGCAGCGTGTTGACGTCGCTCATGCGGAACTGCTTGAGGTAACTGCCAAGGGCCACCTGCAAGTCCTCGGCGCTGGCGTACCGGTCCGACTTGTGGCGCGAAAGGCACTGCTCGATGATCGCCTCGAATTGGCGATCGACCGCAGGATTGTCGCGCGAAGCGGGCTCGTGGTTGCCCTCCAGGATCTGCCGAAACAGCGCGTGCGGGTTGCTGGCGTGGAACGGCAAGCGCCGAGTGACCAGGAAATACAGCACGATGCCGAGCGCAAACAGGTCGCAGCGGTGGTCGACCTCTTCGCCCTCGATCTGCTCGGGCGCCATGTGCGCGGGCGACCCGACGATGGCCCCGGTCGCCGTCATGCCCTCCATGTCCATGGCGGTGGCGATGCCGAAATCCATCAGCTTGACCTGGCCGTCGACGGACACCATCAGGTTGTCGGGCTTGATGTCGCGGTGGACGATGCCCTTCTGGTGGGCAGCGAACAGCGCGCCAGCGACGACGTGGCCGACCAGCGCCGCGGCCTGCGGCAGGAACGGTCCATGTCCGGTGCAGAACGCCGACAGCGTCTCGCCGTGCACGAACTCGGTGATCATGTAGCTCTTGTCGTCGGCCTCCTTGGAGCTGTCGTAGACCTCGACGATGTTGGGGTGTTTGACCCGGGCCGCCGCCACCGCCTCGCGCGAAAAACGCGCACGGGCGTCGTTGCGGGCCGCAAGGTGCGGGTGCATGACCTTGATCGCCACTTCGCGCTGCAGTTGGCGGTCGACCCCGCGAAAAACGGTGGCCATTCCGCCGTCGCCGACGCGATCCAGGGCTTCGTAGCGATCGCCGAACACGTCTGCCAAGGAGCGTCCTCGCAAGGAGCCTGTCGGCCCATCGTCCGACCGGCTCCGTGCTGATTGCGATTGGGGCAGCGACCGAGAACCGCCTGAAGTGTTTTCAGGCAGTTTCGGTCGCTGGCAGGCCGCAGCCGCGGCCTGCCTAGGAGCCTGTCGGCCAGAATCTGGCGATTCTGGCGTAACACCCACAGGCTCCTAGCGCCCGCGACCCGAAAGTACGGCCGCGGCCTTGGGTCCTATCGACGCACGAACGGGTCCGTCGATGCCAGCGGCCGCACGGAGGGGCGCCGCGCCAGCGAGTGCATTGTGCCGCAACCGCGGCGCGTCGTGCACGCTTTGACCGCAGACTGCGGGATACTGCGCTCGGTCGGCTACTTGTGCATGGCGGCCTCGTCGGCGGCCATGTGGCATTTCTTGTACTTCTGGCCGCTGCCGCACCAACAGGGGTCGTTGCGGCCGACCTTTGGCCGTTCGCGCCGGACGGTTTCGGGCTTGGCCGGCGCGGCGGGCGCCTGGGCTCCAGCGACCGCCCCGCTGGTGGCCACCGGCGCGGGATGCGGCGACAACGCGGCAGCCAGTTGCGCGGGGGTGGTTGGCGGCGCGTCGCCCGTGGCCTGCATGTGGCTCTTGCGTGCAGCCCACACCCGGCGCGCCCAGGCTGCATGCACGTGCATCCGTTCGGCGCGCTTTTGCATCTGGGCCCGCTTGGCAGGCGATTGGGCCGGAGCGCGCGGGCGCTGGGCCACTGTCGGCGCGGCTTGCGCGGCCTGCGGGCGCTTGCCCGGTCCCGCCGCCGCTTCGGCCTCGTCGTGCAACGACTGGGAGGCGTGGGTTTCCTCGAGTTGCCGGCGGGCGCGGGCGCGGCGCTGTTCGGCCTGTTGGCGCAAGCGCTCAAGTTCGTCGGCGCTCTTGACCTCGACGCGGAACATCTGCTCGACCAACTGGCTCTCGACGCGGTCGATCATCTGCTTGAAGATCTCGTAGCCCTGCTTCTTGTAGATGAGCTTGGGATCCTTCTGCGCGTAGGCCTCAAGGTACACGCCCTCCTTGAGGGTCTCCATGGTGCGCAGGTGCTCGCGCCAGTGGGTGTCGATGCCGCGCAGGTACGCCTCGCGCTCGTAATAGCGCCACTGGTCGTCGGCTTGGCTGGCCGCCAGGGCATCGTTGCCGTCGCCGTGATCGATGGTGTGCAGGATCTGGTCGATGAGGCGCTTGCGGCGGTCCTGGTACTGGTCCAGCAGGTGCTTCTCCAGGCTGTCGACCAGCGCCTCGAACTCGCGAGGCACGTCCGCCAGGTCCAGGTCCTGGTCGGTCAGCGCAAAGATCGCGTCTTCCAGGGCCTCGACATCCCAATCCAGCGCGTTGACCTTTTGCGGGCAGTGGCCGTCGACCCGCCGGTACACCACCTCGCGGACGGCGGCCTGGACCAATTCCTCGGTGCCCTGGGCCGCGAGCACCCGGCGCCGGAGCGCATAGATGGCCTTGCGCTGCAGGTTCATCACGTCGTCGTACTCGAGCACGTTCTTGCGCGAATCGAAGTGTTGTCCTTCCAGGCGTTTCTGCGCGTCGCTGATGGCGTTGGTCACCGACGCCGCGACGATCGGCTCGTCCTCGGGGATCTTGAGGAACTCCATGATCTTGCGCAGCCGGTCGCCGCCGAAGATGCGCATCAGGTCGTCGTCGAGCGACAGGTAGAAGGCGCTTTCGCCGGGGTCGCCCTGCCGGCCGGCGCGTCCGCGCAACTGGTTGTCGATGCGCCGCGACTCGTGCCGTTCGGTGCCGATGATGAGCAGGCCGCCGGCCTCGATGACCTTCTGCTTCTCGTCGGCGCACACGGCCCGCCAGCGCTCCAGGGCCTCCTGGTAGTCGGGGTGGTTCTCGTCAAAGTGCTGGTGCACGGCGCCACTGCCGAACACCTCGGCGCGGGCCAACAGTTCCGGGTTGCCGCCGAGCAGGATGTCGGTGCCGCGGCCGGCCATGTTGGTCGAGATCGTCACGGCGCCCAACCGGCCCGCCTGGGCGACGATGTCGGCTTCGCGGGCGTGCTGCTTGGCGTTGAGCACGTTGTGGGCGATGCCCTCCTGGTCGAGCAGGTGCGCCAAGAACTGCGATTTCTCGACGCTGATGGTGCCCACCAAGATCGGCTGGCCCTTGGCGTGCGCTTCCTTGATGTGCTCAATGACGTAGCGGAATTTGGCGGGCTCGGTCTTGTAGACCACGTCGTCGTGGTCGGTGCGACGCTTCTGCTTGTTGGTGGGGATGACCAGCACGTCGAGGTTGTAGATCTTGGCGAACTCCTCGGCTTCGGTCTCGGCGGTGCCGGTCATGCCGCACAACTTCTCGTACATGCGGAAGTAGTTCTGGAACGTGATCGTCGCCAGGGTCAGCGTCTCCTCCTGGATCCTGAGGCCCTCTTTGGCCTCGATCGACTGGTGGATGCCGTCGGACCAGCGGCGCCCGGGCATCTTTCGGCCGGTGTGCTCGTCGATGATGATGATCTTGCCGTCTTCGATGAGGTAGTTGACTTCCAAGCGGAAAAGCGTGTGGGCCTTGAGCGCCGCATGGATGTAGTGCAGCCAGTGCATGTGCTCGGCGTCGTACAGGTTGGGCACCTTGAGACGCGCCTCGGCCTTGTCCACGCCCGACTCGGTCAACGAGACGATGTGGGCCTTCTCGTCGACGATGTAGTCCAGGTCGCGCTTGAGGAAGGCCACCAACGCGTTGGCGCGCAGGTACGGCTCTGTCGAGTCCTCGCCGCGGCCGCTGATGATGAGCGGCGTGCGCGCCTCGTCGATGAGGATCGAGTCCACTTCGTCGACGATGGCAAAGTTGAGCAACTTGTCGGCCTTGGCGTCGTGGGCGGTCGGCAGATAGCGGTGCACGTACTCGTCGAGCGAGTACTTCATGTTGTCGCGCAGGTAGTCGAAGCCCAGCTCGTTGTTCTGGCCGTAGGTGATGTCGGCGTTGTAGGCGCTGCGCCGGCGGAATTCGTCGATGTTGGTGGTGATGACGCCGCTCGACAGCCCCAGGAAGTTGTAGACCCGGCTCATCCACTCGCAGTCGCGCGCGGCGAGGTAGTCGTTGACGGTGACGACGTGTACGCCCTTGCCCGACAAGGCGTTGAGGTAGGCCGGCAGCGTGGCCACCAACGTCTTGCCCTCGCCGGTGCGCATTTCTGCGACCATGCCCTTGTGCAAGGCATAGCCGCCGATGAGTTGCACGTCGTAGTGGCGCTGGCCCAACCGCCGCCACGCCGCCTCGCGGACCACCGCAAACGCTTCGGGTAGCACGTCGTCCAGGGCGGCGCCGCGCGACAGCCGCTCCTTGAACTGGCCGGTCATGCCGCGCAGGCCGTCGTCGTCCAGGGCCTTGATGCGCGGTTCCAGCGCGTTGATCTGGGCGACGAGCGGCTGGATTTTCTTGATTTCGCGATCGTTCTTGGTGCCGAACGCCTTGGCGAGCAACTTCTGGAACATCCACGCTTCCTGTGCGGCGGAACGGTTGCGGACTGGACGACGTTCCCCGTGCCGCTCCACCGCCCGAACTCCGCGGGCCGGACAGGTTAGGTGGATGCCGGGCGACTGGCAAGCGCGATCTCGGGCATGATTTTCGCGGCGGCCGCGTTGCAGTACGATAGGCGCCCCGCCCCCGCGGCACCCCAGCGAGAACGTCATGCGCTCCTTTTGCTTGCCGACCGCCGCCACCCTTGTGATGGGCGTGTGCGCTCTGGACGCGTCGGCCGCAGATCCGCGCCCCCGCGAGGCGCAGCGCGCTGCCGTGCTGTCCGTGCTGCATGCGCCGCACCCCAACGTCGACGCGGCAAAGCTGGCGCGCATCGGCCCGGACGTGCAGGCGATCCTGGTCGAGACGGCCACCGGCAAGTCCGGTCCGGCCGCGGTGCGCATGCGCGCCCTGGGCTGGCTGCAGTACTACCCCAACGCCACCAGCAGGGCGGTCCTGGTCGGCGCGATCGCCCATCCCGAAAGCCCAGAGGCCTTACGCGTCGCCCTTGCAGCCCTTGCCAACGGCTTCGGGGCGGAGGCCCTGCCGCACCTTCAGGCCCACCTGCACCACAGAGATGCGCTGGTGCGCGAGGCGGCGGCCCACGCGCTCGGCCACCTCGACGATCGGCGGGTCCGGCCCTTGCTCGAGGCCCAGTTGGAGCGCGAACCGTCGCTCACAGTCCGCGATGCCATGGTGTCGGCCTTGCAGCGAATTGCGACGCGCGAGCGGTCTCGCTGAGAAGGGGCGCGCCCGTCCCTGGTTCAAGCCACACCTTGGGTCGCGCGCGTCGACCCACCCTACCTGGAGCACCATGGCCCGTTTCGTTCCCGCAGGCACCCACACCGCACTGGTCACTCCGTTTCTCGACGACGACGACCGGTCCTTGGACCTGCCGGCGTTGCGCGGCCTGGTCGAGATGCAAATCGCCGGCGGCGTGGACGGTCTGGTGGCCTGCGGGACGACCGGCGAAACCGCCACGCTGACCGACGATGAATACCAGACGGTGGTCGCGACCGTGGTGGCCGCCGCCAACGGCCGCGTGCCGGTCCTCGCGGGTGTCGGATCGAACAGCACCGCCAAAACGCTGCTGACCACCCATACGGCGTGCGCGCTCGGCGTCGACGGGGTGCTGGTCGTCACGCCCTACTACAACAAGCCGACCCAGGCCGGCATGAAAGAACACTTCCTGCGTGTAGCCGATGCCGCGACAGTGCCCGTAGTGCTCTACAACGTGCCAGGGCGCACCGGCGTCAACCTGCTGCCCGCGACGGTCGCCGAGTTGGCGCGACATCCCAATGTGGTCGCGCTCAAGGAGGCGGCCGGGTCGCTGGAGCAGGTGCAGGAGACCGTGCGCTTGACCGAGTTTGCCTTTGCCGTCCTCTCGGGCGAAGACGCGCTTTGCGTGCCCACCTACGCGGTCGGCGGCCGCGGGGTCATCTCGGTGGTGTCCAACGTCGCTCCGGCGCGCACTGCAGCTCTGTGGCGCGACTTCTCGGCGGGGCGCACCGAGGCGGCCGCGCGCGGCCAGGTGGACCTGCTGCCGCTCATCAAGGCCCTCTTTTGCGAACCAAACCCGCAACCCGCCAAGATGGCGATGCACCTGCTCGGTCACATGGCGCCAGCGTGCCGGCTGCCGCTGGTGGCCGCGTCGGACGCAACGCGCACGGCCCTGCAAGCAGAACTGCGTCGGTTGGCCCTTTTGGGCTGAGCTTTTCGCCGCGCCGCGCCCGCCGCCGTCCGGGCGCGGATCGCCAGATAGGGTCCGGGCGCAAGCGATTGGTTTTTCGCCCTCAAGCGCACCTGGTCCGCGCCAGGGGGAAGTGGGCCTTGCGCAGGTAAGGCTTTGTAATTGTTGCGTGCGCGTTCGCGCGCCGGCAGGCCGGAACCAGACCCCGGTTCAGGAACCGCACCCCCCGCCGTCGCGTGGGCCTTGACGCCGCGCGCGATTGCCTGCTACACCGCGGCCGGCGGACGCTCCTGGATTTCGCCTGACCGACCGGCCCCGTACCGCGCAGTTCTTCGGTCCTGTGTCCCTGAGCGGCCCCGAGGTGGCGTCGATGTTCAAGATTGTGCACTACGGCGAGACCAATGTCGGCCGGGAGCGCAAGAACAACGAGGACGCCTTTCGCGTGGCCGCCGACGCTGGCGTGTACTTGGTCTGCGACGGCATGGGGGGCCACGCCAGCGGTGAAATCGCCAGCCAGATCGCCGCCGACGCAGTGGTGCGCTTCCTGGCCATGGATCGGTTCAGGCCCGACTTTCGCTGGCCGGCCGAAAGCGGAGTGCAGCAATCCGAGGAGGCGCGGGCCCTGGACGCCGCGGTGCGCGCCGCCAACCGCGAGGTGTTTGTTCAGGCACAGGCCAACCCGCTGCACAAGGGCATGGGCACCACCATCGCGGGCGTGTACGCGGGCGCACAGCGGCTGGGCCTGGTCCATGTCGGCGACAGCCGCATCTATCGGCTGCGCGACGGCGAATTCGAGCAGTTGACCGACGACCATAGCCTGCTCAACTACTACATGAACACCCGGCCGATGTCGGCTCAGCAGATCAAGGGGTTCGCTGGCAAGAACGTGATCGTGCGGGCCGTCGGCCTGCGCGAGAACGTCGAACCCGACGTGCAGATTACCGAGTACCGCGCTGGCGACGTGTACCTGCTGTGCTCGGACGGCCTGAACGACATGGTCGAAGACGAGCAGATCGCGCAGATTCTGCGCGACGGCATGGGCGACTTGCCGCAGGTCGGCGCTCGGCTCATCCAGCAGGCGTTGGACAGCGGCGGCAAGGACAACGTCACCATTTTGCTGCTCAAGACGGTCGAGGTCGCCGACCAGCCCAAGGCTGTGCCATTCCACCGGCGCACGCTGCCGATGAGCCCGCTGACCAGCTTCGACACCAGCCCCGGGACGGCGCTGGACGACCTGGAGCACGAACCGGACGTCGCCGGCGAGGGGCTGATCGACCAGGAGACCATGCCGGAGATCCGCGTCAACCTGCCGCCCAAGTTCGCGGCGACGCAGCCCGTCCGGCCGATGAGCCGCGAGGACCTGACCCCGCCGGCGGGGGTGCCCTTGGTCGTGCGGCGGGCCACTTCGAGCCAGGAACCGACGGAGAAGATCCCGCGAGACATCGGCGCGCAGGTGCGGGCCGCCCAGGCCGCCTCGCTCGCCGCGGCCCAGGCAACCACGCCGCCGCTGGGCGCGGCGCAACCGACGGCATCACCCAACGTGCGGGACACGGATCCCGTGCGCGCAGTGGCGTCCGCTCCGGCCGGTTCGCGCAGCCTGGACGAAGACACCGACCCGCGCGGCATCGCGCCGGTGGTCGTGGTCGTGCGCGATGGCAGGACAGCAGGTGTCGGTGCCGACGGCGAATGGGTGGGCGCAACCACTGCCGATCTGCCGGACCTGCCCCACCTGCGCCCGCCGCCCGCGCTGGCGAGCAGCCAGCCGTTGCCGGCCCTGGACCTGGGCGAAGACCTCGACGGGCCCACGTTGCCGGCGCGCGCGGTGGTGCCACCCCGAGGCGAGGACACCGCCGATCCGGCCATCGACGGTCCGACCGAGCCCAGGTAGCGCGGCGCGCCGCAACCAACCGAAAGGAACCATGTGCGGTTCTTGACAGCGCCCACCGGGCGGCAAGACTGCACGCAGGGCGCACGCCCGCTCCGCGACAGGGCCAACCATGAGATTGCACGTTTTCGGATCGGCGGCACCGTTCGCCGCCTTTGTCGTCGCGTCCCTCGGCTGGGTGGGGTGCGACGGCGGCACACCGGCAGCGGACGGCGCCGCCCAAACCGAAGCTGACGCCGAGGACGACTCCGGGCCCCTCGACACAACCAGTGAAGATGCGCCAGCGCTCGGCGACAGCGTGGGCGGCGAAACCAAGCTCGTGTGCCCGGGCGGCCCCTCCTGCGCGTGCAAGGACGACGCAGAGTGCGACTCGGGCCTTTGCCTCGACGCACCGGACGGACGGATCTGCGCTGGACCGTGCGAGGGCAGTTGCCCGGCCGCGTTTTCGTGCGCCAAGATCAACAGCAAGACCGGCGACATCGTCAACGTGTGCGTGCCGCGCCACGGCTATCTGTGCGAACCGTGCTCGGCGACCAAGCAATGCGAACAGGCGCTCGGTATCTCGGGGCCGGCATGCGTCGATTACGGCGGTGCCAACGGCGCGTTCTGCGGATTCGCATGCAGCGGCGACGCAGACTGCCCCGCCGGCTACTCCTGCGGCAAGGGCACCTCGATCGAAGGCACGCCGGTACAGCAGTGCCTGCGCAAGCCCGAGGCCGACGGAACGATCGCCTGCCCCTGCGACACGCGCGCCAAGACCCTGCAACTGACCACACCGTGCAAGGTCAAAGCCGAGTTGGGCACCTGCAGCGGTTTCCGCCAGTGTGGACAGGCCGGCTTGCAGGCGTGCTCGGCCCCCAAAGCCAGCGACGAACTGTGCGACGGCATCGACAACGACTGCGACGGCGCCACCGACGAGGGGTTGTGCAGCGACAGCGACCCGTGCACGGACGACCTGTGCGATGGCGCGAGCAAGGGCTGCAAGAACACGCCCAACACGGCGAACTGCGACGACAAGTCTGCTTGCACGGACAAGGACGTCTGCAAGGCTGGCAAGTGCGGCGGTGCGCCTATCGACTGCAACGACAAGAACGTCTGCACGTCGGATAGCTGTGACGCGGCCAAGGGCTGCACCCACGCGCCAGTCGCGGGCGCGTGCGACGACTTCAACGCTTGCACGTTGAGCGACCTGTGCAAGGACGGTGTTTGCGTCGCCGGCACGCCCAAGGACTGCGGCGATGGCAACCCGTGTACCGTCGATTTGTGCAACGCCGCGACGGGCTGCACGCACGGTCCGCAGCCTGGGCCCTGCGACGACGGCAACCCGTGCACCAACGGCGACGCGTGCGCCTCAGGCTCGTGCAAGCCGGGCGACAACGTGTGCAGTTGTACTGGGGACACCGATTGCAAGGCCAACGAAGACGGCAACCTGTGCAACGGAACGCTGTACTGCGACAAGACCAAGGCGCCGTACGTCTGCACGGTGGACCCCAAGACGGTGGTCGCGTGCGACACCAGCAAGGACACCGTGTGCGCTGCGACCGTGTGCGAGGCCCTGACCGGCAAGTGCGGGCCCAAGAACGCGGTCGAAGGCAAGCTGTGCAACGCGGACGACTCGGTGTGCACCAAGGACGACGCGTGCAAGGCTGGGCTGTGCGCGGCCGGCGCAAAAATCGACTGCAACGATGACAACGTGTGCACCGACGATTTGTGCGATCCCAAGGCCGGCTGCAAGAACGCGGCGAACATCGCCGCCTGCGACGACGGCAACAAGTGCACCCAGGGCGACACGTGCGCCAGCGCCACCTGTGTAGCCGGCAAGAAAGTCGTGTGCGACGACAAGAGCGAATGCACGCTCGACAGTTGCGACACCAAGACCGGGCTGTGCAAGTTCGACGGGACGCCGTACGAGCAAAGCCCGTGCGACGCCGATGGCAGCGTGTGCACCGTGGGCGACGTGTGCACGGCGGGCAAATGCGCGGCAGGCAAGGCCAAGAACTGCGACGACAGCAACGTATGCACCACCGACGAGTGCGACCCCAAGGCCGGCTGCCTCAAGGTCAACAACACCGCGGCGTGCGAATACGACAACAACCCGTGCACGCCCAACGACACGTGCAAGAACGGCAACTGCGCCCTTGGCCCCAAAAAGGACTGCGACGACAAGAACGCGTGCACCGTCGACCAGTGCGACAACGCGACCGGCGCCTGCAAACACGTGTCTGATCCGCTGGAAGGTGCCAACTGCGAGGACGGCGACCTGTGCAACACCAAGGATTTGTGCAAGGCCGGCAAATGCGTGGGCGGTCCGCAAGTTTCGTGCGAGGACAACGACACCTGCACCACCGACGGCTGCAACCCGCTGACCGGTTGCACACACCAGACGCTGGCCGACAGCACGCCGTGCAATGACGGGAATGCTTGCACGATCAAGGATCTCTGTGTCGCGGGCAAGTGCGGCGGCATCAAACTCAACTGCGACGACGCCAACCCTTGTACCGAAGATGTCTGCGCACCGAGCGGCTGCGCGCACAAGGATGTCGTCAATACCACCGCTTGCGGCACCGACAAATGGTGCGTGGCCGGCGCGTGCAAGACCAAGGGCTGCGGCGATGGCTACGCCGACAAGTCCGCGGGCGAGCAGTGCGACGACGGCAACGCGGCACCCTGCGATGGCTGCGAATCCTGCGCGACCCGCGGCCACCTCCTGCTCGACGGCAAGGGCTTTGCCACAGCGGCCACCAAGGCTGGCGAGTTGCTGGGCGGCCTCGGACTCGAAGGCGACCTCACCGTCGAACTGTGGGTGCGGCCCGATACGCTCGCGGTGACCCAGACGCTCGTCGGCAAGGGCGTGCTGCCCAACCCGACCGGCTTTGCGCCGGTGACGCTCGGACTGCAAAAGACCAGCGGCACGCCGTTCTTCTACCACCTCGGCCCCGAAGGCGGAGAGCAGGTCGTCGGCACCACGGGCGTCAAGCAAGGCGTGTGGTCGCACGTGGCAGTGGTCGTGACCGGCACCCAGGTCCGCTTCTTCGTCAACGGCGGTCCCGCCGGCAGTGGCGCGTTGACCAAGCAGCGCGCGGACACCCCAGGCGCCGCCGTGGTCGTGGGGCGCCGCTATGCGGACATCGAGGCAGAGGCCTTCGCTGGCGCGATCGACGCTGTACGCATCAGCCACGCTCCGCTGTACGGAGGCGCTTTCGTGCCGGTGCGCCGGCCGGAGGCCACGGCTGAAACCCGTGCCCTGTGGCTTTTCGACGACCCGACGCCCGCGACCGGCCCCATCGACGCGAGCGACGCGGGCCCACACAGCCATGTGCTCAAGGTGCAGGGGTCAGGGTTGGTCGGTCCCGACAAGTGCTACGGCGTGCAGCCCGACGGCGCCCTGTGCGGCGACGGCAAGAAAGCTGCAAGCTATGAGGCGTGCGACGACGGCAACGCCAACCCATGTGACGGCTGCGACCTGTGCCAGATCCAGAACGCGTGGCAGGCCTCCGGCGGTGCAGTGTTGCAAACGCAGGCGGTGGAGAAGTGGGCGCCCGACACCTTCTGCCCTGGCTGCGAGGTCACAGTCGAAGCCTGGGCGCGCCTGGACCAGAACGCGCCGGCCCTCGAACTGGTGGGCCTGAGTTGCGGCGCCTTCAGTCTGATGGTCAACGGCGGCAAGTTCGCGCTGTACCGCTACGGCGAACCGCTGCTTTTTGGCCCGGTGGTCGAGCTGGGCAAGTGGTATCACGTCGCCGCAGTGGTTCAATGGAGCAAGGGTGGGCTGTTCCGCCTTTACATCGACGGCGTGCCATATCTCGGCCCGGCGGCCGGCGCCCAACAGGGGCTCGACGGGTTGACCACCAAGGAGGTGCTGTGGATCGGCGCGGGCGGCGGCGGTGGCGGCTGCGTGGCGGCGGGCGACACGGTCAAGCCCGGCAATCCGTGGAATGGGGCGATCGACCACGTGCGCATCTCGACGGGGGCCCGCTACACCGACGCGTTCGTGCCGCCCAAGCGACCGCTGCCCGACCTGGCGACCCGTGGGCTGTGGCACTTCGACGAACCGGTGGGCTCGACTTCGGTGTACGACGACAGCGGCCTGCTGACGGCGACGACGGCGACCAAGCCGCAGTGGGCCGCCGATCAGTGCCTGGGTCCAAGCGGCGCGGCGGTGTGCGGCGACGGCCAGAAAGCCAAATACGAGACGTGCGACAATGGCGCCAGCAACGGGCCGCCGCCCAAGCTGTGCAGCATGGTCTGTACGAGCGCGCAGACCGCCGACTGCACAGCCCTCGCGGTCAGCGGCGCCGCGGTGGTCAAGGGCACGCAGGTCATGAGCTACCCGTCGGCGTGGACCTTCGAGGGCTGGGTGCGCCTCGACGCCCTGCCGGCGACCGGCAACGCGCTCATCGCCGGGGTGGCGGGCAGCGCCGACTGCCCGATGCCAGCAAAACAAGAGTGGTTCCTGGCCGTAGGTCCCAAAGGCGTCGATGCCAGCCAGTTGGGCGGCGCGAGCCAGGTGGCCTCCAAAGCTGTGCAGGTGTGGAAGCAGGGACTCTGGCAGCACTTCGCCTTGCAATACGACGGCCTCGGCAAGGGTTCGCTATGGGTGGACGGCGTGCGGGCCCGCACCTTCACGTACGTCACGACGGCGTGGAGCACCACCTGCCCGCTCTTGCTCGGCAATTTCGCCAGCGGCGCGCTCGGCAAGCAGGCGGCGGCGTTCGCCAGCCTGCGCTTGTCGAAGAAGGCCCGCTACGGTCAGCAGGTTCAGCCGCAGTGGCAGTTGGCGGTGGACGCCGACACCATCTGGCGCTTCCAGTTCGACGACGGCAACAGCGGTCTCAAGCAGACCCAGGACGCGTCGGCCACCTACAAGATCACGTGGACCAGCGGCGCGACGTTCGAGGCCGACGGGCCCAAGTGCAAGTAGCGCGGCGTCACGCGGGCTCGACCGCCACGACCGCGCCGTCGGCCACCCAATCGCGCAACCAATCGCCCAGCCTGACCTGCACTTCGGCCCCCCAGGCCGCAGACCGCCGCGCGACCGCCGCACACGCTTGCAGGATGGGCATGCCGGCGCGCAGTGCGGATAGGGCGGCGGCCTCGGCCGGCGACAGGGACCGCACTGCCACGTGGCGCCCGGCCGGAGAAAGCCGCACCGCGACGCGCTTGCCGCTGCGCAGCGCCTGCCCGGACCAGATGTGCCACACCTCGGGCGCGACATGCTGCACGCGGACGCCCGGGGCAAAGCGCAAGCAGCATTGGGCCAAGGGCGTGCCGCCGACGCGGTCCGCCCAGTCGATGGCCAGCGGGTCGCAACCCGGCGCCAGGCGCGTCTGGACGACGGCCCACTCCAGCCGCGCCAGTTGCGCGGGGTTGCCCGCGAACCGCGGTTGACTGGCCAGCCACGCGGCAAACCGGATGCCGTACTGCTCCAGTGCCCAGTGCCGCGAGGGATGGCGCCTGCGATAGCCCGCACACGCCGCGGCAAACGCCCGCCTGCCGAGCAGTTGCGCGGTCCTCGCGAAATCCTCGGCCAGCGCGCCGTCGAGTCGCAACGCGTACATGCGGCCGTGGATGGCCACGCGTGCGCGGCCGGTCAGTTGCGAGGTCGGCAGCACCTGTCGCTGTACGGCGGTGCTCGTCCTGCCGGTCGCGATCTGCCGCAACACCGCGCGCTGCAGGGCGCGCAGCCCGGCCGGGGCATTGGTGTCGCCCCCGACCGCCGAGCCGGCGCGGCGCGCCTGCACGCTGCCGCTCGACCGCTCGGCAGCCTGCCACGCGCGCGCCTTGCACAACTCGGCTACGGCGACGTCGAGGTCTGGGATGTCCTGGTCCCATTCGAGCAACGTCGAGCGGCCACCGCAGCGCGCCCACGCCTCGCCGTAGAGGCGCCAGACGGCTTCGGGCACCGGTCCCACGTGGGTGTCGAGCTTGTGGGTCGCGTACGTGGTGTGGCCGGCGACGTGCAACTGCCAAACGCGCGCCCACGGCACGGCAGCGAGCCACCGGGCCTCGTCGAACCCGTGGTTGAAGGCGGAGACGTGTACGTTGTTGACGTCGATCAGCAGGCCGCAGTCGGCGCGCTCGCACAACTCGGCCAGGAAATCCCACTCGGTCCAGGTCGATTGGCGAAACGCCAGGTAGGTCGAGGGGTTTTCGAGAACCAGCGGCCGTTCCAGCAGTTCCTGGACCGCGCGGATCCGCTCGACCAACCAGTGCAGCGCGGCATCGGTGTACGGCATGGGCAGCAGGTCGTGCGTCTGCAGCCGGCCCACCCCGGTCCAGCACAGGTGGTCCGACACCCAGGGCGCGCGGACTTCGGCCGCCAACTGGCGGACCTGGCGCAAGTAGATGCGGTCGAGCCGATCGGTCGAACCGATGTTCAGCCCGACGCCGTGCAAGACGACCGGACGGGACTCGGCCAAGCGCACAAGCACGCGGCGCAGCCAACCGCGGTTGGCCAGATAGTTGTCGGTGATGGCTTCGATCCACTGGACGGCTGGTGGGGGCTCGCGCAGCCACTGCGCCAGGTGCGGACCGCGCAGGCCGAGCCCCAAACCCAGGTCAGCCGGCGGCGCGATCACGTGGGCTCGGCGAGCGCGGGTCGGGCGAGCGCGATCATGGCAAAGCGTCCGCCGCGCCGGCCGATGATCTCGCGCACCTCGAAGCCGGCGCGCTGGCACAAGAAGGCGAGGTCGTCGGGTGTGTACAAGCAGTGTTCGCGAAAGTGCTGCAGGAGGTTCTCGTCGAGTTCCGCGCCCTCGACGTAGCTCTGCAGAGGCTGCCGCACCCAGTCGAACACCAGGCACGCGCCGCCCGGGCGCAAGATGCGCAGCGCCTCGCGCAAGAGCGGAACCGGCCAGGGCAATTCGTGCAGCACGTGGGCCAACGTCACCGCGTCTGCGCAAGCGTCGGCAAGCGGCAGCGGCAGGTTGAGGTCAGCCTCGAGGATCTCTGCACGCACATGCACCGCCACGGCCCTCGCCTCGCGCAGCATCGCGGGTTGGACTTCGACACCGATGAGGGCAACGTCGGGATGCCGGGCGCGCAACGGCGCGAAAAGTCCGCCGGGGCCGCAGCCGAGGTCGACGACGCGGCCGGTCTCCGGCAGGGCCGGCGCCACGTATTGCCGCCACACGCCCCAGAACACCTCATTGAAGCGGCCAGAAGCAGTCTGCTGCATCAGCGCGGCGAACTGGTCAAAGTCGCCGTGATGGGCGGCCAGGTGGTGCAGGGTCGATGGCGTCATGGTGTCGCTGCGGCCTTGGTCGGCACGGGGCAGCCAAAGTAGCGCGCGACGCCGGTCGCGGCAATCGCCGGTTGGCCGCTGCGGCCGCTGGTGCCATACTGCCGGCCATGGCCGAAGCCAAACCCGCCAAGAAACGCAGAAGGCCCGGTCGCCCCAAGTCGGCGCTTCGCGAAGAGATTTTCAACCTGCCCAACATCTTGACCATGGGTCGGGTCGCCGCCATCCCGCTGGTCATGTGGCAGATGGAGTTGTCCGATCCGTGCGCGGCGGGCGGACAATGGCTGGCGCTGCGCGCCGCGTTCTGGGCGACGACGCTTTTCGCCGTGGCCTCGATCACCGACTTCCTGGACGGCTGGCTGGCGCGAAACCTGAACTTGCAGAGCGCGTTCGGCAAGTTCCTGGACCCGTTGGCCGACAAGCTGCTGGTCTTGGCGTGCCTCGTCGAACTGGTCCACCTGGGACGTACACCTGCGTGGATGGCGATCCTGCTGTTGTCGCGCGAGGTCGCGATCACCGGCCTGCGGGCGATCGCCGCCGACGAAGGCTTCGACGTGCCGAGCGACCGCTGGGGCAAATGGAAGACTGCGCTGCAAATGGTTGGACTGGTGGGGCTGCTGATCCATTTCGAACTGCACACCGATTTCATCGTGCTGTCCGGCACCGTGGACTACCACAAGGTGGGCGCGCTGATGTTGACCCTGTCGATGGTGTTCTCGGTCGGCTCGGCGGCCGGCTACCTGGGCAACTTCTTTGGCCAGGCCTTCAAGCGGCGCACGGCCAAGGTGGCGGCTTGATCGCTTCGGCGTGAACCAAGGGCGGCACCGGTGCGTCGCTGCCAGCGCGGCAAATTCGACCGTTGCGTTGGATTTGCTAGATTGCGGCGGGGCGCCCTGCCCTGCGCTTTTCGGCCGCCGATGCCCCCGCAGGTTTCATTGAGTCGCAGCCAGCAGTGGCTCCAGGCGATCGCCGGGCGCCGCGCCGCCGTGCTTGCAGCAGCAATCCCGCTGGTGACGACCTGTGCTGCGCTGGAACCGCGGCCCTCGCCCGCGCCGACGACGCCGCCGTTGATGGCCGCGGCGCCCGCCGCACTCGGGCCCCAGGGCCCGGTCGAACCCACCCATGCGTACGAATCGGACGGCGAACTCCGCGTCGCCGAACCACTGATGCGCCGCGGCCGCCGCGAATCCGAGGCGGGCCTGGACCCGTGGGTGATGCCGCTCGGCGTCCGCCGACACCCGCGGATTGGCAGCGAGCGCGGCGGGTCGGCCAGTGTCGGCACCGTCACTGCGGGCTACATCGCCGAGGCCGTGGAAGTGACGCAGACGGGGGCGCACCACCGGATCATGGAAAAGGTCGCTCCGCGCAACACCCGCTTCACGACCCGCGCAATGGCCGATGTGCTGCTGTGCGCGGCCGAGCGCGTCGCCAAGGAGCACCCGGGGCGGGTGCTGCAATTGGGCAATCTGTCGCGACAGGCCGGCGGACCGCTGCCGTGGAGCGTGTCGCACCACAATGGCCGCGACGCCGATGTCGCGTTCTACGCGCTCGACGCCCTGGGCCGGCCGGCCGACATGGCCCGCCTCTACCACTTTGACCAAAGCGGCCAGTCCACCGACGCGCCGGAGCCCCTCACCTTCGATGTCGCCGCGAACTGGACGTTGCTGCGATCGCTGGTCGAGTGCTCGGGCGACGAGCTGCAGTACCTTTTCATCGCCAGTTGGCTCAGTTGGCCAGCGCTGCACTACGCCGCCAAGCACAAGGTGGACAAGAAGGTCATCGCCCGGGTCGCGGCCAAGGTGCACCAGCCCAAGAAGGCGATGCCGCACAACGACCACGTGCATGTGCGCATCGGCTGCTCGGCCGCCGATCGCGAGCAGGGGTGCGTCGACGCCTCGCGGGCGCCCCAATCCGCTTGGGGCCACCCGGCCGGCGTGCGTGCGCGGTTGGAGGCCATCCGGCGGACCGTGGAGGGCGACGAGGCGCATGCGCGCGCCGATGCGGTGTACCTGATCGGCCTGTACCGCGACGGTGAAGGGTACGCCAAGGTCGCCCACGCATTGCAGGATCGTTCGGCACTGGTGCGCGCGGAGGCGGCTCGCGTCCTGGCCGACTGGGACCGTGCGGACGCCGCGGCGTTGCTGGGCGAGGCGCTGCGCAAGGAAACCGCGGCATTGGCGGCCGCGCAAATGCTGCTCGGGCTGGGCCGGCTGCGGGCGTCGGATGCGCTTGCCGCGGCCTTCGGTGATCGGCGTACCCTGCCGGCCCCTACGGGCGACGTCACAACGCCCGACGTCACGGTGCGCAAGGTGGCCGTCCAACTGCTGACCGACGACCCGACGTTGCCGGCCGCGCGCGCCGCCGTGGCGCTGTTGGACGATGCCGAGGCGCCCGTGCGGGACGCCGCACGGCAGTTGTTGGAGCGCGCCACCGCTCACGTCACGACCGACCTCGTGGCCCTGAACGGTGCGGGAGTGCCGCAGTTGTCGCCGGACCAACCGCTCGACCCCGCCGCAGAGAAGGCCCTCTGGTCGCAGTTCTTCGATCGCCTCGGCGCGGACGTCAGCCTCGCCGAAGTGGTGCGCGACGGCTTCGCCCGCCATGGCGTGGACCTGGGCGCGGGTCGCCTGGGCCCCCTGGTGCAGGCGCTGGCGATGCCGGCCCCTTGGCGCGACAACGCTGCGCGGCTGATCGAGCGGGCGCTGCGCCACCAGCCCGGCATCGGCAAGGGCGCTCGGGCGACGCCACACAAGTTCTGGCCGCAGTTCCTGGTCCAGCGCCGGCACTTGAGCCACGGCGAGGTCCAGGCGCGCATGGCCGCCTCGCTCTACGGAACGCAGCCCAGCGAATCGGCCGCAGAGTCCGCGCCGAACGTGCCGGCGGCGGACGCCGACTGAACGCTAGCCATTCGTCGTTTCCAACAGTTCGACCAGGGCCCCGGCGGTCGTCTTGGGGTGTGCGAAACGGACCGGAAAGCCTTCTGCGCCTGGCTTGGGTCCATCGCCCAGCATGCGCAGGCCATGATCCGCGGCCTGCGCGCTGGCCGCCGCGATGTCCGGCACTTGCAGGCACACGTGGTGCAAGCCGCCACCGCGCTCGTACAGGAACTTGCTCACCTCGCTGTGGTCGTGCAGCGGCGCGATGAGTTCGATGGTGGTCGGACCACAGGGCAGGAACGCAATCTTGAGCCCGCGGTCGGGCAGTTCGACGATGCGCTCGACCGCCAAGCCGAGACCGTCGCGCCACACCGCGAGGCCCTGGTCGAGATCGCGCACGACGATGCCGAGGTGATGGATGCATTCGGGGGTCACGACAAGACCTCCTCGGTGGCGATGCCGCAAGCTGCGGCCAACTTCTTGCGCCACGCCGCGGCCGTCGCGTCGTCGCCGATCCAGTCCAGCGGCGCGTATTGGCTGCGCAGCGCCTCGAACCGCCGCAGTTCGCGGGTGAAATCGTAGGCGATGAGCCCCGGGCCGCGCCAGCCGGCCGCGCGCAAGGCCGCCAGGACGAAAAGGCCTTGGTGCTGGGCCAGATAGCGCCACGCCCGCTCGGAATCGCCGCCGACCTGCCGCAGCGCAGCCGTGAAATCGCCGGCAAGGTCGCCGCGCGCCACGCGGTCGAACCGCATGTCGAGGACCGCACAGGTCACCGGGTGTCGGCCAACCAACTCGACAGCGACCCTGGCACTCTTGGCTTGCAGCCAGCTGAATTCGCCGCCCATGCGGCCCAGCGTCTCGAGGTATTCGTCGCCATCTTCGGCGATCATCACGGTGGGAGGGGTCACAGCGCGGCCAACGGTTCCATGGCGGTAGGGTAGGCGCGCGGCAGGCGGACCGCCACCGCTTTGGTCCACGGCGCGGGCGCGGGCGTGACCTCGAGGGCCCCACCATGGCGGTCGACCAGCGCGAGCACCAGGCCAAGACCGTGATCAGCTTGGGGTTGTGCAACCGCCGACGCGGCCAACGGCGGCCCACGATCGCGCACGGCGACGACCACCGATTCCAGGGCAGTGATCGGCGCAATGTCCACGTCCACGGTGACGGCCACGCCGTCGCGGGTGGCTTGGACCGCGTTGCGCACCAGGTTGACCACGATCTCGTTGAGTGCGGAACGCGGCGCCGCCACCCACAGATCGGCGACGTGGATTTCGAGGGCCACCGGCGTCATCGCCCCACTCGCCTGCGCGGATTCGGCGCACACCTGATCGCAGGCTGCGCGCAGCAGTACGGCGTCGACCCGAACGAGCCGCATGCTGTCGAGCAACGTGGCCGTCGCGGCGTAGCCGTTGGCGTTCAACATGCGCATGGCGGCGCGCAGCCGGCGGTCCACGTGGCCGCGGCGCTCAACCGGCCATGGGCTCGTCCTCGTCAACGCGGTGATGGCGCCGCCGAGCAGCTCAAAGCCCGCAAACAGCGCGGCGAAGGTAGGGTCGCGGCGGCGCAGGTTCAGTCGCACCCCGCGTGCCCTGCCGATGCGGTCCAGTTGCGCCGCGTAGTCCTCGAGCTTGTCGCGCGGCGAGTCGGTGCGACCGGCGATCTGGTAGATGATCTCTAGCGCCGCGCCCCGGTCGCCGGCACCCAGCGCCTCCACGGCTGCCCCGAGCCGCAAGGTATTGTGCTTGATGACTTCATGGCGCACGGCCGCGACGATGCGCTGGACCTCGGGGCCGGTGTCGGGATGCTCGGCCACCAGCGTGCGCAACGTCGCACCACCCCAACGCCGCCAAGCCGCCCAGGCGCCGACGGCGGCCAGCACCAGTGCCAGCGCCGCCTGGCCAGCGACCGCAAGACGCTGCTCCGCAGCGATAGCCGCACGCAGTTCTGTGACATCGGCGGCGCGATCGGCAACATTCGGGTCGGCGCGGGCGCGCGCCTCCCACCGGTCGAGGCGGGCGATCAGCGCGGCAAGCGTCGCGCGATCGGCCAAGCGGCCCACCCATCCCGTCAGCGCACGGTCGTCGAGGTCGGCGCGCACGGCAACTGGCACAGCCGCTGCGACCCCCAAGGACTCGGCGCGGCGGACATGGCGCAGCGCAGTCCGATCGTCGCCCGCATCCATCAGCCAGCGTCCCAGCGTCCAGTGCACCGGCCCTTGTGCCTCGCGCACCTCGAGGGATCGCGTCAGCGACTCCACCGACGCATCCACGTCGCCGACCGCCCGCTGGTAGTGGGCGAGATCGCGCCACAATTCCGCCTGCGCCGGACCGTCGCGCAGCGCGGCGCGCACGACGGCGATGGCGTCGGCCAACCGGTCGCCGCGGGCCAGGGCGCGGGCCCTGTCGATGGGCGCCGCCGGGTGGGTCGCGGGCAGGGCGGCCACCGGATCGTCGATCGTCGTGCCCCCGGCCAATTCGAGCGCCAACTTGTGCGCGCGCAGTTCGCGCAGCGAGTCCGAAGCGGCCGGATCGTCGCCGTCGACGGCGCGCGCCAACAGACGCGTCGCCAGCCGCAGGGCCGCGCGCAACTGACCGGTGCGGCGCAGCGCCTCCAACCACGCCAGTTCGTCGGCACGCGGCAGCTCATCGATCGGCGCGGCGGCAGACCAGAAGGCGGCAGCTTCGGCCCACCGCGGCGCGGGTTGCGCGCTGGCGCACAGGCGGGCGAGCGCCCGCAGCGCGCGGCCGCGGTCGAGATCGGCAAGCGGCAGAGCGAGCGCTCGCAGCAGATGCAGTTCGGCGCGATCGAACCGGCCTTGCCGGGCTGCAAGTTCGCCCAGGGCGATGTGGCCGATACCCACGGCTGGAGCCGCCGCGACGGCGCGCGCCAAGCCCTGGTCCGGCGGCTCCTGGCCGCGGTCGAGGCCGTGCAGGACCGAACGCGCCAACTCGGTGACTGTGGCCATGGCCTTGCGCATCTCCGGCTGCGCCTCGACGGCCACCTTGCGTCGCGCCTCTGCCAAAAGCGCAAGCTGGGCTGAGATGTCGGCGCCGGCGGCGCCGGCCAGTTCCCAGTCCGCCTCGGCCGCGTCGTATTGCCCGCGGGCGAACCGGCAGCGCCCGCGCGCCAGGTGTACTTCGACGACCGGCGGGCGGTTCGGCTTGCGCGGCGGATTGCGCGCGCAGTCCTGCCACGACCGGTCGGCGTCGTCGCACTGACCGCGCAACGCGGCGACGCGCGCGGACAGGCAGGAGGCGCCCGGTTCTCGCTGCGCTCGCCGCAGCAGTTCGGCGGCAAGGTCGAGGTCGCCGCCTTGGCCGCGCTGGGCCAACCATTCAGCGAAGGCGAGGCGGGCCAACGCGAACTCAGGTTGCGCCGCCACAGCCTGCCGCCAGGCGGCCTCTGCGGCAGCTGGCTGGCCCAACTGGGCTTCGAGCTGCGCCAATTCGTGCCAAGCGGCCGCATCCTTGGTCCACACGGCCACCGCCAGACGCAGCGCGGCAGCAGCGCGCGCCATGTCGCGGCCCTCGCGCAAGGCACGGGCCTTGGCCAGCAGGGTTGCCGCCAGGGCCCTGCTCGCTGCGGGATCATCGGGCACCGCAGCGCAAAGCGCTGTTGCGGCATCCGGCAGGGTCATCGGCGCCACCGCCAGCCACGACCACAGCACGAGGCCGCCGGTCATCGATCGCCGTCGGCGCGCAGATGGCGCACGCTCAACCCCAACTGGTTCAGCCGCAGTTGGACGGCCCGGGCCCGGCCGCGGTCGCCAAGCAGCAGTTCGGCCATCGCCCCGAGGTCGCCGCGACAGCGGACGAAAAGCGCTTCCATGACCTGGCGCTCGACGGCGACTGCGCACTGACCCAAGGTCGCTGCCGGCGCCACGCGCACGGGCACACGGTCATCGACGGGCGCAACCGCCTCGACGGCCGGCGCCGTGCTCAGCAGTTCAACGACCAGACCGCTATCGATTTGCAGGCGGCCGTGGTGCAGTTCGACCCCGGCCCGCGCGGCTTCGGCGGCAGAAAACAACGTGAAGCTGGCGAGGTTCTCGGCCAACATGGCCATCTCGCGCAGATTGCCGGGGAATGGATGCTGGGTGATCGCCCGCCACGCGGCGTCCGGCATCGCCAATTCGAGCGCGTCGCCCGCTGGCGGATGGCGCATATCCGCGCCGACCACCAGCCGCAAGCCCGCCCCGCGACGCAAGCCCATGCCGCTGGCGACTTCGCCGAGCAACGCCCGGACAGCCGGCCGCTCGGCGCATGCGGCGGTCAGCTGGCGCAACAGCAAAGCGTAGTCCTGGCGCCGATCGCGCAAGGCCGGCACTGTCACCCGGGTCGCTGGCGACAACCGCATGTACAAGTCGCGCCGGAAGCGCCCCGCCGCCACGAGATCGGCAAGGGCCACATTGGCGGCGACCACCAGCTTGACGTCGACCTCGGTCTCGGCCACTGCGCCGAGGGGCTGCACGCGGCCCTCCTGCAAGACGCGCAAAAGCTGCTTTTGGATGTCGAGCGGGACATTCTGGATTTCGTCGAGAAACAGCGTGCCCTTGTGGGCGACCTCAAAGGCTCCCTTGCGGTCGGCCACCGACCCGGTATAGCTGCCGCGCAGCGCGCCAAAGAGCGTGGCGGGCACCAACTCGGCGGGCACCGTCGCGAGGTCGATTGCCACGAAGGGCCCACGCCGGCCACTGTTCGGATGGATGAACGCACGCGCCAGGTGCGACTTGCCCGTGCCGGTCTCGCCTTCGAGCACGATCGGCAGGCCGCCGCGCGCCAGCACGGCCAGGCGGTGGCGCAGGGCGCGCATCGCGGGGTCCCGCCCCCACAATACCCCCTGGTCTTCGAGCGGTTGCGTGGCCTCGGCGCGCGCCGACCAGATCCGGATGCGCAAGGTGTCGGCGTCCACCGCGCCCGCGAAGTAGGTGACCGGCGTGGCCGAGACGTCGGCGGCGGCGTCGGCCAGCGAAAGGTCCTGCCATTCGGTCAGCAAGACCACCGGCAGGTCCGGCCAGCGTCGGCGGATCTCGCGCAGGATGGCGACGCCCTGGAACCGGCGGGTCTTGCGCGGCGACGCCCCGACCTCCAGCGGCAACAGGCGATCGTCTGGCACCTCGAACTGCACGTCGAGCAACACCACGTCGACCTCTGCGCGGCGGCCGTCGAGCCAGTCCAGCGCAGCCTTGCCGTCGGGCGCACGCAACTGCCCGTCGATGGACAGCAACTGTACGTTGTCCAGGGCGGCCAGGGTCTGCTGGTAGCGCGGGCCGTCATCGACCAGCAGCACCCGGACTGGGTCGGACCGCCGCTCAGTCACCGGCCACCTGCAAGCGCCAGGCCCGCACGGCCTGACCGACCGCCGCGAAATCCGCCTGGACCTGGGCGCGGTCCACGTCGACCGCATCCGCCCAGACCAAGGCCGCCGCCACGGTGGCTTGGACCCGCCGGAAACCGGTGTCGTTGGCCAACGCCGCCGCTCCGGCTGCCTGAAACGCGTGCCACGCCGCCACTTGGCGGAGCCCCGCTGCGATGGCGGCCCGCAGGTCGTCGGCCGTCGCGGTGGCCGGCAGCAGCGCCACGGGCAAGAGCAGGTGCTTGCCCAGATCGTGCAGCAGGTCGTCCAACCTTTCGATGAGTTCCTCGCGCGACACGGCCTTGGCTGCTCCCGGTGGATGCGGCGGGCGAGCAATTTCCGCCGCCGCTGCGGCCGGCTATGCTAGCGCGCGGCCACGGGCATGGCACCCCATGGGCCCAGGGTCCGAGCATTGATCGAATTCCGCAACATCAGCAAGGCCTTCGGCAGCAAGCACGTTCTAAAGGACGTGTCGCTGGTCGTCGACAAAGGGCAGATCCTGTTCATCGTGGGTCTGTCGGGCGCCGGCAAAAGCGTGCTGGTCAAGCACTTGGTCGGCCTCATCCAACCGGACGCCGGCCAAGTGCTGCTCGACGGCCGCGACATCACCCACCTGAGCGAAAAGGAATTCTACCCAGTGCGCATGCGCTGCGCGATGGTGTTCCAGCACTCGACGCTCTTCGACTCCATGTCGCTGGTCGAGAACGTGATGCTGCCGCTGCGCAAGCACAAGGATCTCAACCACAGGCAGGCCCACGACGCCGCGATCGGCTTCTTGCGGCGCGTGCAGATGGACCACATGGCCAACCGCTTTCCGAGCGACATTGGCGACGGCCTGCGCAAGCGCGTGGCGATCGCGCGGGCCCTGACCCTGGACCCGGACTTCGTCATCTTCGACGAACCCACGACGGGCCTGGACCCGCTGGCCGCCGCCAACGTCGACCGGCTGATTCGCCAGTTGAGCGACGAGCAAGGCGTGACGTCGATCGTCGTCAGCCACGATCTGCGCTCGATCTTCACCGTCGCCGACCGCATCGCCATGATCTATCAGGGCAATGTGCGGCTCGACGGCACGCCGGCCGACTTTCGCAACAGCCGCGATGGGGTCATCTACCAGTTCATCCGCGGCTTGGCCGAAGGCGCGATGGACCTGTGATGGCGCGCGACCAACTCCATCGATCTCGGCCAGTTGCCGGGCGGTCGGGCCAGTGGTCGACGGATCGCAACGTTTGCCCTACCATGCCGCGGTCCATGGCCCCAGGCGCCAGAGGCGGTCCGTGAAGGAAAAGTCGATCGAGGTCAAAGTCGGCGCCTTGGTGCTCGTGTGTGCCACGTTGCTCATCGGCTTCATCATCGTGTTGGGCGACCTGCGCGGTTCGGGCGGTTACACGATCGCCATCGACTACAACACCGCCAGCGACATCAAGCCCGGCGCCCCGGTCAAGCTCGCTGGCGTGTCGGCGGGCAAGGTCACCACCATCGAGTACCTGGGCGGCAAGCGCGATCCCAAGAGTGGCCGGCGCATCGTGGTCCGGGTGTGGATCGACCTGGAACCCGAAAAGGGCAAGACCATCCACGACGACGCGCAGTTCTACATCTCGACCCAGGGTATCCTCGGCGAAAAATACATCGAGATCGACCCAGGTTCGTTCGAGCGGCCCGTCGTCCGCACGGACAGCGCGGTCGTCGGCGTGCCGCCCCTGCGCATGGAGATCCTGGGACAGCAGTTGTCCAAGGTCGCCGGCGCCGTCACGCGCATCCTCGAGCGCAACGAGACGACGATCAGCGACATCCTGACCCATGCCGACCAGGCGGTGCTCGACGCCAAGAAAGCCGTCAACGACGCCGATCAACTGATCCTGGACAACCGCGACACCGTCAAGCGCCTGCTCGATCGCCTCGACCAGACCAGCAGCAAGCTCGACAAGCTGGTGGCCACCCTCGAGAGTTCGGTCGGCGACGGCAAGCAGATCAAGCGCACCCTGGCCAACGTCGAGCGGGTGAGCGCAAGGGTGGACGAGGCGACCGATCCGATCCTGGTCGACGCCAAGGCTATCGCCAAGAATGTCCGACGGTTGTCGGAGAAGCTGCGCGACCAACCGACCGCGGAGGTCCTGCTCGGCGACAAGGCGGTCGGCAAGGTGACGGGCGTGCTCGACCGCATGGACGGAGCGGTTCAGAAAGCCGATCGCGCGGTAGACGATGTCCAGGCCGTGACGCAAAACGCCCGCAAAGGCCGCGGCACGGTCGGCGGGCTGCTGATGGACAACGAGCTCTTCATGGATCTCAAGCTGCTGCTCAAGGACCTCAAGCGCCACCCTTGGAAGTTCATCTGGCGCGAATGACATCCAGTGCGCCCCGGCCAGAAAACCCCGTTGACACCCAGGCCGCGCAGGCGTAAACTTTCGCCCCCGCGCCGGCCCCCTCGGGGTTTTGCGCGACAACCGGGCTGCCCGACAGCCCGCCCTCCCATCGGGAAAGGAGCCTTCGCAGCACGAAAATCAGCCGAATCAACGGCTGGCGGGCGATCAACGGATTGATCACCTGGTGCTGCAAGAGGCCGCGGCCTACACGGACCCGGCCCTCCGCGAAGGAACGATGGGCGCCATCGGTCGCACGCCACATCCGCAGAGGGCGGAAAGGCTGCGAATTCAGTGGTGACTCCTGGCGACGCGGCACACTGCCGTCGCCCTTGGCTTGGTTCTGCTGGGACCGGGCCCTTGGGTGCGCAATGTCGCAAACGCCGCTCTGGTCCACGTTCGGCGGTGCCCCCGCCGCGAGGACCATGGAGCCGCATCGTCCGGCGATGGCGCGTATGGCGCACAGCTGGACGGCGGGTCCACAACCGACGGTTCGACAACGGGAAACGCCAGCGCCCCCGGAGACAGCCCCAGATGCCCACGATCAACCAGCTCGTTCGTGATCGCCGCGCAGCCAAGCACCGCAAGACCAAGTCGCCTGCGCTCGACGCCTGTCCGCAGCGCCGCGGCGTGTGCACCCGCGTGTACACCACCACGCCCAAGAAGCCGAACTCGGCCCTGCGCAAGGTCGCGCGCGTGCGCCTCTCCAACGGCATGGAAGTGACGTCGTACATCCCGGGCGTCGGCCACAACCTGCAGGAACACTCGATCGTGCTCATCCGCGGCGGTCGCGTCAAAGACCTGCCGGGCGTGCGCTACCACATCGTGCGAGGCTCGCTCGACACCACCGGCGTCGCCAACCGCCGCAAGAGCCGCAGCAAGTACGGCGCAAAGCGGCCCAAGGAAGGCGCCGCCGCCGCCGCGAGCAAAGGCAAGAAGTAGCCCGCACAGCACCTGGGTCGCGGGCCGCCGCACCCATCCAGAGAGGAACCCATGCCCCGTCGCCGCGAAGTACCCCACCGCCCCGTCCTGCGCGACCCCAAATACGGCGATCAGATGGTCGGCAAGTTCGCCAACTGTCTGATGCTCGACGGCAAGAAGTCGACGGCCGAGGCGCTGCTGTACGCGGCCCTCGAACGCGTCGAGGCGCGCGGCAAGGACGAACCGGTCAAGCTCTTCCGCCAGGCCCTCGAAAACGTGCGGCCGGCCGTCGAAGTCAAGTCGCGCCGCGTCGGTGGCTCGAACTACCAGGTACCGGTCGAAATCCGCCCCGAACGCCGCGCCGCGCTGTCGATGCGTTGGCTCATCGCCGCCGCCCGCGCTCGCGGCGAAAAGGGCATGGTCGAGAAACTGGCCAACGAAATCCTGGACGCATCGCAGGGCCGCGGCGCCGCGGTCAAGAAGCGCGAAGACGTCCACCGGATGGCTGAGGCCAACAAGGCCTTCGCCCACTATCGCTGGTAGCCCACCCCTTCCGCCGCGCGACCCTTCCCACGGTCGCCACCCTTTGAGCGCCGGTCCCTGCCGGCAACCGCGCAACCGCCGCACTGAGAGCCCATCGTGCCCCGCACCGTACCGCTGCACAATTTCCGCAACATCGGCATCATGGCGCACATCGATGCCGGCAAGACCACCACGACCGAGCGCATCCTGTACTACACCGGCCGGGTGCACAAGATCGGCGAAGTCCATGACGGCGCGGCCACCATGGACTTCATGGAGCAAGAGCAGGAGCGCGGCATCACCATCACGTCGGCTGCCACCCAGTGCCAGTGGAAGGGCAAGACCATCAACATCATCGACACACCCGGACACGTGGACTTCACCATCGAGGTCGAGCGCTCGTTGCGGGTGCTCGACGGCGCGGTGGCCGTGTTCTGTGCCGTCGGCGGCGTGCAGCCGCAGTCCGAGACGGTGTGGCGCCAAGCCGATCGCTACCGGGTGCCGCGCATCGCGTTCGTCAACAAGATGGACCGCACGGGCGCCAACTTCTCCAAGGTGGTGCGGGACATCCGCGAGCGTCTCGGGGCGCGCGCCGTGCCGCTGATGCTCATGATCGGCGCTGAAGAGAACTTCAAAGGCATCGTCGACCTGCTGACCATGAAGGGCATGATCTTCGACGACAGCAGCCAGGGCACCCGCTGGGACGTCGTCGACATTCCCGCGCACCTGGCCGAGGAGGCCAACGAGGCCCGGCAGTTCCTGCTGGAAGCCGCGGTAGAGCAAGACGACGGCGCGATGGAGCGCTACCTGTCCGGCGAGGACATCGGCGTCGACGAACTCAAGGTCCTGATCCGCAAAGGCGTGCTGTCGATGGCGATGATTCCGGTCATCGGCGGATCGGCGTTCAAGAACAAAGGCGTGCAGCAACTGCTCGACTCGGTTGTGGACTATCTGCCGAGCCCGCTCGACATTCCGCCGGTCAAAGGCCAAGTGCCGGAGAGCGAAAAGAACGCCGGCGCCGAACTGCACCGAGAGGCCAAGGACGACGTGCCGTTCTGCGGCCTTGCGTACAAGTTGTGGACCGACCCCTTCATCGGCCACCTGACCTACGTCCGCATCTATTCCGGCGTGATGGTTGTCGGCGACCAGGTGCTCAACGCCAACACCGGCAAGGGCGAGCGCATCGGCCGCATCATGAAGATGCACGCCAACAAGCGCGAGGACATCAAGGAAGCCTACGCTGGCGACATCGTCGCGGTCGCCGGCCTGCGCGACACCATTACCGGCCACACGCTGTGCGACGCCAAGGCTCCGATCGCTCTGGAACTGATGAAGTTTCCCGATCCGGTGATCTCGGTCGCCATCGAACCCGAGAACAAGACCGAAGAAGAGAAGCTGTCCACCGGCCTGTCGAAACTGGCGCGCGAGGATCCCTCGTTCAAGTTCTTCACCAACGAAGAAACCGCCCAGACGCTCATCGCTGGCATGGGCGAACTGCACCTGGAGATCATCGTCGACCGCCTCAAGCGCGAGTTCAAGGTCAACGCCAAAGTCGGCCGGCCGCAGGTCGCGTACCGCGAGACGATCACCGTCAAGTCCGAAGTGGACCACAAGTACGCCAAGCAGTCCGGCGGCAAGGGGCAGTACGCCCACGTCTGCGTCCGGCTCGAACCGCAGGAGCCCGGTGCCGGCTACGAGTTCGTCGACGAGATCAAGGGCGGCGTGGTGCCCAAGGAGTTCATCCCCGCCGTGGACAAGGGCATCCGCGACGCCATGACCAACGGCTTCCTCGCCGGCTACCCGATGGTCGATCTGAAGGCCACGCTCTACTACGGCTCGTACCACGACGTCGACTCGAGCGAAATGGCGTTCCGCATCTGCGGCTCGATGGCCTTCAAAGAGGCGTGCGCCAAGGCCAAGTGCCAGCTGCTCGAACCCATCTTCGGCATCGAAATCGAAGTGCCCGAAGACTACATGGGCGACATCATCGGCGACCTGAACAGCCGCCGCGGTCGCATCACCAACCTCGATGAGCGCGCAGGCTCGCGCGTCATCACCGGCGAAGTTCCGCTGGGCGAGACCTTCGGCTACGCGACCGACTTGCGCTCGCGCACCCAAGGCCGCGGCACCTACACCATGCAGTTCTCGCACTACGCGCCGGCCCCGGCGTCGATCCTGCAGGAAATCCTCAAGAACAAGGGCTAGTACCAGGCGTTTCGCCTCGGAGGTTCCACCATGGCCGGCCAACGCATTCGCATCCGCCTCAAGGCCTACGATTTCAAGCTGCTCGACCAGTCGGTCAGCGAAATCATCAACACCGTGCGCACCACGGGCGCCCGCGTCGCGGGTCCCATCCCGCTGCCCACGCGCATCAACAGCTACACGGTGTTGCGGTCCCCGCACGTCGACAAGAAGAGCCGCGAGCAGTTCGAGGTGCGCACGCACAAGCGCCTCATCGACATCCTGGACCCGACCCAGCAGACGCTCGACGCGCTGATGAAGCTCGATCTGGCCGCCGGCGTGGCGGTCGAAATCAAGACCTGATCCGCGCCCGCACCAGGAACCCGACGCCACCGCCGCGTCGCCAGCAGACCGAGAGGCAGCCATGCCAACGATGAACGTCCTCAATACCCAAGCCCAGGTGGTCGGCGAAATCGAGCTGTCCGACGATGTGTTTGCGGCCGAGGTCAAGCCCTTCCTGCACTGGGAGGTCGTGCGCAACCAATTGGCCAACCGCCGCCAGGGTACGCATTCGACCAAGACGCGCACCACCGTGCACGGCACCACCCGCAAGACGTACAAGCAGAAGGGGTCGGGCAACGCACGCCACGGGTCGCGCAAGTCGCCGATCTTCGTCCACGGCGGCATCGCGCATGGCCCGCACCCGCGCGACTACAGTTACAGCACACCCAAGAAGGTGCGGCGCGCCGCGCTCAGGTCGGCCCTGTCGCTGCGCTACGCCAACGGCGAGTTGGTCGTGGTCGACGCGTTCGGCATGGGCGCCCCCAAGACCAAGGAAGCGGCGGCCACGCTGGCCCGCCTGGGCGCCTCAAACGCGCTGGTGGTCACGCGCCACGAAGAGTCGCATCTGCACCTGTCGATCCGCAATTTGCCGACAGCCAAGTACATTCGCGCCGAGGGCGTCAACGTGTTCGACGTCCTCAAATACGACCGGCTGGTGTTGAGCGTCGACGCCGCCAAGGCCCTGGAAGAGCGCTTGGGCTAGGCCCAATCACGCCACCGCACATCGCAGCAACGAGGAAGCCATGGCCCTGCACCTGACCCAAATCCTGGAAAAGCCGCTGTCCGGCGAAAAGAACACGACGGTGAGCAACACCGACAACGCGTACGCGTTCCAGGTCCACCGCGACGCGAACAAGAAGCAAATCAGGGCAGCGGTCGAGGCGCTTTTCGGCGTGACGGTCGTAGGCGTGCGCACCATGCAGTTGCAGGGCAAGCAGCGCCGAGTCGGCAAGTTCGTCGGCAATCGCGCGCAGACCAAGAAGGCTTTCGTCAAGCTGGCCGAGGGCCAAGTCATCGACTACTTCGTGGCCTAGTCGGCCACACCCGGCGCGCGCTCCCCAACCCCGGGGCGTGTGCCACACGAACGGTAAACCGCCGCTGGCAATAGGCCACGGCCGCTTTGGCACACCGAGAGGCAGACCATGGGCATCAAGTCGTATCGACCCGTCTCCGCCGGCACCCGCCAGCTCCGGCTCGACGATTTCAGCGACGTCACGACCAGCGAGGCGCACGGCCCGCTGCTCGCCCCGCTGCACGGCCCCAAGGGTCGCACCAACAATGGCCGCATCACCGTATGGCAGCGCGGCGGCGGCCACAAGCGCCACTACCGCATCATCGACTTCAAGCGCGACAAGGTCGCAGTGCCGGCCAAGGTTGCAACCATCGAGTTCGACCCCAACCGCTCGGCGCGTATCGCGCTGCTGAACTATGCGGACGGCGAGAAGCGCTACATCCTCGCGCCGGTTGGCCTCAAGGTCGGCGACGCGGTCATCGCCAGCAGGAACGCCGACATCAAGCCCGGCAACACGCTGCCGCTTGAGGCGATTCCCGTCGGCACGATGGTCCACAACGTCGAACTGCAGGCCGGCAAGGGCGGTCAGGTCTGCCGCGCCGCGGGCACCGCTGCACAGTTGATGGCCAAGGAAGGCAAACACGCTTTGCTGCGTCTTCCGTCCGGCGAACTTCGCAAGGTCACCAAGGACTGCAAGGCGACCATCGGACAGACCAGCAACGTCGACCATGACAAGATCAGCCTGGGCAAGGCCGGTCGCTCGCGCTGGTTGGGCATCCGGCCGTGCGTGCGCGGCGTCGCGATGAACCCGGTCGATCACCCGCTCGGCGGCGGCGAAGGCCGCACCTCGGGTGGTCGCCACCCGACCTCGCCGTGGGGCTGGAAGACCAAGGGCCCCAAGACGCGCAAGAACAAGCGCACGAACCACCTCATCGTCGCCCGCCGGCCCAAGGGCGCGCGCTAATCGCCGCCAGACGCTACCGTACCGAGGTCCACCATGCCCCGTTCCGTCAAGAAAAGCCCGTTCGTCGACGGCCACCTCAAGGCCAAAGTCGAGGACGCCAACCGCACCAACAACAAGCGGCCGATCAAGACCTGGTCGCGGCGCTCGACCATCTACCCCGATTTCGTCGGTCTGAACTTCATGGTGCACAACGGCAAGAAGTTCGTGCCGGTGTTCGTGACCGAGAACATGGTGGGTCACAAGATGGGCGAGTTCGCCCCGACCCGCACCTTCTTTGGTCACAGCGCAGACAAGAAGGTCAAGAAGAAGTAGGCGGCGCCGCACCTCGGCACACCGCGCGCCGCCTCGGGGCGGCCATCGGGAGACAGTCATGGACGACACCCAGCAGAACGAAGACCAGCAGGCCGCTGCCGATGTCGGCGACGTGCAGATCGACGGCACAGCGCCTCTGGCCGCCGTCAAGCTCAAGGGTCTGCACATTGCTCCCCGCAAGGTGCGGGTCGTGGCGGACCGCATTCGCGGCAAGGGCGTTCAAGAGGCGCTGGACCTGTTGCAGTTCACGCCCAAGCTCGCGGCCGAACCGCTGCGCAAGCTGCTGTTCAGCGCCGTCGCCAATGCGCGGTTCGTAGGCGGGGTCGATGTCGACGACTTGTACGTCGAGACCATCTTCGTCGACCAGGCAGAGACCATGAAGCGCTGGACGCCGCGGGCCCAAGGTCGCGCGACGCGCATCCTCAAGAAGACCAGCCACGTGACCCTGCAACTGGGCGTGGCGCTGTAGGCCGCTGCGCGCGCGCCACCGAATTTGCAAGCGACCAAGAGAGGCAACCGTGGGACAAAAAAGCCATCCGAATGGACTGCGCCTGGGCGTCATCCGCAGCTGGAACTCCAAGTGGTTCGAAGAGAAGAACTACAAGGCTTGGCTGCACGAGGATCTGGCGATCCGCAAGACGATCAAGGAAAAGATGAACCACGCCGGCATCGCCAAGGTCGATGTCGAGCGCCGCGCCCGCCAGATTCGCGTCGGCGTGCACACGGCGCGCCCCGGTGTGCTGATCGGTCCCAAGGGCAAGGAGCATGAGAAGCTCAAGGCCCAGCTGCAGAAGCTGGCCAAAGGCGAAATCGTGCTGACCATCCATGAAGTGCGCCGCGCCGAAACCGACGCGCAACTGGTCGCCGAGAACATCGCAACGCAGCTCGAGCGCCGGGTCGCGTTCCGCCGCGCCATGCGCAAGGCCATGCAGGCTGCGCAAAAGTTCGGCATCAAGGGCATCCGCGTCGCCTGTTCGGGCCGCCTGGGTGGCGCCGAGATGGGACGGTATGAGTGGTACCGCGAGGGCCGCGTGCCCTTGCATACGCTGCGCGCCGACATCCAGTACGGCGAGGCCCTGGCCAGGACCACCTACGGTGTCATCGGCGTCAAGACCTGGATCTACCACGGCGACATCCTTGCCGAACGCGGACAGCACGCTCAGGCGCGCGCCCAGTAGTTTTCCAACGCGGCCCCGGCCCTTCGGCGCGGTGGCCCAGATTCGAGAGGTTCAGCCATGCTGGCTCCCAAGCGCGTCAAGTGGCGCAAAGTGATGAAGGGCAAGTCCCGCGGCTTCGCCCACACCGGCAGCGAGGTGTCGTTCGGCAACTTCGGCCTGATGGCGCTGGAGTGTGGCTGGCTGACCAGCCGGCAGATCGAGGCCGCGCGTATCTCGATGACCCGCAAAATGAAGCGCGATGCGCGGGTCTGGATCCGCATCTTCCCGCAAAAGCCAGTGACCAAGAAGCCCCTGGAAACCCGCATGGGCAAGGGCAAGGGACCGCCAGACCACTGGGTCGCCGTCGTGCAGCCTGGCACGATGATGTACGAAATCCAATCCGACGACGCCGCAGTCGCCATGGGCGCGTTGGCGGACGCCGGCCACAAGCTGCCGATCAAGTGCAAGGTCGTCAGCCGGGGAGAAATCCTGTGAAAAAGACCGTCATCGCCGAGTTGACCCAGGCCGAGTTGCAGAAGCGCGAGTCCGAACTGCGCGACGAGCTGTTCCGCCTGCGTTTCCAGCACCACACCAAGCAACTGTCGAGCCCGATCAAGCTGCGCACGACGCGGCGCGAGTTGGCGCGCGTGGCGACCCGCCTGCGCGAAATCGAACTGGGCATCCAAGGGTAGCGGCGTCGCACCGCAGCGCGCCCGGCACGCCGGACCACAGGGAGCATCCCATGACCGAGACCGCAGAGAACCACAACGAGGCTGCCCAGGACCAGGGCAACCACCTCGACCGCCACCGTCGGCGCATGACTGGCATCGTGGTGTCCACCAAGATGGAGAAGACCGCCGTCGTCTCCGTGACCCGCGTGTTCCTGCACGCCAAGTACCGCAAGTACGTGCGCCGCCGCGCGCGCTACATGGCCCACGACGAGGCCGGCGCGTGCGCAGTGGGCGACCAGGTGGTCATCGAAGAATGCCGGCCGTTGTCCAAGCACAAACGCTGGGTCTACAAGTCCACGTTGCGCAAGAAAGAGGACTAGTCCGCCATCGGCGGCAGCTCGTCCGCGGGCGCCGTCGAACGTGCACCGGTGCAGTGACCCGCGGGTCGCTGCCCCCCTGCCCCGCACAGTTTGCGGGGCTCGCCACCGCAGGCCGATCGGTTCGGCCACCGGTAAGGAGACGGCCATGATTCAGCAAGAAACCTACCTCACGGTCGCGGACAATTCGGGCGCCAAGCAACTGCGCTGCATCAAGGTGCTGGGCGGCAGCAAGCGCAAGTACGCGTCGCTTGGCGACATCATCGTCTGCTCGGTGCGCGAGGCGCTGCCCAAATCCAAGGTCAAGAAGGGCGATGTGGTCAAGGCCGTCATCGTCCGCACCACCAAGGAAGTGGGCCGCGAGGACGGCAGCTACATCAAGTTCGACGGCAACGCCGCCGTCGTCATCAACAACCAGAAGGAACCGGTCGGCACCCGCATCTTCGGACCCGTGGCGCGCGAACTGCGCGCCAAGAAGTTCACCAAGATCGTGTCACTGGCCCCAGAGGTGCTGTAGCCGTCGCCCGCGCGCCCTTTGGGGCGACTTTGAACGACCGACACAGCGAACAGGCAGACAATCGCGAGCAGGCAGACAATCGCGAGTACAGAAAAACGCGAGGCAGCAGATGCGCAAGATTCGCAAGGGCGACACGGTGGCCATCCTGGCCGGCAAGGACAAGGGCCAGAGCGGCAAGGTGCTGCGCATGGCTCGCGATGGCGAAGCCGTGATCGTCGAGGGCTGGAACAAGGTCAAGAAGCACGTCAAGGCGCGCCGCGAAGGCGAGCAGGGCGGCATCCAGGACCGCGAGGCCCCGATCCACATCAGCAACGTCGCGCTGGTCAGCCCCACCACGGGCAAGCCGGTGCGCGTCGGCTTCCAAACCGTGGATACGGCCAACGGCCCCAAGAAGGTCCGCGTGGTGCACAAGACCGGCGAAGTTCTCGACCCGGTCGGTTAGCAAGGGAGTTCGCCCAGCGCGTCAGTCGCCGCAAAAGGGTTGCGGCGCAGGCTGGAGCGGAAGCAAGCTGAAAGAGGCAGGTAGTCCATGGCAGCGCGTCTCCAGCAAAAGTACAAGGCCGAGGTCATCGCCAAGTTGACCGCGGAATTCGGGCTCACGAATCCCATGCAGGTGCCACGCCTGCAAAAGATCGTCATCAACTTCGGCCTGGGCGAGGCGACCCAGAACCCCAAGATCGTCGACAAGGCGGTCGAGCAACTGACGATGCTCTCGGGCCAGAAACCGATCGTGACGCGGTCGCGCAAGTCGATCGCCAACTTCAAGCTGCGCGAGAACCAAGCGATCGGCGCCAAGGTCACCTTGCGCCGCGATCGCATGTGGGAGTTCCTGGACCGCTTGGTGACGATCGCCTTGCCGCGCGTCCGCGACTTTCGTGGCGTCAGTCCCAAGGGCTTCGATGGCCGCGGCAACTTCACCATGGGCCTCAAGGAGCAGATCATCTTCCCCGAGATCAACTACGACCAGGTCGACAAGGTCCGCGGCATGAACATCACGATGGTCACCACCGCCGGGGATGACGCCCAGAGCAAGGCCCTGTTGGCGGCCCTCGGCATGCCCTTCCGCAAGTAACCGCACAACTGCTCCACCCAGCGAGAGACAACCACCATGGCCAAGACCAGCAAGATCATCGCCGCCGCGCGCAAGCCAAAATTCTCGACACGGCAGCACAGCCGCTGCCAGCGCTGCGGCCGTCCCAAGGCCTTCCTGCGCAAGTTCGGGCTGTGCCGCATCTGCTTTCGGCAGTTGGCGGTGCGCGGCGAACTGCCGGGTGTGACCAAGGCGTCGTGGTGAGATTCGGCCGCTTCCGCGAGCCCTCGCCGCGTCCGCCACAAGCTGCTGGAGAGGACCCCAAGCATTCGACCCCCGCGTCGAACCAGAAGGTGTGAAATGCCCACGAGTGATCCCATTGCCGATTTCCTGACCCGCGTGCGCAACGCGATTCTGGCGCGCCACCCGAGCGTGGCGGTCCCCGCATCGAACACGGTCAAAGCCATTGCCGGCATCCTGCACGAGGAAGGGTATGTCGCCGAGTTGGCCGAAGACGTGGGCGAGCAAGCGCAGGACAAGCTGGTGCTGACCTTGCGCTATTGCGCGGACAAGTCCAACGCGATCAGCGGGCTGCGCCGCGTCTCGCGCCCGGGCCAGCGCAAATACGTCCAGGTTTCTGACATCCCCAAGGTCAAGAACGGCCTCGGCATCGCCATCCTGTCCACGTCGTCGGGCGTGATGACGGGCGCCAAGGCCCGCAAACTCAACGTGGGCGGCGAGCTGCTGTGCACGGTGTGGTAGGCGGTCGCCCGTTGGGCGTGCCCAATCGCGCTTCGGCGCAACCAAGGCCAGCCGAATCCGCCGCCCGCATCGGGCCGCAGGACCCCAGGGGCCGGGAGCAGAGATGAGTAGCGAAGGTCAGAGCGAATTCGTGGTATCGCGGGTCGGCAAGGCCCCGGTCGCGCTGCCGCCCAAGGTCACCGTGGCGGTGGCGGGCGACGTGGTCACGGTCAAGGGGCCGCTCGGAACGCTGGTCCGCACGTTCAAGGGTGTGACCTTTGAGCAACAGGCGGGCCAGATTCTGGTGCATCCAGTGGAGAACACGCGCACCGGCAAAGCCTTGCACGGCCTGGGCCGCAATCTGCTGCGCAACATGGTCCAGGGCGTCACGGCGGGCTACAAGAAGGAACTCGACGTCCAAGGCGTCGGCTTCAAGGTCGAGCAGATCGGCCAAGCACTCAAGCTGTCGGTCGGCTATTCGCACCCGGTTCACTTCGTGCTGCCCAAGGGCGTCGAGTGCAAGATCGACAAGCTCACCCACATCGAGTTGACCTCGACCGACAAGGAACTGTTGGGCCAGACGGCTGCGACCCTTCGCTCGATTCGGTCGCCGGAGCCCTACAAGGGCAAGGGCATCCGCTACAGCGGTGAGAAGGTGCGCCAGAAGGCCGGCAAGTCCGGTGGCAAGGGCGCCAAGAAGAAGTAATCGGGGCGGGATTTCGGCTCCGGGTCGCTGGGGCCTGCGCAGTTCGCGCGCGATCGAAACGATCCGGCGTGGGTATCCGCCCCCGCGCCGCTGGCCGCCGACTCCGGCGGCAGGCGCACGGAGGTCAAGGACGCAGGTTTGGCACCCACAGGTGCCGACTTGACGAAGGAAGGTTCAGATGTCGATCAAACGCTATGCCGATGCGCGCGAACAACGCAAGGTTCGCATGCGCTTTGGCCTCAAGGGAACGCCGGAGCGGCCGCGGATGTCGGTGTTCCGCTCTGCCAAGCACATCTACGCCCAAGTCATCGACGACGAGAGCGGCACAACGCTCGCAGCCGCCAGTTCCGTCGAAACCGCCGTGCGGTCGATGGAGGGCAGCAAGACCGCGATTGCTGAGACGGTCGGGCGGCTGTGCGCTGAGCGCGCCTTGGCCAAGGGCGTCACCAAGCTGGTGTTCGACCGCAACGGCTTCCACTATACCGGCCGGATCGCCGCTGTCTCCAAGGCCGCACACGAGTTGGGCCTGCTGTCCAAGGAAGGTCACACGGGCTCGACCGCTGCGGCGCCCCAGGAGCAATAGACCATGTCGGAACCCACCAAAGAAAACCGCAACCAACGCGAACCGCGCCAGCCGCGCCGCAACGATGCCCAAGCCGCCGAGAAGGACGAGTTCGGCAGCGCTACGGTCGCGATCAACCGCACGGCCAAGGTCGTCAAGGGCGGTCGGCGCTTCAGCTTTTCAGCGCTCATCGTGGTCGGCGACGGCAAGGGCAAGGTCGGCATCGGCATGGGCAAGGCGAGCGAAGTGCCAGAGGCTATTCGCAAAGGCACGGACCAGGCCAAGAAGCAGATGTTCGACGTGCCGCTCGTCAAAGGCTCGATTCCGCACGACGTCATTGGCCACTATGGCGCGGGCCAGGTTCTGCTCAAGCCCGCGGGCAAGGGCACCGGCGTGATTGCCGGTGGTGCCGTTCGCGCCGTGCTCGAACAGGCCGGGGTCCGCGATGTCGTGACCAAGTGCATCGGCAGCAACAACCCGCACAACGTGGTTCGCGCCACTGTGGCGGCGTTGCGCCAGTTGCGCACGGTGGACGAAGTGGCCGCCCGTTTGGGCAAGGCCGCCGAGTCCTTGCGCGGCTAGCCGAGCAAGGATGCGGTCCGGCGCGCGCGGGCCTTGTTCCGCTTGCGCATCCCACCTATAATTGCGGCCCTGCAACCCACCGCCCGTGCGGGAAGGTAGCAAGAAGGCCTCTCGGTTCCACCAGATAGGGACCGTTCAACGATCACCGCCGGCCCCGCGGGCGCCGGCCGGCCGGCACAACAAGGGCGAACGGGAACGCGATTGCACCCGTCGCAGCTGCCGTCGGCAGACCCGGCCAGCACTTTCCGACCGTCGCAGACCGTGCGACAGCAGGCAGCGGACACCATGAAGGAACTCAGCAATCTCCAGGCGCCGCGTGGCGCGAACGTGCAGACTCGCCGGCTCGGCCGCGGCGCAGGTTCGGGCCTTGGCAAGACGGCCGGCAAGGGCCACAAAGGCCAATTGGCGCGCAAGTCCCCCGACGTCGGCAACTCCTTCGAGGGCGGTCAGATGCCGATCCAGCGGCGCTTGCCGAAAATCGGCTTCACCAATCTGTTTCGCACCCGGTTCGCGCCGGTCAATGTCGGAGACCTGGCGATCTTCGAGCCAGGGAGCCGGGTCGACGAGATGGCGCTGCGCGCCGTTCGACTGGTCAACGGCAACTGGGACGGGGTCAAGATCCTGGGCGGAGGCGAACTCGACCGCGCCCTGACCGTGGTGGCGGACAAGTTCAGCGAATCGGCCCAGGCCAAGATCGCGCAGGCCGGCGGCAGCTGCCAGACGACCGGCGTCTAACCGCCCCCATACGCGGAATTCGGCTCGACCCGCTGCCCCGCTGTCCGCCGCACACCGCACCACCGCAAGAGGTCGTCCGTGGCCAACGTACTGCAGAACATCGCCAAGGTCCCGGAACTCAAGAACCGGGTGCTGTTTTCCCTGGCGATGTTGGCCATCTACCGCATCGGCGTGTTCGTGACCGTGCCCGGCGTGGACCGCCACGTGATGGCCGACTACATGAACAGCAAGGGCGGCGGACTGATGGGGCTCATCGACCTGTTCTCGGGCGGCGCGCTGCAGCAGGTCTCGATCTTCGCGCTCGGCATCATGCCGTACATTTCTGCAAGCATCATCCTGCAGCTGTTGACGGTGGTCGTCCCCGCCGTCGAACGCCTGAACAAGGAGGGCGAGGCCGGCCGGCGCAAGATCAACCAGTGGACTCGATACGGTTGCGTGTTCCTGTCGATCATCCAAGGCACCGCGCTCGCCATCTGGCTCGAAGGCATGAACTCGGCCGCACTGGGCGGCGTCGTCCACAACGCCGGGTGGGGCTTTCGGGCGCTGTGCGTGTTGTCCCTGACCGCGGGCACCACGTTCATCATGTGGCTCGGCGAGCAGATCACCGAGCGCGGCATCGGCAACGGCATTTCGTTGGTCATCTACGCTGGCATCGTCGCTGGCTTGCCGAGCGCCGTCAAGCAAACCTGGGAACTGGTGACCAACGGCCAGATCCCGGTGCCGATCCTCATCCTCATTGGCGCCCTGGTGGTGGCCGTCATCGCCGTCATTGTCTACTTCGAGAGCGCACAGCGGCGCATCCTCGTGCAGTACGCCAAACGCACGGTCAACCGCGAAACTGTGGCCGCAGCGAACAGCTACTTGCCGCTCAAGGTCAATTCGGCCGGTGTGATTCCACCCATCTTTGCGTCGTCGATTCTCATGTTCCCGGCGACATTGGCCAACTTCTTCCCAGACGCCAGCTTCCTAGTCGGCGTGGTCAACGCTCTGTCTCCCGGACGCATCATGTACAACGCGATGTACGTCGTGCTCATCGTGTTCTTCTGCTACTTCTATACGGCAGTCACCTTCAACTCGGTCGATATCGCCGACAACCTGCGCAAGGGCGGCGGCGCTGTAGTCGGCGTGCGCGCCGGCAAAGATACCGCCGAGTACATCGACCGCGTGCTGTCGCGCATCACCTTTGGCGGCGCGCTATACATCAGCAGCGTGTGTGTCCTGCCGACGCTGCTTCAGACCAACTTCAATGTTCCGTTCTACTACGGCGGCACGTCTCTGCTCATCGTCGTGGGCGTGGCCATGGACACCGCCAAGCAGATTGAGAGTCACCTCATCAGCCGCTCCTACGAAAGTTTTGGCGGCGAAAAGGGTCCGCGCATGCGTGGCCGGCGCTCCGATGACGTGTAGCACCGCACCCGCGTACGCGCGCACCGCGCGGCGCTGCAACGCCGCAAGCAGGCCAACATGACCACGCGGACCGCGCACAAGATCATCCTGGTCGGCGCACCTGGCGCGGGCAAGGGAACGGTCGCCAAGGGTCTTGTCGATCGATTCGGGCTGACCCACCTGTCGACGGGGGACATGTTGCGCGCGGCGGTTGCCGCGGGCAGCCAGGTGGGCCTGCTGGCCAAGACCTTCATGGATCGCGGCGCGTTGGTGCCCGACGACGTGATGGTCAAGCTCATTTCCGAACGCGTCCAACAGCCAGACTGCCGCAACACGGACGGCTCGCCGCGGTTCCTGCTCGATGGGTTTCCGCGCACATTGCCGCAGGCCGACGCACTGGCCGCGGAGGGACTTGCCCCCGACCTCGTCCTGTTCATCGACGTGCCCAACGAGTCGGTCGTCCGCCGGTTGAGCGGGCGCCGCACCTGCCCGGCGTGCGGCAACGTGCACCACGTCGAGTTCGCGCCCCCGCTCAAAGACGGCGTGTGCGATCGCTGCGGGGGCACGCTCGTCCACCGCAGCGATGACCACGACGCGACCATTCGCAAACGCTTGGACGCTTTTGCGGCGCAGACAGCACCTTTGGTGCAGCGCTACGGGACTGTCATCGAAAAGGTCGATGGCAACCAACCGCCCGAGATCGTGCTCAAGGCCGCCGTCGCCGTCCTGCGCAGGCATGGCAACGCGGGCGAGGGCACGCTCTAGACGGAATCCGCGGAGTAATGGCGCCCGAGGCCCGGCCGACACCGGCCCCCTTCGGGCAGCAAGGAGTTGGATGTCGAAAGACGACGCCATTGAGGTCGAAGGCACGGTGCTCGAACCGTTGCCCAATGCCATGTTCCGCGTCCAGCTGGATAATGGCCACAAGGTGCTGGCCCACGTTTCGGGCAAGATGCGCATGCACTTCATCCGCATCCTGCCGGGGGACAAGGTCAAGGTGGCGCTGAGTCCCTACGACCTGTCGCGGGGGCGGATCACCTACCGCGCGAAGTGACGCAGCGACCCTGCCGCCCGCGGCGACGGAAGGCCGAAGTCGAACGGGGCTTCCCACCACCGCGAGCTTGCTGTATACTGCCGCCCCCTCGCGGCCGGTTCGCCCGCGCCGAGAACGAGATACACAAGGTAATCCGATGAAAGTACGAGCTTCTGTCAAACCCATCTGCGACCAGTGCCGTGTGGTCAAGCGCCGCGGCATCGTGCGCGTCATTTGCGTGACCCCCAAGCACAAGCAACGGCAGGGATAGCGCTTTTTCGGGTGCAGCCCATTCGGCGCGCGCTCGCGGCTTTCCGGTAGGAGACGATCATGGCACGAATTGCAGGCGTGGACCTGCCCCGCAACAAGCGCATCGAGATCGCGCTGCGCTCGATCTACGGCGTTGGCCCGCGCGTGGCCGTCGAGGTGTGCTCCAAAGCGGGCGTCCCGCTCGGGCGCAAGGCCGACGAACTGACCGAGGTGGACATCGTCCGCATCCGCGATGTGCTGGAAAACCAGTACAAGGTCGAAGGCGATCTGCGGCGGCAGGTCGCGATGGACATCAAGCGTCTGATGGACCTGGGCTGCTACCGCGGTCTGCGGCACCGCAAAGGCCTGCCAGTCCGCGGTCAGCGCACCCACACCAATGCGCGCACCCGCAAGGGCCCGCGGCGCACGGCCATCAAGAAGAAGTAGCGCCCGCGGCGCCGCTGGCCGAAGGCGAACGGCCAGGCCCCCAGCCCATCGGCTGGCGCCCGGCCTGAGTCGGCCTGTCCCGTCCGCGACGCCAGAACACACGACATGGCGCTCCGTCGCCAACGCACATCGCAGACAAGGAACCCCAAATGGCATCCGGATCGCAGTCCAAGCCCGCTTCCACGGCACGCGCCAAGAAGCGCGTCAAGAAGAACATCCAGACCGGCGTAGTCCACATCGCCTCGACGTTCAACAACACCATCGTCACCGTGACCGACGTGGCCGGCAATACGCTGGCGTGGTCGTCGTGTGGCCGCCGCGGCTTCAAGGGTTCGCGCAAGTCCACTCCCTTCGCAGCGCAGATGTCGGCTGAGGATGCCGTCAAACGCGCACAGGAGCACGGCGTCAAGACCGTGTCGGTGTTGGTCAAGGGTCCAGGCACGGGTCGCGAGGCTGCGCTGCGCGCCCTGTCGAACGCTGGCCTGAAGGTGACCACCATCCGCGACGTCACGCCCATCCCGCACAACGGTTGCCGGCCGCCCAAGCGCCGCCGCGTGTAGCGAAGATTTCCGGCGCGCAAGGCGGCGTTCGAGGCGCCTCCGCCGCGGCTGCCGATTGCCCAACGCTTCCTGTCGATACGGAGAACCCATGGCTCGCTATACTGGTCCCGTCTGCCGCTTGTGCCGCCGCGAGGGCCTCAAGATGTTCCTCAAGGGCGAACGCTGCTACACCGACAAGTGTGCAGTGGATCGCCGCCACTACATTCCGGGCCAGCACGGCCAGGCCCGCCCGGGCAAGGTCTCCGAGTTCGGTCGTCAATTGCGCGAGAAGCAGAAGGTCAAGCGCATCTACGGCATTCAAGAGAAACAGTTTCGCGGCTACTACGAACTCGCGGCGCGCAAGGAAGGCGTGACCGGCGAGAACCTGCTGTCCTTCCTGGAGCGGCGGCTGGACAACGTCGTGTACCGCCTTGGTTTCGCCACCAGCCGCAGCGAAGCGCGTCTGTTGGTGCGCCATGGCCACGTGCTGCACAACGGCAAGTCGGTCGACATCCCATCGCTGCTGGTCAAGGCGGGCGACGAAGTCAAGATCGTGGACGCCTCCAAGGACAACGTTCGGGTGACGGAGTCGGTCGAGTCGGTCGAGCGCCGCGGCGTTCCTGCGTGGCTGACCCTGGACAAGAAGGCGCTGATCGGCAAGGTGGCCACGTTGCCGGCGCGGGCCGACGTCACGATGCCCATCGAAGAGCGGTTGATCGTCGAGTTGTACTCGAAGTAGTCGGCGCGCCCCTCGCGCCGGCGGAGTCGCAACAGGCGCAAGCAGGATTTTCTCGACCGGCGCGGCCATCGCACATTGCGCGGGCCGCGACATCAGCGCGGGCGAAGTGCTCGCAGGCAGGCACCACCATGGCAGACTCGATGCAGCGCAACTGGAAGAACCTCATCAAGCCCAAGGCCCTGGAAGTCGAGGAACTGACCGAGACCTACGGCAAGTTCCGCGTCGAACCGCTCGAGCGGGGCTACGGCCAGACGTTGGGCAACAGCCTGCGCCGCGTGCTGTTGTCCAGCATCCGCGGCGCTGCGATCTGTGGCGTGCGGATGGCCGCGCTCGGCAAGGTCGTGCGCGAGGAAGAGGGCGGCAAAGGCAAGCCGAAAAGCAAGATGGTCGAGCAGATGCAGTCGGCGCTGCACGAGTTCCAAGCGCTGCCCGACGTCGTCGAAGACGTGGCCGAGATCGTCCTCAACCTCAAGGAAGTCAATTTCCGCCTCGACAGCGGCGAGGGCACTGAACTGGTGCAACTGGTCGCAGAGGCCCCGGCCGGTAGCGCACCGCTCGAGGTCACGGCGGGGATGCTGCAAGTGCCGCACACGTTGACCGTACTCAACCCAGAATTGCACCTGATGACCATCGAGTCCGGCGGCCGCGTCGAGATGGAACTGACGGTCAAGGAAGGCGTCGGCTACGTGCCGGCCGCGCGCGACACCGAGGAGGCCGCCGCGGTGGACCTGCTGCCCATCGACGCGATCTTCTCGCCGGTTCGCCGCGTCAACCTGCGGGTCACCAATGCGCGGGTCGAGCAGCGCACCGACTACGACCGGCTGACGCTGGAAGTGTGGACCAACGGCGCCATCGACCCGGAGACCGCAGTCAGCGTCGCCGCCAAGATCCTTCGCGACCAGCTCAAGGTGTTCGTGGCCTTCGACGAAGAGGACGAGGAATACGAAGACAGCGTCGACACCGGCATCATGACCACGGCCCCGCTCAACGAGAACCTGTGGAAGACCATCGATTCTCTTGAGTTGTCGGTGCGCGCGGCCAACTGCTTGCAGAACGCCAACATCCGCTTCGTCGGCGAACTGGTGCAAAAGACGGAGAGCGACATGCTCAAGACCAAGAACTTCGGCCGCAAGTCGCTCAAGGAAATCAAGGACACCCTGGAAACCATGGGCTTGCAACTCGGCATGCGGGTCGAAGGGTTCGACCCGGACAATCCGCCGCCGGTCGCGACCGCCTAGGCCCCTCCACGACCACGACCGCCCCCGGGCCGCAGCGACTGCGGCAGCCAGCAGCAGAGGACCCCATGCGCCACCTGAACAAAGGCAACAAGCTCAGTCGCGAGACCTCGCACCGCAAGGCGATGCTGCTCAACCTGTGCAAGTCGCTCATCGAGCACGGCCGCATCACGACGACGGTCGCCAAGGCCAAGGAACTTCGCGGATGGATCGAGCCCATGGTCACCATGGCCAAGGAGGATTCGATCCACCGGCGGCGCCTCGCTTTCGCCAAGTTGCGCGACAACGGATTGGTGGCGCGCCTGTTCGGCGAACTCGGCCCGAAGTATGTCGCGCGGCCAGGCGGCTACACCCGCACGCTCAAGCTCGGCCGGCGCACGGGCGATGCCGCCGAGATGGCACTCATCGAGTTCGTGTAAGTCACCCGGCGCAATCGGGGGCGGCTCGATGTTCGCCGACACCCCGACGTGGGCGACCCGCGATCACGACGCGCGGCTGGCCGTGCGCGCAGCGCGGTCATGCCAACCAGCGGTAGCCGACTTCGCGCAGCGTTTCGATGTGGTGGGCCGCCGATCCCAGATGTGCGCGCAGTCTACGGATGTGCACGTCCACGGTGCGCTCGCCGCCCGCGTACCCGGGTCCCCACGCGGCGCGCAACAACTGATCGCGCGACAGCGGCCGGCCCGCGAACTGCACCAGATAGCGCAGCAGCGCGAACTCCTGGGGTTTGACCTCGACCGGCAGGTCGCCCACTCGGACGGTGTGCGCGGCCAGGTCCAGCGCGATCGGGCCACTGCGAACGACGGCGCCATGACGCGTGCGCGCGCCCAACACCCGCTCGGCCCGTGCGGCGAGCTCGGCCGCAGGGAAGCCGCGCAAGACGAAATCGTTGCACGAAAGCGCGGGCGCCAAGTGGACGCGGTCCGGATCGACCACCAAGAGCCAAGGTGTCCGCCCGACGACCGGATGGGCCGCCAGGGCGCTCGCGATCGGCTCCGGCGAGCGCAGTGGTCCCGGTTCGACGACGGCCAGATCCGGCGGCAGGCCGATCGGGCAATCCAGGAAGGTGCCGCGCAAGAGGCGTGCCGTCACGGTCCAGGGGCCCTGCGCCAGCGCCGCGCGGGCCGGCGACCGGTCGCCCATCTCCGAAAACAGGAAAACACGGGCCATGGCGGTTGACTATCACAAGCGCCCCCATGGGCAAAGCGGGGTGGCGGGCGACGCCCAACGCTGCGGCAAGCCGACGTCGGCCGCCCGGCGCGAATGGCGGGCGGCCACCGGCATCGGCCTGGTCACAGGCGCCCTGCTGTGCCTGGCCTATCCGTCGACCGGTTGGTGGCCGCTGGCGATCGGCGGCTGGGTGCCGCTGCTCTACTGGATCGAAGTGCGGCAGCCGCGGTGGCAATTGGCCCTGCTGGCCGGGTGGGTGGCCGGCGTCGTGCTGCACGCGGTGGTCTATGCGTTCCTGGCGTTCACGGCCGTGGAAATGAGCTCGATGCCTTGGGCAGCCGGTTACGGCCTTGTGGGCTTGCACGCCGCGGCGATGGCGCTGCATCAGGGGCTGTTTGCGGCAGTGACGGCGTGGACGCGGCGCTCGGGTTGCCCGCTGGCGCTGCGGGCCGCCCAGGTCGCGGTGACGATCGCGGTCTGCGAGTTCGCTCTACCGTGGCTTTTCCGGTGGTACGTGGCCAACGCGTTCTTCAGGACGCCCCTGTGGATGCAGGCGGCGGACCTGGTGGGCGTCATCGGCGTCAGCGCATTGGCCCTGGCCGTCGCACAACTGGTGGCGATGGCGCTTGCGCGCCGCTCGATGCGGCCCGCGGTCGGCGCGGCTGTGGTCGCGGCGGCGTGGGCGGGATACGGCGCCCTGCGCATGCACCAGGTAGCCGCCCACCCGGCGACGGGGACATGGCGCGCCGCCCTGGTCCAGCAGAACGCGACCCTGGGCGAAAAGAAGGCGATCGCCGCCGAGAAACGGGTGACGGTGCTCGACCGACTCCTCGAGATGAGCGAAGACGCGCTCCGCCAGGGCCGCCTTGCCGATCGCGATGCGCTCATCTGGCCCGAAGGGGCCTTTCCGTTCTTCTGGGTGCCGGACGAGGTCGGACCTGCCGCGCCCAAGATCAAGACCAAGGCCAACCACTGGCTGCTGCGCAGCAAGGAGCGCGTGATCGCATGGTCGCGGCGGCTGCCAATGCCGCTCTTGCTCGGCACCCTTCGCCGCTTCGACCCCCTTTGGGTACAGGAAGCGCGCAACAGCGCGATCGTGCTCGATCGCGGCCGGCAGACATTTGCGTACGACAAGCAGATCCTGCTCGCGTTCGGCGAATACCTGCCCGGCACACGGTGGTTCCCAGCGCTCAAAGAGGCGATCCCTGGGGTGTCGAACTTTGACGAGGGCACCACATCGGGCCTGGTCCAACTCGGCCGCGGCAAGGTCCTGGTCAACATCTGCTACGAGGCGTTGTTTGCCGAGTTCCTGCGCGACGAGGCCGGCGACGCGCAGGTGCTGGTCAACCTGACCAACGATGTGTGGTTCGGACCGCAACCGGCGCCGGACCTGCACCTGATGGTCCAGCAGGCGCGCGCTGTGGAATTGCGGCGGCCGCTGGTCCGTTCGACGGTGTCGGGGGTAAGCGCCTACATCGACGCGGCGGGCGTGTTCCAGAGCGAGACGCAGGTCGGCCGTGCAGAAACGGTGCTGGTCGACGTCCCGTTGCGCGACCTGGCAAGCCCCTATCGGCTGTGGGGCGATGTGCCGCTGTGGTTGACGACGGTTGGGTGCGCGGCGTGGCTGGCCCGGCTGGGTTGGCGGCGGCGCCGCGCACCATTGCCATCGGCGGCGTTGGCGCCATAAGGTTGCGGCCGCGCGGCCACGGCCGGCGCCTGCGAGGGACGGATGCTGCCGATGAAGTCGCGCTACGGCCTCAAGGCCCTGGTGTTCCTGGCGCGCGCTCCAACGGACGCTCCAGTCCAGGCCGCCGCCATCGCGCAGGCCGAGGGGATTCCACGCAAGTTCCTCGAAGCCATCCTGGTCGAGTTGAAGAACGGGGGTGTCCTTGCGAGCAAGCGCGGCAAGGCTGGGGGCTACGTTTTGCGATCGCCTCCGGCCGACGTCAACCTCGGCGACGTGATCCGCATGTTGAGCGGGCCACTCGCGCCGCTGCCGTGCCTGTCCAAAACCGCCTATCAGCGCTGCCAGGAGTGCGCCGACGAACGAACCTGCGCCGTGCGCACCTTGCTGGCCGACGTGCACGCCGAGGCGTTGCGCATCGTCGACGGCACCACGCTGGCCGACCTTGTGCAGCGGATCGATGGAGCTGCGGCGCCACGGCGGTAGCGCCGTGGACTTTTGCCGCCCTGCCCCGCACAATGCCGCCCCCGTTCGCGACCCCAAACCGCCGTCGCGGACTGCCGACCTCGCCGTGGCTGCCCCCAACGCCAAGATCCAACGACCCAAAGCGACCGCGCCGAGCGGCGAGCGCCTGCAAAAGGTGCTGTCGCGCTGCGGGGTGGCGTCTCGCAGGGCCGCGGAGGCGCTCATCACCGCCGGGCGCGTCGAGGTCAACGGCGAGGTCGTGACCCAACTGGGCGTGCGCGTGCAAGCCGATCGCGACGAGATCCGGCTGGATGGCGAGCGCCTCAAGCTTCCGGCCCGCCGCGTCGTGTTGGCGCTGAACAAGCCGGTCGGCTACCTGTGCGCCGCTGCGGACCCCGAGAATCGACCGCTCGTGTACTGGCTGGTGCCCAAGGACCTGGCGCTGCGGTCGGTCGGTCGGCTCGACTTCAACACCGAGGGCGTGCTGCTCTTTACCAACGACGGCGATCTTGCGGAGCGCCTGGGCCATGCGCGGTTCGCGGTGCACCGCGTGTACGAGGCTCGGGTGCGCGGCGTGCCCAGCGACGAGACGCTGGCCCGGCTGCGCATGGGCGTGCGGCTAGAGGACGGCCCGGCGCGTGCCGAGGAAGTCGCGGTGGTCAAACAAACCGCGGCGAACTGCTGGCTGCGGCTGGTGCTGCTCGAAGGCCGCAACCGCGAGGTGCGTCGCCTGCTTGAGCGCGTCGGGCACCCGGTGGTGCGTCTGCGGCGCATCTCGTACGCGGGCGTGACGACGGCGGGGCTGGCGCAGGGCAAGTGGCGCCTTCTGGAGGAGCGGGAAATTGCCCAACTGGAGAGCAAAGGCCACGTCGGGGGCTTCGCCCTGCCGCCGGATCCGCGCAAGGGCGAAGCGCGCGCGCCGCAGTTGAGCACTGGACCCGGGCCGACGGCCCAGCCCGCGCATCGCGGCGCCGCCCGGGCCCAGGGCGAGCGCTCGCCCGCAGCCGGTCGGCCGGCACCCAAGGAGGGCCCGTCGTCTCCGGTTGCGCCAGCGCAGGGTTCGCGCGCCAAGGGCCCCGCACGACGAACCCAGACGGCGCGCGGGTCCGGCGCCAACGGCAGCACGCGAGGGCGGCGATGAAGCCGGAACGCGTCGCGTGCGTGGTCGGAGCGCGGCCCAATTTCATGAAGGTGGCGCCGGTCCATGCCGCGCTGCGCGCCCGCGGGGTGCAGGTTCGGCTGGTCCATACGGGACAGCACTACGACGACAAGATGTCGGCCGTCTTCTTTGACGACCTCGGCATGCCGCGACCCGACGCGTTCCTGGGCGTGGGCTCGGGCAGCCACGCCGATCAGACCGCCAAGATCATGACGCTTTTCGAGCGAGACTGCCTGGATTGGCGGCCCGACTTGACACTGGTCGCTGGCGACGTCAACAGCACCATCGCTTGCGCGCTGGTGGCCAGCAAGCTTGGCCTCGCAGTCGGCCACATCGAAGCGGGCCTGCGGTCCCGCGACTGGGGCATGCCCGAAGAAATCAATCGGGTGCTGACCGACCACGCGAGCGACCTGCTGTTGACGCCGAGCCGCGACGGCGACGCCAACCTGGCCGCCGAGGGCATCGCACCGTGGCGCATCCGCTTCGTCGGCAACTGCATGATCGACAGCCTGCGCACCCATCAGGCGCGGGCCGTCGCGCTGCAACCGTGGCAGGCGTTCGGCCTGCGGCCGGGCGCGTACGCCGTGGCGACGCTGCACCGCCCGAGCAATGTCGACGATCCGGCGCAACTGGCGGCGCTGGTGGCGGCCCTGGCGGACGTCGCGGCGCAGTTGCCGGTGGTCTTTCCCGTCCACCCGCGCACTGCGGCCCGCATGCGCAGCGCCGGGTTGGCCCCTCCCGCGGGCCTGCACGTGGTCGAACCGCTCGGCTACCTGCAGTTCCTGGGGGTGATGGCGCGCGCCGCTGTGGTCGCCACCGACTCGGGCGGCATCCAGGAAGAGACCACGGCGCTGGGCGTGCCCTGCCTGACCTTGCGCGCCAACACCGAGCGGCCGGTGACCCTGACCGAGGGCACCAATACCCTGCTGGGCACCGACCCCGCGCGGCTGGCACCCGCCGTCGCCGCAGTGCTCGAGGGCCGCGGCAAGGCGGGGCGGATCCCCGAGGGCTGGGACGGGCACGCGGCGGAGCGCATCGCCGACGCAATCGCCGCCGGGTTCGACACACTTTTGGAGCGCAGCACGCCGTGAACGGCAGGTGGAATCGGCGCGGCGCCACGATCTTTGCGCTGCTGGTCGTCGGCGCGGCGTTCGGCTGGTGGTGGTGGGCAGGCCGGCCACAGCCCGCGGCGCCGTGGTCGCCGGCGCGCTACTTGCCTGCGGACGCCGACGTGGCGCTGTGGACTGCGCCGGTGGGGCAGGTCGCGGGCCGACTGGGCGACCTGGGCGACCAAGTGCCCGGCCTTGCCGGGGTGTTCGACCTGCTGCGGTCGTACGCAGGCGTCGATCTGCGCGACGAGCAGGCGACCGAGCGGGCGGGACTGCGCCGCGACGCTGGCACGGCGGTCTGCGTCTGGCGCAATGCCGTGTGGTGGACGGTGCCGGTGCGCGGGCCGCAGGGGGCCCAACACGTCGTCGAGACGCTTCGGCGGCGTGGCTACGGCATCGGCGCACCGCGGCCGACGGCGCACGGCAGGTCTTGGCTGGTCACGGACCGCCAGGGCCAGGCCGATCGCGCCCGGCTGTGGCATGGTCCCGACGCTGTCGTGCTGCGGGTCGCGCTGGATCCCACGCCGACCGGCAACGAAGCGGACGCACTGGGTGCGCTGCTGACCGCCACGCCGCGCACCGATCTCGACCTGCGGGGCGCCGTGGCGCGGGCGGAGTTGCACTGGGGCGAGGCGGGGCGAGGCGCCGCACTGGTGCGCGACACCCTGCACAAGGCCCTGGGCCCGGCCGATTTGGTCATCGGTGCCGTCGCCGACCGCGCAATGGGTGCCAGTGTCGCACTCGAGATCGATGCCCAGGGCCTCGCCGCGAGGCTGGCGTTGCGCTCGCTGCCTGGAAAGCTGCAGGACATCGCGCAGTGGCACCAGGGGTTCATCGCCAAGGGCGGAGAACTCTCGCTGGCCGACCTGCTGCCCGACGAAACCCCGCTGGTGGCGTCGGCGCGCCTGAACCCTGGCCTGTGGAACAACTTGCCAGAGCTGCTGCGCGACCGCGTGCTGCCGGCCTCGGCGCTGCGGGCACTGCACGAAAGCCTTGGCGGCGTGGATGCGCGACAATTGCTCGCGCAGTTGGACGGCCAAGTGGCGATCGCGGTGCTCGCGGTTGGCGACGAGGTACCGCTCGACCCAACCCAGTGGCCGAACTTGTGGTGGCGAACCGCGCTGCGCATCGCGGTAGGCGTGGCCGCGCGCACCGACGTCGAGGCGGCCGCCCTTGCCGACAAGCTGCGCAGCGCCGTCGACACCAGCGCCGATCGCAGCCAGCCAGCGCAGTACGGGGCCTGGACGGGCTTCTCGGTACCCGGTCCCGGCGCGCCGTGGATGGTGCTGCGCCAGGGCCGGCAACTGGCCATGATCGCGGGACCCGGAGCCGCCGACGACCTGCGCCGCGTGGCAGAGGGCCGGTTCGGCGCGCTGGCCAAGGTGGCGACTGCGCCCGTGGAGCATGCCATCGCCAGCGGCCAGGACCTGTGGCTGGGTGCGCGGGTCGGCACGGCGCGGATCGTGCGGTCGCTGCGGCGGCGCGGCGTCCCGGACTACGCACTGCAATTGGTGGGCGCCGTGGAGACCGTGTCGGCGCGCGTGCGTCTGACTGCGGATGAAGTGGTGGTCGACGTGGCACTGCGGCCCAGTGGGCGCAAGGTCGGTCGCGACAAGGCCGTGCTCGGCGCAGGTGACGGACCATGAGCTCGCACGTCGCCATCGAGGCCCAGGGATTGTGCCGCACCTTCGTGGCGGACGGCATGCCGTTGCACGCCTTGCGGGACGTGTCGTTGCGCGTATCGCGGGGCGAGTCGGTCGCCATCGTCGGGCGGTCGGGCGCGGGCAAGTCGACGTTGCTCAATCTGGTCGGCGCGCTCGACCGCGGCTACCAGGGGTCGCTGCGCGTCTTCGGCCAGGAGTTGCGGGCACTGCCCGACCGGGCGTTGTCGCGATTCCGCAACCGGCAGATAGGGTTCGTGTTCCAGTCGTTCAACCTGCTACCCAACTTGTCGGTCGGCCACAACGTGCTGCTGCCCGCCTCGTTTGGCGTCGACCTGCCCCACGAGGCGCTGGTCGAGCGCGCTCGGACCCTGCTGTCCGAGTTCGGCCTGGGCGACCGCTGGGGCCAGAAGCCGGCACAGATGTCGGGTGGCGAGCGACAGCGCGTGGCGATCGCGCGCGCCCTGCTGCTGCAACCGCCGCTCTTGGTGTGCGATGAGCCCACGGGCAGCCTCGACGGTGAGACGGCGGCGCACATCCTGGACACGCTGCGCGGCATCCAACGCGCCCAGGACACAGCGCTCGTGATCGTGACCCACGATCCAGACGTCGCGGCCGCGTGTGATCGCACGGTGCGCCTCGACCGGGGTCGAGTGGCCGTGCCCGCGGAGGCGGCGTGAGGCTGGGCCGCCTGCTGTCGCTGGTCGCCAGCAACCTGCGGTCGGCGTGGGTGCGCGCGGCGCTGGCGATGGTCGGCATCGTGGTGGGCACCGGGCTGCTGACGTTCTTCTTGGGCCTGGGCCAGGGACTGCGCGAAAAAGTGCTCGAGCGGATCTTCCCGGTCAACCAACTCGAACTCGAACCGCGCGCGGTGCAAATCTTCGGCACCGAGCAGATCCTGGGCCAGGAACCGCTCGACGACGCGCGCGTGCGCCAGGTCGCAGGCCTGCCGGGGGTGGTGCGGGCGTTCGGCAAGCAGAAATCCAGCTTTCCGGCGCGGCTGTGGGGCGGCAAGGAGCTGCTCGGCTACAACCTGTTCACCGAAGCGTTTTTTGACGGCATGCCGGCGGCGGTGCTGCGTGCAGAGCTGGAAGAGCTCGAGGGCGCGGCCGCCAAGCGCGGGGTCACGGCCGGCGCACACAGCGATCGCTGCGAGGTCGACTTGGATTGCGCGGCGGGCCTGGGGTGCAGCGATGGCGTGTGCGTGCCGATCGTGTGGGCCGACCGCTTCGTCGAGATGCCCGAAGTGGTGTTGCCGTGCAGTGTCGGCGACCGCTGCCCGCAAGGCATGAACTGCCAGCAAAGCCGCTGTGCGCTAGCCGCCGAGGCGTCGCCGCCCGTGCGGTGTGTGCTGCCTGCCGCGGCGGGCAATGGTCGCGATCTGCAGTTCGACCGCGAAGTGGGCGAGCGCGCAGCGCCGTGTGGCGATCCGCTCGGCTATTGCGGCGCGGCGGGGACGACCTGCGGCGAGGGCCGCTACTGCGCGGCGGATCACCCCGAAACGCGCCTGGGTTGGTGCGAGCGGCCGCTGCCCGCGGTCATCAACCCGCTGCTGCTCGAGGTCTTCAACAGCGACATGGCGCGCTCGCTCGGGGCGGCGCCGATCGGGTCGCTGGCCGTGCTTTTCGGGGTGCGCTTTCACGTCGCGCTCGGCGATTCGTACTTCAGCAAGGACGCCGAGAAGCAACGCCAGCAGTTCAAGCAGGCGATCGTGGTGGGGTTTTCCCGCAAGGCCCCAGAGCTGGGCGTGGCCCTGCCCCGCGAACTGGTCCGCCACTTCAACGCGCGCCTCAAGGGCCGGGCGGCGGCCGACGCCTACGACGCCATCCTCATCGACACGGCCAGCAACCAGGACGTGCCGCAGGTCATCGTCGAGGCCGAGAAACTCGGGCTACAACTGAGCCGCAAGTCGCGGGCGGCGCGTACGTTTGGCACCGTGGTGCTGGTGACGTCGCTCGCGCTTGTGCTGTTGGCGGCCGTGGTGCTGGCGGTGGCGGCGGTGCAGATTGCGCAGACATTTGCGATGCTGGTCCACGAGCGGCGGCGCGAGATCGCGGTACTGCGCGCGCTCGGCGCGGCCCGCCTCGACATCGCGGTCCTGGTGCTCGGCGAGGCTGCCGCCATCGGCCTGCTGGGCGGGGCTTGCGGCGGCGGGGCGGCAGTGGGCGCTGCGGCGCTGGTCGATCACCTCGCCGCGCAGTGGCTCGCGGACGTGCCGCTGCTGCCGCAGGGGTTCTTTGCATTCCCGGCGTGGGCCGTGCCGCTGGCGATCGGCGTGGCGGTGGCCTTCACGATCGCCGGTGCACTCGCCCCGGCCCGGAGGGCGATGCGCCTCGACCCCGCCGCAGTTCTGGCAGAGGGGTGACAGGCCAACACCGCGCAGTCATGGAAAAAGTGTACGGCGTCGCGGAGATGGGCACAATGGCGCCGCGACCCGGCATGGTCGAAGGACGGGACCGATGAAAGCGACTCTGGCGCTCTGCGCAACTTTGGCGGCCTTGGCCGCGTGTGGCACCTCCAGCGGCACGACAGGCGGCGGAGGCACCCCTACCAACGATGCGACGGCGACCGATGGCGCCGCGGGCACTTCGGCCGACGCTGCAGGCAGCGGTGACGGCAGTTCCACTACGGACACGGCTGCGGCCGGCGACACCAAGGCCGGCGACGGCGCGGCCGCGACGGGGGACACGGCGACGACGGGCGACATTGCCGTGGCGTCCGACACCGGCGGCCCCGTCGGCAAGCCGGTGCCCCTGGAACAACTCGAAGCCGAACTGCTCAAGGCGTTCTGCCACACGTTCGTCACCTGCGAAGGCGCCGACATCGCGTTTTCGAGCGTCCCTGCGTGCATCGCATTCCTCGGCGCCCAGTTCGACAAGGAAATGGACGGACCGCTCGCGCTGATTGCCGAGGTCAAGGCCGGCAAGATCACCTACGACCCGGTCGCCGCGGGCAACTGCATCGCCTATATCGCCTCGAGCTGCGACGCCTTCAAGAGCGGCAAGACGCCTGCGCCGTGCAAGCAGACGTTCGTCGGCAAGTTGGCCGATGGCGACTCGTGCACCCGCGACGAGGTGTGCAAGTCGGGCCGCTGTCAGAAGGGCGCCACCCAAAGTTCGCTGTGCCCGGGCAAGTGCGCGCCGATCGCCAAGGCCGGCGGCGCCTGCAACGGCGACAACGACTGCGAGGGCGACCTGCTGTGCATCGAGGACAAGTGCGCACCCAAGGGCGGCAAGGTCGGAGCTTCGTGCAGTTCGCAGTCGTGCGAACCGGGGCTGTACTGCAATTACGCCGGTCCCGCCGGGGCCACATGCGCCGAGTTGTCCAAGGAGGGCGGCGCGTGCCTCGGCAGCGAGGCGTGCGTCAAGGGCCTGTACTGCAAGAACACCGGCAGCCAGGGCGCCTGCACCAAGCCGTCGGCAGTCGGCAGCCCGTGCAACTTTGAGGGCGGATCGGGCGGCGGCAGCGGCTCTGGTGGCGGCGCGGGCGAGTGCGGCGTCGGCGCGGTCTGCCTGCCCAAGCCCGGAGCCCCGCCCGGCGGCCAGGGCATGTGTGTCGCCAAGGCCAAGGTGGGCCAACCGTGCCAGGGCCCGGGCCAGTGCCACGGCATCGACACCTGGTGTCCGCCCGAGGGCGACGGCAAGGGCACCTGCAAGCTCCTGCCGGGCAAGGGCGGCACGTGCCAGCCCGCTGACCCGATGAAGGGCCTGATCTTCACTTGCCAGGTGCCGCTGTCCTGCGACCCGGCCTCCAAGGTGTGCGGCGATCCGCCCGGCGAGGGCAAGCCGTGCCTGGCCTTCTGTGCCGCCGGCCTGGACTGCAACAGCGGCAAGTGCATGGCAAAGGCCAAGCTCGGCGAGTCCTGCGACAACGCGGATTGCGACAAGGGCCTGGACTGCACGGACGGCAAGTGCGCCAAGCCGGTGTGCGGCAATTGATGCAGCCTCCTCCGGGGGCGCGCGGCCCGTGAGCGCGCCCTCGGTCCAGGGCTTGCCTGCCGGCGATGAGAGACTGGAAAACAACAATTCGATCACGCTCGCATGCGGACGGAGCCGCGAGTCGGACCTTGGGTCCGCGAGCTGGCAACCCACCGAGCACGCAAACGGGCCCGAGAAATGATGGCGTACATCACTTCCGAGTCCTTGGTGAGTGTGGCCCAAAACCCTTCCTGCTGCGGCCGAAGATCCCGGGCATCTCGCTGCTTACGTCCTCACTGCCTCGGTCGGTCGCTCCGGGCGCGCTCGCGGTCCGCCAGCAGGCTCTTTGAGCTCGCGACGGACGGGATTTGGCCGCACCCTCTCACTTCGATGGGCTGAGCGCCAGGACCTCGCGCTTGGCGACAGTCAGGTGGTCGAGCGTCGCCGCCAGCACCAGTCGGAACGGCCCCGTGTCGGGCGCCACGGCCCCACGCGCCGCGGCCCACCCGAGTTCTGCGGCTTCGGCCGCGTGCTGCAGGCGCAACAGGCCAAGCATCGCCGCCGCGCCGCGGATCGAATGGGCTTGTCGCTCGGCTTCTTCGCGATGGTGGACGTCGCTGCCCAGACATGCCCACATGGCCCGTTCGCCGCCGTATTCATCGCTGAACTGATCCAGAATCTGCGCGAGCAACTGGGGCGTCGCGCCGGTGTAGCGCAGGGCTGCGTCCTGCTCGAAAAGGGGCCATTGCGCCAACGGGTCGGCAGGGCCAGCGGCCACGTGCGCCAGGACTGCCGCATCTGGTGCCGAGGGCAGAGCTGCCAGCGCGGCAGAGGCAGACACTGCGAGGGCAGACGCAGCGGGGGCAGGCACTGGGGGGGCAGGCACTGGGGGGGCGGACACTGGGGGGGCGGACACTGGGGGGGCAGCCATGGCGGGGGCTTCCCCTGCTGGGGCGGCGCGCTGGCGCAGGTGCGCGGGGCCCCGCAGCGTGCTCGCCAGGATGCCATACAAATCTTGGGGGTTGATGGGTTTGGCGATGTGGCCGTCCATGCCGAGCGCCAGACAACGGCGGCGTTCGTCGGCCATCGCGTGCGCAGTCATCGCCAGGATCGGCAGCCCATCGAAGCGCGGGTCGCCGCGCAGCGCCTTGGTCGCGCGGTAGCCGTCGAGGACCGGCATCTGCAAGTCCATCAGCACGGCGTCGAAGGGTGGTGGCTGCGGCCCGGCGTGCAACAGGTCGAGCGCCTCCTGGCCGTGTACGGCGCTGGTGACCTGGACGCCCACCGTGGCCAGCAATTCGACGGCGATTTCACGGTTGATCTTGTTGTCCTCGACCAACAGTACGCGCATGCCGCGCAACTGCGGCCAACCAGGTTGCCCTTGCAGCGCCGGTTGCGACCGGCTGCGCCCCCCGGCGGCGGGCGTGCCCGCCTCGACCCAAACCTGCACCTCGAAGGCCGTGCCGCTTGCCGGTTCGCTCTCGACCTTGACCGTGCCGTCCATCAGCTCGGCCAGGCGCCGAATGATGGTCAGGCCGAGGCCGGTGCCACCATAGCGCCGGGTGGTCGTGCCGTCGGCCTGCTCGAACGGGCGAAACAGGCGGGCGACCTGGTCGGCGGACATGCCGATGCCGGTGTCGCGAACGCACAAGTCCAGGCGCACGCGTGCGCCGCGCTGGGCGCCAGCGCTGACCCGCACCGTCACCTCGCCCCGGTGGGTAAACTTGATGGCATTTGTCAATAGATTCAGCAAGATTTGCTGGATGCGCAGCGGATCGCCGATCAGGGCGGGCGGCACCCCGTCGTCGACCTCGAAGCGCACGTGCAGCTTCTTGTCCGCCGCGCTTTGCGCGGTCAGCGATTGCAGACGGTCGATGACCTCGTCGAGCGCGAAAACGGTGCGCTCCAACTGCAAGCGGCCGGCCTCGATCTTCGAGAAATCCAGGATGTCGTTGATGATGCCGAGCAGCGAATCGGCAGCGTCGCGCACCTTGGTCAGGTAGTCGCGTTGCTGGTCGGTCAGTTCGGTGTTGAGCGCGAGGTGGGTCAGGCCGATGATCGCGTTCATCGGCGTGCGGATCTCATGGCTCATGTTGGCCAGGAACATCGACTTGGCCTGTGTGGCCGACTCGGCCTGCTCCTTGGCGGCCTTGAGCTGGCGGGTGCGCTCGGCGACCACCGCCTCCAGGTTTTGCTGGTGTTCGCGCAACTGCCGATTGCGCGTCTGCAACTCCTGCATCAGTTCATGGGTGGTGCGCCGCGCCAGGGACTCGCGCACGGCATCGATGTGCGGGCCGTCGGGCACCTCGCGGTGGTCCGGCAGCGGCCACGCCAACTGCCCCCCCATGTCGGTGCAACTGGCCCACGCGGCCAGCGCTGCCACCAGTTCGTGGCCTTTGCGCGGCCCGCGCAGCGTCAAGACCGTGCCGTGCGACAGATTGTCCAGCGCCAGTTGCCAGGTGTGGTCGGCCTCGGCGGCGCGCGCCCACGTCGAGAAGGCAATGGCGCACTGGGTGGCGGCAGTGCGGTCGCCGAGCAGCGGTTCGACGACCTGCCACAGGCGCCGCCGCGCCGCGGGCACGATGTCCAGGGTGTGGACGCGCAGTTCTCCGAGCAGCATCGGTCCAGGGCTCCGGTTCAGGGCGCCAGCGGGCGCGCACGCAAGACGATGCACGCGGCGTCGTCGTGGCGGCGTTGGTGGCGCCGGACGATCTGGTGGGCGAGGTCGCCGGCCGAGGCGAACGGATGCGGTCCTGCCAGCCAGCGCCAGGCGGCGGATCGCACGCCGTCGGTCGCGGCGACCAGGGTTTCGACGCCTCGCAAGGTGATGTCCGTTTCGCGGGCGGGCGGACACACGGCACCGAGCTGGCCTGCGCAGCCCGTGCGGACATCGCCAGCACTGATCATGAGCCAGGAGATGTTCCCAACCGCCGCGACTTGCATCTGCCCCGCAAGGAGATCGACGCGCACCGCCAAGCCGACCGCGCCGGCCGTGTCGCGCAAGATAGCATGGCAACGCGCCAGGCGGTCAGCGGCGGACCCATCGGCCCACTGCGCCGCGGCGAGGCAGAGCTGGGCCGCGAGTTCGGCCGCCGGAGGGCCATGCCCTGCGACGTCGACCAGCAGCGCGTGGGCGACATGCGGGCGCGGCCAATGCACGACCGCAGCGTCGCCTGCCGCCCGCTCGCCGGGATACGGCGACACACAGCGCCCCTCGTCCAAGGCCCACGCGACGGGTTGCGCTTGGTCCATCACAGCCACCGCCGCACCACGACGCGTGTGCCGGCGCCGGGTTGCGACTCGAGGTCGAATGTATCCATCAAGCGCCGGACCCCGGGCAGCCCGAGGCCCAGCCCCGCGCCGGTCGAAAAGTGGTCCTGCAGTGCCCGGTCGACGTCGGCGATGCCCGGGCCGCGGTCCTCGGCGACCAGTTCGCAGACCGGCCGCGCGCCGAGCGACCCGATGCGCACGGTGATCTGGCCGCGGCCCGCATAGCGCAGGATGTTGTGGCCGAGTTCGCTGGCCGCCGTCACCACCCGGCCCGCGTCGAGCGCATCGCACTGCGCCGCTTGCAGCATGCGGTGCAGGCCGCCGATCAGCGCGTGCAGGTCGACCTCGCTGCCGACGGCAAAAACCGCCACAGCCTGCTGCGGATGGCTGCCATCGACCACGACGGCGCTCGACGCGGCGAGGTTGGCCGTTGCGACGGGGTCGCCGCGGGACCGCAGGCGGCTCATGCCCCTACCGCGGCGGCGCTAGGAGCCTGTCGGACTATCGTCCGACTGGCTCCGTGCTGGTTGCGATCGGGGCAGCGACCAAGAACTGCCTGAAGTAAATTCAGGCAGTTTCGGTCGCTGGCAGGCCGCAGCCGCGGCCTGC
>Ga0194120_10000207_pt1 | contig 105523 bp, 106 predicted proteins | sample TA2MahCa65mmetaG_FD_148642 | JGI IMG/M metagenome (GOLD analysis project Ga0194120, IMG submission 148642) | Freshwater microbial communities from Lake Tanganyika, Tanzania - TA2015019 Mahale Deep Cast 65m | ecosystem: Environmental > Aquatic > Freshwater > Lake | place: Tanzania: Lake... | reverse complement strand
GATCACATAGACGATCTGCTCCTCGGAGAATTTCGACCGCTTCATGGGTCCCTCCTTTCGCACAGGACCGTCGAAGCCGTCAGTCTACTCTAGTTTTGAGTTGCCGTCGTTTTCCGGGGAGACGTCAGCTCATGCGCGTACACTCGGTATCCGCACAGTGAGAAAAGACCTTGCCTTGATGCTCGAACCGGTAGCCCCAGCAGGGGTCCGGATGGTCCAGCCGGTAGGGCGTGACCGTCAGGTCCCCAATCTGAGCCGGCTGCCTCGGCGGCAACCGGTGATACGCCAATGTGGCTCCGATTCGTTCAAGCGGTACGGGAAAATTCGGCTTGCGGAAGAGTGTGCGGAGAACCTCGGGGAGATCCGGCTCGACGGCATACAGGTGGATCTGATTGCCCGGGATAAAGAGGGGCGAAAAAAACGGCAACCCGATCAGGTGGTCCCAGTGGAAGTGGGTGAACAGGAGATGGACTTCGCCCTGGCCCCGGCCACAGGGGCCCTTCAGTAGGTCGTAGCCCAGAAGCCGAAGCCCGCTGCCCGCGTCGATGATAACTTGTTGCGTCTCGGTCTGCACTTCGAGGCAGAGGGTATTGCCTCCATACCCGCCGACCTGGTGCGGAGGCAGCGCGCCGAGGAACCGATCAATGTCGGCAGCCCCCCGATGCCCGGCGGCGAAGAAGGCTTGGAGCAGGTCGCGCGTTCTCGTGGTTAGAGCTTGCGGCGCGGTAGGCGAGGGGAGCGAGCCGCGAACGCCCCAGAATGTGACGCGCATGGCCATAGGAGGCTAGAGCCTCCCATTCTCGACCGTGACGAGTCAAGAGGGAGTGCGTTGCATACTTTCACCACGCTATCCCGCATCCCTCTCGGGAATTAAGACGCTACCAAACCCTCCACTGATCATAACGATCTTCAGGCTACTCAAAAAGGCCACTTTCTCACCCACCCGCCCTGGTCGCGTCAAGACGCGCCCGTTTCCCATAGCGCGACCGAAAGGAGCGAGGCCCCTGAGGAGCACTGAAATAGTACGTTGACGGGTTCGAGCGACTGAGAACAACGTTGGGGGGTCTTTTTCAGTAGCCGACTAGGGGCAGCAGGGGATGATCGGTCAGCGCCTCATAGGCCTGGCTGATCGAGCCGACCGGGGAGACTTGCACGAGGAAAGGCGTGAGCCAGTCGCTGTCGGCCTCGTCCATTTCGTCCGGCACCAGCACGCGGTGCATGTGCGCATCGCCGGCCGCGATCACTTTCAGCGGCACGGCGCCCACCGGCGCAATGTGCCCGTCCGGCGTCACGCCGCCGGTCATGACCCGATCGGAGGGAATGAACTCGCCCTTGGCCAGGGCCATGACGGCCAGTGCCACCATGGCGGACAGGCTGTCGCCGTATATGGTGACGCCGGCATACGGCACGGACAGGGTGACATCCCAGGAGTCGGTGGAGAGGTCCGCGGCCTTCGCCGCCCGCCGGATCGCCTGCTCCACGGCGGTCTGGGCCATGCGGGAGAAACGACCGGGCGAGGTTCTGAAGTGGACGGCCAATCCGGTCCGGTCCAGCCGCTCGTCGAAGGCCAGGATCAGGTTCGCCACGGTGCCGATGGGGTGCGACTCCATCGTCACGCCGAGAATGGGGATGAGTTGCTCCCGCTGCCCGCTGAACGCCTGGGCCAGCGGCGCCTGAATCACGATGGCGGCCAGCGCCAGGCTCGAGGCCAGCGCCAACCCTTGGACCGTGACCCGCGACCCGCGCGCACGGCTAGGCCGCGTTGCGGCTCCCGCATCCTCTGGCAGCAGCCTTACCCCATGTTAGTCGCCCTCCTGCGACACCATGCATTCGTCCAGACTGCCTTCCCAGTCCCGAGCCGGCCGATACTCCAACAATGGAAAAGCCGGCTGATCGTCCTGCCGTTTCCGGAGGGCCGCCGCAAGGCCGTCATAGATCGCACGGGCCGACTGGGACCAATCCACGTTGAACGGCTGCCCTTGAAATGCCGCCTCCGCCGCCTTCAGCTCATCATGAGTGAGGGGGCGCGGGCGCTTGAACGTGTTCGTGATCATCGCATCGGCTCCTCATCCGCCTCTGCTAACCCTATCGGTCGGAGGGTGGGGGAAGCTTGAGCGAGGGCTTCATTTCAGCGGGAAATCGGCAAAAAGTTCCCGCAAGAGATTGTGAACCGGGCGGTGGACTGCCATAAAGAGCGCAGGAGGCGGCAAGTCTGGCCCCGTTGCTTTCCTGACCCGCCTCAGCCATTCTTGCCCCCATGTCCCCGTACGATGTCATTGTGATCGGGGCCGGCGGAGCCGGCCTCATGTGCGCCTTGCAAGCAGCCGCAAGGGGCCGACGGGTGCTCGCGCTCGACCAGGCGTCGAAGATCGGCAAAAAGATCCTAATTTCCGGCGGCGGCCGCTGCAACTTCACCAATCTCCATACAAACCCGGCCAATTTCGTTTCGCGGAACCCCCACTTCTGCATATCGGCCCTGGCCCGTTTCAGACCGGAGGATTTCGTGCAGATGGTGAAGGACCACGGCATTCCCTTTCACGAGAAGAAGCTGGGGCAGTTGTTTTGCGACCGCTCCGCCCGGGACATCGTGGCCATGCTGGTCCAGGATTGCGAGAAGGCCGGCGTGACGTTCCAGCTCGACTGCCTGGTGCACGCCGTCACGATACCCGATCGGTTTCTCCTGGACACGTCCCGGGGCCAGTTCTCTTGCGAGTCGTTGGTGATCGCCACCGGAGGCCCCTCTGTGCCTGACACAGGCGCCACCGATTTTGGCTATGGGATTGCCAGGCAATTCGGGCTGGCCATTGTCGAGCCGGAACCGGCCCTGGTCGGACTCACCTGGAACGAATCCGATCTCCGGTCGTTCGGCGATCTGGCGGGCGTCTCAGTCGAGACGGTTGTCACCTGCCACAGCCACTCGTTCCGTGAAAATATCCTGTTCACGCACCGAGGCCTGAGCGGGCCGGCGATGCTCCAGGCCTCCCTCTATTGGAGCCAGGGCGATTCGCTTACCCTCAACTTGTCGCCGGACTTCGATCTGACCACCTGGCTCCTGGAGGCCAAACGCCTGGGCGAGAAGGCCGAGTTGAAGACGTTGTTGGCATCACGCCTGCCCAAACGGCTGGCCGATAAATGTTGCGACCTGTACCTGCCGTCAAAACCCCTCGTGCAACTGGCTGACAAGGACCTGGCCTCCTTCGCCCAACGGCTTCACCGGTGGATCGTCACGCCGAGCGGCACCGAAGGGTTCAAGAAGGCCGAGGTCACCAGGGGCGGGGTGGACACGGATGAACTGTCATCCAAGACCATGGAAGCCAAGCAAGTCCCAGGGCTCTATTTCATCGGGGAAGTCGTGGACGTGACCGGACAGCTCGGCGGGTACAATTTTCAGTGGGCCTGGGCGTCAGGTTTCGCGGCAGGCCAGACTGTGTAACGGACGGTGAAACTTGGATCGTTGACCCGCAGGCACTTGCGAAGAAAAGTGTGGTAGCATGACCGACGAGTCATCACGGCCGGCTGGTTGATCCGGCGGAGGAACCATGAGCGACCATCGAGACCCGAACGAGCGAGATAAAAAGAAGGCCGGGGGGAAAGAACAGACCATGGGACAGGGCTCATCCTCGCCGAACGACCCCCTGGTCTTGATCGACGACTGTTTGGCCTCCCTGCCGGACGACGATCCGCGGCAGAAGATCCTCTACAAACTGCGTCATCTGATCCTGCAGGAAGGGGCGGCCCACCAGCAGCGGGAGGCGGAATTCAAGAAGCTGAGCGAGGTGGTGGGCAAGCTGACTGCGCCGGCCAACCGGATCGGCACCTTGTTGGAACTGCCCGCGGAAGGCCTGGCCCGCATCGTCGTGGGCGGGGCCGAGTACTATACGAACGTAGACCCGCGCGTGGCGCCGACCGACCTCAAGATCGGCACGCAAATCCTGGTGAACGAAGCCTATGCCCTGATCAAGACGCTCGGCTACGACCGTAACGGCCCGGTCCTGAAGGTTTCGGATACCTTGCCGGATGGGCGCATCCGATTCGAGCAGGAACCGGGCCGCCAGGCTTTGATCCTCCAGCGGGGGAGCGATCTGGTCGGGGTGGAGCTCAAGGCAGGCGACGAGGTGCGGATCGACCCGAGCCACCGCATCGCCGTCGAGCGCTTGGAGGACAAGCAAGCCGACCGCCACCTGCTGGACGAAGTGCCGACCGTCACCTGGGAGCAGATCGGCGGGCAGAAGGCCGCGATCGAGGCGATCCGCAAAGCCATCGAATATCCCCTGCTCCACGGCAAGACCTTCGAGCAGTTCAAGTTCACCCAGCCCAAGGGCTTCCTCCTGTACGGACCCCCCGGCTGCGGCAAGACGCTGATCGGCCAGGCGGCAGCGGCCAGCTTGTCCAAGCTCGTGGGTGATTCCCAAGAGGCCCAGGCTTCACCAGACAGGCCCAAGGTCACGGGCGGCGCCTTTCTCCACGTCAAAGGCCCGGAGATTCTCAACATGTGGCTGGGCGAATCGGAACGGATCGTCCGCGATCTGTTCGCCCAGGCCCGCGCGCGCCGCAAGGCCGGCTTGCTCCCCTTTATCTTCATCGACGAGGCCGAGTCCATCCTGGGCACCCGCCGGGCCATGCGCTCCTTCAACATCAATAACACGCTCGTGCCGATGTTCTGCTCGGAAATGGACGGCATCGAATCGTTGCGCGACGTGGTGATCATCCTGGCCTCCAACCGGCCGGACTTGATCGACCCGGCGGTCCTGCGGCCGGGACGGATCGACCGCAAGATCAAGGTGAGCCGGCCCGGTCGGGAGGAAGCGGCGGACATCCTGAAGGTCTATCTCACCGGCGACTTGCCGCTAGATCGGTCGCTGCTGGCTTCGCACGGCGGCAGCCAGGAGGCTACCTGCCAGGCTTTGGTGACGCAAGCGGTGGAGGCCATCTTCAGCAAGACCGATCAGAACCGGCTCCTGTCCGTGCGGCTCCGTAGCGGCCAGAATAAGGTGCTCTACCGGGCCGATCTGGTCAGCGGTGCCATTCTGGCCGGCATCGTCCAGCGGGCGAAGGAGCAGGCCATCGAGAGAGTGATCGGCACTTCCGGGAGCGACGCCGGATTGACCGAAGACGATCTGCTGACCTCGATCAACGCCGAATTCCGCGAAGGAGAGATGCTCCCGCCGGATGACGCGGCGGAGGAGTGGCTCAAGCTCCTGGACCACCACCCGGAACAGGTGGTGGGAATTTCCTCGTTCCGCAAAGGCCGGCCGGCGGAAGAGCGGCTGATCGGCCCGATTATCTAGCCATGCGCTTGTTCGGCCTCGAAACCGAGTACGGGATCGCGCGCGAAGATTTAGACCAGGTGGACCCGGTCGTGGAGTCCATGGACCTGGTGCGGGCCTACCTGCCTGTCCTGAGCCGCGTCGAAGGGACCGATGCCTTCGAGCGGACCTGGGACTATCAGGGCGAAGACCCCCATGAAGATGCCCGAGGCTTCCGCGTTTCCGGACTCCAGCAGGACAAGGAAGAGGACGACTTCGCCAAGCAGGACGCCCATCGGCCCTTTTCCTTCTATGAGATGAAGAGCGACCTGGTTTTGCCGAACGGCGCTCGGTTCTACAACGACCATACCCATCCCGAATATTCCACGCCCGAATGCCGGACCCTGCGCGATCTGATCGCCCACGATCGGGCCGGCGAGCGGATCGTGCAGCGGGCGGCAGACCGGCGCAACCAGGCCCTGGGCGGCCCGCACGTGCAACTGTACAAGAACAACACCGACTTCCACGGCCATAGCTATGGCTGCCACGACAACTATCTGCTGGCTCGGTCCGTCCCGTTTCCGGCGCTCGTCCAGGGCCTCCTGCCGTTTCTCGTCAGCCGCCAGGTCATCGCCGGCGCAGGCAAGGTGGGGATCGAAGCGCAGGAGAGCGGATTCCAACCGGGACGCTATCAACTCTCCCAGCGCGCGGACTTCATGGAAACCGAGTTGAGTGTGGACACGATGCACAACCGGCCGATCCTGAACACGCGCGACGAGCCCCACGCGGACCGGACACGCTTCCGGCGGCTCCACCTCATCGTCGGAGACGCGAACATGTGCGAGTACGCGACGGCCTTAAAGGTGGGCACGACTCGACTTGTCCTGGACCTGATCGCGATTGGCCGAGCCCCGGCGATACAGCTCGACGAGCCGGTGAACGCCATCAAGGCCCTCTCGCACGACCCGGATCTGAAAGTGCTGGTACGCCGGAAGGACAGCGGCACGATTTCCGGGTTGGAGATTCAAAGCCTCTACCAACAGGCGGCGCAGCAACACCTCTCCGGCTCGGACGAGGAAACCGACTGGGTGATCCGCGAATGGGGCGAGACCCTGCGACTCTTGCAAGAAGATCGCAGTCAGCTCGTCGGCCTGCTGGACTGGGTCACCAAGCTCTGGCTCCTGGACACGTTCATGGAGGCCGAACATCTGAGCTGGGACGACCCCTGGCTGGCCAGCCTGGACCTGGAATATCATAATGTGAATCAAGCGCGGGGCCTCTTTCTCGGGTTGGAGGCCGAAGGCAAGACAAGGCGGCTTGCAACCGAGGCGGAAATCGAGCAAGCTCTGCGTGAAGGGCCGGCGGATACCCGCGGCGGGATCAGGGGCCTCTGCATCCGGCGGTTCCCGGAGCAGATCAAGTCGGTGCAGTGGGAACAGGTGCGATTCAAGGGTCTGTTGAAACCGCACACACTCGATATGGGCGACCTGTTCGAACCGGGTCGAGTGCAGGAGCTGGGGCAGATTCTGGCCAAGGCCGCGTCTCCGTCCGAAGCCTTGACGGAGTGGAATGGAAGAAAGGATCGGCAACCATGAACGAAAGAATAGATCTGGACCGGCGTGAACGGCCGTTCGATCCGATGCCCAAACCGACCAGCCCAGGCGAAGAGGGCCGCGGCCCAAAACGACCCGAGACCGGGTCGCCGGACAAGGACAACTTGATGAAACGGATGCGCAAGGTGGACCCGAAACAGGCCGAGCGGTACCGGCAACGGACAGGAGAGTGAAGCTCGATTCTTCCGTTCGCCCTGAGCTTGTCGAAGGGAGCCTGTGAAGGACGGATTATGGGATTTGGGGTGTATATCCTTCAATGTGCAGATGGCTCTTACTATACGGGACATACTGATGACCTTGAGAAGCGCATTACGGAACACCGATCAGGTCAATTGAGTGGATATACAGCAACCCGCCTTCCGGTAAATCTGATCTATTCCGAGGAATTTCACACGCGCGAACAGGCCTTGGCTTGTGAGCCTCAGATAAAAGGTTGGAGTCGTAAGAAAAAAGAGGCGATGATGCGGGGAGACTGGGCAGAGGTATCTCGTTTGGCTCGTACACGATCAAGGCAACCCGTTCAGCCTTCGACAAGCCTGCCCTGAGACGATCGGCTGTTTCCATCGAGAACCGTCCTTCGACGGGCTCAGGACGAACGGCCGGTGTGGCGAAAGGCTCAGGATGAGCGGTTTATGGAGACAACAATGGGCATGCAGGGCGATTTTTTACAGCTCCTGAAGGAGCAGGGCTACCAGATCGGCACCTCGGTCCCGGCGGGAACGGAGATCGAGATCACGCGCGGCACGACAATCCTGGCCATGAAATACCGGGACGGAGTCCTGGTGGCCGGCGACCGGCGGGCTACGGCCGGCAACATGGTCATGTACGACCGGACGGACAAAGTCCTGGAACTGGACCGCCACAGCGTGATGGCGATCGCCGGCGTCCCCGCCACCGCTTACGAGATGGTGCGGGTGCTGGAACATTCCTTCAAATACTACCGCCGCACGCAGCTCCAGGACCTCAGTTTTGAGGGCAAGTTGCGGGCCGTCTCAAAGCTCCTGAAGGACAACGTGGCGGCGGCCCTGGCCGGCACAGGCGCGGTCGCGCCCATCTTCGCCGGCTACGACTTCGAGCAGGGTTCGGCCAAGATTTACTTCTACGACATTCTAGGGGCCGAGTTCGAAGGGGTGGAATATGCCGTATCCGGATCCGGATCGCCGACCATCCGCGGCATCCTGCACTACGTGAACACCTGGGGCGGGCAACCCCTGGCGGTGCTGTCCGAGGAAGAGGCGACCATCCAGGCCCTGCGCCTCCTCACCTGCGCCGCCGAGTTCGATTCGGCTACCGGCGGAGTCAACCACGAGGCGAACCTCTATCCGGTCGTGAAACTCATCACCGAACGCGGCTTGCAAACCGTCCCGGACACGACATTGAAATCTCTCTTTGAATCACGCGTTACACGAAAAGGCTAAGGATGTTCAAAATGCCCATCTTCTCACCCGCCCGCCCCAGGCGCGCCGAGACGCGCCTCTTCCTCGGGCGCGGCCACAGCGCGAGAACGCCTCTTGGGGTTGTTTTGAATATCCTGCGAAAGGTGACATGCCATGTATGAGGAACCCTATCGGTGGGTCGAAGCCATCGGCAACCGCCGTCAGTATCTCGACGAACAGCTCAAGCAGGGGAGCCCGGTTGTCGCCTTGTCCTATGCGGACGGCGCCTTGCTCCTGACGGTCAGCCGCGGCACGCCCAAACTCTACGAGATCTACGACCGGATCGGACTGGGCGGCATCGGCCACCCGGCCGATCTGGAAAAGCTCCGCTTCAGCTTGCTCGAAATGGCCCATCTGGAGGGCTTCAACCGCTCGCCTTCGGACGTGACCGGCGCGAGGATGATGAAACTCGGGTTGGCGCCGATCATCAAGCAGGCCTTTGAGGAGATTTTCAAGGCGCCCTTCATCGTCAAAATCCTCCTGGCGGAATTGAGTCTGAAACCGGGCAAAGATACGTTTCTGACCATCGACTACGACGGGACGTTCGAAGAGACCTCCGGCTGCGCCGTGCTGGCCGCCACCAAAACCATCGAGGCGCGCATGGTCGGCTACCTGAAGCAGGCCGGACATGCGCCGACCCTGTCGTTAGACGCAGCGCTGGCTCTGGCGGCCAAGGCCTGGGCCGTTGGCTCCCTGGCGCAAGCGGCTGAAACGGAGACCGATCGTAAGGACGAGAAAGAGTCCAACACCCCTGTCGCGAAGGAGCCGGAGGACGCGGCGCTGCTGGCGCACTTGCGGGAAACGCTCGCCGACAAGACCCTCGAAGGCGCCGTCCTGGAACGACAAGCTCCCGGCTCGTCGAAATATCGGGTGCTCACGAGAGAGGAACTGGCATCCCTGGTCCCGAAGTCCGCGCCAGCCTCCACCTGACACCGGAGCCGTCCCATGCTCAATCGCATTTTTGGACTCGAAACCGAGTATGGGCTCCTGATCAACAAAGACCGGCCCGACCATTCCCCCTCCTGGGTCGCCCATCAAATTCGCGATCACCTGTTCCACAAACAGCAGCGCGGGATTCTGGACCTGCATCACCGCGGGCATGACGAACCGCCTGGCAACGGGGGGTTCCTCACCAACGCCGGCCGCATCTATCTGGACATGGGGCATCTGGAATATGCCTCCCCGGAATGCGCATCCCTGGCCGATCTCGTCGCCTCCGACCGGGCCGGCGATCAACTCATCCAGCAGGCCATCGAAGCCATGGGGCTCGGCGACCAGGTCTCGCTGATCAAGAACAACATCGACCACGAAACGGATGCCACCTTCGGCTCGCATGAAAACTACCTGGTCACCCGCCGGTTTCCCTTTTCGCGCCGGGGCCTCGGCCTGCTGGTGCCGTTCCTGATCACCCGCCAGATCTTCACCGGGGCCGGACGGATCGGCTCCGCCGATACGCCGGACGGCTGGATTCCGGTGGAGCAACTGCTCATCCGCCGGCCCGGCCTGCGCAACGCGGGTGACCGGCCGTCGCTGCCCTTCCAGATTTCCCAACGGGCCGACCATATCGTCAACGATTTTTTCGAGTGGGTGCAGCAGAACCGCGCCATCGTGAACACGCGCGACGAACCGCTCGCCGATCCGAACCAATTCCGCCGCATCCACCTGTTGCTGGGCGATTCCAATCTGGCCGAAACGGCGACCGCCTTGAAACTGGGGACGACCGGGCTCGTGTTGCAACTGATCGAAGAGGGCCATGCGCCGACCGGCTTCGACTTTGAGGACCCGGTGGAGACGTTGAAAGAGATTTCACGGGATCAGGACTTCTCCTGGCTGGTGACCCTACGCTCGGGCAAAACCATCTCGGCGATCGACATTCAGGAGCAATTCCTCGACGCAGCCCGCAAACAGTACCGAGGACAAGACGAGGAAACCGATTGGGTGTTGGCTCAATGGGAAGCGGTCCTTACGGACTTGCGCAGCGACTACCGCAAGCTGGTCGGCCGCGTGGACTGGGCCTCCAAGCTCTGGCTTCTGGATTCGTTCCGGGAGGCGGAGAAGGTGGAGTGGGACGATCCCTGGTTGAAAAGCCTGGACTTGGAGTACCACAATCTTCATCCGGACAAGGGGCTCTACTTCGGCCTGCTGGAGGAAGGCAACGTCCCGCGCGTGATTACCGACAAAGCGGTGGAACTGGCCCAGACGCAACCGCCCCGGAACACGAGGGCCTTCGGCCGCGGCGAGTTGGTCCGGCATCTGCTGGAACACGGCGTGCCGGAACCGGAAGAGCGAGAAGACGACCCGCGGAGCCCGGTGCGGTTTTCCCCGGACTACGTGATCAACTGGTCTATCTTTCAAGTGCGCGGCCGCCCGCCTTTTCCGATGCCGGACCCCTTCAGAACCTATGTGCAGGAAATCCGCAGCCACCTTGCTGGAAGCTGACAGGGCCCGCACTGCTGTTCGCGTCACTCCTCTACCATAGGCCGCCCCTCCTCTCTCTTGACTCTGGTCCGGGGACTCAGTAGCGTGGGGCCCACGAGGACGCGATGGCAGCCAAGGCCGACCCAGGTCTGAGCGAATACCGCACCAAAGAACGCTATGTCCGGAACGGCTTCCTGGCCAGCTTTTCGACGTTCACGCTCAAGCTGACCTCCGCAATTCTGAGCAATTCCCTCACGATCTTCACCGATCTGCTCCGCAACATCGGGGAAACGATCGCCTGCTTTTTTGCCTGGCAGACCATGCGTCGGATCGCGAAGGGCAAGGCGGGCGCCTACGACTACGGGTATGGGAAGGCGGAAAGCCTTTCGAGCTTGTTGGTCGCCGGCGTGATGGTCATTTCGCTGGTCATCGCTCTGGCCGGAGCCATCGAACGGTTCCGCCACCCAGTGGATACGCACCGGGTGGAGCTGGGATTTTTCGTCGCGGTCTATGCCACGGGCCTGAACACGATCCTCTGGCGGAGGAAGCTGCGCATCGCGCGATCGGATACCTCGCCGATTCTCGAATCCCAATGGCATCTGTTCCGGAACAAAGCCATGGCCAATGGCTGCGTGGTCGGAGGGTTGGCGCTTGACCAGGCCTTCGACGGTGCACCCTGGGCTCTCTACATAGACCCCGCCGCCTCGCTCGTCGTCTGCGGATTTCTGGCCTACTCCATCTACAACGTCTGGTCCAAGAACGCCGCCGACCTTCTGGACCGTGCACTCGACGAATCCCTGCAACTGGTGATTCTGCGCACGCTGGCCGGGCATTTCGACGACTATGTGGCCTTCCACGGCATACGCTCCCGCCGCTCCGGAAAGTCCATCTACATCGAGCTGTTCCTGGAGTTCGACGGGAACAAGACCATGGCGGATGTCCAGAAGACCATTGCGTCCTTGCAAGCCGAACTGGAAAGCCACATTGCGCACAGTCAGGTGGTCATCGCACCGGCCACGGCCAAAGTGGTCTGACGCCTCGCGACCCTTCGTGCGCATTAGCCACTTCTAATCCTCCCTTAATCGTCTCCTCATCTTGCGGTGCTACCGTTCCGTCCAGAGACAGTGGATCTCGCCATGGACGGAAAGGAGGCGGAATCATGGAATGTCGCAAGTGCAGGGGCTTGATGGTGCAGGAATGGCTGCCAGACTTTTTCGAGGAGGCGCCGGCCTGGCGATGCCTGAATTGCGGGGAGGTGCTGGATCGGATGATCCTGCGCAATCGGGGTTCCGTGGTGGCGCTGAAGAAAGAGCCGCGCGGGCCGAGGGCGACCGCCGGCATCGCCGTCAGGAGACTCGAACCGACGATCCGGTAACGCGCATTCGCGCCCGCGCTCGGCGGGGCCGGTGGAAGCGCCCGGTCCCGTGAGGTCCGGAGCTGGACTCCGCCCTCCAAAATCGTTACAAGAGGAGTCGCCCCGGGCCGGCTCCCGCAGCCGACGCGGCGGCGCCACCGCACGGGGCCTGTCCATGCCGATTCCGGAGCTGACGATCCGCCAGCGGCTGGCCGAACTGCTCGCGGGAACCTTTCGTTCCTCGCGGCAACTGGCCGAGCTGGTCGGGATCCCGGAACGGCAGGTCGAAGACCATCTCTCCCACCTGATCAAGTCGGTGGGACGGGATCGGGCCAGGCGGTTCGTCATGGATCCCTCCGCCTGCCAGGATTGCGGGTTTGTCTTTCGGGAACGGACCAGGCTCACGAAGCCGAGCCGGTGCCCCCGTTGCCGGAGCGAAGCGATCGCGCCGCCGCGGTTCGGCATCGACTTTCGCGGCGGGCACCAAGGATAAGCCCGACGCTTCATGGCGCGATCGAGAATGCCCGGACTGGCTGCCACCGGGCCATGGCGCGCCACCCCTACCAACAGGCCATGATCTTCCTTGCCCATGAAAAGGTGTCGCGCAACGCGACGTTCATCGTTATGATGTGAGCGATGGACGACATTACTTTTGCCCACATCCAGCAGGCTGCGGAACGGCTTCGCGGCATCGCCCACGTGACCCAAGTCGTCACCGGCCGCCAACTGGACGAAACATCCGGCGCGACGGTCTTTCTCAAGTGCGAGAACTTCCAGCGTGTCGGGGCCTTCAAGTTTCGCGGCGCCTACCATGCCATCCTCATGCGCCCTCCGGAGGAACAGGGCCGACCGATCGTAACCATCTCGTCCGGCAACCATGCCCAGGGGGTGGCCCTGGCCTGCCGACTGCTGGGCCGTCAGGCCCACATTTTGATGGGTGGCTTGACCAACCCCATCAAGCGCCAAGCCGTGCTCGATTATGGAGCGACGATCCACGAAGCCGCCGACCATCTGGATGCGGAGCGGAAACTCCCGACCCTGCTGGAGCAACTCCACGGCGTGTATATCCACCCCTTCAACGATCCCCTGGTCATCGCCGGCCAGGGTACTGTCATGCTGGAATTTCTTGCCACCGTCCCGGATTTGGACGTGGTGTTGGCGCCGGTCGGCGGAGGCGGCCTCCTCTCCGGCACCTGCGTGGCGGCTCACGGGCTCAACCCAGCCGTGAAGGTCTATGCTTGCGAGCCGGCCGGAGCCCTGGACGCAATTCATTCCGTGCGGGAAAACCGAGTCGTGCCGATGCCCGAGCCGAAGACCATGGCCGAAGGCCTCAAGACCAGCCTGGGCGACGTCACCCTGCCGCTGCTCAGACGGCACCTGGCCGGCTTCTTCGTGGTGGAGGAGGACGAGATTCCCCGCGCCATGCGGTTCGCCTTCGAGCGGCTCAAGCTCGTGATCGAACCCTCAAGCGCCGTCGCCCTGGCCCCGCTGCTGCGCCGCGAGCCGGCCCTGGCCGGCAAACGGGTGGGCGTGATCCTCACCGGCGGCAACGTGGACCTGTCGGCATTCTTCGATCAGTTTAGGTCAAGCTAACACAGCTCTCTCGACCCGATATTTCCCTGAGGATGGTCAAAATGGCTGTCAGCGAGGCCGCAGCGAGCGAGGCCCCCGAGGAGGTACATACCAAGCTTCGCTTGAACCGCTCGCTTCGATCACCTGCGAGCGGATAGTTACTTTGCCCTCGCCTTGCCTACGTTGAGCGGGGTCGAACCAACGAGAACAAAGTTGGTGGCCTTTTCAGCGTTCTGTACCACGGCGGCCGTACAGGAGGGTGATGTTGATCCGCCGACTCTCGTAGTCGTCCTTGAACGTCATCGTGTCGGATTCGTGAAAGAGGTCTGAATTAAACACCAGGGCGCGGTTCTGCTTGTAGGGGACCGCGATCGCCTTGGCTCCACTGTCTCGAAGAAATTTCCGCACCATCGGCTCGTGAGCCGAGCTGTTGTACGCTTTGAAGTGCCACTCCTTCGGCGCTTCCTTGTCCCAGACAATGAGCCCCCCATGCTCCTGGTCGAGGTTGGCCGGGTCGGGCGTGATCCAGAAATTCACGTTCACGGCCGCTGCGTCCGCATGGAGGTTGAGCGCCTTCCTCTCGCTGTCGCACTTGAACGACCAGGCCTGCATCAACCGGTGCTGCTTGAAAATGCCGGGGAACCGGAGCCGCAGCTCCTCGGCCAGTTGGAGAAAGAGCGGGCAGGAGAAGCCCTCGCCGATGAACGCCCCCACGTAGCCGTTCACATACTCCTTCTTCCAGATCGTCGAATCCAGACAGAACCGGCGTAAGGATTCGAGCGCGTCTTTCGTCAGGAGGTCGTCGATATAGACGATCCCCGGTTTGGCCGCCTCGTAGCGGGCTTCAATGGCCGTCACGTCGAGGGCCGGATTCAACGCGCCGCCGGGCAAGGCGGGACAGTCGGCATAATAGAGGATGCGGTTGAAGGAGGGACTGATCTCCGCCAGCGCGTCCTTGGGAACCGGCACCGAAAGCTGGCCGGTCGGCAGTTCGTGAGCCAGCTGTTGCAGACGCTTCCACCCGTTCACGCAGGAGACGGAGGCCACCGGGATCAGTCCCAGGGCGAGCAGGCGCTCCAGCTGCTCCACTTCATGCTTGATGCGCGACCGATGCACCGCCGCCGGAGCGACCGGCTTGCCGTGATTCTGTTTCACGTCCGCCGCCCGGCGAAACCACCGCAGCGCCTCGTCGAGTTTCCCTTGCCACAAATTGGCGAATCCCAGGTTGGTCTGCGCTTTCACATGGTCCGGGCTCAGATCGAGGACCTTCTGGTATGCGGCGATCGCGTCCTCCAGCTTTCCTTGCTCCATCAGCGCGATGCCCAGATTGCACTGGGCTTCCAGGTGATTCGGCTTAAGGTCCAGCGCACGGCGGTAGCAAGACGCCGCCTCATCCAGCTTTCCCTGTTCCTTGAGCGCCACCCCAAGATTGTTGTGCGCTTCGACGTAGGAGGGGTTGGCCTCCAGGGCTTTGCGGTAGGCGATGACCGCCTCCTCCGGCTTCCCTTGCTCCAAGCGGACATTCCCCAGGTTGCTCAGCGCTTCCGCATGGGCGGGAAACAGCTTTACGGTCTTCTCGTAGGCCGCTGCTGCGTCGTCTAGCTTGCCTTGCTTCTGGAGGACGACGCCCAGGTTGAACCGGTAGGGGGCCTGGCTCGAATCGCTCTGGATGGCCTGGGTCAGGAGCGCGACGGCTTGGTCCAGCTTGCCGACTTGGTAGGCCAGCAAGCCGAGCAAGTGGAGCGCGTCGGCCTGGTTCTGGTCGAGGGCGAGGGCTTGCCGATAGAAGGGCTCGGCCTGAGCGAATCGGCCGGCCTTGTGATGGGCCGATCCTTCCCGTAACAACCGTTGGATATCGGCCTGGGCTTGCCCGTGCTTGTGCGTTGTTTCCTGGCGCCTTCGCTCGGCTCGATTCATGGAGGAAGGCTAGACCGGTCCTCGGAGCCTGTCAAGCGCCGTTGTGCTGAACAGGAGGAGCCGGCCGGAGCTGAGGGCTCAGAGCGAAAACTCCGCCCAGAGAAAGGTGTGGTCGGAGGGCTCTTTGGCGCGCCGCGGATCGAGGTCCACCGCCGCTTCGGTGCAGCGGTCGGCCAAGGACTTGGTCGCGAGGATATGGTCGATCCGCCACCCCTTGTTGGCTTCCAACGAACTGGGCTGACGATAATCCCAGAAGGTATATTGCTGCCGGTCCGGGTAGAGTTTCACAAACACGTCCTGAAATCCCCAGGCCACGGTCTGCTCGTAGGCCTTGCGCGCATCTTCGTGATAGCAGACGTGTTTGAGGTGCTTCTCCGGACTGTGCACGTCCATCGGACGCGGCGCCACGTTCATGTCGCCGCACCAGATCGCCGGCTTGTCGGGAGACAAGTGTTTGGCAAAGTAGCCGCGCAGCCGTTTGTACCAGTCCAGCTTGTAGGCATACTTGGGGGACTCGATTTCGAAACCCTGGGGCACGTAGGTATTGACGATCGGAATCCCCCGATAGAGTATGCGCAACAACCGCGCCTCGTCCGGCTCTCCCTCGTCGTCGAACCCATACCAGACTTGCTCGGGTTGCTGCTTCGTCAGCATCGCGACCCCGTTGTAGGCCTTCATGCCTCGAAACGTAACCTGGTAGCCGGACGGATGGAGATCCATCAACGGAAACTCCGCATCCTGAACTTTCGTTTCCTGCAAACAGAGCACGTCCGGCTGATGCTTGGCCAGCCAGTCGAGGACGATCGGGAACCGTTTGCGGAGCGAGTTGACGTTGAAGGTCGCGATCTTTATCGACGACGCCTTGGCATTCGTCATTCGAAGCACTCCTGTTTAAGCCAATAGGCCAACACCTTTTGCTCGGTAAACGTCAGAATATATTCCTGGCAGTCCGGTTCGGCAGGATGCCCCTTGTAGGCATAATTGAACGGGGAATCGGGGAAATAGTGGTAGACCCATTCGGTTCCGCCGCCCTGCAAGAGCTTGGTTTCAGTCGGTTTGCCCAATCGGGCCGCCACCTCATCCTGCGTAGCCTTGTGGATCTGTTCCGTCAGGTAATCGGCCTGCCAGGAGGTGCAGGCCAGCAACGCCACCGGAAGAAGAGAGAACAGGAGCGAACCGATGACCTTCATCGCCACTCGCCTGGAGCCTGCGACAAGACCAGCGTCATGGGACGATGGGGAATCCCGGCATCGTCGAAAATCTCCCCACTCACCCGAAATCCCTGCTTTTCGTAAAACCTGATGGCGGGAACCTGGGCGGCCAGGTAGACATTCCCCATCCCACGCGCCTGCGCCAAGCCGAGCAACGCGCGGAGCAGGGCCCGCCCGACGCCCTGCCTCCGGTATTCCTGCAGCACCGCCATGCGGCCAAGCCTTGCCTGCTTTCCCTCCTGGCACAAGCGGCCCGTGCCGATGGGCTCTCCGCGATCATTCCACGCCAGCACATGCCAGCAGCTCCGGTCCAGCCCATCCCACTCCAGATCGCGCGGCACGCCTTGTTCGCGCACGAAGACCGTTTCGCGGATGAGACGGATCGCCGGCTCACCTTGTGTCCACTCCACCAGATCCACGCGCATCGCGGCAGACGGCATAAGATCACGATTCCAGCGCGGGCTTGCGCCCGGCAGGTCTGGTCAGGCCCGGTCGCTCTTGGCTGCCGCAGCCTCTTGCTCGCGAAGAAACTCCGCCAGCCGCGGATCCTCCCGGGCCGCGCGCAGAAACTTGCACCCGATCCCCCGGGAACCCACCGATCGCACCACCGCCGCCAGTTCGAGGAGCGATTCCTGGCGGGGCAGCATGATTCGCAGGTAAATGATGTCATCGATGCCCAGCTGCAGCGTGCTGCGAATCAGACACCCGCCGATCGACAAGTCCACGATCGCTCCTTCGCCTCGCACCTGGTCGCCCGTGAAGGCCAAGGCCAGCTGGACAGCAATGCGGCGGAACTCGCGTCGCTCCGGGACGTGCCCCGACTGATGCCGCCCCCATCGACAAGCCAGGAACCGATGGCTGCAAAACTGGCACCGAAAGGGAGCGATCCCCAGCAGACCCGCCGCCCGCTCGAGGAGCGATTTCGCAGGCACGCTGGCAACGGATTCCCTATCCCTATCGCACAGGGGACATCTCAGAGCCCACACGCTCGCGCCTCGCTCGGATAAGCCCGGGCATCGCCGTCCGACCGACGGCCCCGGCCATCGAACCGTCATTTCCGAAGATCGTTCTGTTCTCTCATGCGCCGCAAAGCGCAGTAGAGCGCATAGCCCTGGGCCAACATCCCGGTGGCAATCAAACCCAGCGACGTCTGCAGCCAGACAGACTCCGGGTGATCCAATCCGTGCATGCCGGCCACAAACCCCAGCGCGATACAGACGATCCCGACCGACCGGGCAATCATGGCCCCGGCACGATTGTCGGTCATCGATGCTCCCTTCCGCAACCGGCCTCCAGCCCCACCGTACACCGACGCGGCGGGCAGCTGCAATACGACTCCTTGCGCCTTAGCCCACAAAATATTGCTGAGCCAACGCCAGTAAGACCACGAGGGCGGCGCGGACCCATGGCTGGTCCAGAAAATCGGCAAAGGCCCCCTGATGGGTCTCTTGGATCTCCTCGATCATCTGGCGAATGTGCTTCGTCCTGGGCCCGTCCTCCCGCCCCCTGGCCTCTTCCTGCGTGAGTTTCGACAATAGGCCCCTGATCGCCTCCTTCCTCGCCCGCTCCCCCGCCTTCCTCAGCACTACCGCGCACACAATCGCGATGGCGGCGCTCAACAGATAGAGCACGAGCAACCCCGCATGGAAGTCCCAGTTATCGAAGTAGCGGCTGCGTGCCACGAGCATGACGAAGAGAATAATAAAGGGAAAGTAAATCAGCCGTCCGACCTCGCCCGTGTGCTTGCCGATGAACTGGATATCCAACCAATCGGGCAAGAGATCGCGGTCGATGCCCCGTGCTTCGACCTGCTCGGTCAGCACCTGTTCCGGCCATTTGGTGGGACGGTCGGTCAGCGCGTCGATAAACCTCGTGCCCAATAAGGTGGCATCCAGGACGAAGAACAGAAGAGCGAGCAGGAACGTCGTGCCCACCAGCATGACGGCCTTATGAGCCCAGAACGTGGCCGGGCCGCGGGACGGCTGGCCGGGAAATCCGGAGAGCGAAAACATGCCCAACGTAATCGCCCAAAACACCACGATCCACAAGCACACCCGCACCAGCCGCAGGCTCGTCTCGCCGAGAAAACAGTAGCGCTGCCATAACTTCTCGGCGTCGATCCAGGCCCCCTCGATCACCCCGTCGGTCAGATATCGATCGGGAAACACATAGAGCGCTTTCATACGTACCCACCAGCAGCCGGGTAGCGGCAGGGCCGAGGACGGTTTGGATTGGTGGCGCCCCGGTAAGGCGAACTCTCCTCCCAAACTGTCCAAACTGTGCTCGACGAGCCAGGCAGCCCACCAGAGAAACAGCCAAGCCCCGAACGTGCCGATGATCCTGAGTACGCTGGTCGGCCACACACTCACTCCCTCGTGGAGCGTCATGGGTTCGCCCTCGTAGCCATCCCAGTAAGCTCCGGCCAACAAGCCAATCGCCAGGCCGGGCACGACCCCCATCCCGATCCGCCAGATTCCCGCGACGGCGGCGCTGGCCGGATAATTGCGGACTCGGTCGATCGCGGGGAGCCAGAGAACCCGGCAGACCGGGATAAACACCGACAGGATGAGGAAAGCGGTGAACACGAACAGGACGGTCCGCTGCGCGACGGAACCTCGGTGCATGCCCAGTTCCGCTGCACGATCCGGGCGCGGCGGATGCAACGCCTTGCCGTCTACCGGAGGGAACGACACGCTCAAATCCACCGCCCCGGACCGCCCCACTTCGAAGATTCGAGGCCCCGTCGCCGCATAGCGGCCGGCTTGATCGCCGATCCGGTAGGCCGGTGCATCTCCACCCATGCAGCCGTGGCCGTTCTCCGCCGGACACAGATATCCCAACGCCCGCAGCACCGAGAAAAAGACCGACGTTTGGTAACTGTCGCGGAACGGCGGGACGCCGCGTTGTAGCTCCGGATGGAGCTGCAACCCGAAATCCGAGAGAATGACCAGATTTCTCGTCCACTCGAAGTCGGTCGCATAGAGGAGCCTGGCATCCAAATCGGCGGTGAAGAAGATGGTCTTGGGAAAGTAGGGACGGAGTGCTTGCAGAATCAGCAGCGTGTCGTAGACATCGCTGCCCAATACCCCGATCGCCTTGAATTCCTTCCCGGACTTGACCAGCAAGTTCGCGTCCGCGTCCAGCCGTTCCACCAGCCGCCGCACATAATCGAGCTGGCTCTTTCCTTCCGGCCGTTCGAGGGCTCGCAGCTCCGCCTGCTTGTTGCCGTCCTTGCCCTTTTCCTGGTTCGATCCCCCGCCGGGCAGTTCTCCGTCCAGTCCACGAAGGTAGGAATACCGCCTGATCCAGTCCATCTTCCCGGACAGGCTGGCTTGCGGAGCCAACTCCTCCAGGACCTCCATATGGGTGGTCTTTTCACAACGGCTGGCCTCGATGCAGGCCGCTACGGTCAGCTCTTGCGGCAAGGTCCGCCCATAGTACGTGTCCCACTCCGAAATGAGGGCGATGGGGTCCGGCTCGTCGCGGATGCGGACCCCACGTCGCTCCAGTTCCTTCAGCAACTCCACCGCGAGGTCGTAATCCGAACCGATCCGATAGGCCAGGTCGACGCCGGCCTTCTCCATGAGCATCTTCTTTAAATAGACGTGCGGCTCGTCGGGCCCTTGGACTTTCTGTCCGAGGCTGACCAGGATGGCCTCCGAACTCACGGAGGCCCAGGGGGAGTAGAGTTCGACCGTTTTATCGTGGTTCGGCCACGTCAACCGTTCCTTGGCCGTCAATGTTTCCGCTACCATATCGCGAAACATCGCGGAAGAGGGGGGTCCCAGGAGTTTCACTTCGAGCCGGTCCGCAACCGACTGCCCCGGCGGCTCGGTGACATCCCGCATCAATGTTGCGGCGAACTGACGGAGTCCTTCCAAGGGATGTTCGAAGGCATCGTCCCTTAGCCAAAGGAGGAGAACCTTGGCGTAGGCCTCGCCCTCGCAAGAGCGCATTCGCCGCGGGCGGAACCATTCGTAGGGAACGACGACGCCATCGTCCTGGGTGAAATAGCGCAGGTGCTCTCCATCCTCCGGCACAAAGCAGGCGACGCCCAACGCCGACTGGATCGCATACCGCTCCCGTATCCGCTGCTCGCTCCCTTCAGGGTAAGGACTGCTTTCCATCATGGCCAGAAGGACCAAGATCTTGTTTGTGTCGGAGGGCGGCTTCTTCAGCACGGCGACCAGAGCCTCCTTGCCCTGTGGCTTCTGCTTGGCCTGTCCCTGAACCGCGTCCAGTGGGTCCTGCCAGAGCCGAGCCCGCGTCTGTCCGGATACAGCCTCCCTGTCCACACCCGTCCCTGCGGGCCTGGAGGGCTCCAAGGGTTTTTGTGAAAAGAAATAGGCGACGATCCCCAGGGCCAGGACGATCACCCCGGAAATCGGCAGATTGAAGTCTGGTTTCTTGTTCGCCATCGGGGAGGCCCTTCAGCGCTCGCCCCTGCAGTCGAGGTCGTTGCCGGCCGAACCAACCGACAGGGGCGGAGAAGGTACGTAGACCGAGCAGAATGTTACTCTCTTCGCCTGCAAATGGGAAGCGCCCGGCGCGACGCTCGGAAATCGGGCGACGAAACTGGGGCGCAGACTATGCGCTTAGGTGGGCGAGCTTGCAGCAGGCTAAACTTTCCTCTTCAATTTTGCCAGAAACCACAGGGGTACCGCTTCCCGGCCTTCGGCAAAGGCCAGCAGTTCGAAGCGATCCAGCACGAAAGGGGAGAAGTACTCCGAAAAGGTGTGGGCCGGCTGGCGGATCGCACAAGGCGGCTCCATGTCCGGGATCGTAAACATGATCGTTTCTTTGCGATGATAGGTCTGGTGTCGTGTACGTTGAAAGACAAACAGCGGATGCTGGACGAGATAGATGAACAGCCCGTTGGGCTTCAGAATCCGATGCATCTCCCGAAAGGCCGGCTGCAGGTCCGGCGCATTGTGCAAGGCGTAGATGCTGGTCACCCAGTCGAAGAACCGGTCGGGGAAGGAGGTTTTCTGGATCGGCTGAACGGAGAGACGCGCCGAGACATCCGGGCACTGCTGGCGGGCCAAGGCGATCATCGCCTTGGATGGGTCCGTGCCGTAGACCAGCGCCCCGCGCTTCGCATAGAAGGGCAGGTCATGCCCGTAACCACAGCCGGCATCCAGTAACTTCTTTCCCTTGAGCGGGGCCGTGAGCTGAGCACGAAACGCCCGTCGATGATCCCGCATTGGCGAAGACCGTTGCGCGTGCATGAAGTTCCGGCCTTCCTGGTCGTACTGTGCGAAGAACGTCTTGCCCCGTCCTGCCATGGCTCATCCTGTCCTGTTCGGTCAGCGTCCGCTATCGTGGCGCAGCGACCGAGGCCTCTACGGCCGCCGCCTCCCGGTCCCGTTGCATCTTGCGAAGCAGCGCCGCATAGTCGCGGCGGCTCTTGGTCGTGTCTGCATGCGCAGGCCCCAATGTCTGCGCGCGGATCACCAAGGCCCTCCGGTACAGGGGCTCCGCCTGCTCGTACCGGCCCTGCGTGTCGTAGAGCATGGCCAGATTGTGCAAGCCCAAGGCCACTTCCTGGTGCTCGGGACCGAATGCCTTTTCCTTGATCGCGAGCGCCCGCCTCAGCAACGGCTCTGCCTCGGCGAACTGGCCGTGCAGGCGATGCAGCACGCCCAGGTTGTTCAGGATGGCCGCCACATCCGGGTGCTCCGCGCCCCGGACCTCCTGCAGGAGTTTCAGGGCCTGGCCGTAATGCAGCTCGGCCTGGTCGAACTTGCGCTGGGCTTGTTCCGCCTGCGCCAACTGATACAAGGCAAAGGCGGGTCGCGCATCGTCCGCGCCGAAGCGCTCTGCCATGGCGGCTGCCGCCAGAAACAACCGCTCGGCCTCGGCCGGGTCGCCGCGCCCCAGCGCTTGTCGGCCGGCCGCCATCGTCTCCTCCCACCCGGCGGACCGGCCGCAGCCGACCAAGGCCCAAGCGACCACAAGGCACAACGCTAGCGTCCGCATGGAGTCTATTCCCGCGACATCTTCTTCGCCGGAGGACTGTGCCTGTGCCGGCGCACGGTGGACATCAACGCCGGCTGCGATCAGGGTTTGGGCTTCTCGTCGACCTGCTGGATCTCCGCGCAGGTCTTCGGATCGCCCCAGGAAAAGGCTCGTTCCAGGTACCGAGCCGACGGGAAGGCGCCCCGGCAATGATAATAGAGCGTCGCGATCGCCACGCCTCTCTCATAGGCTGCCCGCTCGCCTTGCAGCAACCCCCGCCCCAACGACAGCCCGATCGCCAGGAGCACCAGGGTCGCCAGCACACCGGGTACAAGCCAGCCACGAAGCCCGGCCGTTGGCATCCTCGCCTCCTCACCCTAAGAGCCACGGCACAGAACCTGCGCACGCGGCCGGCACCGCCGGTCAAACCGCAAGTCTCTGCACAAAGGTGTTGCCGATCATCCCACTCCGCGGCTTCGCAGGCAAGTCCATCGATGCCAGCGCCCTTCGTCCGATCGCCCAACCGGTCCATCCAAGGCCTCCGGAAGGCGTATCGCAGCCTCGCGACGCTGCGGGAGTTTCACGTTCAACTTGACCGTTGTGCGAAAATGTCCTACAACCAACCTATTATGTCGAAGATCATCTACATCCATCGTCCGATTCGGGGAGGTGCCGCTATGGTCGAACCTGTTCCGAAGGCGAAGCCGTTGCTGGTTGGAGTGACCGTGATGTTGGTCCTCGCGATCTTTATTCTGGATTTCTTCATCCCGGCCGGCATTACCATTCCCCTGCTCTATACCATCCCGCTCTTGTTCGCCCTCTTGATTCCCAATCGCCGTTTTTTCCTTTCGGTGGCCGCGGCAGCCGCAATCCTTACGCCCCTGGGCTTTTACGTCTCTCCGCCCGGCGGCGTCGCCTGGATGGGCATCGTCAACCGTATAATGGCCGTGCTGGCATTGGGCGTCACCGCGGGATTTTATTGGCGGCTCAAGTCCTTGCAGGCATTGCTGCCTTTTTGCTCCGGCTGTCAGAAAGTCCGCGACGACCGGGGATACTGGAAGCAATTGGAGCTCTACCTGGAAGAACATTCGGGCACGCAGTTCAGCCGGGGCCTTTGTCCAGTCTGTGTGAGCAAGGAAACCAAGGCCCTCTCGGCCTGATAAGACTTGCCCATCATCCAGCTGCATCCCTAGACTGATCAAAAAGGCCAACCAACGAGGCCGCAGGGCGTGAGGACCCCGAGGAGGTACATACCAAGCTTCGCTTGAACCGCTCGCTTCGATCACATGCGAGCGGAGAGGTACTTTGCCTCCAGTTCTGCCATACGTTGAGGGGTTCAAACGCCCGAGAACAAAGTTGGGGGCCTTTTTCAGCAGCCTGCTAACCCAATTGGGCTGCCAGGGCTTCGGCCGGATAAGTGAGAATCTCCGCCAGGGTCGGATGGTAGTGCGGGATACGGAACAGGTCCTCCACCGTGCCATGGTAGTACATGACCGCGATCAGCTCGTGGATCAGCTCGCCGGCCTCCGGACCGACGAGGTGGGCTCCGAGCAACTCGCCGGTCTTCGGCCGGCAGAGCAGCTTGACCTGTCCGTGCGTTTCCCCCAAGCACAGAGCTTTGCCGTGGTCGCTGAAGGGATGAGACGCCACTAAGTATGGGATGTCCCGCCTTTGGCATGCCTTCTCGGTCAAGCCGACCGTCGCCACTTGTGGATCCGTGAAGACGACTTCGCAGGTCAGCCGGTCATCCAGCCGGCGGGGGGGCCGCAGCGGATGCACCGCGTTGTAGGCCGCGATCTCGCCCTGCAGGATCGCTTCGTGTACCACATTGTGCACATCGGCCGCGTCCCCGACCGCAAAGATATGCGGCTGGCTTGTCCGCATCTCGGCGTTAACTAGGGGACGACCGTTCCGAACCTTGACCTGGGCCGCCTCCAGATTCAGCCCATCGATATTCGGACGACGGCCCAACGCCTGCAAGATCAACTCGCCTGACGCAGTCTTCTCCCGGCCCTCAAGCATGAAGTGGACGGTCTTGGTCGGCCCTTGCTTGGTACACCGCTGGAGCTGCGCCCCTGTGTAGACGGCCATGCCTTCCTCGCGGAACCGCGCTTCCAGGGGGCGAGCCATATCCTCGTCCAGATGCGAGTGGAGGTGCTGGGCCCGCTGAATGAGGGTCACCGCCGTGCCGATCCGTTGATAGAACTGCGCCAGCTCGGTCGCCACCGGCCCACCGCCGAACACCAGCAGCGACGCCGGCTGGACCTTCAACTCCAATAGGTCATCGCTGGTCAGATAGCCGGTCTCTTCCAAGCCGGGGATGGGAATCCGGGAAGGAACCGATCCGGTGGCGATGATGAACGCCTTGGCCTTCATCACATGACGGCCGACCTGCAGCTCCTCCGACGAGCGAAACGTCGCCCGTTCCTCGTAGAGGGTGAAACGGGGATCGTGCAGCGCCTTAATCCGATCTTCGGCGAACTCCCGGACCAGCCGGTCCTTGCGGGCGATGATGGCGGCCAGATCCGCCTTGGTCTGCGCGGGGGCCAGCCCGAACTCGACGGCGCGCCGCGTGAGCGCGATCACCTCCGAGGATCGCAGGATCGCCTTCGTGGGCATGCAGCCACGAAGAATGCAGAGGCCGCCCAAGGGGCCCTGGTCGACGATCGCGACGTCCGCGCCGGTCTCCTGCGCCGTACGCGCCGCGGCATAGCCGGCCGAACCGCCACCGATCACGATGAGATCGTGACTGGTCTTCATGACGGTCACGAGGAACAGCTCACGATAATCTGCCTGCCCCAATCCGGCGGGGGCGCGGCATAGGCTTCCATGCCCGGACGTTCGGTAAAGGGATCGCGCAGCAGCTCGCGCAGCCGGTCGATCTCCGCATAGTCCTTGTGTTGGGTGGCCTGCTCGATGGCCGCCTGCGCCAGATAGTTCCGCAACACGTATCGGGGATTCACCCGATCCATGCGGGCTTTCCGTTCTTCATTGCGACTGTCTTCCGCCCGCAGCCGCTCCTTGTATCGGAGGGCCCAGGCATCGAAGGCTTCCCGATCAAGAAAATGGTCGCGTAGTGAGTCGTTCTTGGCGTCCGTCGCTTGTTTGAAATCCCCCAGCGCCCGGAATACGTTCGTATAGTCGGCGCGGCCGGCTTCCATCAACCCGAGCCAGTCGGCGATCAGGGCTTGGTCCTCTGGCCTGGCTTCGCGCAACCCGAGCTTGTCCCGCATCAGCGCCTCATAGCGGGCGGCGAAGGCCGCTTCGTACCGGTCCAGCCCGGCCTGGGCCTCCGCCTGAGTCAAGAACGGCGAGAGGGCCTGGGCCAGACATCGCAAGTTGAAATAGCCGATGTCCGGCTGGTGGTGAAAGGCATACCGGCCCTGGTGGTCCGAATGATTGCAGATGAAGGCCGGATTGTACTCGTCGAGAAACCCGAAGGGGCCATAGTCCAGCGTCAGGCCGAGGATGGACATGTTGTCGCTGTTCATCACCCCATGGGCGAACCCCACGGCCTGCCACTGGGCCAACAGGCGGGCCGTCCGTTCCGCCACCTCGCCGAAAAACCGGGGATACTTGTCCCCATCGTTCATCAAATGCGGGAAGAATTGGCCGATCACGTATTCGGTGAGGAGCGCCACATGGTCGTGCTGCCGCCGATAGTAGAAAGCTTCGAACGAACCGAAGCGGACGTGCGTGGGCGCCATACGCAAGAGCATCGCTCCGGTTTCGACCGTCTCGCGTACCACCCGCTCTTCTCCCGCGGTGATGCAGAGCGACCTGGTCGTGGGAATGCCGAGCCCGTGCATGGCTTCGCCGCAGAGGTACTCGCGGATGCACGACCGCAGCACGGCGCGTCCGTCCCCGTCTCGGGAAAAGGGCGTCGCGCCGGCCCCCTTCAAATGCAGATCCCACTTCTCGCCCGCCCGGTTTCGGACCTCGCCCAACAAGATCGCCCGACCGTCGCCGAGCTGCCCGGCATAAACGCCGAACTGATGGCCGTAATAGAGCATCGCGACCGGATCGGCCCCCGTCGGCAACAGATCGCCGCCGAAGCAGCGGGGAAACTCCGGCCGTTTGGCTTCGTCCGGATCCAGATCGATCAACGCGGCTGCATCGGGATTGAAACTCACGAGGTGAGGGGAAGGGAGCGGACTGGGCATGACCCGCCGATAAAAAGCCTCCGGCAGGCGGGCATAGGTATTATCGAACTGGAGTGTTTCGAGCTGGCGCATTGGTTGTTCGCGTCATCATAGCACGGCCAAGGGCTGGGATGGACTGTGGCGGGGAGCCTCCCCGTTACTTGGGGAACTCGACCGGCGGCGCAACTTGCCAACCCTCGCCGTTCAGCGCCCGCATATATTCGACCAGGTCCGCTTTTTCCTGCCCGGTCAAGCTCAGCGGCACCATCAGATTGGATAGGTGCGGGTTCTGAATGCCGCCCTTGTCGTAAAACTCGACGACCTCTTCCAATGTGGCGAACCGCCCATCGTGCATGTAGGGCGCGGTCAGGGAGATTTCCCTGAGCGTCGGCGTTTTGAAGGCGCCGATGTCATCCGGGTCCTGGGAGACCTTGTACCGTCCTACGTCGATCTGGTCCCCATCCCAATCGATGCCCAGGTTGTGGAATTTCTCGTCGGTGAAATTGAAGCCGGAGTGACAGCGCGTGCAGCGGGCCTTGCCCTGAAACAGGGCCAGGCCCCGCTGGGCCGACTCCGAGAAGGCATGCTCCTCGCCGGCCATATCGAACCGGTCCGCCGGACTATTGCCGGATAGGATCGTCCGCTCGAAGGCCGCAATGGCCTTCGCCAGCCCGTCGAGCGTGACGTCCGTCCCGAAAACCTTCCGAAACCGTGCCCGATAACCCGCGATCTCGTTTAGTTTGGCGACTTCCGCCTCATAGGACGGCATGCCCATCCGAACCGGCTTGTGGATGGGATTGATCGCTTGCGCTTCCAGCGACGACGACTTCCCGTGCCAGAGCTGCGCCTGGCTGTACAACCGGTTGACGATCGTCTGCGTGTTGCGGGTGGCTGGTTGCCGGTGAATACCGATGCCCACCTGCTGCCCGTCGGTCCAGGCCAGCTGAGGGATGTGGCAGCTCGCGCAGGCAACGGTATTGTTCTGCGAGAGCCGGGTGTCGAAAAAAAGGAGCTTGCCCAGCTCGACTTTGTCTTGCGTGAGCGGATTATCCGCCGGGATATAGCCGGCGGCTGCGTCCAATCCGAAGGGAATTGTGAGCGTATAGGGGGCCGAGCCTTGCTTGCCCGACGCTGCCGTTCCCTCCGCCGTAGCTCTGCTGTCGGCGGGCAGGAGAAACAAGCCGATCAGCATGCACACCAGTCTTCCTGGCCTAGTTCTCAGAGCTAGACGTTGTGCCATAGGGCCTCCCCGCTTCGTCCCCTGCCCAAGCCTTCACCCAATCGAGTAGAGCCCTATCGCCAGACTCAAGTTTCACGCTCACTCGTCCGAAAGTATAGCACCAGCGATCTCATCCACATTAGAAAGGCTGACGATCGTGCACCGACCAGCCCGTCTCCTTCGGCGGCATCTTTCTCTGCCGGTTCTCGCCCTGAGCCTGATCATGAGTGTCACAGTCGCGACTCTGGCCGCCGCTCCGCAGGACGGACGGGCGCTCCGTCTCACCACGAGCGACGGGAAGGTCGTCGAAGGCACCATCCTCGACGGGACGCTGACCATCACGAATGCCTTCGGGTCCCGGCAAATCGACGCCACAAGCCTCCGGTCCATGTCTCCGGCAGGATTGATGTTGGACACAGGCCTGACCGTGACGGGCCGCGTGTCGATCGTGGCCGGCACGCTCCGCGTGGAGACGAAGCAGGGCCTCGTGACGATTGCTGGCCCGGCCTTGAGCACCGTCCAGGGGACCGGCTCCTATCTCCCGCCAAGCAGCCCCGGCTCGATGCCCGGCAAGATCCAGGGCGATCCCCGGACGCTCCTCCTCGGCACATGGCAGGACAGTAACGGACAGACGTGGGAATTTCTCCAGGACGGCACCGTGCTCATGGGCCAAATGACGGCGCGGTACCGCTTGCCCGATGAGCGGCATCTTGAAGTGGATGTCAACCTCGGTATCGGGATAATGGTTCCCGGCTCCCCGGCCGTGCTGTCGGGGCAGGGGCAGGGGATCGGGCGACTGTACGAGCTCGTCTCCCTGGATCGGCAGCACATGACCTGGCATCTGCAGGGCAATGAAATCACGCTGACGCGCATCCGCCAGTGACCTTTCGCACCCGGGCCGAGCCGGTCCGGAGAAAGGGGAGTCCGATGCTGACGACCCTCAAATCATTCCTGACGACCTGCTGTCCCGTCTGCCGATTCCACTCCGGGAGTCCGCGCTTCCCGACGCAGGCCGACCGACTCCTTGCCCTGTTCTATATCTATCCGTTCGAATGCCGAGCTTGCAATTATCGGTATCACGCCCTCGCGTGGCGCGCTTCCGTGCGAAGGTCGCTGTCCTTGAGAATCGCCTCGTCCCAATCTATGATAGAGCGGTACAGGGCGATCGAGGGCGCGTACGATGATCCCACCGGGCCGGTATCGTCACTACAAGGGCCAGGACTACGAGGTCCTCGGCAGCGCCACACATTCCGAGACGGAGGAGGAGTTCGGTGTCTATCGCGCGCTCTACGGTGAACGCGGCTTGTGGGTCAGGCCGAAAGCGATGTTCGTCGAGGAGATCGTCGTGGACGGCCGCCGAGTCCCACGCTTCCAGTACGTGAGCCCCTGTGGCTCCGGTAGTTAGCCGGTTTCCAGAGTTCCAGCCCCCTTACACCTCACGTTTTACGCCTCACCGGTTTTCAATGAACGACCACCGCGCAAACGTCGCGGCCTGGCCCAGCTTCTTGCCCGATTCATCCACCACGTTCCAGACAAGCGCCTCTTCCACCAGAAACCGCCGGCCGGTTCGTGAAATACGGACGCCCCGGTAGTTGTCGATGAACCCTTGCGCCTGAGCCTCGGCCAGCATCCGTTCACGCTCCGCCCGGTTCTCCGGCTCCGCCGTGAGCCGCGAGGGCGTGCTGGAGAAAGTCTCCCAGTCCATCTCCCAAAGTTCCAGCGCGATCCGGTTGCCGTAGTTCAGCGCCGGATCCGGCTCAGTGCCGTGCGACACCACCACAAAGGGCGCAGCAAACAACCGCGCCGCCTGTTCCCCGGCCGTGCCGCTCCGTTCGATCAGGTCGCGCCCAGTCCACCGACGAAAACTGTCCAGCAGCAGTTGCGCCCAAATTATCTTGGACGACTCCATCCACCATTTCTTGGGGGTCATTCCTATCGCTCCACCGAATCTTGGGTATCCGAACCCACGCCAGGCCCGAGGCTCAAGTTCGCACCTCTTTCTGCCGACACGAGAGACGGAGGGGAAGGAGTCGTCAATGCCCGTCATCCTGGCTGTCAATGGAGCCGTCGAATCCTACCAGCCGAGGTCCGATGGACGCCGGCCGAAGGCGCCCCGCCTCGCCCGGCGCGAGGATGAGGCGCAGCCCGATCAGGAACAAGCTCCCGAGCAAACCTTGACCGTCTTGGCCGCACGGCAGGCGTACGCGCAGGTCGGCTCGCCCCAGTCCAGAAAGCCCCTCGTCCTGGCCCAGGACATCATGAGCGCGCCCGTGCAGACGCTCCGACCGGATATGTCACTGAAAGAAGCCTGGGCCTTCATCAAGGCCCAGGGGTTCCGCCACCTGCCCATCGCGTCAGCGGACGGGACGCTGGCAGGCATCATCTCGGATCGGGACCTACTGCGTTTCTCCAGCCTGCTGGAGAGCCACGCAACCCAGGCCGTGCAGCAGACCGTCGCCGCAATCATGGCCACGCAGGTGCTGACCGCGACGCCTACGACGGAGATTCACGAACTCGCCCGCGTCATGCTGGCCGAACGCATCAGCGCCCTGCCGGTCATCGACAACCACCACCGGCCGATCGGAATCGTGACGATCAGCGACATCCTGCGCTGCGTCATGCTCCGGGCGCCGCTCGAGGTGTGGACATAGCTCGTCGCGACTCGTTTGCTCGGTTTTCGTGAAGCGTATCGCGCGTCCAACTCAGAGGCGTGACGAACGGCCTGGCACGACCTCACTGAGGCGGTGTACAGACGGCTTGTGGAGCCGGCTCGGTCACCATCTTGTCGTATTGCATCCGCACTAGCGCCCCTTTCGCGCCCCAAACCTCGGTCAATACCTCCGGCGCATGCCGGTTTAAAAATTGGACCGTCAAGTAGAGCTGGTAGGGATCGTGGCTGGATTCCAGGATCTTCCGTTGACTGGTCCGATCGTCCGGGCCAGCAGCAGCCGTCCCTGTCGTCCAGGACGCCACCTCCTGGATCGCCTTCACGAGTAGGGCGTAGTCCGGATTCACGTCGCTGTAGAGCCCCTGTTCGTGCTCAACCCCGCCGGAATCCTCGTAACGGCCCTTGGTATCGCGCTTGAGAAAGACCAAGCTCCTGAGCGATCCTTGCCGGTGGGCTTTCCACCAGCAAGGCGACTGGATTGCAAAGACATAAATTTGCTTCGGGAGCGTGGCCTGTGTCCCGCCGGGAAGGGGCTTGAGGACCCGCTCGATCCTCGCGCCTTTCATGGCCCGATCGAAGAGTACTCGGGGAAAGGACGAGCCTTTGGAATCATAGGCCTTGGACGGCATGTGCTTGGGAATCGGCTGGTCCAACGGCAGACGCACTTCAACGATGCTTTCAGCCTGAAAGACCTTGTCCGCCATCGTCATCCGGACGGCGCCCTGGCCGAGCGCGGCGGGCGGAGACGCGAGCAGGAGGAGAGTCCATCCTATCGCGCCCACTGCACCGACCAGCAGGCCAAGACGCAGCCGACCGGTCGCCGGCACCGGCTTCAACCGCAGATCGCTGTCAGGCGCCCCGCTCATGGGGAACCACCGTACAGAAAAATTCGATGGAGTGCAATCGCCGGAAATGATTCGGCAGGAATGGCTAACCGTCATACCCGACAGAATGTTCAAAAAGGCCGTTCACGTATCTCGCGAAGCGTTGTTCGCAGGGAAGCCGTCTTTCTTCACGCTTCACGCTTCACGCTTCACGCTTCACGCTTCACGCTTCACGCTTCACGCTTCACGCTTTTGCGACGGGGCACGAATTCGTCCGCCACCACCCGGCAGACGCAGAATAAAACCTGTCGTTGGTCAGCCCGAACCCGCACGATCATCGAGCCGCAATCAGGGCAGGCGGGGGACAGGGCCTCCCGCTGGATGGTCCACCGTGGGATCGTGATTAGATCGAAGGAGATGGTCCGGCTCATATGCTGTTCCATCGGAGGTCCGAGCGGGAAACTTGAGTCTTGCGTGACGGCCCGCTTCGCAGGACAAATCTCCCAGATGCAGACTCGATGGAAACATTGGTATAATGAGCGTCCGATTGCGGACCGAGACCGGGTATCGGCCGGCATCCTGGCCGGCTGGCAAGGAGTCTGTCATGGCAGCAAAAACGATGTTCGAAAAGATCTGGGACGCCCATGTGGTGCGGGCGGAAGCGGATGGGACCACGCTCCTGTACATTGACCGCCACCTTGTCCACGAAGTCACGTCGCCGCAGGCATTCGAGGGCTTGAAGCTGGCCGGCCGAAAGCCCCGCCGCCCCAAGACCGTCCTGGCCGTGCCCGATCACAATATCCCCACCACGGACCGTCGACTGGGCATCGCGGACCCGATCAGCGCCAAGCAGATCGCCACGCTTGAAGAGAACTGCAAGGACTTCGGCCTGACCCTGTTCGGGACACACGATATCCGCCAGGGCGTCGTGCACGTCATCGGACCGGAGCAAGGCTTCACGCTGCCGGGCATGACGATCGTCTGCGGGGATTCGCACACCTCGACCCACGGCGCCTTCGGCGCGCTGGCTTTCGGCATCGGCACCAGCGAAGTCGAGCACGTGCTGGCCACCCAATGTCTCTTGCAGAATCGCCCCAAGACCATGATGATCCGCGTGGACGGCGTCCTGTCGAATCGCTGCTCGGCCAAGGACATCATTCTGGCCATCATCGGCAAGATCGGCACCGCGGGCGGGACCGGGTACGTCATCGAGTACGCCGGGCCAGCGATCCGCGCGCTGACGATGGAAGGCCGGATGACGCTGTGCAATATGTCCATCGAAGCCGGGGCGCGCGCCGGCATGGTCGCACCGGACGAGCAAACCCTGGCTTACATCAAGGGTCGGCCCATGGCGCCCCAAGGCGCCCTGCTCGACCAGGCCGCGAAATCCTGGATGGACCTGCGGACGGACCAAGGGGCGGCTTACGACCGCACCGTCGAGCTGCGCGCGGAAGAGATCGCCCCGCAGGTGACCTGGGGCACCAGTCCCGGCATGGTCACCGGCGTGGACGGCACCGTGCCGGACCCGAAGACCATGCCGGACGAAAAATTCCGCCAGGCGACGGAACATGCCCTGGCCTACATGGCGCTGACACCGGGCACGCCCATCACGGCCATCACGATCGACAAGGTCTTCATCGGCTCCTGCACCAATGCGCGCATCGAGGATCTGCGTCTGGCGGCCGGCTTCGCCAAAGGCAAGAAGGTGGCCAAGGGCGTGCATGCGATGGTCGTCCCAGGATCGGGCCTGGTGAAGCAGCAGGCCGAGGCCGAAGGGTTGGACCGGATTTTCCGGGAGGCCGGGTTCGAGTGGCGCGAGGCCGGCTGCAGCATGTGCCTCGCCATGAATGCCGACGTCCTTCAGCCGGGCGAACGCTGCGCCTCCACCAGCAACCGAAACTTCGAGGGACGCCAGGGCAAGGGAGGCCGCACCCATCTGGTGTCGCCGGCCATGGCGGTTGCCGCCGCGGTCGAGGGCCATTTCGTGGATATACGGCACTGGAACTAGGCGAATTGTGAATGTTCAATTTTCAATGCTCAATTGAACATTGCGCATTTAACATTTGGAATTTTTATGCAACCATTCACAACCTTGACGGGGCTGGTCGCGCCGCTGGACCGGCTGAACGTGGACACGGACCAGATCATTCCCAAGCAGTATCTCAAGACCATCAAACGCACGGGGTTGCGCGAGGGATTGTTCTTCGACTGGCGGAATAAGCAGGACGGATCGCCGGACCCGGATTTCTTCATCAACCAAACCAAGTATCGGGATGCGACGATCCTGCTCACGCGCGACAACTTCGGCTGCGGCTCTTCGCGCGAGCATGCCCCCTGGGCTTTGCTCGACCAGGGGTTCCGCTGCATCATCGCGCCCAGTTTCGCCGACATCTTCTACAATAACTGTTTTCAGAACGGCATCCTGCCGGTGCGGTTGAAAGCGGAGGAGGTGCAGGCGCTGTTCCAAGGGGTCAAGGCTACGCCAGGGTACCGGCTGACCGTGGATCTGGCGGCGCAGACCGTCACGACTCCGGAAGGGACGAGCTACCGATTTGACGTGGATCCGTTTCGGAAGGACTGTCTGTTCAAAGGACTGGATCAGATCGGGCTCAGCTTGCAGCACGAACCGGCCATCGCGGCCTACGAACGTCGGCGCAAAGCCGACGCGCCCTGGCTGTTTGCCGACCTCTAGCTCGTCTCTCGTGAAGCGTCGCGCGTGAAAGCGTCTGAGTCAGGTTTGCGAGTTACGCTTTACGAACTACGAGAGACGTTCTAGAACCCGTAGGCGATCCCGACCGACAAGGCATACGCCGGCGCCCCATCCGACAGGCCGATCTGCGTGGACCCGTTCAACGACCAGCCTCCCGACAACGTATAGTTGGCCGCGAAGAGAAAATCCTGCGGCGCCTGATAGCCGGCCAGCAGGCTGCGATAATATTCATAATACCCGCTGATTAAGAAGTCTTTGGTGACGTAGTAGCCGATCCCCACGTCGTAATACCACTGGTTTCTAAGATCCACGCCGGTTGGCTTGCCGATAATCGTATACCCCGCATCCGCAAACGAGACCCACTTCGCTCCCATCGCTTTCGTCAGTTCGATGCCCACGCCTTCGTCCGGCTCCCCGGTGCCCAGCCCCTTGTCCGGGTCGGCCGTAGGAATTTTTAACCGCCCGGTCACGGCAATCGTGGGGATCCAATCTTTGCCGTCCATGAGATAGTACCGGCCCCGCAACACCACGTCGCCCAACCCGCTATTGGTGACGATCGGATCGGGCGTCGCCGGCTCGCGCTTGCGCCGGCCCCGCTCCGACGTGGGGGACCCGCATTGATGGTTGGTTCGGTTCGGCACCCCGCTGAGCAGCGTGACGGAACAGTCGCCGGTCACACTGACATAGGGCACCACGAGGGTGATATCGCCGTCCTTGAACTGACGTTGCAAACTGAGGGGCGCATACCAGATGGTGGTCTTGGACCCGGCTCCGTAATCCCCGCTGGAATAGTTCGGCGTAACGGACACCTGCCAGGTTGAGTCTTCCGTATGAATCGGTTCACCGGGGCGGGACTCTTCGGCCTGTAGGGAACCAGGCAGGAGGCAGAGGCCCAGACACAATAGCAGTGCGCGACGACGGGCACCGGACAGGGCGGGCAGAGTAGGCTCCAACAACGTCGGCATGGGAAGGATCAGCGGTGGAACCGCTCGGGACGATGCGGCCGCTCCGGGCGCGCAGGGCGATCCGCCCGGCTGCCGCGCGAGGGGTCTTGTTTCGCGTCTGCCTCTCGTTTTTCGGCCGGCACACCCTTGCTTGCGTTTTGCGGTTCCTGCCCTTCCTTCAGCTGGGCGCTTTCGCCCGAACTGGACGCCTGGCGATCCCCGGCCTGGTCCCGCTCGTTGCTCTCCGAGGCCCCTTGAGCGTAGGCATGGGACCCGATCGTAAGAGACAGGCCCAGCACAAGCACCGCCGTTCTGATGTACAAGACGTTCATCGTATCACACCGTCCACGCTCAGGCCCTCGGCGCCAGGCTTATCCGACCAAGACCGTTCGCAGAAACGTGCTGAGTCGGTTGAGGACCGCCTCAGGAATCTCATGCCCGCCACGAAAACTGTTCCAGTCTACCACCAGTCCGGCCCCTTTGAGGAGATCGCGCAGCCGCTCGGCTTGGCTGAACGGAAGCAGGGGATCTTGGTTGCCGTGACTCTGCAACACCCGGAGTCCCTTCCGCTTCGCCATCAGCGGCTCCCATTCCCGTTGCGACACCAGGGTGCCCGAGAGCAACACCAGCCCGGCCAGGGGCCTGGGGCTCCGCAGGGCCACATCACAGGCAAGCATGGCGCCCTGCGAGAACCCGCCCAATACCGTCTTCTTCGGGTCGGCCCCGCCCCGGTGATCGAGGTCGTGCAAGAGGGCCAGGACCTTCTCGCGTGCCTCGGCCAGACCTTTGGGCACTTCGTGCGAAAGGTCGCGGGGACGTCCGGCTTCACGGTCCTTCGTGATGCGGTCCAGGTCCAGCATCCACCAGGCCCGAGCCTCGCCGAATCCCATCGGCACGGACAGGGGACCGACCGGAAAGACAAAGCGGGTCCCGCGCGGCGCATCCAGATAGGGCCAGAGCGACACCAAGTCATCGCCCGGGGCGCCGAACCCATGCAACAGGATTACGACCGGGCCGTTGCCGCCCCCATGACCATCCGTGCCGCCGGTCATGCGGACGGTGAGCCCACCCATAACTTCTTGCTTCATCCGTCTATTTGCTCCACCGATTGTAGACGTACGCCCAGCACCAGCCGAACAGCCAGGCGCCGACCAACATAATCAGGAGATCGCCCAGCAATCGCGCGAAGCCGGGGTGAGCCGGGAGCAACGAGGCGACATCCGCCCCGAAAAACTGCGCGTTGAAGAAATAGACGAAGAAGGCCGGGGCGATCTCACGCAAACCGATCAGAAACAGGAAGAGCCCGGTGGCCGTCAGGGTCAGGGCGTTGGCAAACGGGATCGGTCGAATCATGGGCGCCTCATTCTCGGCAAGTCATGGTAGGGGAATCGCGGCGAGGAATGCAACGTGCGGCCAGCCTCGGGCAGGGGCCGCGCTTCCCCTGCCGTCGTCACCGGGTCCATGGTCCGAAGAACGGCGGCTGCCTGCACCTTACGATCCGGATCTCGACTGACGAACGGTGAGCAGTGGGTTGAAGAAGCCGGTGTGGCGCACCCTTCGCTCCCGCACCTCCGCTATGGCACCCCTTCCACACCATTCGAACCGGAAAGGCCTTCCGGTATTCCCGCCGCCATGATCTTCGATCATGTTGCGTTGGTCAGTACCGGCTTTCCGGCTTCGAACGGCGGGCGGGGCCCCCGCCGCTCCGGTGAAGTCCGCTCCAGGGCGCGCCACACCTCCGCGTCTGCACTTAAAAAAGAGGGGTTGGCGGGAACGCGTCGCTTACGGACCCCGTTCCCGCCATTTCACGCAAGGTAGCCATGCGCCTTTCGGGATACGTTCGTTAGGCTGCTCAATTCAAGTAACCTTGAGTACAAGGAATTGGTCGCGTCCTAGACTAATTTCAATCCATCTGCTTTCTTCTGTCGTATCTGTTGTGGGCAATGACAGAAAGCCAAATATCGGCCTTATGCGTGTAGCTTTGGCGCGAATCCTAAATCGCTGCGCATTTGATGGTAATTCTCTTGTTAGGCCAGTTATGGGATGATTGATGCGAAGCGCGGGTGACCCATTATTCACAATGAGTTGTTCTGCAAAGTCGCAGTGTGCGTGGTAAAGCAGGTACCCATCTGGGTGATCGTAAGGATGACCGCCCATATTAACTGTAATCGGTATCGGCAAGCGCCCTGCAAAGTTCCCTCTATCAGGCTCAATATCTGCAAGTTCAACTTCAAAATTTAGAGAATATGAACTTGTCGCACCCAACGAATATCGTCTTCTTTTAACATCGTCGCGCGAACCATCGATGCGTAATGGTTGCCAGTCATCATCCTCATATTCCAAATTCCCACTGTAATGCGTCCAGTCTATTTTTGGCTTCCGTGCAAATGCCAGCCGTCTTACTTCAGAATTGGTCCATCCTATAGACAATAGCATTGCGACTACAATAAGCACGCACGCCAAAAATACGTACTGGCTAATCATGGGCCACTCCAAAATGGCTAATGGAATGGCTACGCCTAGGGCGCAAGCAATAATGCCCCAACGGGCTGTTGTGGGTAGGCCGAGCACGTCTTACGTTATCATGCAACCCAGTATCAGGGGAACAATCGTGAAAAAGAGGAAGACTATCGGGCACAGGTTTGTGAAGCGACCTGTGCCCGTTGATCTCATTATTTTTAGCCCGGCTGGAACGGATGCGTGCTGAGGCGCGCGGCTTGGCGGGGAACTGCCCGCCGGAAGCGGAGAGGGTGCCGCTTGCCGGACTCTTCTATTCCTATGAGGCAAGCGGCCAACAGCAAGGTTGAAGGAAGCCGCCCAGGCCCAACGGATCGAGCCGCCGCCGAACGTACGCGCCGTTCGTCAGCCGCTCTGATTTGTTCACGAGCTCGGCGACAGGACCCACCCCTGGTCTTATCCTAGTTTTTCGATTCTTCGGCAGGCTTCGTCCAGGTCCGGATCGGTCTTGGCGAAGCAGAAGCGCATGAAGCGCTTGCCCGTCTCGCCGGCGAAGAAGGCCTCGCCAGGGACTCCAGCAACACCCGTTCGTTCCAGCAGGTGCATCGCCCGTTCCTTGCTCGTCGCGCCGGGCAGGCGGGAGACGTCCGCCAGCACATAATAGGCCCCCTGCGGGACGGACGGCGGCAGTCCGGCCTTGGCGAGCGAGCGACAGAACCGGTCTCGCTTGCCCTGATAGTCCCGGGCGAGCCCGTCGTAGAAGGAGCGGGGCAGCTCGTTGATCCCCACCGCCACGCCGTACTGCAGCGGCGCCGGCGCGCAGACATAGAGCAAATCGTTCATCGCGCCGATTGCCTGCGCCCACTTGGCCTCCGCCACGCTGTAGCCGATCCGCCAGCCGGTGATGCTGAACGTCTTGGAATAGCCGCCGATGGTGATCGTCCGTGCCGCCATGCCGGGCAGGGTGGCCAAGCTGATATGGTGTCGCCCGTCGAAGAGGAAGTATTCGTAGATCTCGTCGGTAAAGACGAACAGGTCGTGTCTGGCGGCAAGGGAGGCGATCCAGTCCAGCTCGGTGCGGCTATAGATCTTGCCGGAGGGGTTGCCCGGCGTGTTGACGATGATGCCTTTGGTGCGCGCCGTCACCACGCGTTCGAGATCGGCCGGCGCAAACGTCCAGTCGGGGGGCCGCATCGGAACGAACTTGGGGACTGCCTCGACCGCCACCAGGGCATGGATGTGGTAGGCGTAGAAGGGCTCGAAGACCAGCACCTCATCGCCCGGATTCAGTAGCGCCAGACAGGCGGCATGAAACGAACCGGTGGCGCCGGCGCTGACCGTGATGTCGGTCTCAGGATCGGCCTTCAAGCCGTTGTAGTCGCCCAGCTTGCGCGCGAGGGCTTCGCGCAAGACGGCCAAGCCGTCGTAGCGGGTATAAGTGTTGATGCCCGATTCGATCCCGCGTTGCGCGCCCTGCAGCACCGTCCAGGGCGCGGGAGTGTCGCAGACCCCCTGGGCCATGTTGATGCCCTTGACCCGATCGCAGGCGATCGTCATGGCGCGGATTTCCGCCTGCGACAACCCTTCTATCCGTCTGCTCACCTCACGCGACATGCCCCCTCCCGTGCCCCTTGCCCCGTCATGGCTGCGAGTTCCTCTCTTTCGGCTTCACTTTCATCTTCCGCCAGTCCCAGGGCGGGACCGGCTCCGGGTCGGCCCAGAGGCCGCGCTGCGCCGCATGGGCCTCGGCTTCCAGCAGCGGGAGCGCATCGTCGCCCTGGTACCGGCGGGCCCACCAGCAAAGACCGGCTCGAACCAGCTCCTGATTGAGGATCCGGCCGTCCGGCAGCGTCACCAGTCCCGACAGCCCCTCGGTCCCAGGCCCCTCTTCCTTGACCGTCACCTCCTGATTGAGCGCCAGTTGCGCCGCATGGCGCTTGGCCTGCTTCCCGTAGGGCTGCTTGAGTTCGGGACAATCGATCCCGACCAGTTGCACCGGCCGGCCGACCCCCTCGCGCATCACGGTCATCGTATCCCCGTCGGCCACGTTCACGACCAGTCCCGTGAACTGCTTCGCTCCATCGGCGAGTGGCTGGGAGGGAGCGGGCGCCGACGGACTGGCGCAGCCGGCCAGCGTCAGCCCCAACAGGACCCAGTAGGCGCGTCGGCCGATCCGGCCCGCCTCCTGGCGCCGGGCGCCGGCTCGGCAACGGCGGCTCATGACGGCTCGGGGGCTTCCCACCACTTCGACAGATGCACGTGCCGGCGCACCGGATAGTCGGCATAATGGGAGACGTCGTTGAAGAGCATCAGACGGGCCCGCATCGGGTCCTTGAAGTCCACCACGTTCAGGCAGGCAGGGGACTGGTCCAGCCGGTCCCGGTAGCCGCGGGCGTCGAAACCGAGCAGGCTGCTGAGGATCAGCCGCAAGGTCGCCTTGTGCGACACCACCAGGACGTTGGCGCCGGCATGCCGCACGACGATGTCCCGGACGACCGGCAGGGCCCGCGCCATCACGCTCACCCCGGACTCGCCGCCCTCCGGGGCGAAGGTAAAGGGGTCGGCCTCCCAGGCTGCATACTCGTCGGGAAACTGCGCCTCCACTTCTTTGCGCGTGAGCCCCTCCCAACGGCCGTGATTGATTTCACGCAGCCCGTCGCGAGGGATCGGCGCGAGGGCATGGGCGCCGACGATGATGGCCGCAGTCTCCAAGGTGCGCTTCATCGGACTGGCATAGACCGCTGCCAGTTCGGCGCCGGCCAGTCGTTCGGCCAGCCGTTCCGCCTGGGCGCGCCCCTCGTCGGACAGTTCGACGTCCGTCGCGCCGGCAAAGCGGTCTTCCGCGCTCAGCACGGTGGCGCCGTGGCGGACAAGAAACAGTCGCGTGGTCATAGCATCTCTTCAGGTGGTGGGCAGCAGATTCCCGTGCCATGATCGCTGGCCCGTATATCCATGTCAAGGATCGGGGAGCCGATTTCAGTATAATGGCACAAACCGCAGTTCAGGAGGCGAACGATGAAACAACCCTGGTGGCCGACGTGGCTCTGTCTTGCGGTGCTTGCCCTGTCGGGCTGCAATGGGAGCAAGGCCGACGAGCTTCTGGAGACCGCGCAGTTCGAGGAGAAGCAGAACAACCGGGACCATGCCCGGCAATTATATGAAGAGATTCTCCGTGATTATCCATCGAGCGAGGCGGCGCGGAAGGCGCAGGAACGGTTGGACCGGATCAAGGCAGATCGCTGAGCAGGCAGCCGCCACAGAAGCGACCGCCCGGTCGGACAGGGTATCCCGGTCTATTCGCCCGACAACTCTTTCTGTCTCGCCTTGCGGCGGCGACGTTTTTCATCCTCGATGCCCATCTGTTCGATGGGGCCGATCGAGGGCAGGGACGAGGTCGGAGATTCGGATTTGAACCGGGGCTGGTCCGCGCTCGTGCCGTCCCAACAGCGTTCATAGGCGGACACGGTGCCCTGGAGGCCGCCCGTCTTCTGCTGGCCCACGCATTCCTTCGTCACGCCGGAAAACTCCACCTGGTTCAGCTTCGAATCCAGGGAGTCGGCCTGCTGCTTGAGCTGTTCCTTCTGCGTCTTCAGCCGCCCCGCTTCCGAGTTCAGGGTTTCCATCCGCCGATTGACTTCGTCGATCTGCCGGCCCACCTCCGACCCATCGCGGGAAAGCCTCGCGCCGTCGAACGCGCACTGGCCGGGGTTGGCGAAGGTGAACACGCTCGACTCGCAGGTCTTGTTGTACGTCGCCCGCTCGTCCCTGTTTCGCCCGGCCTCCTCCAACAGCCGCCGCCGCTCCTGCTCCAGTTCCTGACGCTTGGCCTGGCTTTCGGCCAGCCTGGATTCCACGTCCTGTTGCTGTTTGAGCAGATTGGAGCCGCTGCCGAGCAGTTGCGACGGGTCGGTGCTCTGGGCCAAGGCCGGGCCCCCGCTCCAGCCGGCGAACCAGACCGATGCGCCCAGCAAAATCGACATGCCGAGTGATGGTGTCATGGCACTACCTCCCTACCCTGTGCGGGCACCGCGCGTCCGTCACTTCGTCAATTTCCGATAGCGGATCCGGTGGGGCTGATCCGCTTCCTTGCCCAGCCGCCTCTTGCGGTCCGCCTCGTAGTCGCTGTAGTTGCCTTCGAACCAGGTCACCTTGCTCTCGCCTTCGAAGGCCAGAATGTGAGTGGCGACCCGGTCCAGGAACCACCGGTCGTGGCTGCTCACGACCGCACACCCGCCGAACTTCTCCAGTCCCTCTTCCAGCGCCCGCAACGTGTTCACGTCCAAATCGTTCGTCGGCTCGTCGAGAATGATCAGGTTGGCTCCCTCCCGCAGCATGCGCGCCAGGTGCACCCGGTTGCGCTCGCCGCCGGAGAGGTCCTTGACCTTCTTCTGCTGCTCCGTCCCGCCGAAATTGAATTTGCCGCAGTAGGCCCGCGAGTTGACCTCGGACTTGCCCAGCTTGATCGTGTCGGACCCGTCCGAGATCACTTCCCAAACCGTCTTCTTGGGGTCCAGGGTCCGGTCCTGATCCACGTAGCCCAACGTAACGGTCTCGCCGATGCGCAAGACACCGGCGCCCGGCTTCTCTTTCCCCACGATCATCCTGAACAGGGTGGTCTTGCCCGCCCCGTTGGGCCCGATGACGCCGACGATCCCGCCGCGCGGAAGATTGAAGTTGAGATTCTCGAACAACAGCTTGTCGCCGAACGCTTTGGTCAGCCCCTTGGCCTCCACCACGATGTCGCCCAGGCGCGGGCCCGGTGGAATGTAGATTTCCAGATCGTCCGCCGCCTTTTCGTTCTCCTGGCTGAGCAGGTCCTCGTAGCGCTGGATGCGGGCCTTGCCCTTGGCGTGCCGGCCCTTGGGTGACATGCGAATCCACTCCAATTCGCGCTCCAGGGTCTTGCGCCGCCGGGACTCGGCCTTTTCTTCCTTTTCGAGCCGCGCCTGTTTTTGTTCCAGCCAAGAGGAGTAGTTGCCTTCGAAGGGAATGCCCTGGCCCCGATCCAGTTCCAGAATCCAGCCGGCCACGTTGTCCAGAAAATACCGGTCATGGGTGACCGCGATGACCGTGCCTTTATACTGCTGGAGATGCTGTTCCAGCCATTGCACGGACTCGGCGTCCAAATGGTTGGTCGGCTCGTCCAGCAACAGGATGTCCGGCTCCTGGATCAGGAGACGGCAGAGGGCCACCCGCCGCTTCTCGCCGCCGGAGAGCTGGTCCACTTTTGCATCCGGCGGGGGACAGCGCAGCGCGTCCATGGCGATCTCGAGCTGGTGTTCCAACTCCCAGCCGTTGGCCGCCTCGATCTTCTCCTGTAACTGGCTCTGCTTGTCCAGCAGCTTTTCCATTTCGTCGGGGCTGCAGTCGCCCAGCTTGTTGCTGATCGTTTCATAGTCCTTCAGCAGCGTGACCAGCTCCTTGCGGCCCTCTTCGACCACTTCTTTGACGGTCTTGCCCGCCTCCAGCTGCGGCTCCTGCTCCTGAAGCCCCACCGTATAGCCCTTGGACATAGTGATCTCGCCCAGGTAGTCCTTATCCAACCCGGCGATGATCTTCAGCAACGTGCTCTTGCCGGACCCATTCAACCCGAGGACGCCGATCTTGGCCCCGTAGTAAAAGGAGAGATAGATGTCTTTCAGTACCTGCTTCTTGGGCGGATAGACCCGCCCGACTCCGATCAGGGAAAAAATAATCTGTTTGTCGTTCGTGCTCATGCGCGTCGCAATGCTCCTTATCGTTCCTTTTCCGCCCGTTCGATCGCTTCTGTCTGATCCTTGCCCAGATCCGCGTCCAGGAAGTCGCCGCAGTCCGGCACTTCCATGTGCAGGTCCGACGTCACGTCGATCTGGACCGTCGCGTCGCACATGCGGAAATTCAGGACGTGGCCTCCCGTCCGGCCGTCTTCAGTGAGGAAGTGGACGTGGTAGCCGGGCACATTGACGCCCTGGGCGTAATCCGGGAAGCGGAAGCCGACGAGCGTGCCGCGGACGCCTTCGTGCTCATAGACCGCCTGCCGCTTGGCCACCTCGGCCAGCGGCGGATAGGGCTTCTGCTGGCGCGGGACCGTGCGCACCTTGATGTAGTCGAAGGCCGCGGTGGCCATGACCGCGTAGAAGATGTTCTTGCTCGGCACGGCCTTGTCCACGGCCTGCTGAAAATGGTCCCAGTCGGTCAACTCCTCCCAGAGGACCTTGACCGTCGGATCGAAGAACATGACCACGGCAAAGGGCGTCTTGGCCGAGGGCATGACGGGTCGCGCCTTGCCGTCGGCGGTGATCTGGTAGAACTGGCCGTTGAAGGCGATCATCTCGCCGTCCAGGGCGTTGAAGGTGCCCAGGCCGAAATCGCCATGCTTGGCGAGCTCGCCGTAGGTCACCTCGCCGTCGTAGATGCCTTCCATCAGCGCGCCGATCGTCGAGGTTTGAAACAGCTCGTGCGCCTGCCGCTGGTCGTGGTGAAAGAGATCGCCCTTGGTCCGGTGCGACCGGAAGGCTTTGATAAACACGTCATCGATGGCCACGGGAGGACTCCTCGTCTGCCTGAGGGCTTGTAACACAGATCGAAACGGCCGCACAACTGTTCGACCCCGACATTTGACGCGCCACCACGCCGGTGCTAGCATCCCCTACGGCCCGACGCATGACGACGACCTGCGACGGCCATTCCACCCGGCTTCGTTTCCGAAGAATTCTATGGCCAGCGCTCTGTTGTACGACCGTCTACAATTCGCCTTCACGGCGACCTTCCATTATCTCTTTCCCCAACTGACCATGGGCCTGGCCCTGCTGATCGTCTACCTCAAGAGCCGCGCCCTCTGGACCGGCAACGACCATTACCACCAGGTTGCGCGCTTCTGGATCAAGATCTTCGCAATCAGCTTCGCCTTCGGCGTCGTTACCGGCATCCCGTTGGAATTCCAGTTCGGCACGAACTGGGCCAGGTTTTCCAACTATGCCGGAGGCGTTATCGGCCAGACTCTCGGCATGGAGGGCCTCTTCGCCTTTTTCCTGGAATCCTCGTTCCTCGGCATCCTGCTGTTCGGCGAAGAAAAACTGGGGCCCAGAGTTCACTGGCTCGCGTCCGTGATGCTGCTCCTCGGCTCCTGGCTCTCGGGATGGCTCATCATCGCCACCAACGCCTGGATGCAGCACCCGGTGGCCTACCGTATGGCCGCAGACGGGACGCTGCACGTCACGAGCCTGTCGGGGCTGTTCACGAACGACTGGCTGCTCTGGCAATACCCGCACAATATGGCGGCATCGGTCGCCACCGCCTCCTTCGTCATGGCAGGCGTCGGCGCCTATTACCGGCTTTCGGGGGCCCACGATCTCTATGCCAGGACCTTCCTGCGCACGGGTCTGGTCGCGGCCGCCCTCGCCAGTTTCCTCCTCTTGTTCCCGACCGGACACGAAGCGGGCAAGCAAGTCTTCACCTATCAGCCGGCGACCGGCGCCGCCTTCGAAGGCGTGTTTCACAATGAGAAGGGGGCCGGTATCGTCCTCGTCGGCCAGCCCAACATGGACACCTTGACCATCGACAATGCCATCACGGTCCCCTGGGTGCTCAGCATCCTCGTCTACCAGCGGGCCAAGGCCGAAGTGCGTGGCCTGGACGCCTTCCCGCGCGAGACCTGGCCGGACAACGTGCCGCTGCTCTATTACGCCTATCACATCATGATCGTTCTGGGCACGATCTTCGTCGCGATGACCGGGACCGCCCTGGTCTGGCTCTGGCGCGGCAAGCTCTTCGACTGCCCCTGGCTCTTGTGGATCCTCATGTTGAGCGCGCCCTTGCCCTATATCGCCACCACGGCCGGCTGGATGACCGCGGAACTCGGTCGCCAGCCCTGGCTCGTCTATGGATTGCTCCGGACCGCGGACGGCGCCTCGCCCCTGGTCAGTTCCGGCAACGCGCTGTTTACACTGTTGGGATTCATGAGCCTCTACACGCTCCTGGGGTTGCTCTTTCTCTTTCTCATCTTCGACACCATCAATAAGGGTCCGGCCGCGAGCCAGCAGCCGCAGCCGGCGGCGGGAGACCGGTGATGGAGACCCTGTGGTTTGCCATCGTGGCGCTGATGCTGGCGATCTACGTCGTTCTGGACGGATTCGATTTCGGAACGGGCATCGTCTACCTCTTCGTCGCTTGCACCGACGCCGAACGACGGACCGCCTTGCAGGCCATCGAACCGGTCTGGGACGGGAACGAGGTTTGGCTCATCGCTTCGGGAGGCCTATTGTTCATGGCCTTCCCCCGGGTCTATGCAGCCGGCTTCAGCGGGTTTTACCTGGCGCTCATGCTCGTGCTCTGGCTGTTGATTCTGCGCGGGATCGCCCTTCCCATGCGCTCGCACCTAGCCAACCCCCTCTGGCGGACGTTCTGGGATTGCATCTTTGCCGGAGCCAGTTTGCTGCTGGCGATCGTGTTGGGCGCGGCGCTGGGCAACCTCATCCGCGGCGTGCCGTTGAACGCCGAGGGCTACTTTTTCGCCGCGCTTTGGACGGATTTTCTTCCCGGGCCCGTGCCGGGCATCCTGGACTGGTATACGCTGCTGATGGGATTGGAGGGGGCCGCGATCCTCGCCGTGCACGGGGCCAATTACCTGGCCATGAAAACGGACGGGCCGGTCCGAGACCGGGCCGGGCGCATCGCGACTCTGGGCCTTTGGGCCGTGCTTGCGCTTACGGTGGCTTCGCTCATGGCCATCCCGTTCGTGCAACCAGGCCTGCGCCGCAATTACGACGCTCACCCGATCGGGTATGTCTTGCCCGTACTGGTTCTGGGCACGCTGGCAAGCCTCTTCTACTGGCGCCGGCGGCAGCAGGACGGAGCGTCGTTTCTGGCCTCCAGCCTTCTGATTTTCGGTTTACTGGGCAGCACGGCCTGGGGCCTCTATCCGAACCTGCTGATCTCGACCGTCCATCCGACCCACAGCCTCACCGTTTCGAACGCCGCCGCCTCCCCGGAGGGTTTGCGGACGGCGCTCGGCTGGTTCCTCGTCGGCTTTAGCTTGGTCGTCGCCTATTCGCTCTACGTCTACCGCTGCTTTCGGGGAAAAGTCGTCCTGTCGAAAGACGAACGACCGGGGATGTAACTCTATCCTGTCAATGTTGGGCGAAGACGTCCATCGCCTTGACCAATTCCTGGTTGTCCCGATAGTCTACAGGCATCTCGATCAGCGCGGGCCCCTCGCAGACCAGCGCCCTCTTCAACGTCGGCACGATCTGGTCGGCCGCGTCGATTCGGAATGAGGTTGCGCCGAAGGCCTCGCCCAATTTCACGAAGTCCGGGTCGCCGAAGGTCGCGCCGAAGATCCGGCCATAGTCCCTTCTCTGCAGTGTCTGGATCAGGTTGTAGCCTCCGTCCTTCCAAATAACGTGTACGATCGGCAATTTCAATCTGACCGCCGTTTCCAATTCCATGCAGGTCATCAGGAAGGAGCCATCGCCGGAAACAGACACCACTTTCTGTCCCGGCCTGGCCAGGGCCGTTCCGATGGCCCAGGGCAGCGCCACACCCATCGTCTGATGGCCCATGCTGAACAGGAGCCGGCGCGGCTCGTAGCTGAAAAAGTAGCGCGCCATCCAGATTTCATGCGCGCCCGTGTCGCAGGTGACGGTCACGTCATCGCCGATCGTCTGCCGGAGATCGTGGATGAAGCGGAGGGGATGGATGGGCGTGCCGGAGAGCGTCGCCCCCTTCTCCTGTTCTTCCAGCACGACCTTTCGCGCAGCCGCCACGTCGGCCCATTCGCCGGTCGCGGAGAGGCGCAGCCGCTCCGATAAGGCATCCAGGTTACGGGCGATGTCGCCTACCAGCTCGACCGTCGGCCGATAAGCCCGATCCACGGTGGCCGGATTCTCATCCGCATGGACGATCTTCGCGTGTCCCGAGACGTTCCAGGCCGTGGGGTCATATTCCACCTGGTCGTAGCCGACCGTTAGGATCACATCGGCCTTCTGGATCACGAGATCGCCCGGCTGGTTGCGGACATAGCCGACGCGCCCGACAAACCGATCGACCAAATCCCGCGATACGACCCCGGCCGCTTCGAACGTGCCGACCACCGGCAGGGGGTGCTTGCGGATCAGGCGGCGGACGGCCTCGGCCGCCGAAGGCCCGCTGGCGCTGACGCCCAGAAGAATCGCCGGAAACCGAGCGGCGCTCAACAGCGTCGCCGCCCGATCCAGGGCCTCGGCTGTCGCGGCGCCAAGGCGAGGCGACTCGCCGGCCGGGATCGGCTTGGCGGTGACGGCCGCCTGGGACACATCCACGGGCATCGAAATGTGGACGGAACCGGGACGCGAGCGGACGGCGATCCGGAACGCGTTCGCGACGATCTCCGGAATGCTGTTGGGCTCTTCCGCCTCGATGCTCCACTTGGTGATCGGCGCAAAGAGGCTCACCGTGTCCACGTTCATGTGGCTCTGTTTGAACCGCAGCGCGCGCGGCACTTGCCCGGTGATGATGACCAGCGGGTCCCGGTCCTCCGTCGCGGTGGACACGCCGCAGACCGCATTGATCAATCCGGGCCCGGAGGTGGTCAGGACTACGCCGGGCTTTCCCGTCACCCGTCCCCAGGCCTGGGCCATAAAGGCCGCCCCGGTTTCGTGGCGGCAGACGATGAATGTCGGCCCATGGTCCGCCAAGACATCCAGGATCGGCAGCACCGCCCCACCGGGCACGCCGAAGATGTACTCGACGTCCTGCGCCTCAAGCGACTGCACCAACAACTCCGCACCATTGCGCGCGGCCTTGAATTCCATCGCGTCACCTCATCCAAGTTGCAAGCCGCAAGCCGCACATCGATCGACGCAATCCTAGTGTTGCGTCCCAGAAGTTCCAATGACAATCCGTTCGCCCTGAGCTTGTCGAAGAGCGCAAGCTTTCACGCAGTTCCGTTCATGGTTCGACAGGCTCACCACGAAGGTATTTTCGGGACGCAACCTTAGCCCGATCGCTTTTTCAACCGGGCATAGCGCGGCACCCACATGTGCTGGTCCACGAGCCGAGCGGTTTCATCTTCCGACGTCCGCTCGGCTACACCGGCCTTCTGGGCTTCGGCCGCGACCGCCAGCGCGATACGCCGCGACACCTGGCGAATTCCTTCCAGCGACGGCAGCAGCGGCGCATCCGGCTTCGACAGGGCCGGCGAAGATTCGGCCAGCGCCATGGAGGCTGCCATGAACATGCCGTCCGTCACCCGGCGCGCCTTGGCGGCCAGGATGCCGAGGCCCAGGCCGGGGAAAATGTAGCTGTTGTTGCATTGGGTGACGGGGATCGTCCGGCCCTTGTAGGCGATATCGGCGAAGGGACTGCCGGTCGCCACCAGCGCCCGGCCATCCGTCCAGGCGAGCAGGTCCGCCGGAGTTGCCTCGCAACGCGAGGTCGGGTTCGAGAGGGGAAAAATGATCGGACGAGCCACTCCATCGGCCATCTCGCGGATCACGTCCTGGGAAAAGGCGCCCGGGACGCCGGAGACCCCGATCAGGATCGTCGGCTTCACGTTCTTGACGACATCCATAAAGCCGGCTTGGCCTGCTTGCGCTAGCGTCCACCCGGACCAGGCGGAGCGCGGCTGGACGAACTTCTGCTGGAAGGGGAGCAGGCCGGTGAGCCCTTCGCGCAGGAGGCCCGGCCGGTCGATCAACCAGAATCGGGAACGGGCCTCCGCCTCCGACAGCCCCTCCCGAACCATCGCCGCGCAGATCTGTTCGCTGATCCCGCAACCGGCGGATCCCGCGCCGAACGTCACCACACGCTGGTCGCGGAGCGGGGAACCGGTGACCTTGACGGCCGCCAGCAGGGTGCCGGTCGTCACTGAGGCGGTCCCCTGGATGTCGTCGTTGAAGGTGCAGAGCTGGTCCCGGTACCGGTCCAGCAGACGGCCGGCGTTGGCCTGGGCGAAGTCCTCCCACTGCAACAGGACGTTGGGCAACTTGCGTTTCACCGCCTGGGCGAAGGCGTCGATGAAGTCGTCGTACTCCTGCCCGCGCACCCGCTCGTGACGCCACCCGACATAGAGGGGATCGCGTAGCGCCTCGGCATTGTTCGTCCCGACGTCCAGGATGATCGGCAGCGTACGCGTCGGATGGATGCCGCCACAGAGGGTGTAGAGGGACAGCTTGCCGATGGGAATCCCCATGCCGCCGGCTCCCTGGTCGCCCAGGCCGAGTATCCGCTCCCCGTCGGTCACCACGATCACGTCCACATCCCGGTAGGGCCGGTTCTCCAGAATGGTGTCGATGTCCTGCTGCTCCGGCACCGAAATAAACAAGCCGCGGGGCCGCCGGTAGATATGGCTGAATTGCTGGCAGGCGGCGCCGACGACGGGGGTGTACACGACGGGCATCATTTCCTCGACGTGCCCCAGCAGCAGGGCGTAAAAGAGCGTTTCGTTCTCGTCCTGCAGCGCCCGCAGGAAGATATGCCGCTCCAGATCGGTGACCTTTTGTTGATAGGCTTGGTAGGCCCGCTCCAACTGCACCGCCAGCGTTTCTTCATGGGGCGGCAGCAGCCCCTGTAGCGCCAGCTCGCGCCGCTCGGCGAAGGTAAACGCCAGGCCTTTGTTCAAGAACGGCTGTTCCTGGAGCGCCTGGCCGGTCAAGAAACAGCCGAGGACCTCTTCGCCTGTCTTCGGATCACGAGTCGGTTGAATCTCTATCATCACCCGATCCCTCCATGGCCCGCCAGCATACCTCAGTGACCGGCGCGAATCCACGAGACCCGTGCTCGTTGCTTTTCGCGCTGGGTTTCCGATAAGAGAACAAGGGTCCGCGGAACACACGGCGACTCCCGTCTGTTCCACGTCCGAGAGGAGTGACTGAATTGGTGTGCCGGCCGTGACACAACTCGCGTCGCACAGCTCCCCCTGGCGGGCTCTGGCTCATCGCAATTTTTCCCTGTTCCTGGCCGGTCACGGCATCTCCGTCTGCGGCACCTGGATGCAAAGCCTGGCCCAGGCCTGGTTGGTCTGGCGACTGACCCATTCCCCCTTTCTGCTGGGACTGGTGGAGTTCTTCAACCGTGGCCCGATTCTGGTCTTGGGAATTTTCGCCGGGCTTGCCGCGGACCGTTGGCCCCGCTACCGGCTGATGCTCCTGGCCCAGACACTGCTCATGGCCCTGGCCGGAATTCTGGCCGCACTTACGTTGAGCGGGACCGTGACCGTCGGCTGGATCTTGGGGCTGGCCTTCCTCCAGGGATTGGTCTACGCGCTGGAAACGCCGGTGCGTCAAACCTTCATGACCGATCTGGTGCCGCGAACCGACATGCCCTCGGCCATCGGATTGAATTCGTCCATGTTCAATTCGGCGCGGGTCATCGGCCCCTCGATCGCCGGACTGCTGGTCAGCCAGGTCGGGGAGGGCATCTGCTTCCTGATCAATACGGCCAGCTTCCTCGTGATCCTCGGTTGCCTGGCGGCCATGCGCCTCCCCCCGCCTCAACCAGGCTCGACCGCCGGCTCCCTCGGCCTCCTGCGCGAAGCCTTTGTCTATGCCTGGCGGACGCCGCACGCCCGCGCTTTGCTGCTCCTCGCCCTCGTGCTGAGCGTGGCCGCCATGCCCTATACGACCCTGTTGCCGGTGTTCGCCTCCGACGTGCTCGACATCGGGCCCAACGGGCTGGGGCTCTTGATGGCTGCCACCGGAATCGGCGCGTTGACCGCCGCGCTCAGGCTGGCCAGACGCAACACCGTCCGGGGACTCAAAACCTCCATCGCCAAGGCCGTGACCTTGTTCGGCGCAGGGCTACTGGCGCTGGCCTTGAGTCAGACTCTGTGGCTCTCCATGCTGATCCTGGTCGTGGTCGGGTTCAGCATGGTCAGCAGTCTAGCCGGAACCAATACGATCCTGCAAAGCCTGGCGCCGGAGGGAATGCGGGGACGGGTGGTGAGCCTTTACACGACGGCGTCGCTGGGCTGCACGATCTTCGGCAGCCTCTTGGCCGGCTCCAGCGCCAGCTATTTCGGCGCCCAGGCCACGGTCGCGGCCGGCGGAGTCTTGACGCTGATCGCCGCGCTTCTATTTTGGCGTGCGCTGCCGGCGCTCGCCAAGCACTTGCAGGAACATCAATTGCTGCCGCCGGAGAATGTACCCGCCGGTTGAACGGACCAAGCCACGCTTGCATCGTCAGAGGGAAATCCCTACCATGCCTCCCATGTCCGGCATGGCCCTCATTCCATCCAGACACGGGCTTGGGTTCATCCAAGGGACATATCTCTTGGGCCTGCTGTCGCTCTGTCTCCTGAGCGGCTGTGTCGGCGCCAGCTCGCTGGTGCTCGGAGCCGGAGCCGGCACCGCGACCGGATCCGGCGTCAGCTATACCATGGACAGCATCGCCTACAAGACCTTCACCTCGCCGCTCGACACGGTCGCCGAAGCCACCAGGGCAACCCTCAAGTCCATGGAGTTTCCCATTCGGTGGGAATCGCGCAATACGTCCGGGGTGGACATCATGGCCAAAGCCGGCAATCCGTCCGAGACGCTTGAAGTCGAAATCGACCTCGAACTGCTGAGCCCTCAGGTCACCCGCATGCGTATTGTGGCCAACCGCGGCTTTTTTTTGAAGGACGCAGCGACCGCCACGGAGATCATCCGGCTGGTCTCAATGCAACTGGACGAGCGGGAGCGAGCCGCCACCCCGGTCCAGGGTCAGGCGGGCCAGGTGTCCGCTCCCCCGGCCAAACCGTGACCAATACGATGGCTGAAACGGATCTGGGTCATCGTCCCGGTCACCCTGGACCTGCTCGACCTGGCGGGACTGATCGCGCTCTACCGCTGGCTCGGCTCGCTGATCAAGGCGGGCGTCGAACGGGTCGGGCCGCTGGTCACCAAGACCCCCGCCTCAGTGGACACCCTCCCGATTTCGTTCCTCTCCGGCTGCGCGACCGTCAACGGATTGGTCATCGGCAACCCGCCGGACTATCGCGCTCCCAGAGCCATTTCCAACGGCCGTTATCCCTGGCGGGACCGGGCCCAGACCATCCCGGTCTGTTCCTTGGCGCTGAAGCCCAGCTTTTCGTAGAAGGCTTGCTTGTCGCGGGTACAGAGCCAGAAGAGCTCGACCCGTTTGAGCGAAGGGTGGCTGAGGATGCGCTGCATGATCTGGGTGCCGATGTCCTGTCCCTGATAGTCCTTGTCCACGATCACGTCCCAGATCGACGCGCGGTAGACATAGTCGGTGAGGACACGGCCAAAGCCGACCAGTTTGGAACCGTCCCAGACCGAGAGGACCAGGTCCGAATGCGCCAGCATGTCCCGCGCATCGTCCGCCGTCCGTCCGGCCGCCCAGGGCGCTTGGGCATAGAGCCGCACCAGCTGCGCCGGGTCCAGGTCTTTTCGTTCCGAGAAAGTCACCATAGGCTTGAGTGAGCGGGCTCCCTTGTATTACAGTAGGGCCCTCTCCGTCCACCGTCGTAGAGGGTGATGATGGCTCAGCTCGTCAAAGCTTGTCCCCGGTGCAGCCTGCTCATGTGGGTGCAAGAAGACCAGATCGAGTATCTGGACGAAAACACCGTGCGCACCACCTGCCCCCATTGCAAACAGTCGGTCCGGGTTGCCTTGGTCTCGCAGGGAGCCAATGCGGCCGGCCCTAAAATGGGCCATTGAATACAATGCTCAATTTTCAATGATGCATGCTGAATTAAGACCATCGGGCGCGTTTACGATTCAACATTGAAAGTTCATCATTGAGAATTAACTGCGTCACAAGAGCCCCTTCCCCGCGCCTTCCAATTCGGGCTGATTGCCCGGCATGATCTTATAGAGCGATTGCCGATAGTCCTTCAGCCGCTTGTCGTCGGCCGAGGCGATCACGATTTCCTTGTCCTGCTGCATCCGCTCCAAATGATCCAAGACCGCGAGCAGCGGTTGGACTGCGGCCAGCACCTTGCCCACCTCAAACGCCTCTAAGGATTCGATGAAAAGATCCGTGAACGAACGGAACGGCGTCGGCGCGCTCTGCGTCCGGAAGCGATAGATCATCTGCTCGTACGCCTCGATCGCCTCCGGAGTCGGCTTGACCCCGCCGGGGATCATCGAGAGATGCACCACCGTCGGCAGCTTGGCGCAGTAGGTTTTCAGTGCCGAAACCAGACTTCCGACGATTTCAAGAACCTCGCCCGTCGTCACGTGAGTGCCTCTTGGGTGGCTGAGAAATACCTTGCCGTGACCAGGGTGTCAAGCAGCACTTGCGCGCCCCCTTATTTCCTGGAGGGAACGGCTCGGAGCGCCTCGAAGATCCCTTCAAAATCCGCGGGCGCCGGCGCTGAGAATTCCCGGTACTCGCCGCTGAGGGGATGCGTAAATCCCAGGGTTCGCGCATGGAGCATCACACGAGGGATCATGACGCCTTCCAGGGCCTTCACCTTGCTGCCGCCATAGGTGGGGTCGCCCAGCAGCGGATGGCCGAGCGAGGTCAAGTGCACCCGGATCTGATGCGTGCGGCCGGTGCGCGGACGCAGCTCCACGCGGGTCGCCAGCTTGCCGAGCCGGGACAACACCTTGTAGCCGGTGGCGGAGGCTTTCGGGTTGCTGGTGCGGGCGGAAAACTTCTTCCGCTCTTTCGTATCCCGCCCGATCGCCAGCTCGATAATCCCTTCGGACTTCTTGATCGCGCCCCACGCCAGGGCCTCATAGGCCCGCGCGATGCTGTGGTGCTTGAACTGCCCGGCCAGCGACCGATGCGCCTGGTCGGTCTTGGCCACCACCATGACGCCGGAGGTCTCCTTGTCCAGTCGGTGCACGAGCCCCGGCCGCTCCTTGCCGCCGACGGTCGAGAGCGATCCGCCCGGCCGCTCAAAATGATGGAGCAGCGCGTTGACCAGGGTGCCCGACCAGTGGCCGGGAGCCGGATGCACCACCAGCCCGACCGGTTTGTTCAGGACGACCAGGGCCTCGTCTTCATACAGGATATCCAGGGGGATCGGCTCGCCATGCAGCGTCAGCGGCTCGGCTTTGGGCGTGTCCATGGTGATCCGGTCGCCGGGCTTGATCTTCAGGCTCGGTTTGACCGGGAGGCCGTTCACCAGGATCCGTTTCTTTTCAATGAACCGCTGGATGGCCGATCGGGACAGGTCCGGCTGCCGGTGGGTCAAAAACACGTCCAGGCGTTTGGGTGTTTCCCCGGCCGTGACAATCAGCTCCGTGTGCATCGGCTAAGACTACTCAATCGGCCCGCCGATCCGCAAGAAGCGCGGTAGCGACCTGGGGGGCCTCCGAGGCACCATAAAAAAGCAAAGGCCTTGCGCGGCAGGGAGCACAAGACGTAGGATGGGCCCGCATTGCCAGCAACCTTTTGCCGTCCGTCCTCACGGAATCACGACACGGGGTTTCGTGCGTTGAGGACGGCGCATAGACGTCATCTTCGCTGAGGGGCAGGATCGATGCCTCCGCGTTCCCTGCAATCGCTCGGCTCATCCCCCGTAACGTTGGCCGCCATATTCGGACTGCTCCTGACGGGATTCCTTTGGGATCTCACGACTCCGCTGGGGTATGTGCCCTGGCTGGTCTACCTGCCGGCCCTGTTGCTTACGCTGGCGCTGCCATACCGCTGGGACGCGCCGGCATTGGCGGGCCTTTGCACCATCCTGATTCTACTGGGATACCTGGATTGGCCATCGGCTCAGACGGACAACATGCCGGCGGCGCTCTTCAACCGCACGCTGGGCATCGCCATCCTCTGGCTTGTCGCGGGAGGATGCCTGTTGCACAAACGAATGGCGAGGGAGATGGACCAGATACTCCGCCGACACAAGTTGATCCTAGACACAGCCCAAGACGGCATCTATGGGCTGGACGTTCAGGGCCGCCTGACGTTCGTGAATCGGGCGGGAGCCCAGATGGTGGGATGGAAGGACACGGAGCTGCTCGGCCAACCGATGCATCGGCTGCTCCACCACTCGCATCCCGATGGCTCGTCCTACCCGGCGCAAGATTGTCCGATCTACGCGGCGATCAAAACCGGCACGCTGCGACAGTCCGACAAGGAGGTGTTCTGGAGAAAGGACGGAACGAGCTTTCCCGTGGACTATGCCAGCTGCCCGACCCGTTCGGCAGACGGCTCGATCGGCGGGGCCGTGGTCATCTTCCGGGACACCACCGAGCATAAGCGGTCGGAGCGTGAACTGAAGGACAGCGAAGAGCGGTATCGATCCGCTGTAACCGCGCTGGATGAAGGGATCGTCCTGGAGGATGCCGACGGGGTCATCCTGGCCTGCAACCAGAGCGCCGAGCGCATTCTCGGATTGTCGGCCGACCAAATGATGGGCAAGACCTCATTGGATCCCGACTGGGGCACCGTTCACGAAGACGGGTCCCCGTTCCCGGGCGAGACGCATCCGATTATCGTCACCGTCCGGACCGGCAAGCCGTGCAAGAACGTGGTCATGGGCGTCCGCAAACCGGACGGGACCCTAGCATGGATTTCGATCAACACCCAGCCCCTCTATCGCCCCCAGGAGACCAAGCCGTACGCCGCCGTGGCGTCCTTCGTGGACATTACGGAGCGCCGGCGACTGGAAACTGCGCTCCGGTTGACCCAGTTTGCCGTGGACCACTCGTCCGAAGGCATGTTCGTCATTGCCGCCGACGGGCGCATCCTGGCCGCCAACGACACCGTCTGCCGCCGGCTGGAATACTCCCGCGACGAGATCCTGGCCATGAGCATTCCCGACATCGATCCGCTGTTTCCGCGCGAACGCTGGCCGTCGCACTGGCAGGAGCTGAAAACCGCCGGCCGCCTCGTCATCGAGACGATCCACCGGACGAAAAGCGGCCGGACATTCCCCGTCGAGGTGTCGATCGCGTATTTGCCCTTGGCGAACGAAGAATGCTGCTGCTCCATCATTACCGACATCACGGAGCGACACCGCGCGGAGCAGCGTCAAATGAGCCACCGCCTGGTGCTGGAGATGCTGACCACCGGACAGCCGCTGACGCTGGTTCTCGAAACGTTGGTGCTCAACATCGAAGCGCAGGCCCCCGGAATTCTGGGGTCGGTCCTGCTGCTGGACAAAGAAGGAAGACGTCTCGCCCATGGAGCGGCCCCGAGCCTGCCCCCAGACTACTGTCGCGCCGTGGACGGGATTGAGATCGGCCCGGAGGTGGGCTCCTGCGGCACGGCGGCGTATCGAGGAACGACGGTGATCGTGGAGGATATCGGCACCGATCCGCTGTGGCGCGGGAGCCGTGAGCTGGCCCAGCGGTACGGCTTGGCCGCCTGCTGGTCGAAACCCATTTGTACATCGGCCGGTCGCGTCCTCGGCACCTTCGCCATGTACTATCACGAACCACGCGCGCCGCGCCCCGAGGAGGTGGCGTTGCTGGACGCGGCGGTGCAGCTCGCCGGAATCGCCATCGAGCGCAAGCAGGTGGAGGAGCAGCTCACGCAGTCACACGAGCACTTGCAAGCGCTGACGGCGCACTTGGAGTCCGTGCGTGAGGATGAGCGGGCGCGGATCGCGCGGGAGCTGCACGACGATCTGGGCCAGGCCTTAACCGGGATGAAGATGGATCTCGCGTCGCTGGCCAAAAGCCTGACGCCGCCGTTCACGAAATTGCATACCTCCCATGCCCGCGCCAAATTGGACGACATGCAAGCCCAGCTGAGCGTCGCCATTCAAGGCATCCGACGGATGGTCCTGGAACTGCGTCCGCCGGTGCTGGACCATCTGGGGCTGGACGGCGCATTGGAATGGCTGGCGCACGATTTCCAAAAATGCCATGGTATCCTGTGCAAGTTCCATTCTGTGGGATCGTTCGATACCATCGACGCCTCCGCCGCGACGACCCTGTTTCGTATCGCGCAGGAGGCGATGACGAACGGCGTTTTGCATGCGAAAGCCGCCTCCATGCGCGTGGAGCTTGCCCATGAGGAGCAGCACCTCCGATTGACGGTCGCGGATGACGGGATTGGACTCAACGAGGCAGACGTGACGAAACCGACGTCCTTCGGGCTCATCGGCATCCAAGAGCGGGTGAGACTCCTGGGCGGAACGGTCGCCTTCCAGGGGCGCCGCGGCCGGGGCACCCGGGTCATCGTTCGAATTCCCTGGGAGGCCGCGTCATGATCCGCATTGTCACCGCCGACGATCATGCCGTCGTTCGTCGAGGCATTCAAGAGATCGTCTCGTCCGAGCCGGACATGGAGGTCGTCGCCGAGGCGGCCACGGCCCAGGAACTGCTCGACTGTGTCCAGAAATGCGCCTGCGACGCGGTGCTGCTGGACATCACCCTCCCGGGGCGAAGCGGGCTGGAGGTCTTGAAGGAGCTGAAGCAAGGTTCGTCGAAACTGCCGGTGTTGATCCTGACCATGCATGCGGAGGAGCAGTTCGGGATTCGCACCCTCAAGGCCGGGGCCGCCGGCTACCTGAACAAGGAAAGCGCGCCGGAGGAGCTCGTCAAAGCGATCAGGAAAGTCGTCGCCGGAGGGCGGTACCTCTCCCCCGCGTTGGCCGAAGCCCTGGCCGTCGATGTCGTCACGCCCTCGGACCGTCCGCTCCATCAGACGCTGTCCAACCGCGAGGATGAAGTATTCCGGTTGCTGGCGGCGGGGAAAACGGTCACGGACGTGGGACATCAGTTGGCGCTCAGCGTCAAGACCGTCAGCACGCACCGCACCAGGATCTTGAAAAAGCTCCGCCTGACCACCACCGCCGAACTGATCCGCTACGCGATTCAGAACCGCTTGGTGGACTAGCCCGCGCCAGACCCGCCGCCCGACCAATCGGATACGCCGGATTTGCCTGTCGGACAAAACCTGATAGCACAATCAGACAATCACACCTGTTCCACCTTCCCGTTTCTCACTATCGTATAGCGCTCCTGGTCGGATGCTGCGGCACTGCACCCGTTGCAAGAACCACCATGGACAAAGCCGACTGTTCCCACAAGACCGAGACCATCCTCTTGGTGGAAGATGACCAACAAGTACTGACGTTGCTTCGGGAATTACTCACCAAAGCCGGCTATCAAGTATTGACCGCCTTGGACGGCCTGGATGCGCTGGCCGTCAGCGTGGCACACCCGGGACCGATCCATCTCCTCCTCACCGACCTGGTGATGCCCAAGATGAACGGGTATGATCTCGCTCTGCTCATGGCCGACCGAAACCCGAATTTTCACACGCTGTTCATGTCCGGTTACACGGAAGACCCGCTGAGCAAGACGGCGCTGATTGCCGGATCCCGGCTCCTGTCGAAGCCTTTCTCTCATGAGGATTTGCTGCGCAAGGTTCGTGAGGCACTGGACCAGGCTCTTCCGGAATAACGACCGCAGCTTGTCCAGCGGCCTTCACGATCCGCCTGTCCGGCTATCTCGCCATACAGAAAACACCTCCGATCGATACAGCCCTGCCGCACAAGCCGTTCAAAATACTGGCCAATACCGTGACGTTTGGAAAAACGTGACCATGCCGGACCGCGATTACTCCAAACAGTCCAGACAAATCCCTTAAGAAATCACCGCGAGATACCGTGAATACCACGTAGAGGTCGCCCGTGGACCTACGGCCTCGACGCAGGGGGGCGGACTATGCCCGGCAGAGGCTTCGACGAGGGGGGACGACATGAAGAAGCTTATCATCGTGGCGTTGCTGATCGGCGGCGCCTACTATTGGTATACCCACAAGGGCCCGGGGCAATCGCTCGGCATCGCGCCTACGGCGCCGCTCGGGCACGTGCAAGCGCTGGATCGGCACTTGACCAAAATGGGCCTGCAGAAACGGCCGAATGTCGCGATTTCCGTTCCCGACCTGAACCAGGAAGTGGTCGGCACCGAATATGTGGATGTGGCGCAAGTGGAGAAGTCCGGCGGCTTCAAGGAATCCGTCGCCTTGGTGACGGACGACAAGGGGCATCTGAAGACAGTCGTCGGCATGTATATCCTCCCGCCCGAGATGGGCGCGTGGCGCCCGACGACTGTCTCGACGTTCCTGCTCGGCTATTGGGGTAAGCTGGGGGGCGGGGAACTGCACTTTACCGCCCGCACGGTCGGCTCCAACGCATCGGTATACGGGATGGCCATTTTCCAACGCCAACAGCAGGTCGCCACATTTTCGAACGGGCCGGTGAGCGGGATCTGGGTCAAGGAGACCCCGATGGGGTACGTGACCGTATCCTTGCAATAGAGGAACCAGCCCCTGTGAAGACGTGTCTGTTGAACGCCCTTGCCATCAGCCTGCTGTTGGGGGGCTGCGGAGACCGGCTCGATACAGGAGCCATCCACAAGCGGGTGAACGAAACCAACGCGCTGGCGAAACTTAGGCAATATCAAGTCGCGCAGAACGTGCTCCAGAACGAAACGGAGAGCTTCGCGCGCCGGCTGCCGGACCTCTTTCAGAAAGAAGGAGGGCCGCCGGGCCTGCCCGGCATGATTCCCCGCGAGCTGGCTGCCGCCTGGGGGCAAGGTCCCAACCCGGTTCCGTTCAGCGGGTATCTGTTCGCCGACGTCACCGAAAATGCCGACGGCAGCCAACTCGATCCCTATTCGCAATTCGGCCTCAGCGCCTATCCGGCCGAACCGGGACGCTCGGGAGATCTTCTGCTCCTCATTCTGTTCGACGAGCGGGCAATGACCATTTCCGAGTCCACGCCCATGAGCCGCGGCGGACACACCATCTGGGCCAAGACCTATAAACCCGGCGACAAGCCCGTCACCAGCTGGCCGAGCCAGACGGAACTGGAACGGGACTTCGCGCGGCTGGACCGCTCGGTCGAGGACGCCAAGGCGTTGCTCGACACCATCAACAAGCACAAGCCTGCCTCCTGACGTCCGGCCCCGCGCGGGAGTTCTCGCCGCTCCACCGCCTTCAGCATCGAATTCTGCGCGTCCATCCGCCCAACCCCGAGCCTTTCTTGATCACAGGAATGAGCGTATGATTCGAGAATGATGCTGCGTGGCGCAGCGCGATCAGAGGCCGGCACACAGAGGAGGGCGATCATGGCAACCAGGCTTGTGTTGACGGCGGTGCTGACTCTGACGGTGGCCTTATGGGGCGGACCCCTCCGGGCCGCTGAGAAGGACCAGGGGGCGTCGATCAAGATCGCGCCCGAGACCGTGGCCGACTATGTCCATGCGGTGATCGAAGCCGACCGAATTTTCTACACTCTGCATGTGGTCGAGCGGATGCAGGCCACAGGCGTGGCGACGGCCTCCGAAAACTGGCGGGTGTCGCACACGCTCCCGCTGCCGGCGCAGTTCCTCAAGGAGTCCGGCGAACTGGCCGCCATCACGGGGGCCAAAATCCAATACCGGCTCATCGGACTCTGGCCGATCAATCCACAGAACGCGGCTTCGACTGACTTCGAGAAAAAAGGCCTGGAAGAGGTGCGGGCGCATCCGGAACGGCCCTATACCGGCGTGATCACGCTCGGCGGCAACCGATATTTCCAAGCCATCTATGCGGACCGGGCCTTCTCGCAGGCCTGCATCGGCTGCCACAACGCGCACCCGCGCAGCACGAAGCAGGACTTCAAGATCAATGACGTGCTGGGCGGGGTGCTGATCAGCTTTCCGCTGGAGTGAGCGACCTTTGGATCCGGAAGGCGAGATCTATGGGAAGGACGCTTGACCCCCGGTTGAAAAGGCATAGAATCTCTGGCGAACGGCGATTCTCAGGGACTCGAAGCAAGCCAGACCAAATCCCTACACGATCGCAGGCCCCGTTTGACCTGACATCCGCTGTGATGGAAGGAGGCATCATGAAGACACGGCTCATCGTGGCTTTGTCGGCCGGCTGCGGCGCAGGTGATGAAGCGTGCAAGGCTTCTGAATGGCCAGCATGAGAGGCTCAGCCTACGACCCGGGAGAGTTCTACGACGAGCTGTATGAGGGGACCGGTCAGCCACGGCCCGGCAGCGACCTCTTGCTGAAAAAGTTTGCCTCACTGCCGCAAGGGGAACTCAAGAGGCGCCAGCAAGCAGCGGAGCGTGTGATTCTCAATATGGGGATGACGTTCGGCGTCTATGGCAGCGATGGCGGGCATGAGCAGATCTTTCCCTTCGACATCGTGCCTCGGATTGTCGAGCCATCGGATTGGGAGCATATCGAATCCGGGCTTCGCCAGCGCATGCGTGCGCTGAATCTGTTCATCGACGATGTCTACCACGAGCGAAAAATCCTCAAAGACGGAGTGGTGCCTAGCGAACTCATCTATTCCAGCAAAGGTTTTTTGCAAGCCTGTACGGGTCTCAATCCACCGCGAGGAATCTGGTGCCACATCGCCGGAATCGATCTGGTCCGCATCGGCGATGGCCAGTATTATGTCCTTGAAGACAACATGCGGTGTCCGTCCGGCGTCGCCTATGTGTTAGAAGCCCGGCAGGTCATGAAGCGGACGTTTCCGGAGCTCTTCGATGCGTATCGCGTGCGGCCGGTCGATGGCTATCCGAGCCACCTCCTGGAGACGCTCAGGTATCTGTCGGACCTTCCCGATCCGACCGTGGTGATTCTCACCCCCGGCATCTTCAACTCGGCCTATTACGAACATTCCTTGCTCGCGCAAAAGATGGGTGTGGAACTGGTCGAAGCCAACGATCTCGTGGTGATGGATGGGTACGTTCACATGCGAACCACCAAAGGGTCTCAGCGCGTGGACGTCATCTACCGACGAATCAACGACGACTACTTAGACCCACTCGCGTTCCGCCGCGAATCTGTGCTCGGCGTCCCCGGTCTTATGGACTCGTACCAAAAGGGTAGAGTGGCGCTCGTCAATGCGCCCGGCACAGGTGTGTCGGACGATAAGGCCATCTATGCGTACGTCCCGAAGATTATCAATTATTACTTGGCGGAGGAACCGATACTCCAGAATGTCCCTACCTATCTCTGTTCGGATAGACGGGATCGGGATTACGTATTGGAACATTTGGACCAACTGGTGGTGAAGGCCACCAACGAAGCCGGCGGGTATGGGATGATGATCGGCCCGCAGGCCTCGAAGCAAGAGCGTGAGGATTGTGCCCGGCGCATAGAGGCCGATCCACGCAATTATATCGCCCAGCCCACGCTGGCGCTCTCGCGCGTGCCGACTCTCGTGGAGGATCATTTGGAGGGGCGCCATGTCGACTTGCGCCCGTATGTGCTGTACGGTCGCGATGTGTATGTCTTACCGGGAGGCATGACGCGGGTGGCCTTGAGGAAAGGGTCCCTGGTGGTGAATTCGTCCCAAGGCGGGGGAAACAAAGACACCTGGGTCCTCTCATGAACGCCTCTTCTACCGCAGAGTTGCGCATGGGCACCGATTTCAGGATGGCCGAGCAAGCAAGGCCTGGTCACCAATGTTGAGCCGAGTCGCAAGTTCCATCTATTGGTTGAACCGCTATATCGAACGCGCGGAGAACTATGCCCGGTTCATCGAGGTCAATCTGAATCTCACGCTCGATCTGCCCAGAGGAACGACGGAGCAATGGGAGCCCTTGGTGGCGACCACGGGCGATCATGAAAATTTCACCGTCCGGTACGGAAAGGCGACCAAGGAGACCGTGATCCAGTTTCTCTCCTCCGATGCCGCAAATCCCAATTCGATTCTATCCTGCCTCGTGGCCGCACGGGAGAACGCTCGATCGGTCCGGGAGATCATTTCTACCGACATGTGGGAGCAGGTCAACCGGTTCCATTTGATGGTCAGGGACGCCGTATCTCACGGACTAGCCAGCCACAATCTCCATACGTTTCTGACGGACGTCAAAGCCGCCAGCCATCTCTTCCTGGGAATTACCGATGCGACCATGTCGCACGGAGAAGGCTGGCACTTTGCCAGGCTCGGCCGTCTCCTGGAACGCGCGGACAAGACCTCTCGCATTCTCGACGTGAAATACTTCATGTTGCTCCCGACCGTAGCCGAGATCGGCACGCCGTTCGATATTATTCAGTGGTCCGCCCTCTTGAAATCGGCGAGCGCGCTCGAAATGTACTACAAACGCTATGGCCGCATTTCGCCGGACGACGTGAGCGCATTCTTGATTCTCGACGCTACCTTTCCGCGAGCCATCCGGTACTGCCTCATCAAGAGCGAAGATTCGTTGCACGCCATTTCCGGGTCCGAGCATGGGTCCTATCAGAATCAAGCCGAAAAACGACTGGGTCGTTTGCGCGCACAGTTGGACTTCGGCGATCTTGAGGAATGCGTCGCTGACGGCCTGCACGAATTCCTGGATCAATTCCAAGAGCAGCTGAATGGTGTCGGGGAGGCAATTTTCGAAACCTTCTTTGCTCCGCGCCCGATTCACAGTACAATTCAGAGAGGGGAGGCACAATGACGTTTTGTTTGGGCATGAAAGTCGAGGACGGCTTGATTGGCATTGCCGATACCCGGGTCACGACCGGCGTGGAGTGCATCACGGCACGGAAGGTCTCCATCCATCAGCATGGACGGCACTCGATGTTTCTCATGACATCGGGGCTGCGCTCGGTGCGAGACAAAGCCGTTACCTATTTCGATGAAGCCATCAGCGAAAGCGACCAGTCCTTCGACAAGCTCTTCAAAGCCGTCAATGTGTTCGCCACGCAGATCCGTCGGGTCGCACAAGAGGACAAAGACGCGCTCGAACAGGCAGGGTTGTCCTTCAACCTTCACGCCTTAGTCGGCGGGCAGTTAGAAAACGACCAGGAGCACAAGCTGTATCTCATTTATCCACAAGGGAGCTGGGTCGAGGTGAGCGAAGGCACGCCCTACTGCATCATCGGTGAAACCGGTTATGGGAAACCGCTCCTCGATCGCGTGTTACGGTACAACACCGGCATGGACCTCGCCCTGAAGGTGGGCTTCCTCGCCTTCGATGCCACGCGTACCAGCTCGACCAGCGTTGAATATCCCATCGATGTCGTGCTCTATCGGCATGATACCTTTGACATCGTCGAGCACCGGTTCGAGAAAGAGGACCTCGCCGAGATTGCCTCTTGGTGGCAATCCAGAATTTACGACTCAGTGGAAAAACTGCCGTCGAAGTGGGCCGATCGTCTCCTCTCGTCACTCCCGCAGGAAACCCGAACCGCATCCAATACTCCTCGTGATGTTTCTCCCTGAGGAGCTGACCTTCTCGCAGGCCTGCATCGGCTGCCACAACGCGCACCCGCGCAGCACGAAGCAGGACTTCAAGATCAATGACGTGCTCGGCGGGGTGCTGATCAGCTTTCCGCTGGAATAAGGGGCTCTCAGGCCCGCGTCAGCGCAACCGCTTATGGCGCTCGCCTCAGACCCCTGGAGGGATGGCTGGCCCTAACAAAAATAATTTGGTGCTATGCAAATCGGGCGACTCTCGCCGTCTCGGATGCCCCACAGGATGATCAAAAAGACCGTCCAGCGAGGCCGCAGCAAGCGAGGAGGCGAGGCGGTACATACCAAGCTTCGCTTGAGCCGCTCGCTTCAATCATCTGCGAGCGGATAGTTACTTTGCCCTCGCCTTACCGTACGTCGAGGGGGTCGAGCGACCGAGAACAAAGCTGGCGGACTTTTTCAACATCCTGCCTATGCCTTGACCATGACCAGAAGCATCTTGAACCGCGTCACCGCTTTGAGGGCATGAGGCCGACCGGCAGGAAGGCGCAAGAGCTGGCCGGCAGATACACGATGAGGCACGCCGGCAATCGAGATCTCCGCCTCGCCCTCGATCAGAATCACGAGCGCGTCAAAGGGCGCCGTATGTTCGCTGAGACCTTCGCCCTGATCGAAGGCAAAGGCCGTCACCGTCCCCGCCGGCTTCTTGACGATCGTCCGACTGACCACCGCGCCCGGCTGATACTGGATGAGTTCGGCCAGCGCGACGACGCCTTCAAGTTCGCTCATTACATTCGGCTCTTTCGGCATAGTGCCTCTTCAGCGGCCCGGCTAAAAAGACTCCCTTTATCCCCCCCCAAGTTCACAATCGCTGGCATCTGACATATCGGCTAACGTCCGCGCTCAGGCGCCCGCGGCAGCAAATGCAGCGCCGCTGTCGCGGGTCGCCTGGAGCCCGTGGTTGGGCGGCTTCGCCAGATTCGAACAGGCACGGATCAGTTCCCAAAGTCTATTGTCGGTTGGCGTTCAGATAGTCGGTGAAGAACTCCTTAAGGAGGGAGTCGACGCCATTGACGACGCCAGACCCCAGTTCCTCGCTCGGATAGCCGGAAGCAATGAGCTGGCGAGGTCCCCACATTAACGCCAGTATGGGCCGAGGGACAGAGGCTGGTGAATCGCTCGGTCCGCGTCGGTTTTCTTCGTTAACGGGATAGCTTCCAGCTGCTTGGTCGATGGCCTTGTCGTAAGGGAAGCTCGCCGATACTGTGGCATGGACAGCACATGCGCTTCCGTCACAGCCGGTGGATGATAGGTCTACTTCCAATCGCAACATCCCTCGGTAACTACTGAGGAAGCCAAGGTTTTCGCCGTCGTTCACTACGACAACGTCGGCGTTCGCGGTGGCAGCCAGTAACTTTGCATTCGTGTTTATACGATCACAGATTCGATCAAACTTCTCCTTGGAGTTCGTCATTTCAGTAGGCGAACAAAGAAACACTATTCGCTTCCAGCCCTTCAACCGCTCAAGCTTCTCCCTAGCGATGCGTGCGCGCACCTCATTCTTGAAACTCTCATCCTCACTCTCTACCTGAGCAGAGAGAGATACAAGAGGCAGCGTAAGCAACAGCGCTACCAACAGTCTCATGATTCTCCGCAATTCCCGCGTCGTCCCCATGCCGCCCAACTATTGAGTATACTGACCGACATAGTACGCACAGACGGACTGCACATTGGCGTGTGATTCTTGCGCGTATTCCATCACTTGTCAACCTTCTCCACAGCACGGGATCGGCGTGCTATACAGACCGGCATAGATCCGTTTTAGCCGCGAGAGGGTGAATTCCTGGGTCCGCTCTCCACTTGTAGGGGGCTGACCACGTTCTCTTAACCACATCGAGCCTTTGCCGAAGAAAAGAGAAACCGAGTTTAAGCGGGACAGGTTTGCGAGCGACCTGTCCCGCCACTCTCTATCTCTTCTCGGCTGGTACGGATATGGCTCATTAATCAGTAGACCGAGCTACCGCTCGCGTGGGACAAATCCATTACGCGACAGATAATTTAGGGAAGCGGTTGAAAGGGGATGGGGTCTACCAGCGACGCCATCCCCTTTCCAGTTTTAAAAAGAGGGCATGCGGAGGCGAGCGACCTCGCCGGGAGCGGCGGGGCCCCGCCCGCCGTTTGAGGACGGAAAGCCGGTACTGACCAACGCCACATGGTCGAAGACCATGGCGGCGGGAATACCGGAAGGTCATTCCGGCTCAAACGGCGTGGAAGGGGTGCCAGGCGGGAGGCGGAGAGCGAGCAGCCTTATGCCCTCGTACTCTTTCTTGGCGATTGGTCGAGACCGGCCGCGCCACGGGAAAGGCGCGCGTCTCGGCGCACTCGTGGCGGGCGGGTGAGAAAATCCCACCGTTCGTCAGCCGATTGTAGATTCTTAGGGCTCAGCGACAGGGCCCGTGCGACTCTTCTTCTGCCATCATCAGCCGTCGTGAGCTTATCGGCGCCAAGCGAGGTGCTAGGCCGTGAATTGGTCGGGGGATACCGCGATGGCGGGGAATGCCCTGAGCACCTGACGGTCGGACGTGACGAAGGCTACCTCCAGGTTCTGGGCTAGGGCTACGAATTCGCAATCATAGGCCGAGCAACCGGATCGAGCGGCAAGCTGGAGCACATCGTGGGACAGGACGCTGTACTCGCGCCCGGCCATAGCTCGCTCTGCGTCATCTACCATCCGCATTGCATCGTCCAGCATCAGCGCCTTCTTTCGCACCAGCCCGATGACGGTATTCCGAAACTCGGATCGCCACAAGAGCGGTGCCGCCCAGAGCGGGTCCTTGGCCAACGCAGCCTCCGCCTGCTCGGTTCGCTGCCCCTCGACATAGAGGTACACCAACAAGTTGGTGTCGGCCACGATCATGGCCGTCCCGCCGTCTTGAGCCGTGCCAGGGTTCGATCGGTCAGCCTGAAGTTCGCCGGTTTTTGCCGGAGCGACCGGACGCGGGCCAGCAATGCATCAGGATCGACAGGCGTCGCCTGAGCCGCCGCTTCCAAGCAGGCAATCACCTCATAATTTAAGCTCCGATGATGTTGCACGGCTCGATCCTTCAGACGTTTGACGACCCGATCGGAAATATTCTTGATCGTGAGCGTGGCCATAACCCCTCCTTCGCAGTACCATAATGGTTCCAAACTGGAACCATGGCATACGATACTGGAGGAAAGGCACGGAGTCAAGAATCCAATGCGGCAGCTTAACGGGACAGGTTTGCGAGGACCTGTCCCGTTACTCTCTTTTAATTCGGGGTGGAAGGGATGGCCGGTGAGGGCCGGAAACGGCGGGAGTGGGAGCTTGAAAGGCCAAACGAAGCGCCGGGTGCCGTTCTGCTCATCCGATAAGGCGCCCGGCCAACAGGGAAGCTAAACCTGGCAGAGTGTCATCAACGCATCGTCGGACAGCCCGAATCCGGCCACCCTTCGCCACCCCGCTCCATGCTGCTGCCCGCCGTTCGTCAGCCGGCTTAGGAGAGGACTATCTGCGGTGGGCGCGTTCGGCGATCTTCTTGCGGAGGCGGGCTTTTTCGAGGCTGATCTCGGCCTCTTTGACTTCGGAGGGCAGGCCGCCGACTTTCAGACGAGCCTCAGCTTCCGCCACCTTGGCCGCGGCCCGTTCGACGTCGATGTCTTCGGCCTTTTCGGCGATCTCCGCCATGACCGTGACCCTGGTCGGCGTCACCTCGGCGTAGCCCCAGAGGACCGACATGAAGTTGGTCTGATCGCCGACGCGATACCGGAGCTCCCCGATGCTCAAGGTGGAGAGAAAATGACAGTGGCCGGGGAGCACGCCGAACTCGCCCTCTGCGCCGGGCGCAATGACTTCATCCACCTGCTGGCTCAGCAGCAGCTTCTCCGGCGTAACCACTTCCAACAGTAACTTACCTGCCATCTTCCCTTCCTACTTCCTTCCTCAAGCGGGGCGTGCGAGATGCCCTCAACTGCGCGCGTCCAACGAGGGGCTTCTGAGGCCGCGCGTTGCGCGAGCACAGAGGGCGCTCGCGCGACCCGCTTACTTATACTTTCACTCCCATCTTCTCCGCTTTCGCGATCACTTCTTCGATCGGCCCGACCATGTAGAAGGCCTGTTCCGGCAGGTGGTCGTACTTGCCGTCGAGGATTTCCTTGAAGCTGCGGACCGTGTCCTTGAGCTTCACGTACTTGCCCGGCGCGCCGGTGAAGGCCTCCGCGACGTGGAAGGGCTGAGAGAGAAACCGCTGAATTTTCCTGGAGCGGGCCACGGCCATCTTGTCGTCTTCAGATAATTCGTCCATGCCGAGAATCGCGATAATGTCCTGCAGATCTTTGTACCGTTGCAGCACCGACTGGACGCCGCGCGCCACCTTGTAATGGTCTTCGCCGATCACCTGCGGGTCGAGAATCCGGGACGTGGAGTCGAGCGGGTCCACCGCCGGGTAAATGCCCAACTCGGCCAGTTGACGCGACAGCACGGTCGTCGCATCCAGGTGGGCGAAGGCCGTGGCCGGGGCCGGGTCGGTCAAGTCGTCGGCGGGCACGTAGATCGCCTGCACGGACGTGATGGAGCCCTTCTTCGTCGAGGTGATGCGCTCCTGCAGCGCGCCCATTTCCGTCGAGAGGTTCGGCTGATACCCGACCGCCGAGGGCATGCGGCCCAACAACGCGGACACTTCCGAGCCCGCCTGCGTAAACCGGAAAATGTTGTCCACGAAGAGGAGCACGTCCTGGTTCTCTTCGTCGCGGAAGTACTCGGCCACCGTGAGGCCGGTCAGACCGACCCGCAGGCGCGCGCCGGGCGGCTCGTTCATCTGGCCGTAGACCAGCGCGGCCTTGGACTTGGTGTGATCGTCCGGATCGATGACCTTGGACTCCTGCATCTCGTGCCAGAGGTCGTTGCCTTCGCGCGTCCGCTCGCCCACGCCGGCGAACACGGAGAAGCCGCCGTGGTGGAGCGCGATGTTGTTGATCAGCTCCATGATGATGACGGTCTTGCCGACGCCGGCGCCGCCGAAGAGGCCGACCTTGCCGCCCTTGGAATAGGGCTCCAGCAGGTCCACGACCTTGATGCCGGTTTCGAGGACTTCGGTCTTGGTGTCCTGATCTTCGAGGCTTGGCGCGGGCCGGTGAATGGGATAGGTCTTCTTCGTCTTGATCGGGCCCTTCTCATCGACCGGCTCGCCGAGCACGTTGATGAGGCGCCCCAGGGTCTCGCGGCCCACCGGCACGGAGATCGGCGCGCCCGTGTCCTGCACGTCCATTCCGCGCGTGAGGCCGTCGGTGGTGGACATGGCGACGCCGCGGACGCGGTTCTCGCCGAGGTGCTGCGCGACTTCGAGCGTGATCCGGACGGCCGGCTTGCCGGCTGCCTTGTTCTCTTCCTGGACGACCTTCAGCGCGTTGTAGATGTTCGGCAGCTGGCCGGGAGGAAACTCCACGTCCACCACTGGCCCGATGACTTGGATGACTTTTCCTGTGCTCACGTCTAACTCCTTTGGCAATGGGCAAGAGGCTATAGGCAATAGGTTAAGCTTTCCCGCCCATCGCCTATTGCCTCGTGCCTCTGGCCTTGCGCTATTTGAGTGCTTCGGCGCCGCCGACGATGTCCATCAGTTCCTTGGTGATCGCCGCCTGTCTGGTCTTGTTGTAGTAGAGGGTCACTTTCTTGATCAGCTGGCCCGCGTTTCGCGTCGCGCCGTCCATGGCGGCCATGCGCGCGCCATGCTCCGCCGCGGCCGATTCCAGCAGGATGCGGAACGTCTGGATCTGGAAATGCTTCGGCACCAGCGCGTTCAAGAGGTCCGTTTCGTCCGGCTCATAGAGGTAGCTGCCGCCGGTCGTGCCTTCCGCCTGGGCCGATCCGAACTCGGCTTCGGCGTCCACCGGGAACAGCTTCTCCACGATCACCCGCTGCTGGATGGCCGACTTGAACTCGTTGTAGACGACGTAGAGCTCGTCGAACGTGCCCTTGGCGAAGTGATCGGTCAGGTCGCCGCCGATGTCGATGGCATGTTCGAACGTGAGCTTGTCGAAGATGCCGGTCCATTCCTGTCGGATGGGCCAGGCGCGGCGGCGGAAATAATCCCGGCCCTTGCGTCCGACGATGCTGAGATTGACCTGCACTCCGCGCGTTTCGCATTGCCGCAGGAACTCCGCGCTTTTGCGCACGATATTGCCGTTGAACCCGCCGCACAAACCGCGGTCGCTCGTGATGATCAGGACTTCGATCTTCTTGCCCGGCCGTTTCTGGAGGAGCGGGTGCGCGGCGCGATTCACGCGCTGGCTGAGGTTGCCCAGCACGCCGCGCATCTTGTGCGCGTAGGGGCGCGCGGCCAGGATGCGGTCCTGAGAGCGCTTGAGCTTCGCCGCGGCCACCATCTTCATGGCCTTGGTGATCTTCTGCGTGTTTTTGAACGCCGCGATTTTGCGGCGCAGTGATTGAAGACTTGGCATCGTCCGTTGAAAACGGTCCCCAACTTTGATCTCAGTCGCCCGTCTCCCTGCGACGTACCCGCCTGGGTACGCCTCAGTCGCCGGACTCCCTGCGGCCGCGTTGGCTGACCGTTTTGAACGGCCGCAGGAATAAACGTTAGGCTACTTCGCGCCGTAGCCCATCGACTTCTTGAACGTCCCGATGATCTCTTTCAGCCGGCCTCCGACCTTGTCGTCGATCTTGCCGATACTGGCGATTTCTTTTTTGAGCTCCGGATGGTGCTGCGTGACGTAGTGGAGCAGGTCTTCCTCGAACTGCCGCACTTTTTCGACGGCCACGTCGTCGAGGAATCCATTGACGCCGGCATAGATCGACAGGACCTGATCCGCCACCGGCATGGGCTTGTATTGCCCCTGCTTGAGCAACTCCACCATCCGGACGCCGCGCGCCAGCTGCATCTGCGTGGCCTTGTCCAGCTCGCTGCCGAATTGGGCGAAGGCCGCCATCTCGCGGTATTGGGCTAGGTCCAGCCGCAGGGTACCGGCCACCTGCTTCATGGTCTTGATCTGCGCGGAACCGCCGACGCGGGACACCGAAAGGCCGACGTTGATCGCGGGGCGGATGCCCGAATAGAAGAGGTCGCTGCCGAGATAGATTTGCCCGTCGGTGATCGAAATGACGTTGGTCGGAATGTAGGCCGACACGTCGCCGGCTTGCGTTTCGATGATCGGCAACGCGGTGAGGCTGCCCCCGCCGAGCTTGTCGCTGAGCTTGGCCGCTCTCTCCAGCAACCGGGAGTGCAGATAGAACACGTCGCCCGGATAGGCTTCGCGGCCCGGCGGCCGGCGGAGCAGCAGGGAGAGCTGCCGATAGGCTACCGCGTGCTTGGACAAATCGTCATAGACGATGAGGGCGTGCTTGCCGTTGTCCCGGAAATACTCGCCGATGGCGGCGCCGGCGAAGGGCGCCAGGAACTGCATCGGCGCGGCATCGCTGGCCGTGGCCGACACGACCATGCTGTAGTCCATCGCATGGTTTTCTTCGAGCGTCTTGACGACGCGCGCGACGGTCGAGCGCTTCTGGCCGATGGCGACGTAGATGCAGAAGACGCCGAGGCCCTTTTGGTTGATGATCGTATCGACGGCGATCGCCGTCTTGCCGGTCTGCCGGTCGCCGATGATCAATTCGCGCTGCCCGCGGCCGATGGGGATCATGGCGTCGATGGCCTTGATGCCCGTCTGCAGCGGTTCACGGACCGACTGTCTGGTGATCACGCCTGGCGCGACGACTTCGATACGGGACGTCTGCGTGGACTTGATCGGACCTTTGCCGTCGATCGGCTGCCCGATGGCATTGACCACGCGGCCGATGAGGGCCTCGCCCACGGGAATTTCGGCGATGCGGCCCGTGCGCTTGACCGGATCGCCTTCCTTAACGCCCACATCGTCGCCCATCAACACGGCGCCGACGTTGTCCTCTTCGAGGTTCAGCGCGATGCCGAACAATCCGCCGGGAAACTCCAACATCTCGCCGGCCATGGCGCCATCCAGGCCATAGACCTTGGCAATGCCGTCGCCGACCTGGATGACGGACCCCATCTCGTTGACGTCGACCTGCTTGTCGAAGCCTTTGATTTTCTCTTTAATGATCGAGCTGATTTCGTCGGCTTTGATCTGCATGCGATGCTCCTCTTTACGCTACGCTCTGCTCAGGCGGCTCTGCATGGCGGCGAGCCGACTCCGCAGCGTGCTGTCCACGACCGTGCTGCCGATCCTGATCTGCAGGCCGGCGAGCAGGGTTGGGTCCGTCTGGAACGTCAAGTCCACATCATGCCTGAGCAGGTCGCACAACTGCCGGCGCAACCTGTCCTGCTCCTCCCGGTCCAGTGTCGCGGCGGAGCATACCGTGACTTGTTGAGTGCCTTTAGCTTGATCCGCCAGGAAGGCAAAGGCGTCGGCGATTTCCGGGAGACAGCCGCCGCGATTTTTCTTGACGAGCTGAGCGAGGAAGCCCTCCACGACCGGCGGACACCCGACTTTCCGTCCGAGCGCGGCCAGGACCGCCTGCTTCTGTTCGACCCCGAAGGCCGGGGACACGAGCACGTGCTTGAGTTGGGGCGACGTCGAGTAGGTCTCCCCGAGATCCGTCAGGCCGGCCCTCATGGTGGCCACGCTTCCGGGATCGAGGAGCTCGAACAAGGCTCTGGCGTAACGGCGTGCGACCGAGCTTTTTACCACAGCTGTTTCCGGCGAAGTCCGCGATGAACTGGGATGTTTTTCGTGCGGGTGGGCACGAGAAAAACGCGCCAGACTAGCATCCGGCGCGGGGCGGTGTCAAGGAGCAGACGTCTGAAAGTTTGAAGGTCTGTAAAGTCTGAAAGTCCCTCGGCAGAGCCAAAAACCTGCGACCTTTCAACTGGACAGACGTAACGACTTTATCGCTACCGAGCCTGGATGATGCCGCCGCCCAGGACGCGGTCGCCGTCATAGAATACCGCGGACTGGCCGGGGCTGAGGGCACGCTGCGGCGCGGCAAATCGGACGGTCATCATCTCGTTTTGATCGGGGCTCACAGTCGCATGAGCTGGAGGCGTGGCGTACCGGATTTTAACTTGCGCCTCCGTCGAACAGGTCCGGAGCGCCTCGTCGAACAGGTTCACCTCCCCGACCCGACAATCCGACCGAAACAATTCTTCTTCTTGTCCGACCACCACCGTCTGCGTGGCCGCCTCGACGCGCTGGACATAGAGGCGCTGGCCTGTGGCGACGCCCAGGCCGCGGCGCTGTCCCGGCGTGTAGTAGGCGATGCCGTCGTGCTGTCCGAGGACATTGCCTTCAGGATCGACAATGTTTCCCCGCTGCTTCGACTCCGGCGCCTCGGCCTCGATGAAGGTCCGATAGTCTCCGTGAGAGACGAAGCAGATCTCCTGACTCTCCTTCAATTCATCCGCCGGCAACCCCAGGGACTCGGCCCTGGCCCAGACCTCGGCCTTCTGCATGGTTCCGACGGGGAACAAGAGCTTGGGGAGCCACGCGGGGTTGAGCCGGTAGAGGAAGTAGCTCTGGTCTTTCCGGACATCGCAGGCGCGGTGCAGGCCGAATCTGCCCTGTTGCTCCACGACCCTGGCGTAATGGCCCGTCGCGACGAAGTCCACCCGCCGCTCTTCGGCAAGACACAGCAAGGACCGCAACTTCACCCGTTCATTGCAACGGACGCAGGGATTCGGGGTGGTGCCGGCAAGGTAGCCGGAGAGAAAATCATCGATCACACCGGATCGGAAAATCTCGCGGGTGTCGATGACCTCGTGGGAAATGCCCAGACGCTGCGCGACAAAGCGCGCCAAGCCGACCTTGCAGCAGCCTCGCTCCTCCCAACGCTTGGAAACGGCGACCGATTCGTCCTCGTGCTCCCAGACTTGGAGCGTGACGCCCTGGACGCGATACCCCTGCTCGACCAGCAAGGCGGCGGCAACCGAGCTATCCACACCGCCGCTCATGCCCAGGAGCACGGTCGGACCGGTCATGGCTGGATATCTTGGAGACGCACCTTTCCGCGGTGAGCGGCGAGGTCATGCACGTTTTCATGGTCCGGACGTTCTTGATCCACCCACATGTCCACGCCCATGTCGCACATACCCTGGAAACGCCCCCCTTCCTCCATCGAGAAGGACGGAGACCGGACATCGCCGATCAGGATGGCGGTCTTCAGGAGCTGCACTTTTTCGAGGGCGGTGATGTTCGCCTGAAGCTTCCCGCCGCTCACAAGGGTACCCGTGGTGATGATCCCTTTGATGACGGCATGTTCCCCGATGATGAGGGTGCCCTTGGTATGGATTTCTCCTTCGAGGCGGCCGTCGATCCTGACGGTGCCGTCGAAATGAACCACTCCCTTGAAGTCGACTCCCTTCCCGAGGAAAGTGAAGTTCTCGTCTTCGATGATCGGCGTTTTCCCTTTACCGTTGCGATTCCACATAGGCTTAACCTCCGGTGGCGATTCTCGCAAGGGTGCTGATCCCCCCTGCGGATGCCCTCACAGATTTTGCCCGCGACATGCCCTGGTCTTTCAATGCCATGACGGCTGAGTGGTTAGCCCGTCACCCGCTTGATGTTGCTGGAAGGCGCATTGATGGCTCGCAGTCCGGCTTCACGCTGTAGGTCATGGACCTCCGCGCGCGACATCTCGATATTGCCGTTGAAGAGGACTCCCTCTTCCATGGAGAGCATCGGAGCCTTGATCGAACCATTGAGCACCGCGGGCGCCAGGAGCCGGACTTTTTCCTTGGCAATGATGTCCCCGGTGATTTTCCCTTTGCTCACGACCGTGCCCGCGCTGACTTTGGCGGTAAGCACGGCTTCTTCGCCGACCAGCAGGGTTCCCTCGGTGTGGATTTCCCCGTCCAGCACGCCGTCAATGCGAACCGTGCCGTTGTAGCTGATGATGCCTTTGAACTCCACGCCTTTGCCGACAAAGGCAATGACATTCTCGTCTTTTTCCGTGCTCGGCACTACCGCTTCCTGATTAGCCATGACTCCTCCCTCCTCGCTGGTGACGCTGGTGCTTTTGCCCTCGACTTTGTCCTTTTTCCACATCCTTAGAACCTCCTCGGCATGAAAACCAACTCCTACGGCGTATGATCGATATTATCTTCCCGTAGCAGAAGATTTGAGCATACTGAATGGTCAGATGGAAGGCAAGAAAATCTGCTTTTCTTGCAGGCGCTATCGTAGCTTATCCGAGCAGCAGTTCGACCAAACGGTCCAGCTCTGCCGGCGTGAAATAGTCAATCTGTATCTGGCCTCCGCTGCGCCCTTTGACGATACTCACCCTGGTGCCAAGACGCCGCTGGAGCCGTTCCTCCAAGTCCGGATAAGCTCTGGCTGCACGGCCCTGCTGTTTGGGCTTGGCCGTTCGAGGCTGGCTGGTGGCCAACCGCTCTGCCTGGCGAACGGACAACTCAGCCGACACAATGTGGCGGGCCAGCTTGAGTTGGGATTCCGTCTTTGGGAGGCCGAGCAAGACCTTCGCATGGCCGGTCGAGAGCTTGCCTGATTCGACTAAGCTCTGGATTTCATTAGGTAAATTTACAAGCCTGGCAATGTTGGCTACCGATGACCGGTCTTTCCCAATCTGCTGGGCAATCGAATCCTGGGTGAATCCGAACTCCTTGCCCATGCGTTGATAGGCCCTTGCCGCTTCCATCGGATTCAAATCCTCTCGCTGGAGGTTTTCCAGGAGAGCTAGGACCAGAGCTTGCTCATCGGTACTGTTCCGGATCGTCACCGGCACTAGGCGCAAGCCAGCCAACTTAGCCGCGCGTAGGCGACGCTCCCCGGCGATCAACTCAAAAAACCCGTCACCTTTGCGGCGGACCACGAGCGGCTGGAGGATACCATGTAGCTTCAGGGATTCGGCCAACTGGGACAGCTCGGCTTCATGGAACTCGGTTCTTGGTTGGTACCGGTTCGGGATGATCTGCTCGACTGGAACCTGTTGCGACTCGCCTCCGGCTGCTGGCGGTTTCGCCACGCCGGTCGGCAGCAAGGCATCCAGTCCCTTACCGAGGGCTCGCTTTTCCATGGTCGAGCAACTCCTTGGCTAGATCGAGATAGGCCTGGGCACCGGCGGAAGCTGAGTTATACAACATAGCCGGCTTGCCATAGCTGGGGGCTTCCGCGAGTGTCACGTTGCGAGGAATGACGGTGCGGTAGACCTTCTCCTTAAAGTGCGATCGAATTTCTTCGGACACCTGGCGGGCTAGGCTGTTTCGCGAGTCGTACATGGTCAATAGAATGCCCTCCAGCGCCAGGGCCGGATTCAGCGATTCCTGGATACGGGCCACATTGGAGAGCAGACGCCCGAGCCCCTCCATCGCGTAATATTCACACTGCACCGGAATCAAGACCGACGAGGCTGCGGTCAAGGCGTTGATCGTCAGCAACCCCAGCGCCGGCGGACAGTCCACAATGATGAACTCCGGCGCCACCGGAAGGGCTTGGATCGCCGCCTTGAGCAGTGCTTCCCGGTCTTGGAGAGGCACGAGTTCGACTTCTGCTCCGGCCAGGTCCGCGTTTGCCGGCAAAATCTGAAGTCCTTGAATGGCGGTTGCCTGAATTGCCTCACTTGTGGGGACTCCCCGCAGAAGACAATCGTAGACCGTGTGCTTGAGGCTTGCCGGATCGACTCCGATTCCGCCCGTCGTATTTCCTTGGGGATCCATATCGATCAACAATACAGCCTTGCCCTGGATCGCCAAGGCCGCAGCTAAATTGATCGAAGTGGTTGTTTTTCCAACCCCTCCTTTTTGATTTGCGACGGCGATAATGCGTGCCACGATCCACCTTTTATGGCCTGCCAAGCCAACCTGCGAGGCCCTGTTCCACGTGGAACAACGGGAGCCTAAGGACGAGACTTCCTTTCCAAGATCGTCAGCACACGAGATCCGTGCCCCATGGGCAAGGTATAGGCGATTTCACGCCTAATTTGCAAGCCGTCCAATGGAAATTCAGCCTCCAACGGCTTCGCGCGACAAAGGATAACGACCCCATTTTGGCTGAGCAACGGGAGGAAACAGCCAAGCAGGCTGGCCACATTCACAGCCCTGGTGATGATGGTGGTGAAGCCAGCCTGATAGATCGGCTCGCGCGAAAATTCCTCGATTCGCATTGGAATGGCCACGATACGGTCAAGCTTCAACGTACCAATGAGATGGCGCAGAAAAGCCGCCTTTTTCTGACTTGGCTCAAGAAGAGTCACGTCCAGCTCAGGATGCATCAGCTTGATGGGAATACCGGGGAAACCGCCCCCACTGCCTACGTCTAAGAGTCTGGCTTGTCCGGACTGGTCAAGCGCCTTCGTGCAAACCAGAGAATCCAGAAAATGCTTGACGGCTATTTCTCGCTCATCGGTGATCGCCGTCAAGTTCGTCTTGTCGTTCCAGACTTGCAATTCATGAACGTACATTGCGCACTGGTCGGCCAATGACTGAGAGAGAGGCACGGCCAATTCGGCCGCCCCATCAACGAGGGCCTTCAAAAATCTACCACCTGGTTCTGTGCGATGTTCCACGTGGAACATCTACGCCAGGTGAAGGGAAGAGGTCAAGTCAGATGGGACAAAGAACTGCCGGCCGAGGGGAACGCGACGAGGCGATTGTTAGGCTGGAACTGGACTCTGGCCCTGGCGGCGATGTCGCTCGAGAGCCACAAGGAGCAAGGAAATAGCAGCCGGCGTAACACCGGAAATCCTGGAGGCCTGGCCGATCGAAGCAGGCCTGACCCGTTTCAATTTTTCGAGGACTTCGCTCGAGAAACCAATGACGCTGTCGTAATTGAAGCCCAGGGGAATGCGGCGCTCTTCCAATTTCTTAAACGAGGCGATTTGGCTCAGCTGCCGCTTGACATATCCTTCATATTTTATAGTAATTTCAATTGCTTCTGAAGTTTCATGGTCTTCTGATTGGGGCCATCCATAGAGATCCAGTAGCCCCGCATAGCTGACTTCAGGCCGCTTGAGCAGGGTGGCCAAGCTGGCATCGGGGGCAACCGCTTCTACTTTCCATTCTTCTAGTTTCCGGCGAACCTCTGCGGTCCACTTGAGCCTGGTTTCCCGGAGCCGCTGGACCTCGTAATCGATCGCTTCACGCTTCCTCTCAAACTTGACAAAGACCGGCTCCGCGACCAATCCCAGCCGATAGCCGATGTCCGTGAGCCGCACATCCGCGTTGTCCTGCCTGAGCAGCAACCGATACTCGGCCCGTGAGGTAAACATGCGATAGGGCTCTCGGGCATCCTTCGTAATCAGGTCGTCGATCAACACACCGATGTAGGCCTGGGACCGGTCGAGCACCAACGGAGGTTCGCCGCGCAGTTTCAGCACCGCATTGATCCCGGCCATGATTCCCTGCGCCGCGGCTTCTTCGTAGCCGGAGGTCCCGTTGATCTGGCCTGCGTGGTACAGTCCCTCGACCAGCTTGGCCTCCAGCGTCGGGTGCAACTGCCGAGGCGGAAAGTAATCGTACTCGATGGCATACCCAGGCTTGAGCATTGTGGCTCGCGCCAGTCCGGGGATCGTCTTGAGCATGGCCGCCTGCACGTCCACCGGAAGGCTCGTGGAGATACCGTTGGGATAGCAGGAGTGGGTCGCCAGCCCCTCCGGCTCGATGAAGATTTGATGCCGCTCCTTGTCGGCAAACCGAACGACTTTGTCCTCGATCGACGGACAGTAGCGAGGCCCGATCCCTTCAATGACTCCGGTGAACATCGGCGAGCGATCCAGGTTCGCACGGATGATCGCATGGGTGTCCTGATTCGTGTAGGTCAGGTGACAAGACACTTGGGGAGTCGTGATCCGTTCGGTGCGGCTGGAAAAAGGCGGCGGGGGATCATCCCCCGGCTGAGGAATCGTTGCCGAAAAATCGATCGTGTCGCGATCCAGGCGCGGAGGCGTGCCTGTCTTGAGTCGTCCTACCTCAAACCCCAGGTCACGCATGCAATCGGAGAGGTGCTCGGCTGACGCCTCCCCGGCGCGGCCTGCCGGAAAATGGTTCAGCCCGATGTGAATGAGTCCCTTCAGGAAGGTCCCCGAAGTAAGAATGACTGCTTTCGCGTCGATCCGTTCTCCCGACTCCGTGATCAGGCCGGTGACCCGGCCCCCCTGGGTCAGCACGCGATCCACAGTCCCGCGGGCGATGGTCAGCTTGGCCTGGGCACGCAAGGTTTCCTGCATGGCCTCCCGATAGAGCTGCTTGTCGCACTGGGCCCGTAGCGCCCGCACTGCCGGGCCCTTACTGGTATTGATCATCCGGAACTGGATGCCGGCCCGGTCCGTATTGCGGCCCATCTCGCCGCCCAGCGCGTCGATTTCTTTGACCAGGTGCCCCTTGGCGATGCCGCCCACAGCGGGATTGCAGGACATCTGGGCGATCGTGCTCTCATCCATCGTGAGCAGCAGCGTCTGGGCCCCCATGCGCGCCGCCGCCAGCGCCGCTTCGCAGCCCGCATGGCCTCCGCCCACCACGATGATGTCGAATTGAAGAGCCATAATCGTTGAAAGCCGTTAGTGCTCAGCCATCAGCTCTCAGCTTTCTGAAAATCCGCTGCCCCCCCGTTGTCTCCCACAGGCTGACGGCTGAAAGCTTCTTCTCATTTCCCGATGCAGAAATCGCGGAATATCCGGTCCAGGATGTCGTCGGTGGTCACAGCGCCGGTAATCTCCCCCAGCGCATCGATCGCCGCGCGCAGATCCATGGCTACGAACTCGCCGGACATGCCGCCTCGTACCGATTCGAGCGCTTTCTCCAATGCCTCCCCGGCCTGTTGTAAAGAGGCCTGGTGCCTGAGCCTGGTCACCACAGCCGAGTCGCCCGGCTCAAAATTCTCGCGCAGGACCGTCTTTCTGATCGCATCGCGCAAGCCATCCAACCCCGCCCCCGTCAGAGCCGAAATACGGACAACGGGCAGCGGCTCAGCCGGCCGGGCGGGCAAGAGAGCGGCCACGACCGCCTCGTCCACCTGGCAGGGCAGGTCGCTTTTGTTGACCACCAGGAGTCGCTTCTTGTCCGGATGCAGCGTCAAGAGCTCCCGGTCCTCATCGCTGAGCGGCAACGATCCATCCACGAGGAGGAGCAGCAGTTCGGCCTGATCCATGGCGGCTCGGCTGCGCCGCACCCCCTCTTGCTCGACCGGATCCTCCGTCTGTCTCACGCCGGCCGTATCCAGAAGCCGCACCGGCACTCCCCTGATATTCAGCACTTCTTCCAAGACATCCCTGGTCGTGCCCGGGACCGGCGTGACGATTGCGCGATCGCTGTCAAGCAACGCATTCAACAGGCTGGACTTGCCGACGTTCGGCCGCCCGACGATGGCGACAGTCAGGCCCTCCCGCAAAATTCGGCCCTCGCGGCCCCTGTCGGCCAAGCAGACAATGGCGCCCCGGGCCTCGCCCAGCCGGTCGACGAGCTCTCCCGGTTGGATGAAGGTGATATCCTCTTCCGTAAAATCGATGGCCGCTTCCACCTGCGCTAGGACTTGAATGAGGCTGTCGCGCAGCCGATTGATTTCCTGCGAGAGCCGGCCGCGCAATTGTTCCTGAGCCAGGCGCAGGCCGGTCGCGGTTTTCGCCTGGATCGTGTCCAGGACCGCTTCCGCTTGGGCGAGATCCAGCCGTCCGTTCAGGAACGCGCGCTTCGTGAATTCACCGGGCTCGGCCAGCCTGGCTCCGCCTCGCTGCAACGATTCACACAGGGCTTGGAGGACGTAGCGCCCGCCGTGGCAGTGGATTTCGACAACATCTTCGGCGGTGTAAGAGTGGGGCGCCCGCATGACCGCCACCAACACTTCATCGATCGGGCGCAAGGAGTTCGCGGGACCACACGGCGCAGCAACCGCCTCAAGGACGTCGGCGTAATAGAGGTGATGGCTGCGGGCGGAGACGAGGGCCTGGCCGGACCGGAGACGGACGATTCCGGCGGCCACATCCAATGCCTTTTCTCCGCTCAGGCGCAGGATGCCGATCCCGCCTTCTCCCACGGGGGTCGCGATGGCAAAGATCGTATCCAGCAGCGCTCCGGCCATAAGCCCAGCTCACGTCTCGATCTGATCGCCGGCTTCGACTTTCTCGGAACTCTTGTCTTTTTTCCGTTTTCCCGTCGGCTTCTGGTTTTCGCCTTCGGGGCCGCCGGAGGCCGGCTCGAAGGAGGTCGAGAACGTGGGCTGCTTGTAGACGTACCGGTCCGTGACGAATTGCTGGGTGATGGTGAGCACATTGTTGGTCAACCAGTACAACACCAGACCGGCCGGAAAGGTGACGAACAAAATGGTCATGAAGGCCGGCATCAACAACATGATCTTGGCCTGGGTGGGGTCCATCGTGGTCGGCATGATCTTCTGCTGCACCACCATCGAGACGCCCATGATGATCGGAAGCACGTAGTAGGGGTCCTGCACCGAGAGATCGGTGATCCAGAGCAGGAAGGGGGCCTGGCGCAAGTCGATCGTCATGTAGAGAATGTTGAACAGCGCCACGAATACCGGCATCTGCAGGACCATGGGCAAACAGCCGCCCACGGGGTTGACCTTGTGATCGCGGTACAGCTTGATCAGCTCCAGGTTGAGCCGCTCCTTGTCGTCTTTGTACTTGCTTTGGAGGGCCACCACCTTGGGCTGGATGAGCTGCATCTCCTTCATGGATTTGTAGCTCTTGTACTGGAGCGGAACGAACAGCAGCTTGATGCCCACGGTCAGGAGAATGATCGTGATCCCGTAGTTGTGCGTGATTTCGTTGATCGTGCGCAGGACATAGAAGATCGGCTTGGCCACGGCCTTGACGATGCTCCAGCTCCCGAAGATGAACCAACCGAAGTCGATCGTGTCTTCCAGGCCCAAGTTCATGACCTTCAGCGTATCGTATTCCTTGGGCCCCGCGTACAGTTGTGCGGACAACTCGGCGACGCCCGTCGGCGCAAGAGCGAACCGGACGCCGGCCGACACCAGCTTGTCCCCCTCCTTCTTCACCAGGGCCGCGGCGGCGCCGGAGGGAATCAGGACGCTCAAAAAATACTTATCCTGCAGGGCCACCCAGCGGACGGCGCCCTTGCGTTCCACCTCCGTCTCCGGGGTATCCTTTTCCAATTTGTCGTCCACCCAGGTCGCGGGGCCGATCAGCCCGATGAACCCCTCGCCCCATTCGGTCACGCCGAAGTTGGTGCCCAGGCCAAGATCAATGGGGCCCGACAGCCCCTCGGCCCGCACTGCAATGTCCACCAGATAGCTGTTGTGGCGAAAGGTCAACGACTTAGTCACGCGCACGGCTTGGTCGGGCGTCTGGTACATAAAGATGAGATGGCCGGTCGGATGCGCCTCGTCCAGCGTGGTGAAGTCCCGCTCCACCTGATAGAGCCCTTCGCGCAGCTTGGCGCTCAGCCCTGCGTCTCCCGACTGCAGCGTCAGCGGGCCGCGAAACTTGCCTTCCTGGTGGACGAGTTCAACCGGCTTGGCGTTCTTCGGATCTGCCGTCAGATACCGGGTCAGCTCCCAGCTCTTGATCTCGGCGCCGCGATTGGTGAACCGGACGTGGAACAGATCCGTCGCGACGTCGACCGCTTGCTCGCCGGACGGGGGAGGGCCGGCAGGAGAACCGGATGGTTCACCGAGCGTGCCTGGAGTGTCCGATGCGGCAGACATAGCGGCTGGCGCGGGCGTGGTTCCCGGGGAGGCAGGCGAAGAGGCCTGCGTCTTGGCCGGAGCAGACCGGTTTTCATCGACTGTCTGTTGAGGCGGGGGCGCAAGCCCCAACTCTTTCAACAGGAACTCATAGCCGACGATGATGACCAGCGACACGATCAGGAACAGAATCACTCGCTTTTCCATCAGTACCAGAACTCCTGCAGGGGGATCATCGACATGAACGATTGAAGGCGGAGCGCTGCGTCCCGGTGGCGGCTTTAGGCCTACTTGACCGGGTCATATCCGCCGGGGTGAAACGGATGGCACTTCAGGAGCCGCCAGAAGGCCCACGCAAGGCCGCGTACCACGCCATGCCGCCGAATCGCGTCCTGGGCATAATGGGAACAAGTCGGCTCGAACCGGCAGGCCGGCGGCAGCCACGGAGACACCCATCGCCGATACAGCCCGATCAACCCAATCGAGAATCGTTGCACGACGAGTCCTCTGTGGGGGCCAGCAATTCTTCGCGCCGGAGGGCCGACAGCCACACATCGCGCAACTGTGCGTGCGGAACGGTCAGGGCCTCTCGTCTGGGGAAGACCAGGAGGTCGCGGGCCGGCACCAGCCGAGGCCGGACCAGCCGAGCCAATTCCCGGAAGATGCGCTTGGCGCGATTCCTCGCCACCGCTTGTCCTAAACGCTTGCCCACAACGATCCCAATCCGGCTGTGCCGGTGGTCCTCCGCATGCAGTCCCGATGGAGTCGTGGCGGCAGGGCAGGCAAGCAAATTGAACAACGGGGTCTGGAGCCGGCGTCCTTCTTTTTTAACGCGCTCGATCTCAGCGCTGTTCCGCAGGAAGAACCGACGATCTCCCAGCGGACGGATCATGAGCAGCGTCTCGATCACACAGCAAGCCGGACTCGTCCCTTGGCCCGCCGACGGGCCAGCACCTTCCGGCCGTTCTTGGTGCTCATCCGTTTGCGGAATCCGTGATCTCTTTTTCGCTTCAGATTCGACGGCTGTCTCGACGTGGCGGACATGGTCTGCTCCTTCCAGCAAATTCCTTGAGAAAGCAGGCCATTATAGGGGCCACGGACTACCCTGTCAATCACGCAACCGAAGGTCTTGAGCGAAGCGGAGGCATCGTGCGGTCCGCGGCGATGGGAGTCAGTTCCATCGATGATCGACGTGAGGCGGTTCTGTCGGCAGGCAACCATTTCGCCACAGAACAGAGGAAGAAAGCAGAGTTGACAACATCTGAACGAGGGCCATAAGCCATTGACGAGTAAAGGGATCGGCCATTTCATCGAGTCTGGCACCGAGCTTGCTCCCTCCTTCAATCTCGTTAGGATTGTATCCCTCATGTGCGGTTCGTCCCTTCAAGCGGCGAACTGATAACCCCTTAAGGAGGTCAGTCACTATGAAGACAGCGATGGCAATGTTGGCGCTCGTCCTGGGCTTGAGCTTCAGCTCGGCGACCTTCGTGCAGGCCGACGAGATGAAGAAAGACGCCGCGCCTGCGGCGGCCGCTCCCGCTGCTCCCGCCGCTCCGGCCGGTGAGATGAAGGGCGAGATGAAGAAGGACGAAGGGAAGAAGAAGGGAAAGAAGCACGGAAAGAAGAAAGGCGAGGCCAAGAAGGAAGAAGCTGCCAAGCAGTAAGATGGCTTCGTTTGCCGCCTCTTGAGAGGCGAGCCTACTAGGGAAAGGAGGTGATTCAAGATGAAGACATTGATGACGATGTTGGCGCTGGTCATCGGTTTGACGTTCGGCATGGGCACGTTCGTCCAGGCTGGTAACGCCCCGGCGGCCGAGAAGAAGGACGAGGCCAAGAAGGCCGAGAAGAAAGACGAGAAGAAGGCCGAGAAGAAGTAACCCGGCCTCTCCAAAGACAAGTGACCTGCCCCCTCCGGACTGCCTTCGGGCAGTCGGAGGGGCGTCGGTCTTTTTCTACATTGAGTCATCCATGTTCGAGAAACCTCTGTGGCTCGTAGCGTCGCACCGGGTGACGGACAGGCGGCCCCACCGATGGTTGAGGAGGATCGTTCGATGAAGCATTGGATTATGCTCGGACTGGCGCCCCTGTTCCTGTTGACGGTGGCCTGCGCCAAGGCGCCGACGGATAAGCTGACGGCCGCAGAACAAGCGGTCAACGACGCGCGGACGGCCGGCGCCCCTGCATACTTGGCCGAAGATTTTGCGAAACTCGAAAGCCTGGTGGCCAACGCCAAAAAGGAAATCGCGGAAGAAGAGGGCAAGTTCGCCTTCCTGCGCGACTACGAGAAGGCCGAGCAGCTCCTGGCGTCCGCAAAAGCCGACGCGGCCAAGGTCGTGATCGAGGCGGCCAAGAAAAAGGAAGAAGCCAAGGTGGCGGCCGTCCTGGCGCAGCAAGAGGCGCAGGCTTCGGTCAAGACGACCCAGGCGCTCGTTGCCAAGGCGCCGGTCGGAAAAGATCGGGCAGCGGTGGAAGCGATCAAGGCGGATGCTGAAGGCTTAGCCGCATCGCTCGCTGAGGTACAGGCGGCCATGGACGCAGAGGATTATCTGACGGCACAGACGAAAGCCAAGGCCATTCAGGACAAGAGCCAGGCCGTGGCCAAGGAAATCCAGGGCGCGCTGGCGAAAGTGGCCGGCGCCAAAGGTAAGCAAGGCAAGACCGGCAAGTAAGGGTCCTGCGATTCGATTACAATGTTGCATGACGGCAGATTCCCTGATCGAATGATGAGCCACTCACGCCCCGTGCCCAGACGCATCAGCCTGGCAGCCCTGGTCCTAGTCCTGGGCATGGCGGCCTGCGTGCAGAAAGCTCCACCCGAGCTGGTCCAGGCGGTTGAGACCCTGGATCGCGAACTGACCGCCGCACAAGGGGCCGAGTTCGCGCCGGAAGAATATGCCAAATTCGTCGAACACTGGACCGCCGTGCGGGGGCGGATGCTCGCAGAGCCGGACGTAATTCGGTTGCCCTGGGAACCGAATCGGTTGGTCGCCGATCTGATCAAGGTACAAGAGCAGGGCGTCCTGGCCGTTTCGACTGCCACACAGCGCCGTGAGGCCGAGCGTCAGCAAGCCGAAGCGCGGTTGACCCAGTTGGAGGAACGGCTCCAGACGTTCACCGGCAACTTGGATACAATGGGTGGGCGGGTCGTGCTCGGCCAGCGGCCGGTGGAAACGGAACTGCTGGCCAAACAAGCCCGGTCGTTTTTCGAACAGGGACAATTTGTCCGTTCCCAGCGGGCTTCCCAACAAGCCGCCAAGCTGTTGGACCGTCAGATCGAGCGGCTGGGGGCCGAGCTGGGCCGCTATGCCGACGAGCGGCGCGTGACCGCTTGGCGGAACATGGTGGCGCAAACCGTCACCTGGTCATACCGCCACCACAGTGCCGCCATTGTGGTCAGCAAAGCAGACCGCCGCCTCTTCGTCTACCGCAACGGCAAGGCCGTGGCTTCCTATCCGGTCAGTTTGGGGTACAATGGTATTCTTGAAAAGCGCTACCAGGGCGACGGGGCGACGCCGGAAGGGCAATACCGAATCGTCAGGAAGCGGGACCGAGGCGATACCAAGTTCCACCGGGCCCTGTTGTTGGACTATCCGAACAACCAGGATCGCCGCCGCTTCCTGCAGGCCCGCGCCGCCGGCACCTTGCCGCCGAATGCTTCGATCGGCGGACAGATCGAGATTCACGGGGGCGAAAACCGCGCACTGAGCGAGACCCTCGGGTGCGTCCAGCTGGAAAACCGCCAGATCGACGTCCTGTTCGATCTGATCGAAGAAGGCGCCCCGGTAACGATCGTCGGAGCCCTCGGTTTGAGCAATGCGATCTCGCTCGCTCTGGCGGAGCTGGAACAGACCGAAGAGGGATGATCACGAGGCTGAGGATGGCGTACCTCGCAAAAACCATGGCGGCGGCCATCATCGCATGCGCCGGCAGTCTGGTGCTGGCGGCCAGCCACGGCGGAGAGGTGCCGGAGACGGGGACCGTATCGGCGAGCCGGGACCTGCCGGTCCGGCGGTCCGGCGAAAGTCTCGACCTCCTGCGCGCCAGACAAGCCGCCCTCAAGCGACAACTGAACCAACTGGCGCCCGAAGGCCACTACATCGTCGTGGACACAGCGCGGAACAAACTCCTGGTGAAGCGTCGCGACGACACCGTCCTGGATGCCGTGGCCTCGACCGGCAGCGGCACCATTCTGGACGCCCCGGGCAAACCCGGCACCAGATGGGTGTTCGATACTCCGAGGGGGGAATTCAAGGTGCAGTCGAGGCTGACCAATCCTGTGTGGGTCAAGCCGGACTGGGCCTTTCTCGAAGAAGGCCTGGGTGTTCCGACCGATCCGGCACAGCGGCTCGAACCGGGCACTTTGGGCGACTATGCCGTGGGATTCGGCAAAGGCTATTTCATTCACGGCACGCTCTACCGCCGGTTGCTGGGCAAGAACGTCACCCACGGCTGCATTCGACTTAGCGACGAGGACCTGCGCACCGTCTATCGACTCTCCAAAATCGGCACGTCCGTGATGATCTTCTGAAAGGAGCCTCGCTGTTTCCCCTCGAACCAGAAGCAGGCGTCAACGACTTACGGACTCGATGATTCGCAGGACACCGCTCTCCAGTCGGATATTGCCGGCCCTCCTCACTCTCAGCTTCTTGCTCAGCTCTCCGTCGCAGGCCTCAGAGCCAGCGTCCCAGCCAGCCGGGAACGATGAACGCGCGCTCCTCCGAGAGGCCAATCGGGTCCTGGAAGAAGAGATCAAGCTGGCGGCGCTCCCCCAGATCTACCTGCTCCTGGACTTGTCCGCCCGATCCCTCCAAATCAAGGGGCGTGGCATTGAGCTTCACCGCATCGCGGTCTTGTCCTGGGACGCGGCCGGCAACAAAGAAAACTGGGGCGGCGCCTATCGGCTCAGGGGCAGGCCCATCGTCGAGCGACCGAAAGTCCAGCCGGCCCCCGACAAGGACCAAAACACAGAACAGGCAGAGCCGATCAACCTGAACGACATGCCGGCCGAATATCTCCTGCAGTTCGACCCAGGCCTCCTCGTGAACGTGGGCCCGCCGGCCGGTGAGCACCCTTGGCTCTGGGCCAAGAACCGGCTGCGCGAAGGGTGGCGGCGTCTCTCGGCTTGGGCCGGACGAAACGGCGACACGCAGCCCCCCAACCGAGTGCTCCGCCTCACCCTCTCCCAAGACCAGGCCCGCTCGCTGGCCTGGTCCGTCACCGACGGGATGCCGCTGCTGATCGGCTCCGTCACCGCCCCCTAGGGCTTCGACCGGCAAACCCGACGCTCATTGCCTTTTCCTCCCCGCCGTCCTAAGATATCCTGCGCATTGCGCAACCCGCGCACGGCTTCCACGCCACCGATTGCGCGCGAACGAACAAGCAAAGGGGTGCCCATGGACAACAGCAGGATCAGTGTCAAGCTCGGAGCTTTGCAAGCGGCCGTCGATGCGGCCCTGGAGGACATGGTGTCGGCCCACGTCATTCCCCGACTCTGGGCGAAAGACCATCGGCTCTGGAAGGACGACCCGCGGGAAATTTCCAACCGTCTCGGCTGGCTCACCGTGATCGAGGAAATGCGGACCCAGCTGCCCTACTTGACCGGTTTGGCCCGGGAGCTTCGCGCGGAAGGCGTCACCGATGTCGTGCTGCTCGGCATGGGTGGCAGCAGTCTGGGCCCGGAGGTGCTCCGCTGCACTTTCGGATCCGCCCGTGGCTTTCCCCGCCTCCACGTGCTGGATTCGACGGTGCCGGGCCTCGTTCGGGCCGTCACCCAGGCCATCCGACCGGCAAAGACCCTGTTCATCCTGGCCAGTAAGTCCGGCGGCACGATCGAAGTGATGTCCCTCTACGCCCATTTCCGAGCCCTGGTCGCCAAGACCAAAAGCAACCGCGGCGGCGCGCAGTTCATCGCGGTGACGGATCCGGGCACCGGACTTGCGGCCATGGCCCAGGCTCAGCAGTTCAGGACGACGTTCGTGAATCCTCCTGATATCGGAGGCCGGTATTCCGTGCTCTCGCTCTTCGGCCTGGTGCCGGCCGCGCTGATCGGCCTCGACCTCACTACCCTCCTGGGGCGCGGCGATGATATGGCCACGGCCTGCGGCATGACCGTCGCCCCGTCGTTCAATCCCGGCGCCTTGCTCGGCGCGGTCATGGGCACCCTCGGACGATCGGGACGGGACAAGGTCACGCTCATCGCATCGCCGAAGGTCAAATCGTTCGGCCTCTGGGCGGAACAATTGTTGGCCGAGAGCACGGGGAAAGAAGGGACGGGCCTGATCCCGATCGCAGAGGAGCCGTTGGCCCCGCCGGCCGCATACGGCCGCGACCGTCTCTTCGTCTACCTCAGGCTCAACGGTGACGCCAATACCCTCACGGACCGCCATGTGAAGGCCTTGGAGCGGGCCGGTCAGCCGGTGGTACGGCTCACCCTGCGCGACCGCTACGATCTGGCCGCCGAGTTTTTTCGCTGGGAATTCGCCACCGCCATCGCTGGCCGAATCCTCGGCATCCATCCCTTCGATCAACCCAACGTGCAGGAGAGCAAGGAAAACACGAGCCGGATCCTGGACGAAGTCAAACTCCGGGGCGCCCTGCCTGCTGTTCCGACCGGGACCCTGGCGGACTTGCTGGCCAGGGCAACGCCGGGAAAGTACCTGGCGATCCTGGCCTATCTCCGGTTTTCTTCGAAAGCGGACCAGGCGATCAAGGCGCTCCGCAAGACCCTGCTGGTTCGACACCATCTGCCCACGACGGCCGGCTACGGACCCCGCTACCTCCATTCCACCGGCCAGTTGCACAAGGGCGGGCCGAACGCGGGCCTGTTCCTGCAACTGATGGAGCACATGGTCCCGGACGTCCCTGTGCCTGAGAAACCCTATACCTTCGGCACCCTCGCTCAGGCGCAGGCCATCGGAGATTTCCAATCCCTCCAGACGCACCAGTGTCCGGTCGTGCATATCGAGCTCGGGAAACAGGGATTGACCGCGATTGGGGCGTTGCTGCGCAAGCCGGGGCGCCCCAAGGCTACGAAAAAGAAACGCGCCACGAAAAAACCAATGAAGCGAACCGCCAAACGATGACCGGATCCATACGATGACGATGCGCGCCGGCCCGGAGCTGCGCATCATCGAGAACAGCGAGGAGGTGGCCGCTGAGGCGGCGGACCTGTTCGTTTGGCTGGGCAAACAAGCGATCCAGGCCAGCGGGCGGTTTCGCGTCGCCTTGTCCGGCGGATCTACGCCATCAGCCTTGTATCGCGCACTCGCTGCGCCAGGACTGGCAAGGCAATTGGATTGGACGCAGGTGGATTTTTTTTTCGGGGACGAACGCTGTGTGCCGCCGGACCATCCGGAAAGCAACTTCGGCATGGCCGACGCCACGCTCTTTCGCCCGCTCGCGATCAAGCAGGACCGGATCTTTCGGATGCACGGCGAGGCGAAGGATCAGGACCAGGCGGCGCGCGAGTACGAGACGGTGCTTCACAGACAGTTTGGCACGAAGCCTCCGGCCCGGCCCCGCTTTGATCTGATCTTGTTGGGCCTGGGAGAAGACGGCCATACCGCATCGCTGTTCCCCGGGACGGAGGCCTTGCACGAACGGATCCGCCTGGTCGTGCCCAACCGGTCCCCGAAGGGGGTCGCGCCACGGTTGACCCTCACCATTCCCATAGTCAATCAGGCCCAGACCGTGGTATTTCTGGTGAGCGGGGGCAGCAAGGCTTCCGTCGTCAAGCAAGTTCTGGAAGGGCGGGAGCCGGACCGCACCCGGCCTCCGGCCCAATTGATCCACCCCGAACAAGGACGGCTGATCTGGTTTCTGGATCAGGCCGCCGCATCGGAGTTGGCCCTATCGAAGCAAGGGCTGGTCTCGCATGAGGAGTAAATGATACTGGCAGGCGACATCGGTGGAACAAAAACCATCTTAGCGCTCTTCGACTGGAAGGACGAGCGGGTCGAACCGGTACGGGAACGGACGTTCGCCAGCGCCGACTTCAAGTCGCTAGAGGAAGTCATCGACGAGTTCCTGAAACCACCGGAGCCGCCGGCTCCTGCTCCCACGGAAGATGAGCCGGCCATCGAGGCAGCCGAATCCCCTCCACCCGCTCAAGAAGAACCGACTATCATCGACGCCGCCTGCTTCGGGGTCGCGGGCCCGATCATCGAGAACCGCTGCAAGACCACGAATCTCCCCTGGGTCGTGGATGGAACGGCCCTGGCCACATACCTTAAGGTCGGACAAGTCCGGCTCCTGAACGACCTGGAAGCCACGGCCTACGGACTGCTGGTCCTGCGACCGGACGAGTTCGTGGTATTGAATGCGGGCGCGGCGCGCCCGGTTCAGCCCGCGGCGGCGATGGCGCTCATCGCCGCCGGCACAGGTCTCGGCGAAGCCATCCTCTATGGAGACGGCGCCGCATACCATCCCATGCCATCAGAGGGAGGGCATGCGTCCTTCGCGCCGACGAGCGATCTGGAGATCGATCTGCTCCGCCATCTGCGCAGCAGCTACCTGCACGTAAGTTACGAGCGGGTGTTGTCAGGAGCCGGACTGCATGCGATCTATGAATTTCTGCGCGACACCAAACGCAACGAACCGACGTGGCTCGCGGAGCGGATCAAGGTCGGCGACCCGGCGGCCGTAATCGCCGAGGTGGGGCTGGCCGGCCAATCGGAATTATGCCAGCAGGCGCTGGACATGTTCGCCTCCATCTATGGGGCGGAGGCGGGGAACCTGGCCTTGAAGGCCCTGGCCTTGAACGGTCTCTATGTCGGCGGAGGGATTGCGCCCAAGCTGATTCCCAAGCTGAAGGACGGAACCTTCATGCGCGCTTTCAGCGCCAAGGGCCGGTACAAGACCCTGCTCAACTCGATTCCCGTGCGCGTGATCATGAACCCCAAGACCGCGCTGCTGGGCGCCGCTTCGGTGGCGGCCCGGTTACGGCACCCCCAGGCTGCATGACGACCTCCGAGCAAGCCGAACAGCTCAAACGCCGGGCAGCCGAGGCGGCCGTCGGGTACGTCCGCCATGGACAAATCGTCGGGCTGGGCACTGGCTCCACCGCCAAGTACGTGGTACTGACACTGGGAGAAAAAGTCAGGGCCGGTCTGGCCATCAAGGGGGTGCCTACCTCCACCGAGACAGCCGAGCTGGCCAAGCGCCAGGGGATCGCGCTCCTGAACCACGACGAAGCCTGGCAGATCGACGTGGCCATCGACGGAGCGGACCAGGTGGACCCCCAGCTCAACTTGATCAAGGGCGGCGGGGGCGCCTTGCTGCGGGAAAAGATCGTCGCGGCCGCCGCCCGGCAATTTATCGTCGTGGTGGACGCGTCCAAACGCGTACCGGCCCTGGGCGGCGACTTTCCCCTACCCATCGAGGTGGCGGTCTTCGGTTGGCGCAGCACGGAACGTCAAATCCAGACGGTCAGCGATACGTTCGGGTACGGGGGCAAGGTCGTGATTCGAGAAAAAGGCGGCCAGCCCTTCAAGACCGAGGCGGGGAATTACATTCTGGATTTGCATGTCCCGCGCATCGACGATCCGGCCGGATTCGAAACCAAGCTCAACGAGATTCCCGGCGTGGTCGAAACGGGACTGTTCGTAGGCCGGACGGATATCCTGATCGTGGGGACCCAACAAGGAGTCGAGGTTCGGCAAGCAGAGAAAGGGTAACCCCGGCCGCCGGAGCGCAGGATGCTTGAGCGGATCGCCGGCTTGCTAAGCAAGCCCTCTCTCCTGCACCGATCCATCACCCGCCGTCGCGCGCTCGCTTCGCATTCCGCGATCGCCACATCGATCATCAGGCTCGGATGGGCCGGCTTGTTGGTACATTGTCTGGAGCGGAGGCCCAGTCGTTTCTCATCGGACGGCCCCAGGGAGAACCAGGCGAGCCGTTGCCGCTATCCCTGCAGGCAGAAGAAAGGAATCCCGTGGACCAGTATCGCTTGCCGCGCCATGTTATGCCGACCCGCTACGACCTCCGCCTGGAACCGGACCTTGCGGCCTTCACCTTTGCCGGCAACGAGACGGTGACGGTCACGGTCAAGGAGCCGACGGCCGAACTCCTGCTCAATGCCGTCGAGCTGGAGATCACGGAGGCGCAGATCGCGCAGGACTCAGGCCCGGCGCTGGCCGGACGCATCGAGCCGGACGAACGGGCGGAACGGTGCCGGCTCACATTTTCCCAAGCCATCCCCCCGGGCGTCTGGAAGCTGCGCCTCGCGTTCAAGGGCACCCTCAACGACAAGCTGCGCGGGTTCTACCGCAGCACCTACCAGGACCAGGCCGGCCGGACCAAGCCCCTGGCCGCCACGCAGTTCGAAGCCACCGACGCCAGACGCGCCTTTCCCTGCTGGGACGAACCGGACTTCAAGGCCGTCTTCTCCACAACCCTCGTGATCGATCCGACTTTGACCGCCGTCTCGAACGCCAGGGTCCTGTCCGAAATGCGCGAGGGCGGGAAGAAGGTGCTGCGCTTCGCCGACACGATTGCCATGTCCACCTACCTGGTCGCGTTTGTCGTGGGCGAGCTGGAGGCCTCGGAACCAGTGGCCATCGGCGCCACCCAGCTGCGCGTCTGGTCCGTGCCGGGCAAGCAACACCTCGCGCCCTTCGGCCGTGAAATCGGCTCCTTCTCACTCGGTTTCTTCGAGGACTACTACGGCCTCCCCTATCCGGGCGACAAACTGGACCTCCTGGCCATCCCGGACTTCGCCTCCGGCGCGATGGAAAATCTCGGCGCCATCACCTTCCGCGAGACGGCCCTGCTGGTCAACGAACAGGCCGCCACACACACGGAGCTGGAACGGATCGCCGATGTCGTGGCGCACGAGAACGCCCACATGTGGTTCGGCGATCTGGTCACCATGGCCTGGTGGAACGGCCTCTGGCTCAACGAAGCCTTCGCCACCTTCATGGAAGTGCTGGCCGTGGATGCCTGGAAGCCGAAGTGGCAGCGGTGGACCACCTTCAGCGTCTCGCGCGCCGCGGCCTTTGCCGTGGACGGGTTGCGCAGCTCCCGGCCCATCGAATATCCGGTCCGCGCGCCCAAAGACGCGGACGCCATGTTCGACGTGCTGACCTATGAAAAAGGCGCGTCGGTCCTGCGCATGCTGGAGCAGCACATCGGCCCCGACGTCTTCCGCGAGGGCGTCCGCCGGTACCTACGCGCCCATGCCTACAATAACGCCGACACGGGCGATCTCTGGATTGCGCTGGGGCAGGCGGCCCAACGACCGATCCCCGATCTCATGGACGGGTGGATCTTCCAGCCCGGCTATCCCTTGATCAGCGTCACGCTCGACGGGACGCGGCTGCGCTTGACGCAACGGCACTTTACCTATCTCGCCGACCCGGAGCCGGACGCCGCATCCGCCCCCAGAAGATGGCAGGTACCGCTCCAAATCCGTCTCGTCACGAACGGGCAGCGTCAGACCCATCGCCTGCTGTTGACGGACGCGGACACACACCTCGACCTCCCGCCCGGCTTCGAGTCGGTCCTGGTCAACGAAGGGGGGCACGGATTCTACCGGGTGCGCTATGCGCCGGATCTGCTCGCGCGCTTGCTCCAGGCGCCGGAGCAACTGGCGGCAATCGAACGGTTCAACCTGGTCAACGATGCCTGGGCCGCGACCGTCGCCGGGCTGATGCCCCTCCCCGACTACCTGGACCTGACCGCCCGGTTCCGAGGCGAGCGGGACAAAAACGTCTGGGCGGTGCTCATCGACTCGTTCCACCTGTTGAACCGGATCATCCAACCGGCCGACCGGCCAAAGCTGGAATCGCTCGTGCGGGACCGGGTCGGCCAATCGATCGCGGAGCTCGGCTGGGAGCCGCAGCCGGGGGAGAGCGAGCTGACCAAGCAACTGCGCGCCGACCTGCTGCGAGCGGTCGGCACCGTCGGCAACGATCCGGCGGTGCAGAGCCGGGCCTCGGAACTCTATGCAACCTCGCTCGCGCAGCCGACGGCGGTGGACCAAAACCTGCTGCCCAGCCTCATCGCCATCCTGGCTCATGTCGGCGACACGGCCCGCTATGATGACTTCCTCTCACGCTTCCACAAGGCGGCAACGCCGCAAGAAGAACGGCGCTACCTCTACGCACTGGCTTCGTTCAAACCGGCGCCGTTGCTGGAACAGACATTGGCCCGTTCGCTCAGCGGCGAAATTCGCACGCAGGACGCGCCCTTCATCATTCGCTTGGTGTTGACGAACGTCTACGGTCGCGAGTTGGCCTGGGATTTCGTCAAGACGAACTGGGAGCGGATGGACCAACAGTTCCCGAAGCAAGGGCTGCGTAGGATGTTGGAAGGGATTGTCGGGCTGGCCACGCCGGAACTGGAGCAGGATGTCCACCGCTTCATCGCCGATCGGAAGATCGACCTGGGCGGTAAGACGCTGGACCAATACCTCGAACAGCTCCGGATCGCGGTGACGCTGCGGACGCGAGATGGAGACTCACTTTCACGATACCACTGACATATCCCCATCACGTGTCACTCATGTCGCAGGACCGTGAGGGGCCTCTGCCCCAGCAATCTGAACGTGCTTAAGAAGCCGACGGCCAAGGTGAGCAGCAGGGTCAGGACGAAGCCGGCTGCGAGAATGTCCGGGTGGAGGTGCCAGGGCAGGTCGAAGATGAAATAGAGCAGGGCCCAGGAGAGTCCCGTGGAGAGGAGCAAGCCGATGACACCGGCCACGGAGCCGAGCAGGACATATTCGATCGCAAACGCCTGCGCGATCAGTCCGCGGGTCGCCCCCAAGGCCTTCAGGATCACCGACTCGTACAGCCGCCGGTAGCGCGTCGCCGCCAGGGCGGCGCCCATGACGATCCCTCCGGTCAGCACACAAAACAGCGCCACCGCCCGCATCGCCACCGCCAGCCGTTCGAGAATGCGCGCCAGGCTCTCCAGCGCGTCGCCGATGTTGATGGCGGTCACGTTCGGGAAAGCCGCGACGACCGCCTGCTGGAGCGGGACTTCTTCCTCCGGCGACACCTTGATCGTCGCCACATAGGTCATCGGCGCTCCATCCAGCGCCCCGGGGGAGAGGATCATGTAGAAGTTCGTCGAGAAATTACCCCATTCGACCTGCCGGATGCTGCTTACGCTGGCCTCCAACGTCGAGCCCTGGATGTCGAGCGTCACTGTGCTGCCGAGGTCCAGCCCTAGATGCTTGGCCGCATCCTCTTCCATCGAGACCAATGGTTTGGCCGGACGTTCGCCCGGCTGCCACCAGGTCCCCTTGATGATCCGGTTGTCCTTCGGCAACGCCTCCCCTTGCGTGAGCACATATTCCCGCGTAAAATACCAGGTCTTGCGTGCCTGCTTCTCCTTCTCGCGCCTGGCCTCATCCGAGTCGGCGGGTAGCCGCTGTTCCATTGCCTCTTCCGTTTCAACCAGCCGGCCGTTCACCGCATAGAGCCGGGAACGGACGAGCGGCGTGGCTTCGACCCTCGCGGCCGGCATCCGTTGCCGCATCATGGCCAGGAACGAGTCCTTCTGATCCGGCTGGATGTCGATGAAAAAGAAGGAGGGGGAGTCCTTGGGCCGCTGCTCGCCCACCTGGTCCACCAGGGCCCGCTCCAATAACGAGACCGTCACGATGACCATGACGCCAATCCCGATGGACACCATGACCCCGGCCGCTTGATTCCCCGGCCGGTGCAGATTGCCGACCGCGTAGCGGAGGGTCAGCGATCGGACCCTGGAGACAGACCGGAGGCTTCGCACCAGCAACAATGCGGTCAGCCGCAGGAGACAGACGGCGACTATCAAGGCGCCGACGAAAATCAGCCCCACGTTCAGATTCCCGGCCTGCCAGATGGAGAGCCCCGCCAGACAGAGAAGGATGCCCGTTGCCATCGCCACACGCAAGGGATCCAAGCCTCGCAGCCCTTGCCGCCAGGCGGCTGGCTGCAACAGGCCGAGGTACATCCGGTTCCCCCGGCCCGGAGCAGAGGCGTCGGCCGGTTGCGTCACATCGCGCCGAAAGATCAAGGCCGGACGGATGTCGCGGATGCCCAGCAACGGCCAGAGGGCAAAGAGCAGCGTGGTCAGAAGTCCCATGGCCAGGCCCTTGACCAGAGGGAGCGACGATGCGCGTGACAAGCCGGCAGGCACGTCGATGGTGTCGAGGGGCAGAAAGCTGGACAAGATGGCGGGCAGGGCCTGTTGCATGGCGACGCCCAAGGCCAATCCGGCCAGGCTTCCGACCAGACTAAGCAGGAAGGCCTGCGTCAGATACGTGTGCAGGATCGTCCCCGACTCGGCCCCCACCGTCTTGAGGATGGCGATCGTCTGGAGCTTCTCGCGCAAGAAGGCTTGCATCGTGCTGGCCACGCCGATCCCTCCCACGAAGAGCGCGGTCAAGCCGACCAGTCCCAAGTACCGGGTCAGTTGATCGAGAAACCCGCGGAGCTGCGGCTGCGCATCTTGAAAGGGAACTACCCGGGCGGATTCCGACGCCAACCGCCCCCGCAGTTCATGCAGCAACGACGTCACCGGCATCGAGGCGGGGACGCGCAGGAGGTACCGTTCGCGGACGCGGCTGCCCGGCTTGATGAGGTCGGTCCCGGCCAAACCCTCGCGCGAAATGAACACCCGCGGCCCCAAGCTGAACGCCCCTGCTGTCCGATCCGGCTCCTTGCGCACAAGTCCGGTAATCGTAAACGTCGCCTCTCCAACCTTGAGCTGATCGCCCACTTTGAGCCCCATACGAATCAGGAGCGTGTCCTGGACCACCATGCCATGGCAGGAAGCCGGCGCAGGCGGTGCGACGATTTCCGCGGCTTTCTTTCTCGACCGTTTTCTCTTCTGGGTCGCGGCTTGAGGGACCGGCTGAGGGGCGATAGGCTGGACAGAGGGACAGACTCCGGTCGGCGGGTGCAGCAAGTCTTGAAGTGGCACGTTCGGTTCGACCTTGAGCGTCCCATAGAAGGGATAGCCGGTCTCGACGGCTTTGAGTTCGACGATCTGCGAGGCTTGCGCCACGGCGCGCAGCCCGGGGGCAACGGGCGAGGTGACGGCGGGCACCGACGCCATACCCACCAGTTCACTCACGTGCGTCGTCTCGATGCCGCGCGCGCCCAGCGACTTGAGCAGATCTTCGCCGGCCTGACTCATCCGGCGCGAGGTCCGCACTTCGAGATCGCCCGCCATCAGGCTCCTGGCCTCCTTCGACACGGCCCGCTCGACATTGACGCCGAACAGGGCCACGCCGACCAGGGCCGCCACGCCCACGGCGATGCAGGCGAAGAAATAGAGGAAGTGGCGCCAGGCGGCGCGCGTCTCCCGCCACGCCATGCGCAGGGGAAACGAGATCACCCTGGCGCTCCGGAAGACAGCAGGAAGGAATCTTTGAGGCTGTCCGATTCGATACGGCCGTCGCGGAGCGTGATGATGCGTTCGGCGTGAGAGGCGAGGGTCTGGTCATGGGTGACGAGAATGAGCGTGCTGCCCTGGTCGCGGTTCAGCGCCAGGAGCAGGTCGATCACCTGGCGGCCGGTGGCGCTGTCGAGGTTCCCGGTCGGCTCGTCCGCCAGCAGGATGGGCGGGCGGCAGGCGAAGGCGCGGGCGACGGCGACCCGCTGCTGCTCCCCGCCCGAGAGTTGCACCGGGTAATGGTCCTGCCGATCCCGCAAGCCCACGGCGGCCAGCAGCTCGGCCGCGCGCCCGTTGGCGCGTTGGCTGCCGGCCAGTTCCAGCGGCACCGCCACGTTCTCCAGTGCGGTGAGGGTGGGGATCAAATGGAAGGACTGAAAGATGTAGCCGATTTGCTTCCGCCGGTACCGGGCCATCTCGCTTTCGGCCAGGGCCGTGATCTCGATGCCGTCCAACCGGATGGAGCCGGAGGTGGGCTTATCCAGGCCGGCCATCAACCCCAACAGCGTGGACTTGCCGCTGCCGGAGGGGCCGACGATGGCCACCATCTGCTTGTCCGGAATCTCCAGGGAAATGTTGTTGAGGATCGTGACTGGGTGCCCGCCGGCGTTAAGGCACATGAAGAGGTGTTGGACGACGATCATGCCCGCTCCTCGATTCGATGGTGCAAGGGAGGCGTAAAGGCATTATTATACCCTATGCGGTCGTTCACAACGGTCTTCTTCCAAACAGGCAGCGTCTCACTTCACCCTGCCTGCCAGGCCCTGTTCGTGGGCCTGGCTTGTACGGTGGTTCTCGGCTGCGAGCCCTCTTCCGATCCCAACAGGGAAGCGAGCCAGCCGAGCGGCCCCCGCGACGGCTTCGGGCAACGCCTGGGCACCGACGTCACCAGCCAGCCGGGGAGAAGCGGCGCAGAACTGCGAGCCGAGCGTCCGAAGATCGTCGCCTTCGGCGACAGTTTGACGGCTGGGTTCGGGGTATCGCCCGATGAGTCCTATCCGGCCCAGCTCCAGCGTAAGCTCGATCAAGCCGGATACCGGTACCAGGTTATCAATGCCGGAGTCAGCGGGGATACGACCGCAGGTGGGGTGCGGCGCATCGACTGGGTGCTGAAAGGCCGGCCCCGTATCGTGATCGTCGAACTCGGCGCAAATGACGGACTGCGCGGCCTGGACCTCAAAGAGACCGGCTCCAATCTCGAGCAGATTCTCCAGCGGCTCCAGGAGGCCAGCGTGCCGGTGGTGTTGGCCGGGATGAAATTACCTCCCAACTACGGCGCCGACTATACGGGACGGTTTACGGCTCTCTATGGGGACTTGGCGAAAAAATACCGTGCCATCTATCTGCCGTTTTTCCTGGAAGGGGTGGCGGCCCATCCGGCGCTCAACCAAGCCGATGGCATTCACCCGACGAGCGAGGGATACCGCCTGGTCGTGGATCACTTGCTGCCGGTCTTGGAACCGCTGCTGGAGAAACCCCGGCCGACCCCTTCATAAGGCGACGCACCGGGGAGTGGAAAGCACAGGCAGAGTACGTGCATGGCCGGACCGTACGCCCGGCCATGCACGCTGCGATAAAGGTACGGAAGCAGACCTGAAGGAATCAGGACTTCTTCAAGAAGGTATCGTAGACGCCGTAGGCGAGGATCAAGCCTATCAGCGTATAGTATATGCTGGAGATGCCGCTGTAATCGGGCGGATGGTCGCCGGACGGCGCATTGGCCATCGCCAGGGACGCACTCAACAGCACCGACCCACACGCGCTCAGGACGCCTGCCAATTTTCTGTTCATGGGAACCCCTCCTGTGTGACCCACCCCTCCCGCCAGACGCGAGACGGCAAACGGGGCGAATTCTACAGAATTGTCAGGGGTGGACGCAAGGGGGATGTACCAGGCCTGGTTGACCCACTCAAAAACCGGCCTGCTTACGCAGCAAACATGTATTCCAGCAGTCGCTCCTGATCGTGGCTCCCGATGGCCGTGAACTGCATACTGACCGAGGACCCCTCCTTCGCCTTCCCCTGGACGCGGACGACCTTGGCCTGCGCCGGCACGATCCCGCTCGGCAACCCTATCCGGAGCGAAACTGTGTCCCCCACTGTCAGGGGTCGCTCCGAGACAAACCGCATCCCGCTTCCGGAGATATTCACAGGCGTCAGGTTGAGCTTGGTCTGGACATGGTCGGCCTCGCGCCAGTAGGCTACCGGCAAGGCTACGTCAACCCTGAAGTAATCACGTCGTTCTACATCGACTTTACATGTAGCCATAGTCTCCTCCCCCGTTGACATTGGCTATTCTGCCAATCAACACCCTCCTGCCCCCATCGCGAGGAGGCCGGCACAATAATACCCTCGTCTCTTCTCTTCTTATATCGTCCGTTTTCATCGAAACTTTACCTACCCAAATCCAAGATTGGTACTCAGACGAGGGCCTTCAAGGTCTCTTGTCGAAAACCTCCCTCCTCGAAAACGTGGTACCCATCAGTCCATTCGCAAGAAAAGCCTCGAACCAACTGGAATTCTTGTGGAAATCTACCCACTCCCTGCGTACAATCGCCGCTTTGCGAACCGAAAGGGCTTCAACGATGTCGCAGTGGGTAGGTATCTGGTTTCAATGGGTCCATGACTGGGGCTATCCGGGCATCATTCTACTGATGGCCATGGAGAGTTCGATCTTCCCCATTCCTAGCGAAGTGGTGATCCCGCCTGCCGCCTATTGGGCCACACAAGGCCGCTACAGTTTTGCCGGCGTCGTGCTCGCCGGGACCCTGGGCAGTTACCTCGGCGCCGCGGCCACGTACTGGGTGGCCCGATGGCTGGGTCGGCCGCTGCTGATTCGCTATGGGAAGTACTTGTTCTGCCCGGAAGACAAGCTGCTTCGGGCGGAGCGTTGGCTCGCACGCTATGAAGCTGGCGGGGTCTTCTTTGCCCGTCTTGTCCCGGTCGTCCGACACCTCATCGGCATTCCGGCCGGCCTGGTCCGCATGCCGTTCGGCCTCTACAGTGCCATGACGATTGTCGGCGCCGGGCTCTGGTGCTGGGTTCTGGCCTGGTTCGGCGGCGACCTGCTGGGGAGCCAGCCGGACTTGGTGCAGAATCCCTCGCAGCTCGTCTGGGTGCTTCAACAAAAATCGCGAATGGTCGGAGGGTTTGCGCTCTTGTTGTGCGTCCTCTACGTCCTGGTGATGCGCCTGACCGCCAAGCCTACCTCCGCAGGCTCGTGACCTGGCCCGTCAATCCAGCCGCAGGCTTCGCCAAAGATACCAGGAGGCGACGGTCTCGTACGGGTGCCAAGGGCGGCCGATTTTTCGAATTGTTCTTGCGGCCGGCAAGGTCTTGAAGCCGTACCAACGCTGAATCGCCTTTCTAATACCCAGGTCGTCCACGGGCAGCACGTCCAGCCGATTCAACGAAAATATCAAAAACATCTCGGCCGTCCAGCGTCCGATGCCATGGACCGACACGAGCGCGCCGATGATCTCTTCGTTCGATTGGCGCACCAGGCGGCCTGGTTGCACACGCCCATCCTGAAAACTTTCGGCGAGGTCTTTGAGGTAGGCCGCCTTCTGGCGGGACAGCCCGATGGCTCGGAGATTCGAGAGTGGCGTCTTCGCCACGGCCACAGGCGTCGGACGCTGCTTCGGATAGAGCGCGGTGAACCGCGCGAAGATGACCTCGGCGACGCGGGTGGAGAGCTGCTGGGAGATGATGGAGTCGCAGAGCGTCGCGAAGTAGGCGCGGCGCGGGCTGAGCGTACAGGGGCCGATGCGGGCGATGATCCGGCCGAGGCCCGGGTCGGCTTGGCTCAGACGCCGCACAGCCGCCCGGTGCCGATCGGCTCGACCGCCGCGGCGCCGAGAGGGTCGGGGGCTCAGCAGCGCCACGGCCTGTCCGCCTGACCGGGTTCGAGGGGAGCGGGAGTTACAGGCGGGAATGCGTGCCGTCGCAGAACGGCGGCTTCTTCGTATGCTTGCATCCGCAGAAGGCGACCCGCTTCTTTTCGGTGAATTCCACTTCCATCGGCGTGAACGACGTACCCGTGTGGGACCCGTCACAAAAGGGTTGGTTCTTCGAACGACCGCACTGGCACCAGTAGACCTTGCCCGGGCCCACTTCCAAGACATACGGAGTCCGTTGCGCAATCACGACTTCATCGGCCATGTTCATCTCCTTAACAATCTGCGTGAGGTGGGAACGGAGGTATTGTACTCGATAGTTGAAAGAGAAGGGAACGGCAAAATTACCGGCAGCGCTTCGGCGCGCCCTGGGCCCCGATCGGCGTCAGCCACAGATAGTCGGCCACGTCTTCCTGCATGAGGCTGCGCAGCTCCTCCGCGCGGCTGGGCTCGAAAGACGTAAGATAGATCGTCGCTTGCTTGACCGCGCCCTTACGCCGCCTGAGGACTCGGTTGGGCACCGGCAACCGATACTGGATATGCCCGCCACCGGTATAACTGATGATCGGACCGTTTGGGGTCCTCGCATCGGGAGTCGTACCGGGTGACCTGCGGCGCAAGGCCTCCGCAATGGTCTTGGCCATCCCCTCATCGCGAAACATGGAGGCTTCGTACATTCGCTGGTAGGCGTGATCGGACAGGCCGCCATGACATTGCCGCAACGGCTTCACGATCATGTCGTGATAGGCCGGCTCGTCCACCAGGACTTCGCCCTTCATCCCCCAACGTTCCATCTCCGGATCGACCAGGGCCTGCGCCAGTCCCTGTTTGGCCACCAGCCGCACCAGTTGCTTGGGCGGGTTCAGCGCCAGCACCGGAAGTCCTTGCGCACGGGCGAGGGCCACCAGCGGTTCATAGTCCCCGAAGGCCCCCCCCCAGCTCTGCTCCCAATGCGACTCCTTCAGGAACGAGTCCCGGCCCCATTCCTTGTCGGCCAGGTAGCGGTCCACCGCCGCCTGTCCGTCCCACCCGAACATCTCCAGCGCCAGGATCGGATGCAACCCTTGAAGCAATAGGGTCTGGAGAATCTTGCGCGCAGCCTCGACATGCCACTGATTATGGTGTTCCTCGCCGAAATAGACGACATCGAGTTGCTCCAGAGCCCCGATCAGTTGCTCAAAAGACAGGGCCCGGCCGGTCTTGACCTCCCAGATCTGCCATTCCTGGAAGACCGGAGCCGCGACGGTGTCAGTTGACGGGCCGGCGAAAAGGGCGCTCGGGCAGACGAGCGCCACGACGAGGACCGGCGTTGTAAGAAATGTCCATCTCATAGTCAGCTGCTTACCACACCACGCCACCAACAGCAAGCCACAGCCTTGACGGGCCGGAGAGGCGGGGCTATGCTGCCTGGTAGCTCTCCCCGCGACGGCAAAATAAAAGGTTGTCTCCTGCCAGATGACACTCGATCCGCAGCTTGACGCCACCCTCCTCGCCGAGTTCAAAGCCCAACTCACCCGATCGCGCATGGAACATCCCGAGGCTTGGGACTCTTCCAGCCGCCTGGTCGGGCAAGCCCATCTGCGCGCCACCTTGCCCCGGCTGATCTCCGCCATCCAGGCCTCCTCCTTCCCTTCATCCATGCGCGAGGCGCTGCTGGCCGGATTGCAGGGCGGGGCGGTCGAGCGGGTGCAGGACCTTTCGGCAGACCGGCTCAAACATCTGACCGGCCTGCCCGCCACAAAAGCGATGCGCGCCCTGTGCGTATTGTTCGCCGTGGCCGATCCGGAGGCGGCGGCCATGCCGGAAGATGCGATCGCCCCGGTCGAGATCGAAACCTTCCTTCGCACCCATCGAAACCCCTTCGACTTGCTGCTCCAAGCGAAGACCCCCTCGCTGCTCGATGTAGGGGCCGGCGATCTGACCTTCGCCGACGAAGTCGTGGCCCGTTGCCTCCCACCGCTTCAATCGCAGGGCACACCGCTGGTGCTGCATTGCGTGGACCGGATCGATCCGGGCTCGAAATTAGCCGGTCCGCTACAGGCCGATCCGGAACGATTGGCTCGGCTGCGTGGCTATGCCCCGGGCCGGCTCGACTTTCGTTACTGGGGCAACCAGGATTGCTTCGATCTGAGCCAACTCAAGAAGCTCCGGCCTCGCTACACGATCGTCACGTGCAACGCCCCGCCGACACCGACGGTGGCCTATGAGCCTTCGCGCCTGTCTGCCTCGGTGATCGAGGCGCACCTTCGAAAGACCAAGGGTCATTTTCGAAAAGTCCGCATCCAGGGAGAAGACGCCCTGGAGGTACTCGACGGGAACAAGGCCCTGTTGTTTCCACCCTGGAAATTCGACATCAAGGGGCCGCTGGCCTTGCTGGAACTCATGGCCGCTAAGGGCCAGCTCTGCATGATGGGAGCAGTCGACAATGAGGTGTTTTGGGAACTCCTGGCGCAGCTTCCGGCGGACGAACGGTATCGGCCGGCAGACGTGATCTTCACACAGGCCACGGTGCGGGAGGTGTTCGGCTCCCTCTACGAGCGGCTTTCGGCCTTGCCGGTCGGACAATCCCTGATTTTGTCCGATCTCACCGATCTGCGACAGGATTGCTCCCGTAGAGGTGGCCAGAGCGGCGGATCGCAAGGCCCCTACCGCTTCCGGCATGTCGAGATTCGTCGGGGCGCGACCTTCGAAAGGCTGCCGGCCGGTCGGACCGCCCGGCTCTTCAAGGACATGAAGGACGAGGCGCCGCCCTGGTTCTTGCTGCTTGTACCGGAGCATGACGGTAAAGAACCACGCGAGAATCGCCGCAAAAATGTAATCCCAACATGAGAATGTCCGCTTTCGCCAAGATAGAAATGTCCTCTTCATTGCTAGACTGTCGGCTTTCACCAGGAGGGCCGGATGGTCGGAGAGGACAGAGTCACGATGAGTGGGAAGGAA
>Ga0194120_10000205_pt1 | contig 105848 bp, 107 predicted proteins | sample TA2MahCa65mmetaG_FD_148642 | JGI IMG/M metagenome (GOLD analysis project Ga0194120, IMG submission 148642) | Freshwater microbial communities from Lake Tanganyika, Tanzania - TA2015019 Mahale Deep Cast 65m | ecosystem: Environmental > Aquatic > Freshwater > Lake | place: Tanzania: Lake... | reverse complement strand
TGAGCAGATGGAGTGGGATCTTTTCGGCGTTCCGGGAAGTCTGCGCATCGATCATGGCGTTTGGCTGCGCCAGCATGGCGTCGACGGCCTCGCCATCATGCACGCCGTGAATTCCTCCAACGGCGGCACGGTGCTGGCGCAGGTCAGCGTGAATATCTACGCGCCGCGCGGCGGTTTCCTCGAGCGCATTGAAGCGCAGCGCGCGCGTCTCGAGCCGGGCGTTTGGGTGCTCGAAAATGCGCAAGTGAGTCTGCCGGGAGAGGCGGCGCGCAAGGTCGGGTCTTACATGCTCGCGACCGACTTGACGCCGGAGCAAGTCGCGGCGGCGACAACGCCTCCGCAGGGCACGCCATTCTGGTCGCTGCCGGAAATGACGGCGCGCACCGCCGAAGCAGGTCTCGACGCGACGGGCTACCGGCTCCAATTTCAGACGCTTCTCGCGCGCCCGCTGCTCCTTGTCGCCATGGTTCTCGTCGCTGCTTCCTTTTCATTAAGATTCTTTCGATTTGGCGGCGTCGCGAAAACCCTTTCAGGTGGCGTGGCCGCAGGCTTCGTGCTTTATATCGTTACCAAAGTCCTCTCGGATCTCGGCGGCGCGGGCATGCTCAGCCCTGTCGTGGCCGCTTGGTCGCCTGCGCTTGTCGGGAGCATGTTGGGCACGGTCATCTTGCTGTATTCGGAGGATGGTTAATGGCGCTCGCCAGCCCCTCCCGGCGTCTTTCCATTCTCCTAGTCGCCCTCGCTCTCGTCGAGGCGGCCTTCGCAAATTTCTCGCTTGCGGCGGCGCAACCCGCTGCATCGGGCGAGCGCATGGTCGTCGAGGCGAAGGAGCTCGTCTACGACGAGAAAAGGAACGTCGTCACCGCGCGCGGCGACGTGCAGATTTATTACAAAGGCCGGCTGCTCGAAGCTGACAGCGTCATCTATGACCGCAACACTTCGCGCGTTTATGCGGAGGGCCACGCCAAGGTGACCGAAAAGGATGGCACCGTCGCGCGCGCCGAGCGGTTTGACCTCACCGACGATTTCAAGACCGGTTTCATCGAGAGCCTGCAGGTCGACACGCCCAACAATACGCATTTTACCGCGCCGAGAGCGGAGCGCGCCGGCGACACAACCACTTTCGATTTGGGCACTTATACGGCCTGCGAGGCCTGTCGCGACGATCCCGCGAAGCCGCGCACATGGCAGATCCACGCCAAACGGATCATCCACGACAACGTCGAGAAGATGGTCTATTACGAGGACGCCTCCTTCGAGCTCCTCGGGACGCCGATCGCCTATGTGCCGTTCTGGTCCTCGCCCGATCCGTCGGTCAAGCGCAAGTCGGGCTTCCTGACGCCCGCATTCCTATATCGCTCTCAGCTCGGCGCCGGCTTCGGCATCCCCTACTACTGGGCGATCGCACCGAATTACGACCTCACTGTCACGCCAATCTATTTCAACCGGCAGGGGCCGTTCGTCACGGCGGAGTTCCGCCAGCGCTTCGACAACGGGGCCTATACGGTCCGCCTCGAAGGGACGCATGTGGGAGACACAAGCGCATTCGCACCGGCGCCGTACGGCGCCGGAAACAAGCGATGGCGCGGCGCCGTTCAGTCCCAGGGCGACTTCTGGCTCAATGACCGCTGGCGCGTCGGCTGGGACATCACGGCGCTGTCGGATCGTTACTTTCTCCAAGACTACAAGCAATATAACTATCTTATACAGAACTATTTCTTCCGCGAGGCGTCTTCGACGATCTTTCTGACCGGCCAAGGGCCGCGCAGCTTCTTCGACATGCGCGGATACTATTTCCAGGTCCTGTCGCCCAATGACGTGCAGGCGCAGCAGCCCGTTGTCCATCCTGTCATCGACTATAACCGCGTCTTCGATATCGACCCGGCGGCAACGGCAGGTATTGGCGGCCAGCTCGAAGTTGACGCCAATGTGACGAGCACATCCGAAAATGTCGCCAACTTCGAATCGATACAGCCCCGCACATTTGATCGGAAATATGGTCTCTACAACGTTTGCCAGCTTTACGCACGCGCTTACGACCCAGCGCAGAGCACCTGCCTTTTGCGCGGGGTCGGCGGCAATTATGAGCACGCAACCATCAGCGGCGCCTGGAAGCGCAAATTCATCGATCCCGTGGGCGGCGTGTGGACTCCCTTCGCCTTTGCGCGATTTGTCGGCAGCTATCTCGACTATGACCAACAAGGTCTCTATCCAGTTTTTAACCAGTCGCAGTCGCCAATTCCCGACGGCGCGCAGGCGCAATTTTTGGGTGGCGCAGACAATCGTTTCCGCGGTCAGGCGCTGCCTGGCACCGGGGCCGAATGGCGCTACCCGATCCTCGCCAGAAGCTTTTTCGGCGATATCGTCTTTGAACCGATCGCTCAGCTTGTCGCCCGCCCCAACGAGACTTCGATCCCGTCGCTGGTCAATATCGACGCTCAAAGTCTGGTTTTCGATGATTCGACCTTGTTCGAATGGAGCAAATTCTCCGGCTACGATCGGTTCGAAACAGGCGTACGTCTCAACTACGGCGGCCAGGCCACGATGTCGCTGCCCAATGGCGGCTTCATCAATACGATGATCGGTCAGTCGAGCCAAATCGCCGGCGCCAATCCCTACGCGCAGATTGATGCAGCCAATGTCGGCCTCAACTCTGGTCTTAACTCCCGCACATCGGACATCGTTGGCCGCTTCGCCTTTGCGCCTTCTTCTTTCCTGAGTTTTGTCGCTAAGGGTCGCTTCGACAAGAATAGCTTGCGTGGGCGCCGCATCGACCTGCTCGCTACATTAAACCTGGATCCGATCTCGGTTCAGCTCCAATACGCAAATTACGCCTCGCAGCAGGCGATCGGCTTTGACATGCGCCGGCAAGGCCTCTACGCCGCGGCGCAATATAATATATCGAAAAACTACTTCGTGAACGGCTCTGTAACCTTTGATATGAGCCGCTATCTATACAATTCCCTTACCAATCCGACGAGCCTTCCATTCACTGCGCCATTGACCGGCGTCAATGTCACCGGCTCGGCGCCACTGTTCTCCGTCGCGACTCTCGGAGCTGGCATTGGCTATCGCGATGAGTGCGCAACACTTTCAATCGATTATACACAAGTCTATCGGCCTCAGGCCAGCACGGGCCTGCCGGCGCGGTACCAGACCGTGATGGTCACGCTGCAGCTTCGTACGCTGGGCCAAACGCATTTCAACTATGGCATTGGTTCGCTTCTTGCCGATGACGGCGTGCGCGCCCCACCGGTGGTGCGCTGAGCGACCTAATTAATGACTTCATCGAAACGTCAAGGAGGACGCTTGACGCTTACCGTGATACAGGCGCTGCAATATGGGGCGCCGACACCCAAATGCGCTGTCGCGCAAAGGAGAATGCAATGAGCTTTTTCAACTCGCTCGCCGCCGGCGCGTTTCTCGCCATCGGGACGACGACAGCGCCGCTCGTCGCACAGGAGTTTTCGGGTCAGCAGAAGGTTGAGATTGAGAAAGTCGTGCATGACTATCTCATTTCCAATCCGGAAGTGATCAAGGACGCGATCGACGAGCTTGGAAAGCGGGAGAAGATCGCCGAGGCCGCCACGCGTGAAAAGGCTGTCAGCCAGCATGGCGACAAAATCGTGAACTCGCCCAACCAAGCCGTGGTGGGCAATCCCAACGGGGATATCACGCTCGTCGAATTCTTCGATTACAATTGTGGTTACTGCAAACAGTCGCTCAATTCCGTCGCCAAGCTGATCGAAGCCGACCCCAAGCTTCGCGTAGTGCTCAAGGACTTCCCGGTTCTCGGGCCGGATTCCGTCGAGGCGGCGCAGGTCGCGACTGCTGCGCGCATGCAGCTCGACAACCAGAAGTTCTGGGATTTCCATCGCAAGCTGCTGTCGACGCGCGGCCACATCGGCAAGCAACAGGCGCTTGCGGCGGCTAAGGAGGTCGGCGCGGACATGCCCCGTCTCGAGAAGGACATGTCGAGCCCTGAGACCAAAGCCGCATTAAAGGAAGTCGCCACGCTCGCCGATGAGCTGCGGTTCGATGGAACGCCCGCCTGGGTGATTGGCAAGGAGGCGATCATCGGCGCCCTGCCCTACGCTCAGATGAAGGCCAAAGTCGAGAACATGCGCAAATGCGGGAAAACCGTGTGCTAGCGGGCGACGGGCTTCCTTTGCGGCGGCATTAAGGCTAAGAGAGACGGCCTGCCGGCTTTGAGATTTTCGGGAACGTTTCGGAAGCGCTATGTCAGCCGTCCACGTGCTTAACGGTCCCAATCTCAATCTTCTCGGCAGGCGCGAACCGGCGATCTACGGAACCGCGACTCTCGACGACATCCGCGCAATGCTGGAGAAGCGTTGCGCCGAACGCGGCATGTCGCTCGTCTTCCGGCAATCCAATCACGAAGGCGATCTCGTCGACTGGATTCAGGAGGCCGGCGTCGCCGGCGCGCCGGTTATTCTGAACGCCGGCGCGCTGACGCACACCTCCATCGCCCTCTATGACGCGATCAAAGGCGCGGACGCTTTCGTTATCGAAGTGCATCTTTCCAACGTGCACGCTCGCGAAAGCTTTCGCAGCCGCTCCTTCATCTCGCCAGCGGCGCGCGGCGTGATCGCCGGATTTGGTCCGCTGTCGTACGTCCTTGCCCTTGAAGCTATCTTTGAAAACGAACTGAGAAAGAGCTGAGACACATATGGCGCGCAAAGCTCAACCGCCTCGCACCGCTTCCCGCCGCAAATCGACCCCGGCGCGCGCGCCCGCCATCGACACGGATTTGCTGCGCGCGGTCGCGGAACTCGTCGCAGGCAGCGATTTGACCGAATTCGAGGTGGAGAAGGGCGATCTGCGCATTCGCGCGGCGCGCACGCCGGCCGCCGCGGTTGCGAACGTCGTCGCCGCGCCTGCGGCGGTAGTCCAGCATCTGCAGCCCACGCCGACGCCAAAGCCGGCGGCGACGCCTGCTCCGGCCTTAGCCGAGCCCGCCGCCGAATTCGTCGACGCGGTGAAATCGCCCATGGTCGGCACCGCCTATCTTCGGCCAAATCCGGACGCCAAACCATTCATCGAGATCGGCGCGCGCGTTTCGGTCGGCGACAAGCTCTTGCTGATCGAAGCGATGAAGACCTTCAATGATATTGTCGCTCCAAAGTCGGGCGTGGTGACCGCCATATTGGTCGAAGACGGCCAGCCCGTCGAATATGGCGAACCTCTCTTGGTCATCGAGTAGCGGCGGCAAAGGATGTTCGACAAAATCCTTATCGCCAACCGCGGCGAAATCGCGCTGCGCATCTTGCGCGCAGCTAAGGAATTGGGCGTCGCGACAGTCGCCGTGCATTCAACCGCCGACGCCGACGCCATGCATGTCAAGCTTGCCGACGAGTCGGTCTGCATCGGGCCGGCGCCCGCGCGCGACTCCTATCTCAATATTCCCGCCCTGCTCTCCGCCTGCGAGATCACTGGCGCGGACGCCGTGCATCCGGGCTATGGCTTCCTTTCAGAAAACGCGCGCTTCGCCGAAATCCTTGAAGAGCATAACATCACCTTCATCGGTCCGAAGTCAGAGCATATTCGACTGATGGGCGATAAGATCGAGGCGAAGGCGACCGCAAAGAAGCTCGGCATTCCCTGCGTTCCGGGATCCGACGGGCCGATCTTGAGCGAGAAGGATGCGTTAAAGGTCGCCGAAAAGATCGGCTTTCCCGTGCTGGTGAAGGCGGCGTCCGGCGGCGGCGGCCGCGGGATGAAGGTCGCGCGCGATAAGCATGATCTTTCTATCGCCATCGCCACCGCGCGCACCGAGGCGAAGGCCGCGTTCGGCGACGACACGGTCTACATCGAGAAATTTCTAGAAAAGCCGCGCCACATCGAAATTCAGATTTTCGGCGACGGAATGGGCCAAGCCGTGCACCTCGGCGAACGCGATTGCTCGCTTCAGCGTCGTCATCAGAAGGTCTGGGAAGAAAGCCCCTCGCCCGCGCTCAACGACGCGCAGCGCATGGAGATCGGCGAGATCTGCGCGCGCGCCATGCGCGACATGCAATACGCCGGCGCCGGCACAATCGAGTTTCTCTACGAAAACGGCGAATTCTATTTCATCGAGATGAACACGCGCATTCAGGTCGAGCATCCGGTGACCGAATCGATCACCGGCGTCGATCTCGTGTGTGAACAGATCAGGGTGGCGGCAGGCTCCCCGCTTTCGCTGCGTCAGAAAGACATCTGGTTCTACGGTCACGCCATCGAATGCCGCGTGAACGCCGAACACCCCGTGAGCTTCAGGCCTTCGCCGGGACGCATCGCCTATTATCATCCGCCAGGCGGCGTCGGCGTGCGCGTCGATTCGGCGGTCTATCAGGGCTATACGATTCCGCCGAACTACGACTCGCTCATCGGCAAGCTGATTGTTCACGGGCGCAACCGAACGGAGGCGCTGATGCGCCTGCGGCGCGCGCTCGATGAATTCATCGTCGACGGCATCGACACGACGCTTCCACTGTTTCGAACGCTGGTGCGCAACGCCGACGTTCAGAACGGAATTTACGACATTCATTGGCTGGAGCATTTCTTGGCGACGGGCGGCATTGAGCCCGACTTTTAAAAGCTAAGGATCGCTCGTCTTTCATGGCGAGACCGTAATGGCCAAACAGGCGATGGCGGCGAGCGGCGCGCGCTATGTCGCCAAAGATATCGAATTCTGGAACAAGGGCGACGACGCGATGGTCCAATGGCGCGGAGAGAAGCTCAACTGCACGATCAAGAAATAATTCGACTTCTCGAAAGAAAGTCGGCGGCCGAGGGTGGCGCGGCGTTCTCGCGCCGCTATCCTTGAGAAGATGTCCCGCCTCAACGCCCCTTACGCGATCACGCCGCATCTTCTGCTGCGCGCTTATTCAATCGGTCTTTTTCCGATGGCCGAAAGCGCCGAGGACGATCAGCTTTACTGGGTTGATCCTGAGCGGCGCGCGACCTTTCCGCTCGACGGCTTCGCCGTATCGCGCTCCTTGGCCAAGACCGTGAGGTCCGATCGCTTCGTCGTCGGAGTCGACCTAGACTTTGACGCTGTGATCGACGCTTGCGCCGCTCCCGCCTTTCGCCGCGAGCGGACCTGGATTAACGCCGAAATCCGCCGGCTCTATCGCGAGCTGTTCGATCTCGGATTCGCACATACCGTAGAATGCCGTAGAGAAGGCCGCCTTGTTGGCGGGCTATATGGGGTCGCTTTGGGGAGCGCCTTTTTCGGCGAGAGCATGTTCCATCTGGAGCGCGACGCCTCGAAGGTAGCTCTCACCCATCTCGTCGCTCGGTTGAGAGCAGGCGGCTTCCAGCTGCTCGATACTCAATTTATTACGCCGCATCTCGCCTCGCTCGGGGCAGTCGAGATCTCGCGCGAAGAATATCATCGCGCGCTCGAACAGGCGCTGTCGGCAAAGGCCAACTTCAATGTCTGGCCGAAAAACGCGGCGGTGATGGGAACGCAGGCGTTGGCGGCGCTCTCCGGCTAGAAAGGCTGAGCTGGAGCTCCCACCGGCGCTGCGGCGGGAGTCGCCTGTTCGCCGCGCCGCTTCTTCTTCCGCGAAGGCGCAGCCGGAATCTCTCCAGGGGGAACCACAGCCTCGGGATCGACTGGGACCGGCGCGGCCTGATCGGCGGGCCCGATGGGCTGATTTTCCATCGGAGGCGGCGCTGTGGGCTCAACTCTGCGTGAGCGGCGCTTCTTGCCGCCTTCCGGCGGAATCGCCTCGGCCTCGGCAGGCGGAGCCGTAGGCGCCGCCGCTTCGGCGGGCTGCGCGACCGTCTCCTTGCCGCCTTTGCAGTCGACAAGCCAGACGTCATAGACCGGATGCTCGACGCCATGGAGGCCCGGACTGGCGGCGAACATCCAGCCCGAGAAGATGCGCTTTGCTTCCTGTTTGGAGTCGGCCTTGACGCTTTCAGGCTTCGGGTTTGTCCGAGGCTCCGATTTGAGAACGAGTTCGTCCACCTCGACGAAGCTCGTCGTCTGCGGCGTTTCGGTCTGAGGCCGCGTGTTGCAAACGCGCGGCGTCACTTGAAGCGCGCCGAACTGCACGGTTTCGTCGATGGCGACGTCGAAATTGATGATCCGTCCCGTGGTCTTGTCGAGACCGGCGAAAACCGCGGCGGGGTGCCGGATCGGCTCGGCTGAAGCGCCGATCGTGAAAAGCGCCCACGCGCCGACCGCCGCTGGCGCCAGTGACAAGGGCAATTTCATCCGATCACCGCATGAATCTCCGCCGGAAAAAGGCGGCAGACCAAAACAGGCAACAAAGGCGTTTCCAAGGAACAGGGCCGCTCAGCCTTCAGGCCGCCAAGCGGCGTAATCGCCACCCGTAGGCGGACGCTCGCCGAGCGCGAGCTGAGAGCCCGGCGGCCGATAGGCCTGCGGGGTGCCCGTCAAATTTGGCTGATAGGGAAGCTCCCACGACCGTGGCCGATAGCTCTCCTCCGTCGGAGGCGTATCCACCGTGTGGTGAAGCCAGCCGTACCATCCGGGCGGCGTGGCTGAACCCTCGCAATAGCCCTTATAGATCACCCAGCGCCGTTCAAACCCCAAGGCCGGATCGATCTTGCCGCCGCGCCGACGGTAATAAACATTGCCGAATTCGTCTTCCCCGACGCGTTCGCCATAAAGCAGCGTCCACAGGCCGGTGCTGAGCGTCGCGCGGTTCCACCAGGTGAAGAAGCGAATGATGTAGGACATGTATCTGGAGTCCTCGGATTTTGAGGACCCTTATTGCGTCTGCCGGCGTCAATGTCCAGCGCCGGGCGCGAGCTTGACGCTCTCCTGTCATTCCAGCCACGCTAAGCTAAGGTAGTTGGAACTGCGCCGGAGAAACGCCCATGTCCGCGACCCTTTCCGCCCAATGCTGCGTCGTTGGCGGCGGACCCGCCGGACTGATGGCCGGGTTTCTCCTCGCCCGCGCCGGCGTCGACGTCATCGTGCTCGAAAAGCATGGCGATTTTCTGCGCGATTTCCGCGGCGACACCATCCATCCTTCGACGCTGCGGCTGATGGAGCAACTGGGACTGCTCGACGAATTCCTGCGCCTGCCCCACCACAAGGCCTATGAACTCGCGGCCTGGATCGGCGAGCGGAAATACAAGGCCGCCGATTTCAGAAGCCTCGGCGGAAGGTGCAATTTCATCGCCTTCATGCCGCAATGGGACTTTCTCGACTTCATCGCCGCGCACGCCCGCGCGCTGCCGAATTTCAAGCTGCTGATGCAGACTTCCGCCGACGATCTCCTCTGGAACGGCGACCGCGTCGTCGGCGTCAAGGCGACCGGACCCGAAGGGCCGCTCGAAATCTCCGCTCCACTCGTCATCGCCGCCGACGGACGCGGCTCGCATACGCGCGCCGAGGCCCATCTCGATGTCGAGGATCTCGGCGCGCCGATGGACGTGTTGTGGTTCAAGGTGCCGCGCAAGGAGAGCGACCCCGACGAGACTTTCGGCCGTATCGTGCCGGGACGCATGCTTATCATGATCGACCGCGGCTCCTATTGGCAGTGCGGCTGCGTCATTCCCAAGGGCGGCGCCGAGGAATTGCGCCAGAAGGGCCTGGAAGCTTTCCGCGACTCGATCGCCAAGGCGATGCCCTTCCTCGCCGACCGCATCGGAACGCCGGAAGACTGGACGCAGATCAATCTGCTCACCGTTCAGGTCAATCGCGCGAAGACATGGAGCCGGCCCGGACTGCTTTGCATCGGCGACGCGGCGCACGCCATGTCGCCGGTCGGCGGCGTCGGCGTGAACCTTGCGATCCAGGACGCTGTCGCCGCCGCCAATCTCCTCGCCGCAAAGCTACGCGCAGGAACGGTCACGGACGACGATCTCGCGGCCGTGCAGCGGCGGCGCGAATTTCCGGTGCGCGTGACGCAGCGCCTTCAGCTCGCCATCCAGAATCGCGTCGTCCGCAGTGTGCTCGCCGCCGACAAGCCTTTTGAGGCGCCGCTGGCGCTGCGGCTACTCAACGCAGCGCCGCTGCTGCGTCGATTGCCGGCGCGGCTCATTGGGCTCGGCGTGCGGCCCGAGCATATCGAAACGTGAATTGCTTCAGTCGGCGTCGCGAACAAAGGCGCCGAAGGCGCGCGGACCGTCGCCGGTCTCCGCCTTGCCAAGAACTTTGAGCGTCTGCGCGTCGAGCGCCCATAGCTCGTTCGAAAACCAGTTTGCGACGTAAACGCGAGCTCCATCACCGCTCGCGGCAAGGCCTTCCGGATATTCGCCGACTTTCAAAGTATCGACGGGCGCCAACGACTCGGCGTCGAAGACGCTGACGCTGTCGCCATGCTGATTGGCGACGAAGATGCGGCCCTTGGCGAGCGCCACAGTGTAAGGCCGGCTGCCACATTTGAGCGTCGCGATGACTTTGCGCGCGCGTAGATCGACGACGCTGACGTCGTCCGATTCCACATTGGCCGAATAGGCGCGCGCGCTGGAAGCATCGACCGTGACGCCGAAAGGATGCTTGCCGACTTGTATTGTCGTAATACGCGAAAAAGTCAGCGCGTCGATGAGAGAAAGCGCATTGTCGTCGCGGTCGGCGACGATGATTGTCTTGGCGTCCGGCGCGACGGCGACTCCGGACGCCATGGCGCCGACGCCGACGCTGCGCTGCGCGCCGCTTGCAAGATCGATCTCGACGAGACGCCGACCGTAGAGATCGGTGACATAGACGCGCTTGCCGTCGGGGCTTGCGGCGACGCCGAGCGGCCCGCCTTCGACGGGTATGCGCTTCTCAATCTTGCGCGTAGTCGCGTCGACGATGGTGAGAAACTTGCCTTCGGGGCTCGTGACGAAGGCGCGCGCGCCGTCGCGCGACACCGCGATTCCCGCGGGCTTGCCGCCGATGGGCAGCGTCGCGACTGTCTCCATTTTGGAAAGATCGACGATCGACAGCGCATCGGCGCCCTGCGCGGTGATGAAGGCTTCCGCCGCGGATGCAGGTGGGGCGATGGCGATGGAGAGAAACAATGTCGCCGTCATGGCCGGGCTTGACCCGGCCATCCACGCGAGCGCGAAGCGCTTCGCCGCTTTTCTTGCAACGCGTCGCATTGTCTTGGCGTGGATGCCCGCGACAAGCGCGGGCATGACGGGTTCAAGCCTCACCTCTGTTCCACCTTCGCCTTCAACGCCGCAAGATAGGCGCGCTGCAGCGCAGTCACCGTCGCGATGGCGACGTCGTCATTCAATTCCGGCGGCGGATCGTTCGTTGGATGGCCACGATAGAAGCGCGCCTTCCACTCGACTTCCGTTTTTCCGTCCACGGAAGGCCGCAGAGTGATCAGCGCCGTGTAATTCGTCGCCGGCAGGCGCTTCACATCATCGCCTTCTCGATGCACGCCCAGCATCATCCGCTCGGCGTCGCGCTTCGTCAGCAGTTCGTCGATGACGCCGTCGTCGGCCAGGATCAGCCTGCGCCGCGCCTGGTCGGGAACATCATCGCCAGACGCTTCGACGCGGGCGACGCCCGGCAGCCAGTCGGCGTGAGCGAAATCGCTGACGACCGACCAGACTTTTTCGGGCGGGGCGTCAATGATGATCGTCTCAACCACTTTCAGCGGCGAAGCGCCATGCGCGGCGAGCGCTGCGCACGGCGCGAATGAAGCAAGCGCCGCTGCGGCGCCAAGAAAAAGCCGGCGCGTTACGGCGACGTTCGCTGGCGCGATGTCCGCTCCTTGGCGCATGGCGCGCGCTTACTTGCCCTCCGCCTTCGCCTTCAACGCGGCGAGACCAGACTTATAAATATCGGTCACCGCCTTCACCGCCGCCTCGTCGGAAAGCTCCGGCGGCGGATCATTGTTCATGAAGCCGCGATAGAAAGCGCCTTTCCATTCGACGACGCTCTTGCCGCCGTCTTCCCTCACGCTGATTGTCGCAGCGTAATTATTGACCGGCAGAACTTTCACGTCGACGGAGTCGATCTTGTAACTTAGCGACTTGCCCTCGGCGTCATATTTCGTCAGCGTCTCGTCGATGACGCCGCCGCTCTTGAGGGTCAGCTTGCGTTTGGCGTCTGGTCCATTGTCGCCCGTCCCCTCGGTCTTGGCGACTGCCGGGTGCCAGCTCATATTCTGAAAATTGCCGACGATCTCCCAGACCTTCGCGGCGGGCGCGTCGATTTCTATCTTTTCGACGACCTTCTGGCGCGATGGGCCATGCGCGAAGGCCTGCTCAGCGAGCAGCCCGGCGGAAAGAAGCGACAGGACCGCAACGGCAAATGCGCGGCGCGCAAGCACAAACGTCATTAGGTTCTCCCGAGAAGCCTGATCTTGCCGCCACCCTAAGGGCGGCAGGCGGACATAAGGGCGCCTGAAGCGGCGGCGTCAAGCAGAGCCCGCGGGGCACTCACACGTCGTCCGCGATCCATCGCCGCTTCATCTGAGCGTCGGCGATCTTTGCCCCGGCCATCCCGGCGTTTGCAATCCTGGCGTCGGCCGTCTCAAAATTGGACGGCAGTTTGGAGGCGCGCCGACGGTTCCTGGAGGGCAAGGCTGCCGAATGATCGGGCGGCAATTCGGCTGCCATCTGCCGATCGTGCCCGCAGGGCAAGGCTGCCTCACGACGATCGGCCGGCAATTCGGCTGCCATTTGCCGATTGTGCCCGGAGGACAAGGCTGCCTCACGACGATCGGCCGGCAATTCGGCTGCCATTTGCCGATTGTGCCGGGAGGACAAGGCTGCCTCACGACGATCGGCCGGCAATTCGGTTGCCATTTGCCGATCGTGCCCGGAGGGCAAGGCTGTCTCACGACAATCGGGCGGCAATTCGGTTGCCATTTGCCGATCGTGCCTGGAGGGCAAGGCTGCCTCACGACGATCGGCCGGCAATTCGGCTGCCATTTCCCAATCGTGCCCGCAGGGCAAGGCTGCCTCACGATGATCGGCCGGCAATTCGGCTGCCATTTCCCAATCGTGCCAGGTGGGCAAGGCTGCCTCACGACGATCGGCTGACAATTCGGCTGCCATTTCCCAATCGTGCCAGGTGGGCAAGGCTGGCGCTCGATGACCGGCGGCGGAACTTGCGGCTCCGGAAGCGGCGGCGTGACTCGGCCGACGCACTTCCCGCGCCGCTCGGTTGTGCCGGGCGGACAGGCGCAGGCCGCGCCGGTCCAGACGCGGCCGCCTGTGCAGACGCCGACGCAAGTTGATTTCTGCGCGTCCGGTTGCTGGCCGGCGGGACAGCACGCGCCGCCCGTCGTGAGCTGGCTGCTCAGGCAACATTGACCATCTGCGGTGGATGCGTAGTTCGGCGGGCAAACTGGCGCCGTTGGCGTCTTACCCGCTATGCGGATCGTCCAACAGGCCTGCTTGTTGGGCGTGACGACGCCGCCCCCCGTCTCCTGTTGCGCTTCTCGTTGCGGCGGCGGCGCCTTGCGCGCCTCGCCGCCGGGCTGCTCAATGGCCGGGGTGGGACTACGACCGGTCATCGCCCGCCATTCGAGCACGCCGCAAGCGGTCTTCTCGATCGGCGCCGGCGGCGGTTCAGTCAGGTTCGGAGCGACCTTTCCCTCAAGCCGCACCACCACCTCGTCGCCGGGCGCGAGCCCGCAATCTTCCACGCCGCAAGTAAAGACGTCGCCCTCCTTCGAGCAGGACCACCTCGAAGCGGGGCAATATTTGGATCCCTTGGTGACGCGCGCTTCTGGAAAGTCGGATCCCGGCGGCAAAGTGATGCGCTGGGTGAGCGCGCCGCGACCGAAACGCTCGCGTCCGGTAACGGTGAACTCGTAATGGGAGCAGTTCGGCGGAATGCAGGGGCCCGTTCCTGTGGCCAGATAGTCCAAGAACCAGATTGGAGGCGCTGGAACGCCCGGACACTGGCCAAGCGCGTTTGGCGCGGCGCCGTTTAGACAGCATTTGTTCACAGGATAAGCCGTCTGGCCGCCCGGACACATGGCGGCGTGGCAAAGACCGTCCAAGCCGATCTGGCCGCCGGCTGCGCACGTCCCCCACGCTGCGCAAAACGTCGTTCCCGGCGAACATGCCGCCTGCGCCGGGCTCGCCACGCAGGTCGCATTGCTCCACAGCCAGGCGGCGGTTGGGACGCCCGGCGGGGCGGTGATCAAATTGAACCCGGCGGGGCACTTCTTTAAGGGCGACTTCGGGCATTTGTTGCACGCAAGCGTGTTCGGCGCACAGCCCGGGATTTTCGTCGGGGCCGCGCCGTTCCAGCAAATCCCCGGCCCTCCTGGCCCCGGACCATGGCCAGGCTGGAATCCATGCCAGCATTCAAGGCCTGCGGCGCCGTTGGGGCATATCGGCTGACACACGCCTCCGAAACCCGGAATCTGGCCCACTGGGCAGCACTGCAAAGCGTTGGTCGCGAGGTGCGAGCCCGGGGGGCAAATTGGCGGGGGCGGCGGCGGACCATCGTCCCACCATGGGCCTGGGCCGCCTTCATCGATCCAAGGCGGTAAGCCGCCTTCCTCACCTCCGAACCCCGGTCCGGGACCAGGCGCGGGCGCTGGTCCAGGAGCTGGCCCAAGAGCGGGCCCAGGAACTGGCCCAGGCGCCGGCCCTGGCGCGGGGCCGGGCGTTGGTTCGGGCGGCGGCGCCCCTGGCGCTCCGGGCGGCGGCGCGCAATTTCGACGGATCGCGACGTCGCCGAGAGCGCCGCGGGCGTTCGGATCGTCGAAGCGATCGTCATAATCAACGAAATAACTTGCGAGTGGCGGCGTATTGGCCGGTCGAACGAGGTCGGCGCCGTTGCCCTGCAGGCCATTGACGCTGACAGGCCCGCCCTGGGCCAGCCGGGCGGCGAGACTCGAATCGGCGGAAACGCGCAACTGCTCGCCCGTCGACCAAAGGAAGCCGCCGCAGGAAGCGCGATTAAGCTTGCCGGCCGGATCGTAGCCATAGCCGAGGGCCACGCCCCCATCGCCGTTTTGCATCTGTCCGAAAAAACCGATCGCATATTCGTCGGGAGCCGCTTGCCAGGCGGGCCCCCCTTCGGCGGACGCCGTCGGCGCGTAACGCAGGATGCGGCCGATCCCGGGCTGCGCCAACGCGCCAAAGTCATAAGCTCCAGTCGGGGCGGCGCGCTCGGCCAGCAGCATCCGTCCCTGCTCATCGAAGGCGATCTTAGAGATTTCGGTCGCGCCCGCGCCAGGCGGAACCGTGACCTCGATGCGCGCGTCGGCGGCGAACGCGCCGTCCGGCATAATCGCCACCGACCAGATCTGCAGGCGTTCCGCGACGGCGTAAAAAAGTCGGCCGGCGTGAACCGCGAGGCCAAAGATTCGTCGTTCCGGCGGCGCATACCCCCACGTCGCCGGGTCGTCGGTGTGGAATTGCGCGCTGGCGATGTCGAGACGATTGGCCGGATTGAATGGCGCCGCCGGCAGGCCTGCGCTCTGCCGCCCCTGCGCGCCGTGGTCGTAGTGGCTGCGCTCCGCCCCGGTCATGTCGAAGCGGTGAATCATGCCGGTGCCGCGGTCGGCCACGAACAGATTGCTTGAAGCTGCGTCGAAAGCGAGCCCGCCGAGCGCGGGGCCCGGATTTGGCGCCCCGCCCAGCGTCACATTGGCGAAGAGTCGCGTTTCGCCTGTTACGCCATCGATTCGCCAGATCGAGCCGGCGCCGCCCTGCAGCGTTGAGGGGCCAAACAGTCCCGGCATGAAGCTCGCGTTTGGCGCGCCCTGCTTCGCGCGAACCGGCGCGCCATCGCCGCCGGCGTTCGCGACTACGATCGGCAGCCCATAGGCGGAGGTCGCCGCGGCGTAAATATTCGGCGGCGACGCATTGTCCAAAGCGACCGCGAACACCTGGCCAATCCGGCCGGCAGTTAGGGTGAAAGGCTTCGGAGCCTGCAGAAGCTGCGTCCGCGGCGGCGCGAGGGGTCCCTGAAGATCGATCACGCGCAGCGCCGGCCCGTTAAGATCGATGAAAGTTTGGTCGGCTGGATTGGCCTGCGGCGCGATGAGCCTGGGCGGCTGCGCGCCGGAAAACCCCGTCACCACAGCGTTGCCATCAGCGAGAACGCCGTTTGACGGGGCTTGTTGCGCGTAGGACGGACCGTGACTTGCGGCGAGCGCAATGATCGCCGGCGCAGCAAATCCACGCCATCTCGGCCAACGCGACCGAACTGCAGCAATTACTCGCAGAGCGCCGAAGAAAAACTGCTGCCCATCGATCATAATGGCGCTTTCAAATTGCTCGGCCGAAATCCCCTGTCCGGCCCGAATATCAAAACTCATTCTGCGCTGACGCGGCCTATCTAACAAGCCCGAGCTTTAATGCGACGCAGAACGCCAGCGAAGGCGTCCTTGAAAACCGTCACACATTCGTCTTACGAGCGCGCCATCTGCGCGCCATGCCCTATTTGCGCGCGCTCGCTTTCGTCCTCACTCTGGCTGGCGCTGTTCTCTTCCTCGTTCCGCTGCAGGTGGTAGCGCGCCGGCGCGGCTGGCCGATTCAGCATGCGATCCAGACGCGCTTCTGCCGCGCGGTCTGCGCCGTCCTCGGCATTAAGGTCGACGCGCACGGCGCCCTGCCCTCGCCAGCGCCGCGCTTTGTCGTCGCCAACCATGTGTCCTGGACCGACATCATTGCGCTCGCGAGCCTCTACCCCTTTGTCTTCCTGGCAAAGAGCGACGTCGCAAGCTGGCCAGTGCTCGGTCTGCTTGCGCGGCTGCAAGGCACGGTCTTCGTCGAGCGGGGTTCGAAGCAGGACGTCGCGCGCGTCAATGACGCGCTCGCCGATGTGCTGCGCGCGGGCGGCGATCTCGTCGTCTTTCCCGAAGGCACGTCGAGCGACGGCGCCGACGTTCTGCCGTTTCGCTCAGCGCATTTCGCGCCGCTGGAAGCGATGGCCGCGCACGGCGAAGCGCCGACGCTTGCGCCCGTGGCGATCGGCTATTCCGATGGCGCGCGCAAGATCGATGTCGGCTGGTATGGCGACATGACATTCCTGCCGCATCTGTGGAGCCTGATGAAGCGTGGCGACGCGCAGTGTCACATCGCGTTTGGCCCGCCAATTGAGACGACCGGCAAGGACCGCAAGACGCTCGCGACCGAGACGCGCGCCTGTGTGCAGAAGTTGCTCACATCGCTTTAGGGCAATCGGAAAGCGCCGCAGTCCTCGCCCTTCGAGACGCCGCTTCGATCTCGGGCTTGCCCGAGATCGCATCTAATGCGCAAGTCGGGTAAACTCGACTTGCGGGCGGCTCCTCATGCTGGAGACCTTTCCATGCAAAGGTCTCCAGCATGAGGACTACTTGTTGAACCCCCTGTCCTGCAGGAATTTCTCTGGCCTACAGGCCCTCATCGTCATACGAAAAAAAGCTTGCCTTGTTCCCATGAGCTAAAGGCATAAGTCTGGAGATCGGTCTGACTTAATCAAAGCCCGTTATCCGGAGCAGCACCATGCCCAATGAAGCGATGCGGCTGAAGCCTGGCGACGCGCTGATCGTCTTGGACGTGCAGCGCGACTTCTGCGCTGGCGGCGCGCTGGAAGTCGCCGACGCCGACAAGATTGTCCCAGTGGTCAATGGACTGATCGAAGAGGCGGCCGCGGCCGGCGCCCCTGTCTTCGCGTCGCGCGACTGGCATCCGGCGGGCCATGCGAGCTTTCATGAAGCCGACGGACCATGGCCGGCGCATTGCGTTCAAGGCAGCCCGGGCGCTGAGTTCCATTCCGATCTTCGCCTGCCCGAGCGCGCGATCATCATCGCCAAAGGAGCAGCGCCAGAGCGCGACCAGCTTTCCGCCTTCAACGCGACGGGACTGGCGGATCGTCTGCGCGATCTCAACGTGCGTCGTCTGCTGATCGTCGGATTGGCGCTCGACGTTTGCGTGCTCGAATCGGCGTTGGACGCTATCGTAGAAGGATTTGAAACGCATGTGCGTCTTTCCGGCTCCCGCCCCATCACAGCGCAAGGCGGAAGAGGCGCCGTCGAAAAGATGCGCAAGGCGGGCGTCGTCATAGAAGAGGGCTGAATCCCCCCGCGCAGATTGCAGGCCCAGCGCCTGGATTGCCCACGCTTGGCGCCATGGCTATGGTCCCCACCACGCGCAAGCGCATACAGCATTAGCCGATGCAGCGTGAAAAGGAGCATCCGTGTCCAGCAGCGCGCTCTTCGCGGATCTCTATGAATTCACGATGCTGCGCGCCTATTTCGAACTGGGCATGGACGCGCAGGCGACCTTCAGTCTCTTCGTGCGCAATTTGCCGCCGCAACGCAATTTCCTGATCGCCGCCGGCATGAACGATCTTCTCGACGAGATCGAGAATTTGCGTTTTGAGCCGCCGCAGATCGACTATCTCGCTTCGCTCGAATTTTCCTCAAAGCCCTTCCTCGATTGGCTCGCGAACTTTCGCTTCTCCGGCGACATCTATGCGATGCGCGAGGGCACGCCGTTTTTTGAAAATGAACCGATCATGGAAGTCGTTGCGCCGATCGCCGAAGCGCAACTCATTGAAACGCTCGTTCTCAATCAGATCGGGCTGCAAACGATACTCGCTTCTAAAGCTGCGCGCGTCGTCGCCGCGGCGCGCGGGCGCAACGTCGTCGATTTCGGCGCAAGAAGGGCGCAAGGAATCGATGCGGCCAATAAAGGGGCGCGCGCATTCTACATCGGCGGGGTTGAGTCGACCTCGAATGTCGCGGCCGGACAGGCTTACGGACTGCCTGTCGCCGGCACCATGGCGCATAGTTTTGTCGAAGCCTGCGCTTCGGAGATGGAAGCGTTTCGGTCTTTTAGCGATGTCTTTCCCGATACGACGCTGCTCGTCGATACGTATGATACGATCGACGGCGTCAAGAAGGTCGTCGCGCTCGCGAAAGAGCGCGGCGCAAATTTCAAGGTCAGCGCGGTGCGTCTCGACTCCGGCGATCTCGACGCGCTGTCGCGCGAAGCGCGCCGCATCCTCGATGACGCCGGTTTGACCAACGTGCAGATCATCGCAAGCGGCGGCCTCGATGAAACGAAGATCGACGAACTGACGTCGCGCGACACGCCGATCGATATTTTCGGCGTCGGAACGGATATGGCGGTCTCAAGCGACGCTCCTGCGCTCGACATCGCCTATAAGCTGACCGAATACGCAGGCGAAGGACGAATGAAACTCTCGATTGGCAAGCGCTCGCTGCCTGGCCGCAAGCAGGTTTTCCGGGAGTTTCGAGACGGCGTCGCCGTCAGGGACGTCATCACCCGGCATAGTGAAACACTAGCGGGCGTTCCCCTGCTGCAGCCTGTCATGCTTTCCGGTCGCCGCGGCGCGGCGCAATCATCCGACCTTTCGCAAATTCGCGCTTATGCGAAAGAGCAACTGGCCGCGCTTCCGCAGAGCCTGCGAGCTCTCCCTTCACATGAGCGCTATGACGTCGCGATCAGCGACGAACTCTCCAAGTTTGAGCGGGAGACTCGCGAGCGGTTGATTGACTGACGGGCTCAGGCGGAGGACGCGTCTTATTTCGCGCCGCGCACATAGACGCCGGAAAAGCTTACATTCATGCCGCCGCAGCCCAAATTGTCTTCGACGACAAGATAGCGGCTGTAAAGAGAAAGCCGCGCGGCGCAGCTGTCCTTCGCCGCTTCCGGGGTCGGCAGATCCGCCGATCGGTCGGGATCGTAGCCAATCGCAAGCGTATTTCCGCGCGGCTTGGCCTCGCCGTCGAGTTCTCCGAGATTCACGGCGCCGCGTTTGACCCGCTCGGAGTCTTCGGCGCCATAGGTCGCGCTGCCGGAAACTTTCACGACATCGCCGCGCGATTTCAGAACGATCTTCGCCTCAGTACGACGCCACTCGCCGTCCCATTTCGCGCCCGCGATCGCATCCGGCGCGACGGGCTGAATAGCCTCGCGCGGCAAAAGCCCGGTGGTCTCAGCCCCTCGCGCCGAGACATAGGTAGCGCAGACGAAAGGCGCATCGGACGCCGCAATCAGCGCCTCGTCGCCTGGCGTGAGGAAAGCTTTCAGCCTGCAGGCGGGTTCGCTCGAAGGACAGTTCGGCGCCTTTTTGCTCGGGCCGGAGACAAAGTTGACCTTCGGCTCCTTCGACTCGATTCGCATAAGCGCAAGCTTCTTGCTTGCGTCGAAGGAGCCGCATTCAAAAGCCGAATGCGCGGGCGCTGAGAGCAGCGCGACGGCGGCAAGCAGAGACGTACAAGCAAGAGCCCGGCGCAAACCCATCATCCGGCTCTATATAGACCGCGCGATGCGCGGCAAGTCGCTTTCGCGCGAAAATCTAGCGCCGATCCTTTCTCTCGATAAATTCGGACGTGAACCGCTTAAGCGCGAGCTTTAAATCGTCGGCGTAACCCGTCGCTCCGAGCGACTGAAACCTCTCAATATCGGCGAGCATCAGTTCTCTCACCGGCGCCGCGCCGCGATGCAGATTGACTAAATAACCGGACAGAAGCCGGCCATGGCGCGCCCCGGCCCCTGTCTTCTCGTCGCCCTTGGGCGAGCCGATTTTCATAGCGATTCCTACCATTAGCAGCTCCGACGGGCGCGACGCGGCCAAATCCGGCAAATCGACCTAAGCAAGAACTGCGCTCACCGAAGCTCGGCGAACGCCATCGTGTGGCCAAATCCGAAAAAGGCGTCGATCATCGCGGGAAGGTCTGTATCGCCCGGCGACATTCCGGTGGGTGCGCCAACGCACTTCGGCGCGCCGCAAAAGAGTCTCATGCCCCAGTCGGGATAGCTGCGCGTCGAAATGCGCTCGTCGACGAGCTTTACGACGCCGGAATGGCGCGGGTCCTTGCGGATCTGCAAATAGAGAGGCGTCAGCGCCTGTTGCGGGCCTTCGAGAATTTGCAAAAAGTTGAGGCCATTGTAGTGGAGCGCCCCGCTGATTTGTAGCGGCCGATTTCGCTCTGCGGCCTTCTCGACCATCGCTTCGATCGCCGGGAAGGTCAGTTCAAGACTCGCGTTACTGAAATACACAACTCGATACATCACGGCCTCCCAAACCCGCCGCCTACGGGAGTTCAAACAATTTCGTTCGATGTTGGTCCCGTCAATCGCGACAGGCAGAAAAACTGATAGAACAAAAATGAAAATTATGCAATTCTTTCATGGACTTGACCTAACTCAAGGCACAGCGCCGAGGCTGCGTTTTGTCACATGTTCGTAGTGGAGCAAAGGCAATCTTGGCAGCATATTGCAGCCCTTTTCAGTCCCGAGGGAGGCGCTGGCGCAGCCGCGTCTCCCTCTATATTTTTGTTCACGGCAGGATACATATCCGGCAACTTCAGGGGGTTACGATGATCGCGACCGACGCCTCCCTCGTTTCGGCTTCAATGAAGACCTATCAGGATTACGCAGCGAGACTCATGGATTTCGGGCTGATCAACATGCGGTCGGCGCTGCAATTCGCGCAAGATATTTGGACGGCGAGGTCATCGAGCGATCTCACGGAAGCCATGGTCGACTATGGCCGCCGGCAATTTGAGTGCTGGAGCGAAGAGCTGGAAGAGTTCTCGGCTGCGGCCGGCATAGAGGAGGATAAAGACGCCGAGGTCGCCGGACTCGGCGATTAGCGCGCGCCTAGGCGCATCGCTAACGAGCGACGGCTCCAACACATCAATTTGCAGTTCCAGCGGCTGCGGGCTAACTCTCCCCGCCGCATGACCAAGCGCGCTCCCGCCCTCGCCGACTTCAAACGCATCGTCGTCAAGGTCGGCTCCTCGCTCATCGTCGACCCTAACAGGGCGTCGGCGAAGCGCGCCTGGCTGAAGCGGCTCGCCGACGACGTCGCGGATCTGCATCGCGCCGGCGCCGACGTGCTTGTCGTCTCGTCGGGCGCGGTCGCGCTGGGACGCAGCGTGCTCGGCTTTTCACGTGGCGCGCTGAAACTCGAAGACAGCCAGGCGGCGGCCGCCGTCGGCCAGATTGCGCTCGCTAGGCTCTGGGCCGAAACCTTGCACGATCGCGGCCTCGTCGCGGGACAAGTGCTCGTCACGCTCGGCGACACCGAGGAGCGGCGCCGCTATCTCTATGCGCGCGAATGCCTCACGCGGCTTTTGTCGCTGCGCGCCGTGCCGGTGATCAATGAAAACGACACGGTGGCGACGGCGGAAATCCGCTACGGCGACAATGACCGTCTCGCCGCGCGCGTTGCGACGATGGCGAGCGCCGATCTGTTGATCCTGCTCTCTGACGTCGACGGGCTCTATAGCGCGCCGCCCGATGTGAACCCCGACGCGAAACACATCCCCGTCGTACCGCGCGTCACCGCCGAGATCGAAGCCATGGCCGGCGGCGCCGCCTCGCAATATTCGCGCGGCGGCATGCGCACCAAGATCGAGGCGGCAAAGATCGCGACGATAGGCGGCGCGCATATGGTGATCGCCGACGGCCGCGAAGAGGCGCCGATCGCGCGCATCGCCGCGGGCGGGCGCTGCACCTGGTTTTTGACGCCGTCCAATCCGGTGACGGCGCGCAAGAAATGGATCGCGGGCTCGCTGGAGCCGAAAGGCGCCGTGCATATCGACGACGGCGCGACGAAGGCGCTGCGCTCGGGCAAGAGCCTGCTGCCGGCAGGCGTGACGCGAATCGAAGGCGGCTTCGCGCGCGGCGACTGCATTTTGATTCGCAACGCCAAGGGCGGCGAGATCGGCCGCGGCCTCGTGACCTATGACGCATCGGACGCGGCGAAAATCATCGGGCGCTCGACGAAAGACATCGAGGCGCTGCTCGGCTTCAAAGGCCCGGACGAGATCATCCACCGCGACGACATGGCGCTCGGCGGGGAGTGAGAAGGATGTGGAGGCGTCCGCATCGCAGTCCTCGTCCTTCGAGACGCGGCCTCGATCTCGGGCTGGCCCGAGATCGACATTCAATGCGCAAGTCGGGTAAACCGCGACTTGCGGGCGGCTCCTCAGGATGAGGACTGCTTTTGGCCGCTGCAAAATACAGGCGCTCGCAATCGCACAATCCAAGGCCCCTCATCCTGAGGAGCCTGCATAGTAGGCGTCTCGAAGGACGAGGGGCCGCCTTCATTGGCATGGACAACGCCAGTGTCATGGCCGGGCAAAGCCGTCAAAGACGGCGTCGCTTCGCTCGCCTATGTCCCGGCCATCGGCGCCGGGAAATTGCGGCGATGCTGCAAGGGCTACGCGACGGCGCCGCGTGGATGCCCGGCACAAGGCCGGGCATGACGCGGAGAGGTGACGCATTAGAGTCAAAACTTATCCCCACCTTCAAAACCTCCCCTACACTGCGCCCGCCTCGTCAACTGAAAGGGGCGTCGTCAGGGTCGGCGGGGATAAGCGCGCCCACCTTACCGCCAGATTTCGAAAGTTTAATCGGCCGCGCTTGCGCTTGGGGCTTGGCGGCGTTTTGCGGCGGGGCCATATCTTCTGCGCCGCGCCCACGAGGGGGCGACAATGGAGAAACTCTATGTCACCGGAAGAGCGCCAACTTATCGCTGGTCTGTTCGAGCGCACCAAGAGCGCCGCGTCGACGCCGCGCGACCAAGAGGCGGAAGCTTTCATCAACGAACAGGTCAAAGCCCAGCCGGCTGCGCCTTATCTTTTGGCGCAGACCGTGATCGTTCAGGATCAGGCGCTGCAAGGCGCCAATGCGCGAATCGAGGAGCTCGAAGCGCGCGTGCAGGAGCTTGAGTCGAAACCCGCCGGTAGTTTCCTCGGCGGCCTGTTCGGCGGCGGCGCCCGTCCGGCGCCGCAGCGTCCTGCCCCGCAGCAGGTCCGCCCCAACAGTCCTTGGGGCCCGCAGCCGGGCATGAATCCCGTCGCCGGTGGTTACGCCCCTCAGGGCTGGGGACAGCAACAGCCGCCTGCGGCTGAAAGCGGCGGCTTCCTGAGGGGCGCGCTCGGCACAGCGGCAGGCGTCGCGGGCGGCGTGCTGCTCGCTGACGGCATCCGCAGCCTGTTCACGCATGGCGCGGGCTATGGCGGGATGGCGAATCTCGGCATCGGCTCGGGCTTCACGCCGACCGGCGGCGACACGGTCATCAACAACTACTACGGCGACCAGTCCGGCGCGACCGACGCAGGCTATGACGCTGGCGACGACGACCGCTCCGGCGCGCAGGATGCTGACTACGATCAGGGCTACGACGATGGCGGCGGCTTCGACAGCGGCGGCGACGGCGGCTTCGACGTCTAACGAGATTAGGGCTCCCGGCTCGCAAGGCCGGGAGTTCTCGCATCTGGCGCGACGTGCGCCAGCGCACCGCGACCCCCTCGAGGGCGCTCTAGGGTCAATCATCCGCTCAAAGGAGCGGGAGGGGTCCAGCGCCAGATCAGCTCGACGGGAAGTCGCCATGAACAACACGATGAACGGCATCGCCAAATCCAGCTTCGCTTCACGACCCGTGCGCATCGCGCTGGCCATGAAGATCGCCTTCGCGATCCTCGCCGCCAATGTCAGCTTCGCCGCCGCCAAAGCGCTGCTCGTCAAGACGCCCGAGAACAAGGCTGCGCGCGTCGTCGCCGGCGCTTCGCCCGTCAAGCCCTTCATCCTTCCGATCGACTGGCAGGAACAGACGAGCGTCGCGCAATCAGATCCCACGCAGAACTGTCATGGCGTCACCGTCGAGACCGACGAAGGCTATGGCGTGCGCGGACAGACCATCCGTTTCGTCTGCCGAAAGGCCCTGTAAGAGTCGCAGGAGTTTCGAGTCATGTTTCGCGTATCGCTCCGCACGCAGGTCGCGCCGCTCGCCATTCTAGCCGTCCTGCTCGCTGGCCCGGGAATGGCGCAAATGTCGAGTTCCCCGAGCGATGCGCCCGCCGCCACGGACATCGAGCGCAAGGCGCCGCCGACGCTGATGCAAGAGAAGGAGGACTGGCCACCGGCAGATGCGCCGGCAGCCGAGACGCCAACCACGCATGAGCCGACCGCGAACGCGCCGACAGAAGGCGAGCCGACAACAAACGCACCGAAAGCGAACGCGCCGACAGAAAGCGAAGCGCGTCAAGCTGTCACTGACGCGCTGCGCGACTGGGCGAATGAGGCCGGCCCCGACCAACGCGCCCAGCGAACGGAGATCGCCGCTTATTATAAGAAGCGCCATTACGCGCCGCTCTGGCGCGCGGAGGATGGCTTCTCGCCTTCGGCGAAGAGCGCGATCCAAACCGTGCGCGACGCCGCCCGCGACGGTTTGAACGTCAAGGCGCCCGCCGAGGCGTCAGCGTGGAGCGCCGCGGCGGAACTCGCCCTGTCCGAGGCCGTCGCCGACTATGCGGCGCAGGCAAGCGGCTCCAGGGTCGATCCCGCAGCGATCTCCTCCGAGATCGAGGAGCGCCCGAAAGTCGTGAAGGCAGCCCAAGCGCTGACCGCCATCGCCGGCGCTGGCGAAGAGGCCGGCGCGCGACTCGCCGCCTTCAATCCGCCGCATCCAGCCTATGCGGCCTTACGCGAGAGGCTCGCCGAACTGCGCGCGGCGCGCGTCCATCCGAAGCGCGAGGCGAGCGCGGCCCGCGCCTCGGACACGAGACCCATCACCAATTTTGCGTCGCTTTCCCAAGCAAAGGCGAAGCGCGTCGAAGCGGAGATCATCGCCAATATGGAGCGCTGGCGCTGGGAGCCGCGCGAAATGGGCGCCACGCGCCTCGAAGTCAATATCCCCCAGTTCGAGACCACATTCACGCGCGACAATCAACTTGTGCAGCGTGCGCGCGTTATCGTTGGGAAGACTGCGACGCCGACGCCGGTTTTCTCGGACGTGATGAAATACATCATCATCAATCCAACCTGGAACGTTCCCGAGTCGATCATCGAGAATGAGCTGGAGCCCAAAACCGGCGGCAAGCTCTCAAAGCTTCGCGCGCGCGGATATAAGGTGACCTACAGCCATGGTCGTCCGATCGTTCAGCAGCCGCCCGGCGAGAAGAATGCGCTGGGCCGGCTGAAATTCGTGTTCCCCAACGATCTCTTGGTCTACATGCACGACACGCCGCAAAAGAAACTCTTCGCTCGCGCCAAGCGGGCGTTCAGCCACGGCTGCGTGCGCGTCCAAGATCCGTTCAAGCTTGCGGAAGAAGTGCTCGGACGCCCGGATTACGACGAAAAGCGGCTGAAGGCCATGATCGGCGAAAAGGAGCGCCGCATCGATCTCGCCAAACCTATTCCGGTTCATGTCGAATATTTCACCGCCGTCGTCGACGATGCTGGCGGACTGAGGCTCTACGACGATCTCTACGGCTATTCGGCGAAGGTGCGCGAGGCGCTCACTTTGTAGCTAGGCCGACGAGGCGAGCCGCGCGACTTCCCGGCGCAATTCTTCCTGCGCCCGTGCAAGATTTTCGTGCGCGCGCTTGTTCCAAAGCTTTCGGGTCTCGTCGCGTCTGTAGAGCGCATCTCCGCGCGCGGCGAAGGTGTCGATCATCTGCAGTCGTCCGAGGCAAAAAAGCGGTTCGGGCACCCAGGCGTATTCGAAACGAAGCCGCTCGAGATTTTGCTCGAATGCGGGCCACGGCGCGCCGAGCGAAGAAAGATCGAGATCGAGAAATAGATCGAGATCGTTCGCAAAACCCGGATAGCGCTCAATCGTCGCGCGCGCATCGAGATGATCGGCCGTCGCCATGATCAAATCATGGATGGCCGCCGCATCCGTTTCGTTGAACTTGGCGTGACTCTCAAAGAGCGCTGCGCTGGCGCGGACGTTTTCGGCGTCGGAGCGAAGCAGACCTTCGCTGTCGCGGGTCACATAGACAACATCGTGCCAGAAGATTGCCGCCGCGATCAGGTCTGGCCGTACGGCGAGCGCCTTGAAGTAATCGAGCTTCGCCAGCAGATCGCCGATATGGCTCCAATCATGGTATCCGCGCTGCGATTCTCGATAGGCTGCGTCGAGAACCGCAAAAGCGTCGGGGTCGTGACGAGATGCGATCAGGCCCCAATAAGTCTGTATCGGATTTGAGATCATGCGCGAGTAGCGATCCTGAGAGAAATCTATAAGGCGGGCGAATTGCGGCAGGACAGCAGTCGCGCTCAGACGAAGACGTCACTTGCTCGAAAGATTCCATACCGAAGACCAGTTATCCTGCAAACCTTCCCGCGCCAGCGTCAGATATCGTTCCTCCAAAGCGACATAGAGCGCGGGCCACGGTTCGGGAACCGACCGGGCCAATGTCGAAGCGCGCTCGGCGGCGACCTCGAATCGGCCCGATTCATAGTCCTCGCGCATGAGGTCATGAGCCTTGCGCCAGCACACATACGAATCGGAACCCGCCGCGCCGCTGTCGCCGGCCAGGGCAAAAACTTGAGTCGCCTCGCTTTTGCCAAGAACGCGCACGCGCCCAAGATCGATCCAGGCGAAATCGGGCGCCGCGTCCCGCACGGCGCTGGACGCCACAATATCCGTCTGAAAGGCCTTGCTTGCCCCCTCGAGCCGCGACGCGAGGTTCACCGTGTCGCCGAGGATCGAATAGTCGAAGCGGCGGATTGATCCCATATTGCCGACGCTGCAAGGCCCGAGATGAAGTCCAAGGCCCATCGCCGCCGGCTGAGCCTCATGGCCAGCCGCCGCAGCGGCTTCGGCGCGCCGTCTGTTGAGGCCATTGAGCGCCTCGCGCATCATCAGGGCGGCCCGAACGGCCTTGCGCGGATGGTCGTCGATATCGAGCGGCGCGTTCCAGAAGGCGAGCACCGCGTCGCCCATATATTTGTCGACAGTGCCCTCCTGTTCGAGAATGGCGTCGGTCATCGGCGTCAGGTAGCCGTTCATGAACTGCGTGAGTTCGCGCGCGCTCATGCCTTCCGAAATGCGGGAAAAATTGCGCAGGTCGGAAAAGAGCACCGTCAATTCGCGCGTCTCGCCGCCGAGCACCAGGCGCTCCGGATGTTCGGCGAGTCGGTCGACGACGGCGGGCGCGACGAATTTGCCGAAGGCCTGCCGCACGTGGCGGCGCGCTGAGGTTTCAGCGCGCCAGAGCGTCACTGCGCCGAAGAGATAGCCGCCGATGATAGCGAGGCTTGGATAGGCTGGATCGAGCAGCACGCCGCGGCGATCGAACAGATAGAAAGCTCCGGCGAAGAGGCCAATGACGGCGAACGGCGCGGCGGCAGCCGAAACGAGCGGCGGCGCGACGTAGAGCAAGCCCATGATCATCAGAAAGGCGATCGTGGCGACAACGAACTCAAGCCCCGGCGCCCAATCCGGTCGCGCGAGCAGCGCGCCCGAGGCGATAGATTCGACGATCTGCGCATGCACGTCGACGCCAGGGACGACTGGCTCCAGAGGCGTCGCGCGGACGTCGCCGAGCCCCGTCGCCAGCGCCCCGACGAAGATGATGCGTCCCTCGATTTCGTCGCGTCCGACGCGGCCTTCGAGCACATCCTTCGCGGAGATGTCTCGCGCCGTGGCGCTATGCGAATAGCGCGGTCGAACCTCCGCATTGGGTCCGGTTTCAATTTCGAAGGCGCCGACTTTAATCGCGTTCACGCCCGTCTGCTTGCCAAATGCCGTTTGGCCGCTGGCGTTCGAGGAGCGTATGACGATCGCCTGTTCGCCCTGCGCGATGCGTAAAGCCTCAAGCGCCAGCGACGGCATGAGAACGTCGCCGGCGCGCGTCACGAGCGGCACCCGGCGAACGATCTGATCGCGATCAGGCAGCCAATTCGTGGCCCCAAGCCCCTGCGCGGCGTCAGCGAGGCGCCGCTCGGGGCCGACCGCGCCGGCGAAAGCGACAAGAAACGGGGCGGGGTCGTCGCCAGCGATAACTATTCCCGACTTCGCCGGCAGCGGCGCGACAACCGAGTCCGTCAGCGTCACGCCGAGCGTCGCCGGCGCCTGCATCAACGCCTGAGCGAAAATCTGATCGCCGCTCGGCGTTTTGGCGACGAGCCTCGCCACCTCGGCGCGGGCGCGCGCGTCCGGGATCGCATCGACGAGCTGTGCGGCGCCGCCGCGATCGGGCTCCGCGAAAATGAAGTCGAAGGCGATGGACGCCGCGCCCAATTCGCGCAGCCGGTCGACGAGTTCGGCCAGTCGTGCGCGCGGCCAAGGCCATTGCCCGTAAGCCTTCAGGCTTTTCTCATCGACGCCGACGACGCGCGTCGGCGCCTGTGGATCATAGGCGCGGGGGGCGAGACGCTGAAAGCTGTCGAAGACAAAGTTGCGCAGGTCGTCGAGCGCTCGGGGCTGGATGACGCCCCAGGGGAGAATGAGAGCCGCAGCGGCGAGAAGCGCGAGTAGATAGGCGCGACGCCGTTTCAACATCTGCACCTCACATGACGGTCACGCCGCCGCCCATTCACTCCGTGGGTCTGGCGCGAGGCAGAACTAGTCGCCCGATCAATCAAAGGCAACTTGCCCGGAAATCCTCAGCCACTATCAGTAGTGGCCACCGCCGCTGCAGTGGCCGCCGCCTCCGCCACCGCCACCACCACCTCCGTCGGAATCTCCGCCACCGCTGCTTTGTTGCTGCGTGGCCGTCACCGGCGCGGCCGGGGTAGTGACGGGCTGATTTTGCACGTTGGTTTGGCTCTGCACGATTGCGTTGCCGGCCCACATCGGGCCAAGAGCGTCGAGGCCCGGCGAACTCACGATATTCTGAGGAGGCGCTCCGCCGAGCATGAGATTCGCTTCTTCGCTCGTCGGCGTGTGCTTGGCGCCGCCATGCTGTTTTTTCCCGCTCTCCAGAGCCGCAATCATCTGAGCGATCGTTTCCGGCGGAACGAGGAAAGGCTCCGACACTTGTCCGTTGTTTGAAACAAACACGCCATACCCGGCTTGCGTGAGAGTCTGTCCCCCAACCTGGGTGACGCCATATTGATGCACGACGAGCGTGCCGGCTGAAGTTACTTGCACCATTGCGGTTCCGCCGCGCACGCCGATCGACGCCGTGGGCGTGCGTAGCCGCGTCCCGCTTTCGTGGCTGACGCCGCCGCCGACAAAGCGCATCACGCCTTTCGCCAGCGACACGCCCTGCTGGCCGCGGCCGCCGGAATAGACGAAATCATCGACAGTGACAGCGCTGTTGCGTCCGACCGTCATCGTCGACGTATCGTTGAAGACAATTTGCGCGCTGCCCTGCGGACTCGTCTCGATGCGTTCGCGCTTCTGGACGCCAAGGCCGACCGAAAGCGAGCGCTTCGCGGCGCCTGGCGGCGTGCCATGCGCAGATTGATTGACCGCTCCGACGTTACCGACTTTCTCGGCGAAGGCCGGCGCTGCGATGAGCGTAAGAGCGATTGTTACGGCCGAGAGGAGCTTTCTCATCGATCGCCTCCGTCAGAACTTCGCCGTCGGCCCGAAGGAGACGGAAAAGTTCTCAGTTTTGAAGTTCGGCAGATTTGAGCCGTTGCGCGCATATTCGACATTGCCGGCGAAGCCGAAATTTGCGGTGATCGGCAAGTCGACCATCAGGCCGCCGATCCACGCGGCGTCGCGTCGCGCAATGAATGGATTGATCAAAGGATTGGCGGCGTCAAAGGCAAGGTGAGTGAAGCGGCCGTAAGGCGCCACGGTCCATTTGCGCGGAATGATTTCGAACGGCGGGTCAAGCTCGAACCGCAGCATCGCTTGAACGTCCACCTGATCAGAGGACTGTTGAGCAAGGCCCGCCCAGGCGCGGGAATAGGCGACTCGACCCTCGAGCCGCAGCATTTCCGTCAGCCTGTATGTGCTGCTCACATAGCCGGTGACGACGTCGCCAGTCGCCAAAGTCGAGATGGTCGACGACGGCAATGTGGGCAGAAAGCTAAAGCCGCTCGGCAGCGGATTGACCCAGAGCGCGCGCCATTCGGCGCCGGGCTCGAGCCAAAAGTCCGGATTGACCTGTGCGCCAAAACTTATGCCGCCGCCGCCAGCGTTAATATAGTTGATCGAACCGAGCATCGTCGTCGCGCCCGTCAGATACGGCTTGATCGACAGCCCCGGATGGAGATCTGGCGCGATGTGAATACGGGGTCCCACGGTGCCGGCGAACAGGACGACGCTGTATTGCGGCAGACGAAACTGCTCGGTGGCGTAGCCGGTCACCCGCGTTTCAAATTGGTCGCCTCGGGCGTTCTGAAAATCGAGGTCGTGGGCGGCCTGCACCAATTGAAATGCGTTGACGTCCCCCTGGCGCGAGGCGGTCGACGCGACGCCGACGCCGCCTGCTTGAAGCAGATTATTGGTCGGGAAGAAATTCGCGTTGGTTTGCGCACGCAGACCGGCGTGTATCCGCACGTAGAGCCTGCTGGCCTGAGTGCGTTTTTCGATGTCCGGCAATTGCGCTTCGATCTGAGCGGCCTGAACCGGATCGAGCCCCTCCTCGGCGAGCGCTTTGCGCAAATGCTGGGCCGAGACCCCATAGGAGCCAAGCCGCGCATAGAGAAAACCGAGTTCCTTCCGGGCGCGAGCGAGGTTAGGATTGAACATCAGCAGACGCTCAAGCGCGCCTATTCCCGCCTCGTAGTCTCGCGCCTCCGTCGAAAGCAAAACGTAACGATACGTCGCCTGATAATCGGTCGGATTATTCTGAATATGGGCCGCGAGGCGCTCCCGCTCGGCGCGCGCATCTTCCTGCGCCAAGGCCGGTTCCTGCGCCAAGGCCGGTTCCTGCGCCAAGGCCGGACCTAAAAGGGCGAAGGCGGCAAGCAGCGCGCCCGCGAGGGTTGGCGCCGCTCTGCACGCGCACACGGATGGCAAGCTCCTCAAACGCATCAATGGCAGACTCCGAAGAATCGGAAATAACGGCGCGCCAGGGTCAGACCGTCAACTGGACGGTGACTCATGCGGAATGGGGTGGCAAGCGAGCGGCGAACCAGCGCGCCGCTCAGGCCCGAGCCCGGCGCCGCAAATTACCTTGTTTCTGCAAAGACTTGCCCCCATCCTGCACTGCAATCCGACCTGAAGCCGCGGATAAAACACATTGTCGGTGTTGCCGCGAAACCACAGGTCGGACGCGCTTAGCCGCGACAGCGTCCGCCGTCGAAGAGATAGACGACGTCGCCGCCTCCGACGGCTTTCATTTCAGTCGCCGATGACGGCGTCGCGCTTCTGCGGCGTCCCGCCGACGAGACACGACGGCGCGGACGCGAGGTGGCTCGCGCACCGTCGCAAGAAGCGTCGGAGGAGAGCAACCAGCGCAGCACGATCAGCAAGTCGGCGGCGCGACGCGGGGCGCCGATCTTGACCGCATTGCGGATGTCGGCGACGAGTCGGCGGCGGGCCGCGTCAAGCGATAGGTTTCGCCGATAGCGAGCGAGCATCCGCTGGTGCTTATCGCTCGGGCTCACGCCCAAAACGATTTCATAACTGCGCAAACCAGCCATCTCGGCGCAACGCTCGATAGGCGTCAGTTCGGGAATCATTAACCTCTCCCAGTCGTTCCTGCCGGGGCTTTTCACCTTTCCGGCAACTGTAACGACGTTAGCGGGAGCTTCATCCTCCGTTTGTGCGAGAGCGCACACGTCTCATTCGGCTTCGTTAAGCGCGTCCTGGACCCTTTTCTCGAGGACTGAGGGGCGTATAAGTACAAGTCCGCCACGGATTTTTTCCGCCAAGCCCTCGTCGATCATCGCCGAGAGTTCGCGGCTGACCTGTTCGCGCCGACAGCCGATCCGGGCGGCGAGATCGTGCTGGAAGGGCGGCGGCGAGACGATCGACTGCTCCGGCGAGCCTTTGCGCGGCGCCGACATGCGCAATAATTCGGAATAAAGGCGATGCTTGAGGTCGAGCACCGAACGCTCGAAGAGGCGGGTATTCAGCTCCCGGACGCGCGACGTCAGCAAGCGTAACAGCCGCTCGCAGATTTCCGGCTCGCCGAACACGATTTCCTTGAAGACTGTTGGCGGCACCAGCAGGAGCTCCGCATTGGTGAGCGCGGTTACGTTTGCGGAGCGCTTGGCGCCGTCGATCGCCGCCATCTCGCCAAAGAATTTGCCCGGTCCGAAGTCGCCAAAAATCATTTCCTTGCCGGCCGCAGTTCGAATCAGCACCCGAACGTCGCCGCTGACGATGAAATAAACGTCCGTGGAGGGATCGTCGAAGTCGAGGACTAATTCATGTTCGGCGTATCGTTTGCGCGCGCATTGGCGCGCGAACTGCTCGCCGCGCGCGGGATCAAGGCCAGCAAAAAAAGGAATGCCGTCAAAAAGGGACACGTTTCACTCCCAAATTGGAAATAACGCGGATATTGCAGCTAAACGTCGGCCCCGTCGAGGCGCATTCTGCTGGCGGAGGCCGACTCTTCAGACGATGATGAGCGATGCCCGCATTTCGCCTCGCGACGTTCAACCTTGAAAATCTTGATTGGTCGGCGACTAAGCCTAACGACTTCGCGCGCCGAGCCGACGCGCTGCGCCCGCTGATCGAGACGCTCGACGCCGATATTTTGTGCCTGCAGGAAATCCATGCGCAAAGGCTTCATAAGCACGGCGCACGCCAGTATATCGCGCTCGATCAATTGCTCGCGACGACCCGCTATGCGCAGTTTCATCGGGCGACGACGGTGAGGCCGGGCGGCGAAGTCCCAGCCGACGTGCATAATCTTGCGATCCTTTCGCGATGGCCAATGCGCGCGCGACGTCAGATCCACCACGACATTGTCGCGCAGTGGGCCTGGCCGCCGCCGCGCGATGCCGACGGCTCGCAGCCGGAGCCCGTGGGCATCGTCTGGGACAGGCCCCTGCTCTACGCTGCGATCGAGCTACCACAGGGCGGCGTAATCCACGTCGTCAATCTGCATCTGCGCGCGCCTCGGGCGTTCCCTGTGGCGACGGCGCGCGGCTTGGGCTCGAGCCGCGCGCAGATTGAGGGCCAGTTCGTCGCGGCCCTCAAGCGCGAGGGGCAAGCGCTGGAGGCTCGGCTGTTCGCCGAGACTCTGTTTGACGCGGACCCACAGGCGCTGATCGCGATCGCCGGCGACTTCAACGCCGACGAGCACGACGCGCCGACGAGACTCCTGCGCGGCGGGGGAGATGAGGGCGCGACAGGGGCACGGGTTCTCATCCCCTTGGAAGAGCGCGTCGAACCGGGGCGTCGCTTCACGGTCATTCACGCGGGCCGTCCCATGCTGATTGACCATCTTCTCGCTTCGCCAGCGCTCGCGGCGGCCTGGCGCAAAACGACGATCTTGAACGAAGGACTTCAAGACGAAGTCTATGCCGAGGAATTCGTCGAAGGGTCGCTTCACGCGCCGGTGGTTGCGCGGTTTGAACTTGTCACAAGCTAATCCAAGCGCCTTCGATTACTGAGACGCAAACGCTCTCAATTCTTCGGCCAAGGCGAGCGTTTCGCTCCAATCCAGTCTGACGTCCGCGTGACATTCCAATGAGACGACAATGCCGCTCTGTTCGACGTTCGCCTCGAAATCATGGTCGCTGGCGATGGGGCTCATATAAATCTGCTGCTCGCGACGATCGCCGTTTGCGACGGAATTGAGGGCCCGCGACAGGATCGCCGCCTCTTCTTTCGTGAAACGGCGCGGAGGTTGTCCCGGGAGGCCGAGCGTCGCCAATACGACAAACGTCCGATGGCTTGAGGCGACAAGCTCGAAGATTTGTGACATGCCATCCTCATCATCAGGTCGAGCGAGCAAGGGAACCGTTCATCTTTCGGACTTGTTCAGTCCCCGAGCAGTGCTTTCAAATCTTTCATCAATAGGAAGAGATGATGCGGATCGGTTGGGCTCCGCTCGAAATCGAATGCCTCATACCAAGAGCGCGCTTCGTCATCTTTGGCATGGACGAGCAGGGCTCGAATGCCCGCAATGTCCGCTGCCTGGGCGGTGCGGAGGAGTGCGTTCTTGAGCAGCGCCTCGCCGAGCCCACGTCGCTGTTGAGCCTTGTCGATCGCCAGTCGGGCCAGAAGCATGACTGGGACGGGATGACGCGCAAGCCCCTTGCCGACGCGGGTGGGCGCCTCCGCATGTTCAACGGCGCCGACGGTGAGGCTGTAGTAGCCGACGACTCGCCGTTCGCCGCGACAGACGACATAGGTTTGAGCGCTGCTGGCCCCTTGGTTGGCGAGCGCGTAGCGTTTTAAAAAACGGTCAAGCGGTTCCTTGCCGCAATCAAAAGCATCGACCTCGTGTAAGGAATTGAGTTTTTGAACGGCGGAAAGTCGTTCATCTTCTCCTGTCACTCAAGCACGCTTTTCTCTGTGAGCAGCTTTGCAAGACGGGGTCTGGCAGTCACCGGACTATCGAGAATCTGCTGAAAAGCTTGCCACTGGGCTTGGTCCAGCCGAAACATGCGACGATCAGCCAGCGTCTCCTCGGCCGCATTGATTCCGGCTTCAAGCAGAAACTCCGTGACATTCTTGTGCGAGAAGTTGGCGGCACGCTGCAGCAGCGCCTTCATGCTTGGCGTGGTGCGAATCTCAATTCGCTCAGTTTTCTGAACCTTTACGCCGAGGGTGCGCAACTGATCACGCTTGATCGTCTTACGGATTCGATCATCGCGAGCATGGACTATGAACCCAGTTCCTAACGCTCGACTGATCTCCTTCCCGCGAGCGATGGCTTCCGCTTTAGTCTCGAAGTATCCGGTAACGCGATGGGCGCCCTCCTTTCGAACCGCCCAGCCGCCCTTTTTTGCGGGAAAGACATGGTAGGCGCCACGCAACTTTCGACCCTTGGAGGGGGCATGAGAAACTCGCGATTTGATTTCCTGCGCATTGTCCTGATTTTTCATCGCCGTCATCGCATCCAGTTTATATGCATATATAGCATCCGGACGATGTCCGGACAACATGCCAGATCAATTCACGACCTTTTTCAACTTTCCAGCGCGTCGCCACGTTTTCAACGTCGACGCGGCGGCCATTCGAACTTGTGCGCGTCAACGACCGGACGCCCACCTGGGAAAGGCGGTTCCCCTATCCGCGTCTACACTGGGCGGTGATCAGGTTCCGGCGCTTAGCATCGGCCGCTTCTCCGAAGATGAAGTTCGGCCCTTGCTGGAAACGGCGCGAGACGGCACTATCAGCGCGGCGGTCGAGAATCTGCAGCGCAGCATGTCATGAGACTGCGTTCGAACAACCCTAAAGCATCGGCGAGCGACGTTGTTCACGTGCCTAAGAGACCAACATGAACGACAAGCGCATCTTCGCGCCATCGACCGCTCGCAACCGCGAACCGATTCTCGGCGTGCTGCGCAACGTTCTGCCGGCGAAGGGATCTGTGCTCGAAATTGCGAGCGGTGCCGGCGAACATGTCACTTTTTTCGCGGTGAATTTCCCCCACCTGACGTTTTGTCCATCGGACCCGAACGCTGAAGCCCGCGAGAGCGTTTCGGCGTGGATCGCTTCGACTGGAAGCGGCAATGCGCGTGCGCCGCTTGCGCTGCACGTCGAAGAGCTTCCCTGGCCCATCAGCGCCGCTGACGCTATCATCTGCATTAACATGACCCACATCTCGCCGTGGAGCGCGACGGAGGCATTGTTCGAGGGCGCAGGCAGGATCTTGCCGCCGGGAGCGCCGCGCTCTATCTATACGGTCCATATAGACGCGGCGGCGCCCACACCGCGCCAAGCAATGCAGAATTCGACGCGAGCCTTCGCGCGCGCAATCCGGCGTGGGGAATTCGCGATATCGAAAATGTCGCGGCCTGCGCCCGCGAGAAAGGGTTTGGAGAGCCTCAAATCGTGGAAATGCCCGCCAATAATCTCAGCGTCATCTTTCGCCGCTCGTGATAAAATGTCGCGCTCGCGAATCTCGAAGATGACATGAGCGCAGCCCAAACTGACGGAGCCTAACGGTCCCTTCAGTATCTAGCTATCGATGCTCCCACTAGGAGGAAGAACCATGCAACGTCGCGAATTCATCGCCGTCGGAACCGCCGCCGCCGTCGCCTCCGCCACTCAGGCGTTCGCTCAGACGAGCGGCGCGGCCAAAATGGAGGATATGCATCCGGCGCTGTACAAAAACCTGGAAAATGCGACCATCGACTGCGTGGCCACCGGCAACGATTGCATCCGTCACTGTTTGGGCATGTTCGCGATGAAAGACACGAGCATGGCTGAATGTGCGGACGCCTCTTTTCAGCTTGTCGCCGCATGCAACGCGCTCGCATCGCTCGCCGCGGTCAACTCTTCTCATGTTGGCGCATTCGCAAAAACAGTCGCCTTGATTTGCGAGGACTGCAAGAAACAATGCGACAAGTTCCCCAAGATCGCCGAGTGCGTGGCCTGCGGCAAAGCGTGCCAGAAATGCGCCGACGAGTGCCGTAAAGTTTAGGGACGGGACGAAAGAAGGGCCGGAGCTTCGATGAAGACAAGGCGTTCTTTAATATGGAGCATCGCGGCTTGCGCCGCCATTTCCGCTGGGATTGGCGGCGCCTCAGCGGGCGCGACAGTCAACAACTCGTCGCGCTTCGCCGTGGCCCAGGTTGAAAAAACGACGGGTCACGGCGAGGGCGTCATCAGAGCCGTGGACTCCGAGGAACGAAAGCTCATGATCACGCATGGGCCAGTCTCTGGACCCTTAGAAATGTCGCCGATGACGATGGCGTTTCGGGTCGCGCCAAACGTCGATCTCTCCACGCTGTCGAAGGGCATGAAGATCAAATTTACGATAAGCCGCGATGCAAAGGGCCTCTATGTCATCGAGGATGTTCAGCCGGAGAAACCGTAGCTCACCTTTATATGAGCGTTATTCAGCGATGCCTTCCAAACCGATGCGGTGCATCAAATAGCAGAGGCAGTCCTGCTGAACCGCGCGGCGGTCGACCGTCAGCATCGCCGGGATCGCCGGACGCGCGAGTCTGATCTCGCCGCCGGCATAATCGAAGTAATTGGCTGGCTGCGTATCGAATCCGTCGCCCGGCAGAACTTCGAGACGCGCCTCTTCGTCTCCGAGCGCGCCGAAAGAGGCGCCGGCGTCCAATTCGCTGAAGTTGAGATGGTCGATGTCCGGACGGAAGACAAAATCGGCGGGCGTCCCGTCGAAGGAGAAGCTTGCGCCCGCGGGCGGCTTCACGATGGCGCAAGTGCGCAACAAATCCACATCATGCGAGGCCGGCGGGTGGTCGGGAAGCTGCGTGATGGAGAAACAGGCTTCGAGCAATTCGATGACATGGGCGGCGCCCGCATCGAGTTCTGACTTGCCGCATTCAACGGTGATCGCCGGACAAAGCTCCGCGAAGGCCGCTGCGCAGGTGCCGCGCGGGCGCTGAAAAAGCACGATGAGGCGCGAGAACAGCTGCGCGAGCGCGACATATTTCGGCTCGAGCTTGCTGATGCAACTGTAATGCGGATTGAAGCCGGTGTTGTTGTGGATGTCGACGGCGGCGAAGGCGTCGCGTTTCTTCACGTAATCGTAAATCCAGCGCGCCATATGGGCGAGCGGATCGTCGGGAAAAGCCGTGCCGGTCCATACCCGATTGAAGTCGCGCTGGCCCGGCAGCGTGCGCACATTCTGCGCTGCGGCTTCGACATTGCCGATGAACAGAATGAGCGACCGATTAAGCCCGCGCGCGAGGCGCCGGCGCAAGACTTCCTGCACGGCGGCGAGACCGCTCGTTTCATTTCCGTGCAGCAGCGTGGAAACGAACAGCGGTTTGGGATCACGGCCCGGAAGGTCGAACAGGGTCGGTCGGGGCAGGATGTCCTTCAAGCGATTGGCGGGGCAGTCGAGAAATCCATCAGGAAGCCGGTCGAGCAAGGCGCAAGGCGCGTCGGTCACTGTTCTCCTCACGTTTCCCATTGATGGACGGGCGCGCCGCTCCGCTGGCGCTCGCAATAAGCCGCCATCAGGCCATAAAGGTCGCCGCCACGCGCCTCAAGGGCTTTTCGCTGCCAAGCCGCCCCCGTCTGGCGCGTTTGCACCCGCGCCTCAACGATATCGAGGAAATCCGCCTCGGCGACGCCGAGATCTCGAAGCCCTTTCCGGGCGTCGGGAATGAGGCGCTCGAGCAACAGGCGATCGGCAGCAATCTCTCCCTCTCCCGGCCATTCGAGCTTCGCGTCGAGGCCAAAACGCGCCGCGGCATAGAAGTTACGCTTGGCGTCGTCGAAAGAGAGGCCGCCTGCGCCGCCATCTCCAGCCATGGCGAGGGCGCGCGCGAGGCCGAGATAAAGCGCGGCGTTCGCCATCATGTCGATGAAGGTCGGCCCCGACGGCAGAATGCGGTGCTCGATGCGCAAATGCGGGGCGCCACTCTCATCGAAGCCGATCAGCGGGCGGTTCCAGCGCCAGATCACGCCGTTGTGCAGGCGCAGGTGCCGCATCGCCTCCGGCGGATCGTCATAGGCCATCGGAAGAAGCACGTCATAGTCGCGCAAGTTCTCCTCGAAGATTTCGATAAGAGACCGGGCCGCATAGCCAGAGCCCATGCAAACCCGGGATGGGCCTGGCACTTTCACCGCCTGTTCAAACAGCGGAATGCGCGTCTCCTCCCACAATGCTTTACCGAATAAGAAGGGCGCGTTGCCGCAGGCTGCGAGGATCGGTCCCGAGGCCGCCACGGAGGCGTTGTAATAGAGATGCGCCAGATCGGCCGGCGCTTTGAGATGGATCTGAAACGACGTCGTCGCCGCTTCGAGCATCACGTCCTTGTGCACGGAGGCCAGGCGGTCGCGCCCGGCGATGTTGACATGCAGCGGCTGACCGCCGCGCAGTCGCAGCACTTCCTGGTTCAGCGCATAGTAGCGGTTGAGCGGCGACATATTGGCGAGAGTGAGATCCGAGTCGCGGATCGTCGGCAGCGTGCCGATCATCACCAGATTGGCGTCGAGCCGGTGGGCGACGTCGTTGCACATCGCCCAGAGGCTCGTCAGCGACTCATGCGCTTGCGTCAGCGCGTCGCCTTCAAGGCGGAAAGGCGCGCAATTCAACTCGAGGTTAAATCGTGACAGCTCCGGCACGACGAGCGGGTGATTGAGCGTTTCGAGCACATCCTGGTTGATCGAGGACGGCGCGTAGTTGTGATCGACGATCCAGGTCTCGACTTCGAAACCGACCATGTGGCCGTCGCGCGAAAATTTGTCCTGCTCATAGAGCGTCCGGGCGAGATCGGTCTCCTCTGCAAGGCGCCCGACGAAGCGCGCCTTGTCGGCCGGGGTGAAGCCCGTCGCTGTGATTTCTTCGCCCAAGAATCCCCCCTTCGAGCGCAATAGCGGCCGCGACCGGGGTCGCGAAGGGAGCCCTCTCGGGGCCGATCCGCCGCAGATCACTCTAATGTAGGCAGCCCCCGCCTTATCGATAGAGCCGAGAGCGTCGGCGCGACAAGCCGCAAGCGCTGCTGTAAGTTGAGCGCCTTTCCTCGGAGCCGGCCGTGCCTGACATCGCATACGTAAATGGAGCTTACATCCCGATAGCCGAAGCGTGCGTGTCGATTTTCGATCGCGGCTTTCTTTTCGGCGACGGGGTCTATGAGGTCGCCGCCGTCATCGGCGGCAGGCTGATCGACAATGAAGCGCATCTTTCCCGACTTGAACGATCTCTGCGCGAACTGCGCATCGAGAATTCCCCTTCGATGGCGCACATTGTGGAAGTCGAGGCTGAACTCGTTACGAGAAACAGCCTGAGCGAAGGACTGGTCTATCTGCAAATCACCAGGGGCGCCACCAACGATCGCGACTTCGGCTTCCCCCAAGACACGGCGCCGACGTTCGTCGCCTTCACCCAAAGAAAGAACATCATCGCCTCTATCGCCGCTGACACTGGAGTCAACGTAATCACTGTTCCTGACTTGCGCTGGGCTCGGCGAGACATCAAAAGCGTCGCGCTTCTCGCGCAGGTGCTGGCGAAGCAGACAGCGCTCGAGGCCGGTTGCCAGGAAGCGTGGATGGTCGATCGTGACGGCTTCGTGACCGAAGGTTCGTCTTCAACCGCCTTCATCCTCACCAAAGCCGACGTTCTCGTGACTCGTCCGAACTCCGCAGCGATTCTTCCCGGCTGCACGGGTAAAGCCGTGCAAGCGCTCGCGGCGCGCGAAGGTTTAATGGTTGAAGAGCGCAGCTTCTCGGTCGACGAGGCCTATGACGCGAAGGAGGCCTTTATCACCAGCGCCTCCAATCTCGTACTGCCGGTGATCTCGATAGACGGGCGCGCCATCGGGTCAGGCAAGCCGGGCGAGAAGAGTGGGCTGCTTCGAACGCTTTATATCGAATGGGCGACGAATGCGGCGCAGAGTAGCTAGCGCTGCACTTCCACCTCCTTGAAATCGGAGCTGCGCTCCACTTCGATCGCAAACGCGATCACCAGGCTGAACACCGCGGCGGCGAGACACCAGACGGAATACCAAGCCGGTCGATTGGCGGCGAGCGCGACAAAGAAGGTGGCCAAAACCGCTACGCCAAAAACATTGATCGCCCTCCGCTCGCTGAAGATCAGCGGCGTCACCGTGAGTACGAGATAGAGGAAATCCGCCAAGAGCGGCGGCCGCTCAAATAACGGATCATAGGCGAGAGAATGCCGATACACCGACAGGTCGATGCCGTCGGCGCCGGCGAGTTTGGCGATAAGATAAGCGGCCAGGATGAAGCCTACGCCGCCCATGGTCAGCCAAAGACGCTTTCGTTCCAAATTGGATTCCGCATAGGCGGCGGCGAAAGGCGTCAGCACGGGCCACATCGTGAAGGCGATCAGCGTATAGAGATAGCGAAACGGTTGGCCGGCGACGGCATCGTTCCGTGTGAGCCATACCACAGCTTCGATGAACTGGTGCGCCGAGAACACCAGCGGAAACGCGGCGAATAGCAACATGCGCCGGTCATGACGCAGCGCTTTTGAAACCATGCCGTAGCCCGCCAATCCCAGGCCGAGCCCAGCGGTAACGCTTGCCTCGAGCGAATAGCACATAGCGTCTAAGGGCAAGTGACGTGGATGCTTTCGACTATTTTAACGCGGATTGTGACAGCGTCGAGACCGAAGCAATGCGCACCGTGGAGCACCCGCCTTTTTTCGGCTTCGGAACATGTTCGCAGCAGACGCGTTCTAGAACGTGAGTTCGAAAGCGGAGGTCAAAATGGGCAACCTTCTGTATTGGGCCGTCGTGTTTCTGGTCGTCGCTCTCATCGCCGGATTTTTGGGCTTTGGAGGCGTCGCGGGCGTGGCGGTGGACGGAGCGCGGATATTGTTCTGGCTCGCGCTGGTTCTGCTGGTGGTTTCGGTCGTTCTCGGCCTTTTCCGGCGCGCCTGACGTTCCCGTATGTCGCATAGGTTGATGAGCCGGGCGCCTTTTTTGGAGCGGCCGGCTCTCCTGTGCTTGTTCACGGAATGTCGTCGAGCGATTTCACCCATGCGTCGGCTACCGAGTCCGACGGCGCACGCCAATCTCCGCGTGGCGAGAGCGAGCCTCCTGAACTGACCTTAGGTCCATTGGGCAGCGCAGACCGCTTGAACTGGCTTCCCTCGAAAAAGCGTTTCACGAAAACGCCGAGCCAATGTTTGATCGTTGAGAGCTCATAGGCGACCTTGTCTTTTTCGGCGATGCCTACTGGCCATGATCCGGCAGCCGCATGACGCCACGCGCGCCAAGCAAGGAAGGCGATCTTCGCAGGCGCAAATCCGTATCGGGTCGCATAGTAGAGATTGAAATCCTGCAGCGCGTAAGGCCCGACCGTCTCCTCAGTCCGCTGGCTCGTTTCGCCGGGCACGAGCTCCGGGGAGATTTCAGTCGCGAGAATGTCCTCAAGCACCGTCACCGTCTCCGGTCCAAACCGGGCATCGCGGGCGCACCAGCGGATGAGGTGCTGGATGAGCGTCTTGGGGACCGAGGCGTTGACGTTATAGTGCGACATCTGATCGCCGACGCCATAAGTGCACCAGCCAAGCGCGAGTTCAGAGAGATCGCCGGTGCCGACGACTAGCGCGCCGTGACGGTTGGCGAGACGAAACAGCAGCGACGTGCGCGCCCCCGCCTGCACATTCTCGTAAGTTGCGTCATATACCGCTTCGCCCCGCGCAGCGGGATGGTCGATGTCGACGAGCATCTGTTTGCATGCGGCGGTGACATCGATTTCTTGCGCAGTGACGCCGAGAGCGCGCATCAGCCGCCAGGCGTTCGCTTTGGTGTGTTCGCTCGTGGCGAACGCCGGCAGAGTGAAGCCAAGCACATTTTCGCGCGGAAGGCCGAGCGCATCCATCGCCGTCACAGCCACCAACAGCGCCTGGGTTGAATCGAGTCCGCCAGAGACGCCGATCACCGCCTTTTTTATCTGCGTGGCGCGCAGTCGTTGTTCGAGACCATGCGACTGTATGTTGAACGCCTCGAAGCAGAGCTCGGCGAGTCGCGTTTCGTCAGCCGGGACAAACGGAAAACGCGCCACCTCGCGCAGAAAACCAAGATCGCGGTCGCACGTCGCAGCGAGTTCGAAAGCGACGCGGCGATAGTGCGTGGCGCCCTGCTCCGCATCGGCGCAGGCCCCGAATGTCCCCTGCCGCATCCGTTCGGCAAGAAGCCGGCCGATATCTACGTCGGCGAGCGTCAATTGCGGTTCATCGGAAAATCGCGGCGCCTTGGCGAGAACGTCGCCCTTCTCGCAGATCAGCGCTTCGCCATCCCAAGCGAGATCCGTCGTCGACTCGCCCTGCCCCGCAGCTGAATAGAGATAGGCCGAAAGGCAGCGCGCCGAATGCGCGGCGCAGAGCATTTCGCGATAGTCCGATTTGCCGATGATGGCGTTAGACGCAGAGAGGTTCAGCAGCACGGTCGCTCCCGCAAGGGCAGCGCGCGTCGAGGGCGGGATCGGAACCCACACGTCCTCGCAAATCTCCATATGAACGACGAGGCCGCGGAAATCCGTCGCTTCGAGAAGTATATCGGAGCCGAAAGGCGCGTGTTGCCCGGCGACCTCGATGTCCTCGCCGGAGAGGAAAGCGCCAGACGCGAAGTGGCGGTGTTCGTAAAACTCGCGATAGTTCGGCAGATACACCTTCGGCGTCACGGCCAGCACGCGGCCGCGTAGGATCGCGATTGCGCAATTATAAAGACGGCCGCGATGACGCAGCGGCGCGCCGACGACGATCAGCGGATGAATGCCGTGAGAAGCCTCGACGAGTTCGATGAGCGCCGCCTCGACGGCATCGAGCAGCGCCTCCTGATGAAGGAGATCGTCAATCGCATATGAGGATATTCCCAACTCAGGAAACAGCACGAGCGAGGCGCCGTGCTTGTCGGCGTCACGAGCCGATTCGATCGTTCGCGCAACGTTGAAAGCCGGGTCGGCGACTCTTACGCGCGGCGTCGCGACGGCGACTCGGACAAAGCCATGGGTGTGCAAACAATAGAAAGGATGGGTCATGACGCGATCATACAGCGATCTCGCAAAATTTCGCAGATTGCTCAATAAAGCAAAAGGGCGGGGTCTCCCCCGCCCTTTTTCGCGCGTCGCGCCTTGGTTAATGCGCCAGGATCGCCAGCATCAGCAGTGCGACGATATTGGTGATCTTGATCGCCGGATTCACCGCTGGACCCGCGGTGTCCTTATAGGGGTCGCCGACCGTGTCGCCGGTCACCGCCGCCTTATGGGCGTCGGAGCCCTTCTCGTGCTTCACGCCGTCCTTGTCGATGAAGCCGTCTTCGAAGGACTTTTTGGCGTTGTCCCAGGCGCCGCCGCCCGAGGTCATGGAAATCGCCACGAACAGACCGTTGACGATGACGCCCAGCAGCAGCGCGCCGAGCGCCGCGAAGGCGTTGGCCTTGCCGCCGAGAATCCAGGCGATGACGAAGGCGACGATCGGCGCCAACACGGGCAAGAGCGAGGGGACAATCATTTCCCTGATTGCCGCCTGGGTCAGCATATCGACGGCGCGGCCGTAATCCGGCCGATCCGTGCCCGCCATGATGCCGGGCTTTTCCTTAAACTGACGGCGCACCTCGACGACCACTGAACCCGCCGCACGGCCCACCGCCGTCATCGCGATGCCGCCGAAAAGATACGGAATGAGCCCGCCAAAGATCAGGCCCGCGACGACGTAGGGGTTCGACAATTCGAAATCGACCTTGTCGATGCCCTTAAAAAAGGGCACGCCCGATTCGATGAAATGCTTCAGATCATTGGTGTAGGCGGCGAAGAGAACCAGCGCGCCCAGGCCCGCCGAGCCGATGGCGTAACCTTTGGTCACGGCCTTCGTCGTGTTGCCGACCGCGTCGAGCGCGTCCGTCGACTGGCGCACTTCCTTGGGCAGGCCCGACATTTCGGCGATTCCGCCGGCGTTGTCGGTGACCGGACCGAAAGCGTCGAGAGCCACGATCATGCCGGCGAGGCCGAGCATCGTCGTCACCGCGATCGCGGTGCCGTAGAGCCCGCCGAACTCGTAGGTGAGAATGATGCCGAGAACGATGACGAGCGCCGGCGCCGCCGTTGATTCAAGCGACACGGCGAGGCCCTGGATTACGTTGGTGCCGTGGCCGGTCACCGACGCCTGAGCGATCGACACGACCGGACGTTTGCCCGTGCCGGTGTAATATTCGGTGATGTAGACGATGGCGCCGGTGACGATCAGGCCGAGAACGCCTGAGAGGAAAAGTCCGTAGCCGTGAATGGCCTCGCCATTGACCTTGCCGATCTCGCCCCAGCCGACGGTAAACGTCGTCGCTAGGAACAGGCCAGCGACAGACAGAACGCCGGCGGCGATCAGGCCCTTGTAAAGCGCGCCCATGATCGAGTCGTCGATATCGAGCTTCTTGAAATAGGGCGCGGCGAATTTGCCCCACTCGGTGTCGTCGTCGCCCATCTTCACGAAATAGGTGCCGGCGATCGAGGTAAGGATCGAAAGGCCGCCGATCGCGAGCGGATAGATCATCGCCGACGACAACCCTTCCTGACCGGCGAAGAAGATCGAAGCGAGCACCATGGTCGCGACGACCGTCACCGCATAGGTCTCGAAAAGGTCCGCCGCCATGCCCGCGCAATCGCCGACATTGTCGCCGACGTTATCGGCGATTGTCGCCGGGTTGCGCGGATCATCCTCGGGAATGCCGGCCTCGACCTTGCCGACGAGATCGGCGCCGACGTCGGCGCCCTTGGTGAAGATGCCGCCGCCGAGACGGGCGAAAATCGAGATCAGCGATCCGCCAAAGCCGAGCGCGACGAGGGCGTCGACAACGGTGCGGTCCGAGGGCGCATAGCCGACGAACCAGGTGAGGATCGCGTAATAAACAGCGACGCCGAGCAGCGCGAGGCCAGCGACGAGAAGTCCCGTCACCGCGCCGGCCTTGAAGGCGATGTCGAGGCCGCCCGCGAGCGATTTCGTCGCCGCCTGCGCCGTGCGGACATTGGCGCGCACGGAAACATTCATGCCGATATAGCCGGCCGCGCCCGACAGCACGGCGCCGAGCATGAATCCGAAGGCCACCGCCCAACCAAGCAGAATGGCGAGGATGATGAAGATCACGCCGCCAACCATGGCGATGGTCTTATATTGGCGATTGAGGTAGGCCTGCGCCCCCTCGGCGACGGCGCCCGAAATTTCCTGCATCCGGGCCGACCCCGGATCAGCCGCAAGCAATTCCTGAGAGGTCTTTACGCCGTAGACGATGGACATCAGTCCGAAGACGATGGTTAGAAACAGAACCATTTTGGCTTCGCCTTTTCGTTCCTTGACCGCGGATGGTCGAATTGGTCGCGTCGCCGCGAGCGGATGTCGCGCAACGGAAAAAGGAGTAGCGGCCCCGCCGAGCGAATCGGGCGGGGGCAGCGGCTTTCCGGCGGGCTTTCTGCCAGAAACGTAGCCGCGCGGCAATGCTGCGCGCGTCCCTATCCTTTAGAAGTGCTGGAAGGACAATTTTTTGAAAAGGACAGGCGTCTTCCCAGCGTCGAGGAAGACCGGGGACGCGTTTCCCGCCACAATTTCGCCTATGCGACAGGCGGGCGCGGGAGGCGCCGCTTCGCGTCCCGCGATGAGAATTTCATAATCGTCCCCCCCGGTTAACGCCATTTTGAACAGCGCCGGATCGACCGCTATCGCCTCTTGTGCAGCGTCGGACAGTGGAACAGATGGAAGATCAACGATCGCGCTCACGCCCGATGCGCGGCAAAGCTTGGCGAGATCGCCCGCGAGCCCGTCGGAAATATCCATGGCGGCGCTGGCATTGGCGGTAAGCCAAGCCGAGAGATCGAGACGCGGCTGTGGCAGCAGATAGCGCCCGATCAGATAGTCGCGCGCGTCGGCGGAAAGACGCTCGACAAGCGCGGGGTCGCGACGCAACGCCAAGCCCAGCGCCGCATCGCCGATAGGCCCTGAGACAAAGATTGCGTCCCCTGGCCTTGCGCCGGTGCGCGGCACGAAGCGTGGCGCGCGCCCGAGCGCCGTGATCGAAATGGTCAACGGACCGGGAGTGGCCCCCGTGTCGCCCCCGATGAGCGGCGCGCCATAAGTGCGCGCATCCTCGGCGAGCCCCGCGGCGAAAGCTTCGAGCCAATCGTTGGTCCAGTCGCCCGGGAGCGCCAGCGCCAGCAAAAAGCCGATCGGTTCAGCGCCTTTGGCTGCAAGATCGGAGAGGTTGACGCGCAACGCCTTTTTGGCGATCAGCGCCGGTTCGTCATCGGCGAAAAAATGCACGCCCGCGACGACCATATCGGTCGTGACGACGAGCGGCGTGTGCTCGGGTACGAGAAGAGCCGCGTCGTCCTTGAGACCGAGTGCGGCCGCCCCCGCAATCGGCGCGAAAACGCGGGCGATGATTTCGTCTTCGCTATAACGCTGCGGCATGTGAAGCCTTTGACTTCCCTCTCCCGCTTGCGGGAGAAGGAACGCCCGAAATTCTAACTCAGCTCCTCGGCGCGCTCCTCATGCGCGATCCTGTCGAGCACCGCATTCACCATCCCCGACTCGGTCGGCCCAAAAAAGGCGCCGGCGACATCGACATATTCCTTGATCGCGACGCGCGCCGGAACGTCCTTGCGCGAACGCAGCTCATAGGCGCCCGCGCGCAAGGACGCGCGCATGACGGCTTCCAGCCGCGACAGCGGCCAGCCGCCGGAAAGCGCGCGGTCGATCTGCCGGTCGATCGCGACCTGATCGGTCAGCACGCCCTGCAGCACGTCGCGAAAGAAGGCGGCGTCCGCCGGCTTATATTGCGCGCCCTCGATCTCGCGCCCGATCCAATGAGACTCAAACTCGGCGAAAATCTCGTTGAGGCCTTTGCCGGCGACCTCCATCTGATAGAGCGCTTGCACAATCGCCAAACGCGCGGCCGAGCGTTGATCCACGCTCATGCGACGCCTCGTTTGAGGCGCACCAGAGCGAGCGCCGCGCGGGCGGCGTCGGCTCCCTTGTCTCCCTGTTTCGGATCGGCGCGCACGATCGCCTGAGCCTCATTCTCCACAGTGAGCACGCCATTGCCGAGCGGCAGGCGACGCGAGAGGGAAAGATCCGTCAGCGCGCGCGCGCTTTCATTGGCGACGAGTTCGAAATGATAGGTCTCGCCGCGGATGACGCAGCCGAGCGCAACGACGCCGTCATAAGGCGCGCCGGTGGCCTCCGCCTTGTCGAGCGCGATCGCAGCCGCCGTGGCGAGCTCCAGCGCGCCGGGAACGTCGATCACCGTCGCCTGCGCCTGAAGCGCGCGCAACGCGTCAAGCGCGCCTTCACGCAACATGGCGACGATTTCGCCGTTGAACTTCGTCGCGACGACAAGAATATGCGCGCCTGGCACAGGCGCAGCATCATCGTCGTCGGGTGCAAAACCTGCCATGGGAACTCCCAGATCACGTTGCATCTGGGCGGCATCGCCCAAACGCAGATAATGTGATCGATTCAAAAACCTTAGAGCGCGCTTTACGCGAAAAACCGGTATCCGTTTTTTCGCGAGCCACGCTCTACCGCCGAGATCGATACACGCAATTTTGCGCGGCGACTACAACAGCGTCATGGCCGGGCTTGTCCCGGCCATCCATGGCGAGAAGATTTTCGTAGATGCCCGCGCCAAGCGCGGGCATGACGGCGATTTGTCCTGGGCTAACGCGCTTCGCTCAACCTTGCCGCATAGCGCGCCATCAGATCGATTTCGATGTTTATCGCATCCCCTGCCCTTCGGGGGCCGAGAGTAGTCACGGCCAGCGTATGCGGAATGAGCAGCACGGAAAAGCGATCGCCGTCGACGTCGTTCACCGTGAGTGATACGCCATCAAGCGCGACAGACCCCTTCTTGGCGATGAAGCGCGACAGCTCGCGCGGCGACTCTGTCCAGAATCTGGACATGCTTGTTTCTTCTGACGGGCGTCCTTCGGGCGCCCTATCGCAAAAGTCGTCGCGCGACACAATGCGCGCGACGCCATCAACATGACCTGTGACGATATGGCCGCCGAGTTCATCGCCGATCTTCAAGGCGCGTTCGAGATTGACGCGCGTTCCTTTAATCCATGTCCCAACTGTCGTGACTGCAAGCGTCTCGGCGGCGGCGTCGACCTCGAAGATCGTTCGCGCGCTCTCTTGTGCAACGGCGACGACCGTCAGGCACACGCCCGAACAGGCGATCGAGGCGCCAAGCGCGATGCTATTGGAATCGTATGAACAAGCGATGCGCAAACGCCGCAGTTCGCCACGCGGCTCGATCGAAATCACTTCGCCCACATCGGTGACAATGCCGGTGAACATCAGTCGAGCCGCGCGTAACGCGTCATCGTGTCGGCGCCGAGCGCACGCGTTTCGATCAGACGATAGCGCGAATCATCCTCAAGAGTGGCGCGCGCCTTAGGCGTCAACGCAGGGCGGCCGACCCTGCCCAATGGCTTGACGCCAGTGTGCAGAATCACCTCATCGGCAAGATCGGCGGAGAGCAGACTTTCAGCGACGCGCGGACCGCCTTCGCTGAAAATGCGGGTAACGCCGCGATCGGCGAGAAGTCGGAGCGCGCTCGTGAGATCAAGCAGACCTTCCCGCGTCCCTATGCAGACAACTTCGGCGCCCGTGGCGCTTTCGAAAACTTTGACCGCTTGATCAGTGACATCCGCTCCGGCGATCACGAGCAGCGGCGTCTCGCGCGCCGTAGAAGCGAGACGCGAACGCGGCGACAGCGACAGTTTTTCGTCGAGCACGATACGCAACGGCTTACGCTGCTGCATGCCGGGAAGACGCACGGTCATGAGCGGATCGTCCTCGCGCGCCGTGCCGCCCCCGACCATGATGGCGTCGTGCAGCGAGCGCTGCACATGGGTGAAGGCGTCAGCGACTGGACCGGTGATGTGGAGACGCGGATCATGCGCCGCGCCAGCGGCGTAGCCATCCGCCGTCCGCGCCAACTTAAGAGTAATCATCGGGCGCCGACGGGTGACCCGCAGGATATGCCCGAGATGATCGGCGCGCGCAGCCGCGGCGCCTAGACCAACAACGACGTCAATCCCTGCGTTACGCAGTCTTGCATGGCCGTCGCCAGATACGCGCGGGTCAGGATCCTCCAAAGCGGTGACGACGCGCGCGACGCCGCCGGCGATGAGGGAGTCGACGCAAGGCGGCGTCGCGCCGTGATGCGCGCAGGGCTCCAAAGTCACGTAAAGCGTTGCGCCGCGCGCCGCCTCGCCAGCCGCCGCCATGGCGATGGCTTCCGCATGCGGGCGCCCCCCCGGCGCAGTCCAGCCGCGGGCAATGACGACTCCGTCGCGCACGAGCAGCGCGCCGACCGCAGGATTCGGCGCGGTGCAGCCCAAATTGCGCCGCCCGAGCGCAAGAGCCGCCGCCATAAAGGCGTCGTCAGTCGCCGTCTGCGGAAAGGATTTGTGGATCGTCATGCTTTCTCTGGGTCGTCGGCGTCCGTAGCAAGAGCCGCGCCGTCGCCGCCGCTTTCCAATTCGTCGATCACTGCGGAGAAATCGCTAACCTCGCGGAAGTCACGATAAACCGAGGCGAAGCGCACAAAGGCGACGGCGTCCAGCGAGCGCAGTCCTTCGATCACTAATTCGCCGATGCGCTGGCTTTCCACCTCGACTTCGCCGAGGCTTTCGAGTTGGCGAACGATTCCGGAAATCATCTGCTCGACGCGTTCCGGCTCGACCGGACGCTTCCGCAACGCGATCTCGACCGAACGAGTCAGCTTGTCGCGATCGAACGGCGCCCGGCGGCCCGATTTCTTTACGACGATGATTTCGCGCAGCTGCACGCGCTCGAATGTCGTGAAGCGGCCGCCGCAGGTCGGACAGACGCGCCGCCGCCGAATGCAGGACGAATCCTCCGCCGGACGCGAGTCCTTCACCTGCGTGTCGGCGGAACCGCAATAGGGACAGCGCATGTCGGGCGCCTTTTCCTTCTCCCGCTTGCGGGAGAGGGTGGCCCCGCGAAGCGGGGTCGGGTGAGGGTATTACAGTTCGCGCGGCGGAGAGAACCCCTCATCCGTCGCGCCTTTGGCGTGGCGCCTTCTCCCGCAAGCGGGAGAAGGCGCCATTATTGTCAATAAATCGGGAACTTTGCGGTGAGCGCGTGAACCTTTTCCTTCACCGACGCTTCCGTTGCGGCATTGCCTTCTTCGCCCTTCGACGAAAGTCCGTCGAGCACTTCGACGATCATCTGCCCGACCTCTTTGAACTCGTTCTGGCCGAAGCCGCGCGACGTCGCCGCCGGCGAGCCGAGACGAATGCCGGAGGTGACGAAGGGCTTCTCAGGATCGAAAGGAATGCCGTTTTTATTGCAGGTGATATGCGCCCGGCCGAGCGCGGCCTCAGCCGCCTTGCCGGTGATCTTCTTGGGACGCAGATCGACAAGCATCAAATGGTTGTCGGTGCCGCCGGAAACGATCGCGAGACCGGCGTCGACGAGCGTCTGCGCCAGCGTCTGCGCATTGTCCTTGACCTGCTGCTGATAGGTCTTGAACTGCGGGGTCAGCGCCTCGCCGAAGGCCACGGCCTTACCGGCGATGACATGCATCAGCGGACCGCCCTGAAGGCCAGGGAACACAGCCGAGTTGATCTTCTTGGCGAGGTCCTCGTCGTTCGTCAGCACCATGCCGCCGCGCGGACCGCGCAGCGTCTTATGCGTCGTGGTGGTGACGACATGGGCGTGCGGGAAGGGCGACGGATGCAGCCCGGCGGCTACAAGACCGGCGAAATGCGCCATGTCCACCATGAAATAGGCGCCGACGCTGTCAGCGATCTGGCGGAAACCTTCAAAGTCCCAAATGCGGGAATAGCCCGAGCCGCCAGCGATGATCAGTTTCGGCTTATGCTCCTTGGCGAGCTCGGCGACCTGATCCATGTCGATACGCTGATCCTGCTTGCGCACCGTATAGCTCACCGGCTTAAACCAGCGGCCGGAAACGTTGACCGGCGAGCCATGCGTCAAGTGCCCGCCGGCGGCGAGATCAAGGCCCATGAAGACGTCGCCCGGCTGCATCAGCGCGAGAAAAACCGACTGATTGGCCTGCGAGCCGGAGTTCGGCTGGACATTGGCGAAGCCGCAGTCAAACAGCTTCTTCGCGCGGTCAATCGCAAGATTTTCGGCGATGTCGACGAACTGGCAGCCGCCATAATAGCGCTTTCCGGGATAGCCCTCGGCGTATTTGTTGGTGAGAACCGAGCCCTGGGCCTCCAGCACCGCCTTCGAGACAATATTCTCCGACGCGATCAATTCGATCTCGTGCCTCTGGCGGCCGAGTTCGAGTTCGATCGCCTTAGCGATTTCCGGATCGGAAGCGCTGACGGAGGCGGTGAAGAAACCGGAATGGCTCATGGAATTGGACCTCTATGCCTAGAGCGCTTCCCGATCACATGGAACCATGTGATCGATAAGGAATCGCTCAAAATCAAAACGTTGGAGCAGGTTCTCATCGAAAAAGTCTGTCAACTTTTTCGGAACCTGCTCTAACGGCGCGGAACGAAAGCAAAAACCGGCTCCCGGATTAATCGGCGAAGCCGGTCCTTAGTACGCGCATCGTGAGACGGGTCGCTTATCACGGCGAAGCGGCGACGGGAAGAGCAGCCACGGTCGCGGCCCGAGGCCGCCTAAAGCGCCAAAATGACGCATGCTGCGCCTGTATCTAGGGGAGCGCCATAATTTCGCTTCAAACGCCCGTTTGAATTTCAATCAGTCGTTTCAAACGGAGGTTTGCCATGGGCGACCAATTGGAAGCGAAATTCGCCGCGGTTAGCGCCAGGTCACGCCGGCTTCTCATCGACGCCGCCGTCTGTTTTGTCGCGACCTGGCTCGTCGCCTTCCTGCCTCCGCAATGGAAGACCGCGGACGCTCTAAACGAGATCGTTTTCACAACCGATCCGGTGAGCGGCAAGATCATCGACCGGATCGAGACGGCGGATACTGAGCGCGCGTCGGCGGGACGCAAAAGCGGTGCGCCGGCGCTCTTCGCTATCTTTCCCCAGGGGCGCATTTCTGACTGGTCGAACGAATATGACCCGCCGAATGAGCCGGTCGCCGAGAAGACGGAGACGAGCTTGACCAAGTCGACGAAGGTCGCCGCCTTGCGCAAGCCGTCTCCGGAAAAGAGAAACCCTGTCGGGTCGCCGCTGGCGCCCCCGACCAACAACGCCGAGCCGGTCGCCGCCCAGACAATGGGCGACAGCGCGGACCAACCGGAACGGAGTTTGTTGGCCAAGCTCGACCCGACAGGGCTCTCCTCAAAGCTGGCGCCGCTTGGCAACAAGGCGTGGAATGGCGCAACGTCGCTCACCGGCGCAGTGTCGAGCTTTGTCAGCGCATTCAGCTTCTAAGGACGCGAATTGAGCAATCTTGATCAGGTCCGCGTCGCTTCTCGCTCGACGGAAGTGACGCGGGCGGCTCTTATCAAAGCCGCGACCGCGGTCTTCGCTGAATATGGATATGATGGCGGCTCGGTCCGGCTGATCACTCAAAAGGCGATGGCTAATCAGGCCGCCGTCAATTACCACTTCGGCGGCAAGGACGGGCTCTATCGCGAAGTGTTGCTCGCAGCGACGCAGGCCTTCGAAGAGAATGCGTTCTTGGACGCAGAAGAACTTGACGCGCTGTCGCCGGAAGGCGCGCTTCGACGCTATCTGCATCAATTCCTTCTGCCGCTCGTCAAACGCGATCGCGTCTGCCGCTATCTGCGCATCTTCGCCTGGGAAAGCGTTAAGCCAAGCGAGACGTTCAGCGCCTTCATCGCTCAGTCGCCGCCGCGAATTTTCCGCCTGGCGGAACGCGTCGTGCGGCGTTTCCTGCCGCAGGAATCCTCCTCGGAGACCGTTACTTTCGCGATGCTGTGGCTCGCCCAGCAACCAATGTTTTTCGTGCGCGAAGCCGAGCGGCTGGCGAAGCCGCCTTTCTCGCTCAAATTCGACGACGACGCCCTTGAGCGTCTCGTCGACACGCTCGCCGGCTTAAGCCTTCGTGGACTGGCCGCCTTCTGAGGCGCGTCAGGTCATCGCCGCCACAGCCCTTCAGGAACCAACATGGGCTTTCTGCTGCACAGTAATTATCTTTCCGCAGTTCTGACCGAAGCCCAAAAGGCTTTGGAGCTCGCCGAGAATGTCATCATTCTCGCTGCGACGATTGCCCTCATCATTGCGTTCTTTGCGCTGATCAAGGGCGCTTAAGCTATAAGAGCCGCAGCAAACGTAGCCACTGTATAAAGCCATTGCAGCAATAGCTCATAAAAGCCTGCGTATTTTCTCCGAACTCCCCTCGTAAGAGTCTGGATCGTGGGCCCTATAGTTTTCGGCCGCTCCGATCGGAGCGGCGCTTCCAAAAAGCATCGCGGAACATAGAGCGCGCTGCGAAAAAGTGGAAACCGGTTTTTCGCATGGAGCGCGCTCCAAACTTTTGGAATCGATCACGTTATTTGCACTTGGGCGATTCCGCCCAAATGCAGCGTGATCTAGAAGCGCGCCGGGGGCGCGCAGGGATCGGTCCCTCCCCACGCGCTGGTCCGGTTCCTCGGAATGTCTCACCCATGGATGTTTTGCTGGCCCCTACTGGGCAAGCTCATTGGGCGGCGACGCCCCGCCGGAGGGATTCGGATCTGACGAAACCGGTCCTCCCGTCCAAATTAACTCTGCACCAGCCGCGGAGCCAGCCATGAGTACAGTGCGCGACATGCACTTGGGTCGACGCCGGAATTGCAGCCACCACGGGAGATCCCGAGCCCGGCCTTTTTCTCAGTTGAACGGGCCCGGCCGTAACGACGGGCGCGACAAAAATGCGATCTCCCGACGGGGCGAGCGCACCTTCGTGGACGTAGCCCTCGATCCCCAAAGAGCTGACTTTGCACCAGTCATGCTGCCCCCACCCCTTGACGCAGTCCGAAACGGAGACCTCTTCTCCTGCGCGGAGCTCTCCGATCACCGGCCATTTCGGTCCCGGGCCCGAGTGTACGCTCACCGCGCCGTCGAAAGGACTTGCCGAAACGTAACCGAAGGCGAAAAGCTCAGTACCCAGTAAGAGGACGGCCAGCAAAGCTGAGAGCGCCGTTCGCATGTATTTCTCTCCCGATATCGAATGATTGAGAACCTCTTTGGCTCATCCCTTGTCACTCAAAAGCAGGGACCGCACCAACAGCGCCATGGGCCGCATCTACGCACCAATCCTGGCGGACAAAACGGACCCCAACCAAAACATGCGGCTTTCTCTGGTCTGATCGAGTATTGTTGAGCCAGCGCATTAACCGCCGAAGACCCGCGTGAAGATTGCGCCTCCGCGATCGAAAATGCGCTCCCCAGCAGAAACAGAAAGGTTAACAGTGATACCCTTGCTCTATGCATAACCACCCCCCTTAAGCGTGACCTTAAGAAAACGCCCAATTCTCGCAAAAGGTTCCGCGGGCTCTCGTTCAACCCAAACGAAATTTAGCGCGTCTGTTCGCACGGGGCGCCGCGGCGACATTGTTGGCGGCTAGGCCGCGCGCTTCTGATAATCCTTCACATCAGAAAACTTGATCGCCGGATTGCGCTCGGCGTCGTAATTGAGCTGGAAAGCCGACGTGCTCATGAAAACCGGCGCGCCGTCGAGATCGTCGGCGATGCTGGACCCGTTCGCATCGATAAAACTCTTCAGCTTTGCCGGCTCGTCGGACGCGATCCAGCGGCAGATGGCGAAGCGCGGCTGCTCATAGCGCGTCTGCAGCCCATATTCCGCTTCAAGACGCGTCGCGAGCACATCGAGCTGCAAGGCGCCGACGACTCCGACAATCGGACCCGAGCCGTCATGCGGCGTGAAGACCTGCACGACGCCCTCTTCCGCAAGCTGCTGCAAGGCTTCGCGCAGCTTCTTCGCCTTCATCGCGTCGCCAATGAGAATGCGGCGCAGGATTTCCGGCGCGAAGCTCGGCACGCCGCGGAAGACAATTTCCTCGCCTTCGGTCAGCGTATCGCCGATGCGCAGCTGTCCGTGATTGGGCAAGCCAACGACATCGCCCGCGTAAGCTTCATCGGCGATCGAGCGGTCGCGCGCAAAGAAGAATTGCGGCGCATTGATCGGAATGTTCTTGCCCGTGCGAATGAGTTTCGCCTTCATCCCGCGCGTGAGCCTGCCCGAGCAGACGCGCATGAAAGCGATGCGGTCGCGATGGTTCGGGTCCATATTCGCCTGGATCTTGAAGACGAAGCCGGTCATCTTCGGCTCCTTCGCCTCCACGAGACGCTTGTCGGCCTCCTGCGCACGCGGGCTCGGCGCATATTCCGCCATCGCGTCGATCAGATCGCGGACTCCGAAGTTGCGCAGCGCGCTGCCAAAGAAGACCGGCGTCAGATGGCCCTCGCGGAAGGCTGACAGATCGAAAGGCTTGTTGCCCTCTTCGGCGAGCATCGCCTCCTCGCGCCACTCATTGGCGCCGCCCGGCAGGAGCGTGTCGAACAAAGGATCGTCGAGGCCGGTCGTTTGTAGCACGTCGGCGTCCTCGTCGATCCGCCGCACGGTTTTCGTAGCGAAGCGGTAGGTGCCGGCGAAGCTCTTTCCAGAGCCGATCGGCCAGGTGATCGGCGTCGCATCGAGCGCGAGAGTCTTTTCGATTTCGTCGATGAGATCGAAAGGGTCGCGCGCTTCGCGGTCGAGCTTGTTGATGAAGGTGACGATGGGAATGTCGCGCAGGCGGCAGACTTCGAAGAGTTTGCGGGTGCGCGCCTCGATGCCCTTGGCGGCGTCGATCACCATCACCGCGGCGTCGACGGCGGAAAGCGTGCGATAGGTGTCTTCCGAAAAGTCCTCGTGGCCGGGCGTATCCAAGAGATTGAAGACGCAATCGGCGTATTCGAAGGTCATGACCGAAGTGACGACCGAGATCCCGCGCTCGCGCTCGATGCTCATCCAGTCGGAACGCGTCTGCTGCGCGTTGCGCTTGGCCTTCACCGCGCCGGCGAGCTGGATCGCGCCGCCAAAGAGCAGCAGCTTCTCGGTCAGCGTGGTCTTGCCGGCGTCGGGATGCGAGATGATCGCAAAAGTGCGCCGCCGCGAGACGGGGTCGTTCGGGGTGGTGGTCAAGGGTTGCTCGGGTCAGGAAGAAGTCAGTCGTCCGACTTACCGACAAGGGCCGCCGCCTGCAATCCCGCTCTTATTTCGACCGCCGTCATGGCCGGGCTTGTCCCGGCCATCCACGACGAACATTGCGCAGCTTGGCCGCGTGGATGCCCGCGACAAGCGCGGGCATGACGGGCGCTCGTTTCGTTCGCCTCAGGCGAAATCCCCAGCGAGCGCTGCGCGCGTCGCTTCCGACAGCACCGCCATATGGCTGTAGTTGGGATGCGTCAGGCTGTTAGCGGTTCACGCCGCCAGCTCGCGCAAAACTTCGGGCCGCCGCTCTGCAATCTTGTAAAGGGTAATTGCGGCGCCGGAAGGCTTGCGGCGGCCTTGCTCCCAATCCTGCAAGGTCCGCACGGAAACGCCGAGCAGCGCCGCGAATTCCGCTTGAGAAAGCCCCGAAACTAGTCGCGCATGGACGAATTCCGGAACGTCGGGCGTATGAACGCGCGCTCGCGCGCCAGCCTTCATCTCGCGCACCGAGGCGAGCAATTCCGCGCCAACGTCAATCTTGGTCGAGGACTTCGCGGGTTTCACCCCTGCCTTAGGCATCTTCGATTTCCTTCCTGATCTGGCGAAGCACATCGGGCGACACATTCTCGTGCGTGGATTTCGGATAGACGAGCAGTAGCCATATCTCGCCTTGGGCAAGGCGGCTGAAATAGATCACCCGAACGCCGCCGCGTTTGCCTCGTCCGCTTCCGCTCCACCGTACTTTGCGAAGCCCGCCAGATCGGGGAATGACATCGCCCGCATCGGGATTTGCCGCGATAAAGTCGATGAATGCGACCCTTTCGTCATCTCGCCAGCATTGTCCGGCGAGTCTGACAAATGTTGGCGTCTCGACGACCGTGAACACTGGGTTAAGTATACGGCATTGCCGTATCACGTCAACTGCGGCGGTTAGGCGAAATCCCCTGCCAGCGCTGCGCGCGTCGCTTCCGACAACACCGCCATATGGCTGTAATTGGGGTGCGACAGGCCCAGGATCGCCCGCGCGTTCGGCTCTTTGAACGCGGCGATCTGCGCGTCCGTGAAGGTAAAATGCACGAATTGCACGCTGCTCGCCTTGCCCTCGGCCGTGGTGCGGTCCTGGTCTTCTTCGGCCTTGCCGGCGACACGCTGGCCACCGACTTCGATAAACGCCATTTCCTCGATGCCGCCGAGTTGCGCCAATACGCGCGCGCGGCGTAGCGCATCGTCGATCTCGATCATGAAGGTCGCGACGAGTTCGTTACCCTTCGGGATGAGCGGATTATAGGCGGCAAGCTCGTCGGCGAGCTGCGCCTCGCCGCCTCTCTCGATATGCAGCATCTCCTGCACCTGCAGCCACATCGTGTCGAAATTCTCAAAATAGAAAGTGACGTAGGGCCCGACCTCCACCCGGCGATGCCGCTTGAGCGCCGTGATGCGCTTGCGATGCTCGCCGCGCGCTTTGGCGTATTCCGCCCAGGGCAGGATATCGGCGTGCGTGAGTTCGTGACGGCTCGTCATCTTCTTGGTGCTCCATCAACCTAAGCCCTCATGCTGAGGAGCATCCAAGGGATGCGTCTCGAAGCACGAGGGCGAAGCATCCTGCGCAAATTTTTCCTCGTCCTTCGAGACGCGAGCTCCTCAGGATGAGGAAAAACCTAACGTTTACGCGCCTGTGATTCCGTAAGCTCTGGCTATCAATACGATCGGATGGCCGACGCGTTCCGGCTTTGGCGTTTCGCCGCCCAGCGTTTCGATTTCCTGTTCGATATGCAGTCCGGCGAGCGGGCATTCGGAAACGATATGCCTCTTGCCGGCGCTCTGCATCTGCCGCGCGGCGGGCTTGCCCACCTTCATCGCCGTTTCGAAATTGCCCTTCTTGTAACCCCAGGCGCCGCCATGGCCCGAGCAGCGCTCGACCACGGCCACGTCGGCCTCCGGGATCAGCGCAAGAAGCTCGGCGCCTTTCTGGCCGATGTTCTGGGCGCGCGAATGACAGGACACATGGAACGCGACGCCGCCGTCGAGACGAGACATGCCTTCCGCGAGCCCCTCTTTACGCGCGATGTCGACGACATATTCGGAGAGGTCGAATGTCGCCGCCGCCAGACGCTTGACGCTTTCGTCCTCCGGCAGAATGAGCGGCCATTCAAATTTCAGCATCAGCGCGCAGGAAGGCACTAGCGCGACAATGTCGTAGCCCTCGTCGATATAAGGCGCAAAGGCCGCCGCGACCTTACGCGCCGCCTCCGCCACCTCTTCAATCATGCCCTGTTCGAGCTTCGGCATGCCGCAGCAGGCGGGATGCACGACTTTCATCTCGACGCCGTTCTTTGCGAGCACGGCGAGGGCCGACATGCCGATGGACGTATCGTTATAGTCGCCGTAGCAGGTGGCGTAGAGCACGGCCTTGCGCGATTTGGCAGGCGCAGACTCGTCGCGCGCCGGCGGATTTACGGCGGCCTGCGCTTCAAGCGTCTTGCTGGCGTATTTCGGCAATTCAGCGTTGCGATCGATGCCAGCGATTTTCTCTTCGAGGCCGCGCATCGTCTTATTGTCGCGGCGCGTCGCCCAATTGGCGGCGCCTGAGATCAGCGTCGCCCATTTGCCGTTGCGGTCAGTGTCCGCAAGCGCGCGATCGGCGGCGGACACGCCCTTCTTCTTCGCTTCGGCGGCGCGGTAGCGCAGAATCAGATGCGGAAAATCTATGTTGAATTCATGCGGCGGCACATAGGGGCACTTTGTCATGAAGCACATGTCGCAAAGCGTACAGGCGTCTACGACTTTCTTGAAATCCGCGCTCGCGACCGTATCAAGCTCGCCGCTTTTCGACTCGTCGATCAGATCGAAAAGCCGCGGGAAGGAGTCGCATAGATTGAAGCAGCGCCGGCAGGTATGACAGATGTCGAAGACCCGGCGCATTTCGGCGTCGAGTTTCGCCTCGTCATAAAAATCCGCGCTCTTCCAATCCAGCGGATGCCGGATCGGGGCCTCCAGACTGCCTTCTCTCATCTTTGTTGTTCCAAAACACAACGGTCGTCATGCCCGGGCAAAGCCGTCAAAGACGGCGTCGCTTCGCTCGCCTATGTCCCAGCCATCCACGCCGCGACGCCGCGGAGCGGTCGCCGCATTGCAGAGACGCCGCCGCGACCACGCCGCTAGCGCTCGACGAGTCGCTCAGCTTTCCGCAGTCCCATTGCGTGGATGGCCGGGACAAGCCCGGCCATGACGTAAAGGGAACTCCTTTTCGGGTAGTCGCTCTATCCCTACTTCAGCTCGTCGAGCGCGCGCTGGAACCGGCCGGCGTGCGAACGCTCGGCCTTGGCGAGCGTCTCGAACCAGTCGGCGATCTCCTCGAAGCCCTCTTCGCGGGCCGAGCGCGCCATGCCGGGATACATGTCCGTATATTCGTGGGTCTCGCCGGCGACGGCGGCCTTCAGATTGTCGGCGGTCTTGCCGATCGGCAGGCCGGTCGCGGGGTCGCCGACGGTTTCAAGAAACTCCAAATGACCATGCGCGTGGCCCGTCTCGCCTTCGGCGGTGGAGCGGAACACGGCGGCGACGTCATTGTAGCCTTCGACATCGGCCTTTTGAGCGAAATAGAGATAACGGCGATTCGCTTGCGATTCGCCAGCGAAAGCAGCCTTCAAATTTTCTTCGGTCTTGCTGCCCTTGAGCATAGCCATTTCTTGCCTCCGATATTTCGAGTCGGCGCGGCCCTCGGGCGCGCGACACACGAATTAGAATAATTCAAAACTAGCTTCTGTCCAACCCCAAATCGGCCACAACGCCGCGCGAATTAGCCGCAGGCGCTGTACAACGCGGTGCCTGGAGCGAAGCTATTTGAAGGCCACCGCCATCGAATTCGGCCCTGTCAGATGCTCGACGCGGGAGTGGGAAAACCCGGCTTCCTTCATCCAGCCCTGGCAGTCGGCGCCGGTGAAGTCGAAGCCGCCGTCGGTTTCGATCAGCATATTGAGACTCATGAGCAGACCGAAGGCGTTCTCCCGACGATCATTGTCGATCATGGCCTCGTAAACAATGAGCGCGCCGCCCTCAGGGAGCGCGTCATGGGCTTTCCTCAGTAGCATGCGCTTCTGCTCGAGATCCCAGTCATGAAGAATGTGGCCCATGATGATGACGTCGGCCTTCGGCAGTTCATCCTTGAAAAAGTCGCCAGGATGGAAACGCACGCGATCGGCGAGCCCATTCGCGGCGACATATTCCTCGAATATCGGTCCAACTTGCTGCAGATCAAAACCTGCGCCCGTAAGATGCGTATGCGCGCGCGCGATGGTGACCGGGACCATGCCCTGCGCGGCGCCGACATCGACAAATGTCTTGTAGTCCCGCCAGGGAAATTTATCGGCGATCGCTTGCGCCGCGCCGGCGCTGACGCCGCTCATCGCCGCCAGGAAGCCGCGCAGACGTTTGGGATCGGCGTAAAGCGCTGCGAAGAGATCGCTCGCCTCCTGATTCTCGCTTTGGCGTCGACCGGTTCTCAGCGCCTCCGTCAAATTTCCCCAGCTTGAATAGAGACGCGCATTGGCCATCTCAAACAGTCCGCCGACATAGCTCGGCCGAGTGCGCACGAGGAAAAATTCCGTCTCGGGCGTATTGGCGTAACGCCCATCGGCGTCGCGATCCAAAACTTTCATCGCGACGAGCGCATCGAAAAAATCGCGCGCTGAGCGTTCGTGCAGGCCGAGTTTCGCCGTCAGCGTCGCAAGGTCGGCTGGACCGTCGGCGAGAGCGTCGAAGACGCCGAGCTCCACCGCCGAGAGCAGCGTCTTGGCGTTCCAGAAAGACATGCCTAGGGCGAGAAGTTTTTCAGGAGAAGGCTTTGCCGTCATAATGCTTTCCTTGAGCATGTGAGCCATCCAGCTCATGCGTCGAGGCCTTTAATCACATGGCGGACCGATACGATAGTTTCGCGACGCTTGCAGCGAATGAAATCGAAGGCGTCGATTATCGCATTCGCGTCGACGAACGCGCCTCGCCCTTCGTCATCATTGCGCCGCACGGCGGGTTGATCGAGCGCGCAACCTCGGAGGTCGCGGCGGCGATCGCGGCGGACCGCTTCTCCCTCTATTGCTTCGAAGGCCTGACGCAAGCCAGCAGCGGACGGCTCCATATCACGTCGATGCGCTTCGACGAGCCGCGGGCGCTGCGGCTCGTCTCAGCTTCGGAGGTCGCAATTGGCGTGCACGGACGAATAGATGGCGTAGATAGAACTTCTATCTGGGTCGGCGGCCTCCATGAGAGTCTGCGCGACGCCATTTGCGGCGCGCTCGCGAGCGCCGGTTTTAAGGCGAAGTCGATCGGTGAAGGCCATCGCCTCGCGGGACGCGATCCCGCCAATATTTGCAATAGATGCCGCTCGGGCGCCGGCGTTCAACTCGAACTGCCGATGACGCTCAGAGTCGCTCTCGTCAATGAAGCGGGTCGCCGCGCCGCCCTTGCGGCGTCTGTGCGCGACGCGCTTGGGCGCGGATAGCCGGCAACGCGAACTCAATCCCCGCGCGGTCACGCGTAAGGATTATCGCCCGCCTTTTTTGAGATCCTGATCGGCACGCCGGGAAGATCGAAAGTCTTGCGCAGCCCATTGATTAAGAAGCGCTCATAACTCGCCGGCAATTCGTCGAGCTGATTGCCGAAGAGCACAAAATGCGGCGGGCGCGATTTCGCCTGGGTCATGTAGCGGATCTTGATGCGCCGTCCGGAAACCGCCGGCGGCGGCGTCTCCTCGACTTGCGCGAGAAGCCAGCGGTTGAGCCGCGCCGTGGCGATGCGCCTGTTCCAAGTCTCGTGAACGGCGACGATCGCCTGCATGAGCTTATCGAGCCCCTGCCCTGTCGCCCCCGAGACCGGGACAACCGGGCAGCCGCGCAACTGCGGCAACAGGCGCTCGGCGTCTTCCCGCAACTTTGCGAATATGGCGCCGCGATCTTCGATCAGGTCCCATTTGCCGAGCGCGATAACCACCGCGCGCCCTTCGCGGGCCGCGAGGTCCGCGATCGAGAGATCCTGCTTCTCGAAGGGAATCGTCGAATCGATGAGCAGCACGACGACTTCCGAGAACCGCACGGCGCGCAGCGCGTCTGCGGCGGAAAGCTTTTCCAACTTGTCGACGACGCGCGCGCGCTTGCGCAGACCGGCCGTGTCGAAAAGCTTCATCTTGCGGTCGCGCCAAACGAAATCGACGGAAATTGAGTCGCGCGTAATTCCCGCTTCGGGTCCAGTCAGCAGCCGCTCTTCGCCGAGTATGCGGTTGATCAGCGTCGATTTCCCTGCATTGGGCCGTCCGACGACCGCGATCCGCAAGGGCTTCGTCACATCGAGGTCGCTGCCGTCCTCCTCATCGCTCCGCAGATTCTCTTCAATGAGAAGCTCCTCTTCCTCAGGCTCAGCGGTCTCTTCGGGCAGAGCCTCGCGCAGCGCGTCGTAGAGTTCGCCCATGCCTTCGCCATGTTCGGCGGAAAGCGGCACGGGGTCGCCGAGGCCGAGCGAAAAGGCGTCATAGGCGCCCGCCTCGCCCGCCTTTCCTTCAGCCTTGTTGGCGATGAGGATCACAGGCTTGCCGGCGCGGCGAACGAGATCGGCGAAATATTTGTCGTCAGGCGTGACGCCGGCGCGCGCATCGATAAGGAAGAGAATGGCGTCAGCGGCGAGGATCGCGCTCTCGGTCTGCGCGCGCATTCGCCCTTCGAGCGTCGCGCTCGGGCCTTCTTCGAGACCGGCTGTGTCGATGATGGTGAAGCGCAGATCGGCGAGTCTGGCTTCGCCCTCGCGACGGTCGCGAGTGACGCCCGGACGATCATCGACAAGCGCCAGCTTCTTGCCTGTCAGGCGATTGAACAGCGTCGATTTGCCGACATTCGGGCGGCCGATGATCGCGAGCGAAAAGGACATGACTCGTTTTCTCGCCGCGCTTGCGCGACCACGCGCGCTATTTCGACGGCTTCACCTCAAAAGGCGCGTCGCCAGACGATGCCGCGCCATCCTCAGGCTCGATCACCGGCGTGACGGAGACATTGCCGCTCGTCGCGCCGCTTCCCGCAGGCGCCGCTGCGGCCGGTTTTGGTCCGCGCTTGGCGTGAAGCAATCCGCGATAGGCGGCGGCGCGCTGACGCATGGACTGCGGGGCGTCGCGATCGCTGAGCAGAATATTGAAGACCCGCTCGGCCTCGTCGAAATCATCATTGGCGAGCGCGTCGAGGCCATTCCATTCCTGCGCTGAGAAGCGGAACGCATCATTCGACGTCATCATCGGCCCAAGCGCGCGCTCCATTTTCTGGCGATCGCCGCTCTCGAGAATGATCAGGGCCGCGCGCAGCAGCGCCACCTCCTGATTGAGCTTGTCGACGTTCTTGTCCTCGGCGATCGCGTTCAGCTCCGCAAGCGCGCGCGCCTTGTCCGCGCGCAGCTCCGCGGCGCGAATGCGGGCGAGCGTCGCATAGCCCTTGGGACCGTCCTTGGCGAGACTATCGAATGCGGCGGCCGCCTCCTGCGCCTTGCCTTCATTGGCGAGCGCGACTGCGGCTTCGAAACGCGCGTTGGCGGCCTCCGCCGCTTTTTGGCGGTTGGTTTGGTAATAGCTCCAAGCGCCGGTTGCCGCGATAACCAGCACGGCCAGGATCAGGATGGGCGTCTGATAGCGCCGCCAAAGCTCCGCCGCCTTGTCGCGCCGGACGTCTTCATCGACCTCGTGGAAAATATCGGACATCTGCTCCAGACCCTTGACTTAGCCCGGAAAAGCCGAGCTGGCCGCAGCCGTTAGCACAGGCGGCGGCCAAATGCGAGCGAAGCCGGTCAGTCGGCCTCCTTGGCCGCGCTCGCCCGCCACACCACGCCGCCGACGTCGTCGGCGACGAGCAGTCCGCCGCGCTTGTCGATGATGACGCCGACGGGCCTCCCTTGCGCTTCTCCACGCTCGTTCAGAAAGCCGGTCAGCACCTCTTTCGGCCCGCCGACCGGAACGCCGTTTTCAAACTTCACAAAGATCACGCGGTATCCGGCCTTCGGACTGCGGTTCCACGAGCCATGCTGGCCAATGATCGCGCCGTTCTGAAAGGGACCGAGGTCGGCGCCGCCCACGAATGCAAGTCCGAGCGAGGCCGTATGAGAGCCGAGCGCATAATCCGGCCGTATCGCCTCTTTGACCAGTTCAGGATTCTGCGGCCGCACGCGCTCGTCCACATGCTGGCCATAGTAGCTGTATGGCCAACCGTAAAATGCGCCTTCGCGCACCTTCGTCATGTAATCCGGAACCAGATTGTCGCCGATCTCGTCGCGTTCATTCACCGCGACCCAGAGATCGCCGGTTGTCGGGTTCCAATCCATCCCGACGGGGTTGCGCAGCCCGGAGGCAAACACCCGCATGTCTCCTGTCGTCGGATTGATTTCCAAGATGTCGGCGCGGTTATACTCCTCGTCCATCCCATTCTCGGCGACATTGGAGTTGGACCCCACGCCCACGTAAAGGCGCGAGCCTACAGGGTCGGCGACGAGGCACTTGGTCCAGTGCCAATTTCGTCCCGACGGCAGATCGACGATCTTTTCCGGCGGCGCTTCGATGCGCGTGTCGCCTTCCTTGTACGGAAAACGCACGAGCGAATCGGCGTTGGCGACATAAAGTTGATTGCCAACGAGCGCCATGCCGAAGGGCGAATAGAGGTTTTCCAGAAAGATCTCCTTCGTCTCGGCGACGCCGTCGCCGTCAGAGTCGCGCAGGATCGTGATGCGGTTTGCGCTGGGGTGATCGGCGCCGGCTTGGCGCATATAGAGACCCATAAAGAAGCCGCGAATGCCGCCGCCTCCTTCGTTTTCGGACTTGGGCGGCGCATCGGTTTCGGCGACAAGAATGTCGCCGTTCGGCAATTCATACAGCCAGCGCGGATGATCGAGTCCCGTTGCAAAGGCCTCGACGCGTAAACCTTCAGCGGGCGTGGGTTTGGCAGCGCCCGACCAGCCCACCGCGCGCGCGATGTTGACGTAAGGAAAGGCGCCTGTCGGGTGCGGCTCGGGTAGCGTCGGATTAGGTCCATAGCCGGCGCTCTCTGGCAGTTCCGGGCCGCGATCGCAGGCGGCAAGCGCAATTGCGGCCAAAGCAAAAACGATTTTCCAGATAGAATTCGCCGCCATTGTGGGTCTCCCGAACGTCCCGGCGATCCTCTACCAATCGACAGCCGGCGACGAAGATAAATATGTTGGCGATGACGCCAAGATGGCGCGGCAGGGTCAGTTCTCAAGCCCTCGAGATACTAGGCTGGAAAGCATATGAGTGGAAAGACGGGACGCATCTATGTCGGCGTGGGCGGATGGAATTACGCGCCCTGGCGCACATCTTTCTATCCCTCCAACCTGCCGCATAAGCGCGAACTCGAATATGCGAGCCGCAAGCTCACTTCGATCGAAATCAACGCCACCTATTACCGCACGCAGAGCGCCGAGAGCTTCGCCAAATGGCGCGACGAAACGCCCGAAGGTTTCATTTTCAGCGTTAAGGCGCCGCGCTTCGCCGTGATGCGCAAAACGCCGAAGGAGGCCGGCGAGTCGATCGAGCGCTTCTTCGCAAGCGGCGTTACGGAGCTTGGAGATAAACTCGGACCCATCTTGTGGCAGTTTCTGCCCACGAAGAAATTCGACCCTGAATTTTTCGACGCTTTTCTCTCGCTACTGCCGAAGAAGATCGGGAGCCATGCGCTGATGCACGCCATTGAAGCGCGACACGACAGCTTCAAGACAACTGATTTCATCACGCTGGCCCGCCAACATGGCGTCGCTATCGTCATCGCGGCGGATTCAAAATATCCGCTTATCGCCGATCTGACAGCGCCCTTCGTCTATGCGCGCATCATGGGAACGCGTTCCAACGCGCCGCTTGGCTATGATGGTAAAGCGCTCGACGACTGGGCGCAGCGAGCGCGGCAATGGGCGAGCGGCGCAGCGCCGAGCGGGCTCGACTATGTTGCGGGAACACAACCGAAGGCGGCGACGCCCCGAGACGTCTTTGTCTATGTCATCAGCGGCGCAAAGGAGCGCAATCCGGCCGCCGCCATTGCGCTGATCGAACGAATTTCGCCTTAGAGTTTGGTATTCGCCGTCGGCGAAACAAGCAGAATGCGAGAAAGGTTCGGCGAGCTGCTACGCGGCGGCTGAACGCGTCTTTTCATCGGCGCCTACGACCGGCGCCGACCGCATTTCCTTGAGCGCAATCTTCGTCGCCAGCGCCGCGCCGAGCAGCCCCAGGGCGCCGAGCCAGGCGGTCGCCTGAAATCCGGCGCAGAAAGCGTCGCGCGCCGCGGAGAGCGTCCTCTCCGCCTGCTCGGCGGACAGGAATTTGACCGCATCCGCGGCGCCGCCAAGCGTCGCTCCCGCGACCCGCGCGACGTCCGGCGGAAGTCCCACGACGACCCCGGCCATTTTGGCTCGGTAGATGAGCGTGCCGAGACTGCCGAGCACGCCAATGCCGAGCGCGCCGCCAAGTTCATTCGCGGTCTCGGACAGAGCGGAGGCCGCGCCGGCCCGCTCCGGCGGCGCCGATGTGACGATGATTTCCGTCGTCAGCGCAATCACCGGCGTGAAGCCGACAAGAAGCAAAGAAGAGAAAAGCACGCCGTAGAATCCGCTCGCCAACGCGAGACCGACAAACCCGATGGCCGCAACAACGAGTCCGCCGGCGAGAAGATTGACGGGCTTGATCCTGCGCGCGAGCGCAGGCGTCGCGAAGGAGCCGACTGTAAAGATGACCGCCGACGGCGTCGACCACAGACCTGCGTCGAGCGGCGTCAATCCCGCGACGAGCTGATAATACTGCCCGAGCAGAATGAACGACCCGAACAGGAAGAAGACGCCGAGGATGTTGATGCAAAGCGCCATGTTCAGGGATCGCGAACGAAACAGCGCAAGATCGATCAGCGGGTCTTCGAGCCGCGCCTGTCGGCGCAGGAACAGGAACGCGAGCGCGACGCTCGCAACCATCGATGCGAGCGACTCGGCCCCAAAGCCCGCCTCGGCGGCGCGCTTCAATCCATAGATGAAGGACAGCACCGCCGTGAGCGATAGAAGCGCGCTGACGAAATCCAGTCGGCCGGCCTTCGGATCGCGATATTCCGGCAAAAGCGTCGGCCCGAGAACAAGAAGAAGGATCATCACCGGAACGCCAGCGATAAAGACCGAGGCCCAGCCGAAGGATTGGATAAGCGCGCCGCCAACGAGCGGCCCGATAATCGCGCCGGCCGAGAAGGCCGAAATCCACATGCTGACCGCAAAGGTTCGCTCCTGCGGATTGCGGAACATGTTGGTGATCAGCGACAACGTTGAAGGCGCGAGCGTCGCTCCTGCGACGCCGAGCGCGGCGCGCGCGAGAATGAGCGTCTGCGCCGATTTGGAAAAGGCCGCAACGATCGACATGACGCCGAAGGCGGCGGCGCCCAGCAGCAACACCTTGCGCCGGCCGATGCGATCGCCAAGGCCGCCCATGATCATCAGGAAGCCGGCGACCATGAAGCCATAGATGTCGATGATCCAGAGCAGTTGCGACGCGCTCGGCCGCAGCTCAGCCGTCAGCGACGGAATGGCGAGATTGAGGACCGTGAGGTCCATTGAATAGACCATGCACGGCAAGGCGAGGACGGCGAGCCCGATCCACTCCCGGCGCGTCGCCTTGAGCGAAGGATCGGATGCGTCTGGCGCAAAGCTGTGCAAGGGAGGTCGCTCCATCGGCCGTCTCGGGCGTCGATCTTGGGCGTGAGCGCGCAGCCTTTATCGGTTATGCGTGGCGATATCAAGAAACGCCGCCGATTTTGTGGGGCGATTCCCGCGTCTTGGCCGGCGAGGCTGGCGACGTAGGCGTATGAATGAGCCTCGATGAGAATGAATGACAAGCTTAAACGCTTTCGTCGCGCCAACGCTAAACGACTTCGCGCCAATACGACGAGCGCCGAAGAATGTCTGTGGCGCGCGCTCGGCCGCGTGCCCCTCGTTAAAACGCACTTCCGCCGACAGGCGCCGATCGGCCTTTATGTCGTAGACTTTGTTTGTCTGCGCGCGCGGATTGTGATCGAACTCGATGGGCCATCGCATACCGAGTATGGAGCCGAAGAGAAAGACGCCCGCCGCACGGCGTGGCTGGAAAGCAGAGGCTATCGCGTTCTGCGCTTCTGGAATGCAGATGTCTTCGACAATATCGACGGCGTGCTGGATACGATTTATGCGGCGCTTCATCCACCCTCCCCTTGAGGGGGGTTATCACCTTGACTGAACGCGCCTGATGTGCGAGTTTCAGTTTAGGAGATAGGCAATGACCGCGACTGTTGATCTCACGAACCAGATTTTCACGGACCTCGACGCCGCCCGGAAGCATTTTGAGGCAATCCGTTGGCCGAATGACCCGGTTTGCCCGTTCTGCGGCAAGTCTGAGACGGTCAAAGAACTCGGCGGCAAGTCGATGGGGCCCGGCTGGTATCACTGCAAAGAGTGCCGCAAGAAGTTCACTGCAGCCGTCGGCACGATCTATGAGCGCTCGCACATTCCGATGACGAAGTGGTTGCTGGCGACGCATCTCATGTGCGCCAGCAAGAAGGGCATGAGCGCCCATCAGCTTCACCGGATGCTTGGCCTTCCTTACAAAACAGCGTGGTTTATGGCGCATCGCATCCGCGAGGGGATGCGCGAACTCAACTTGGCCGGCCCGCTTGGGGGCGAAGGCAAGACCGTTGAGTTTGACGAGACGTTCGTTGGCGGCAAGGAGAAGAACAAGCACGCGAGCAAGCGTAATCGGAAGAACATCGGCGGCGCGGGCAAGGAAGTCGTGTTCTCTCTTGTCGAGCGCGGCGGCAAGGTGCGCTCGCATCACGTTCCGAACGTTACCGGCAAGACGCTGCGCCCCATCATGGATGAGCAGATCGCGGAAGAGTCGCGCACCGTCAGCGATGACGGCGGCGCTCGCGCTCGCCACGGGGAGCCGAACCATCATTCGGTCAACCACAGCATTGGCGAATACGTTCGCGGCGACATCCATACGAACACGATCGAGGGCTATTTCTCTGTCATGAAGCGCGGCATTGTCGGCGTTTATCATCACGTGAGCGCTCAGCATTTGAAGCGGTATCTCGCTGAATTTGACTTCCGGTATAACGAGCGCGCCGCATTGAATGTCAGCGACGCGGATCGCGCCGAACGGGCTGTGCGGGGTGTTGTTGGTAAGCGGATGACATATCAACAACCTGATGGCCGACCGAACTAAGTTTCGGTCGAACCTTCGCGAGGCGCGGGGACCTTACGAGCCGCGCGATTCCCAGCAGCTTTCTTTGCCCTTTCCGGACGAGGAATAGACAGCTTCGGCTGCGGCGGGGTGTTTGCCATGCGGCGGATTACTTCATCGCGACGCTTGGCAGTTTCCTTGTCTGAATATTTATCGCTGTCAGCCAAAATGCACCCCGCCGACTATGGCACCCTTAGAATGTATGACTAGAAGTTTGGCTTTTTCGACTTGAAGAGCTGCGTTATTGGCGATGGATTGATCCCATTCTTCGGCGGCCAAATAGAGCGTTTCGCTAAACTGAGCCGCATTTAGTTGAAGGATATTTGGTTGCTTAATCCCGTTGAACGTATTGCTGCCGAAATAATTGCAATGGCTTCCTGTCGAATTGTCGAAGAACGCGAAATTATCAATATCTTTCCGCTTGGATAGATCGATGTCGGATCTGCCGGAATGGATCAAGCTGCAGCGCAGCTGATAGCAATTGGCAGCTGTAAGGAAAATGTGTTTGGCAGGAGGGAAACCTATTTCAGTGGTGAACTTTGGAACAACCCATTGCTCACACCAACGCTCATATCGCTTCTGAGACTTGCCCGGCCCTGGGTCTTCGACTGATCCACATATGTCAGGAATCATCAGGGCAAGGCTCAAGGCGGCATAAAAATTGTCGCTCTTCAGAGCTAACCGCCCAGCGTCGGTGAATCGCTTCATTTGCCATTCCGACAGCGGCAAAAATCAGCCGCCATGACCGGGCAGCTTCGCCGCATTAACCATGGCCTTCCATACCTTACGCGCATACCAAAAGGCTTCTTCTTCATTTCGAAACCAATGCTCTGTAGTCCCATCCCATATTCTATCACCTTCATCATCAAGGGCTCTTAGCATATCGACCGTAGGATCGATCGGAACCAAAACGAACCCCTGCTCGTGGAAAGCCGCTTCGGCGGCCTCCCGAAGTACTTCGAAGAAAGGGGCCTCCGCCGGCCTGTCGGAAGCATTATGAGACTCATTTTCATGTTCAGTCAAGGTTATACCTCCCCTCAAGGGGAGGGTGTGAGTCCCGGGCGCACCAAGGCGCGCGAAATTGCTTATCCCCACTCGCAAAACTTCCCCCATAATCCTCCGCGCCTCGCCAACTCAAAAGGGGCGTCGTCACGGATCGGCGGCGCTGGCGAGGACGGTTAAACGCAAGGCGTGATCCGCGACCTTGCGTCGGGTCTCGCGTCGCTGGCCGGGCCGCCTCCAGATGCGTGGAGGGCGCGTGATGGAAACATCGCGCGCGAGAAGGCTGGGCCGGAGAAGTCAGGGCCGCACGCTGGGAACGACTACCGAAAAGGGAAACTTCCCGCGGCCCAAGGCGGCGCATATGAGACCCTTGCGGCGCGCCCATGTCGCGACAGCGATATGGGAAAGAAGCGGCGCCGTCTGGTGTTGTGTCGAAGAGAACGGCGTCCGCCATCCGGGGACGTAGCGGCTCTTGGAGAAGGAGCGTCGTGGAGAAAGACCGTGTCCGGGATTGTCTCAATGGCCCCGACCCGCATTTCGCTTTTCACGCACTCGGCCGAGTAACGGGGCCGAGGCGTCCCGGACCGCCCTCTCTCAACCAGCGTCGAAAGGCGCGGGAGATTTGACGCTGCGCGCCAATGTCCTCTCAAAAAATTGCGCGAAGACATGATATAAGGGGCGCTCTTCGAGGAGTACATGAGCTTATCCGAACTTCCCGCTTCGCCCGCGATTACGCTTAAGCCTTCGCTCGCCGGCATGACCCGCGCCGAGATCGGCGACGCATTGCGCGCGCTCGGTCTGCCGGAGCGCGAAATTCGCATGCGCGTTTCGCAGCTCTGGCACTGGATCTATTTCCGCGGCGCGCGCGATTTCGGCGAGATGCTGAATGTGTCAAAGGCGCTGAGGACGCAGCTTGCCAACGCTTTCGCGCTGCGGCTGCCGGAAATCGTCGAGGAGCAGATTTCGACTGACGGCACGCGCAAATGGCTGTTGCGTTTGCAGCCTATCGACGCCTTCGACAAGGGCGCCGAAGTCGAATGCGTCTATATCCCGGAAAGCGACCGCGGCACGCTTTGCGTTTCCTCTCAGGTCGGATGCACGCTGAACTGCAGCTTTTGTCATACGGGCACGCAGCGGCTCGTGCGCAATCTGACAAGCGCCGAGATCGTCGGGCAATTGCTCGTCGCCCGGCAGCGGCTCGGCGATTTCCCCGATCGTGAGCGGCCGACCGACGGTCTCGTGCCTTCAGGCGAAGGCGTGCGCGCCGTCTCGAACATCGTCTTCATGGGCATGGGCGAACCGCTCTATAATCTCGAAAATGTCATGGCGGCGATCGAGATCATGGCCGACGGCGACGGGCTTGCGCTGTCGAAGCGCCGCATCACGGTCTCGACCTCCGGCGTCGTGCCGCAGATCGAACGGCTCGGGGCCGAATGCGGACCGGCATTGGCGATTTCGCTGCATGCGGTCCGCGACGATCTGCGCAACGAGCTCGTGCCGCTCAACAAGAAATATCCGATCAAAGAGCTGCTACAGGCCTGCCGCGATTATCCGGGCGCGTCAAACGCAAGGCGCATCACCTTCGAATATGTGATGCTGAAGGGCGTGAACGACTCGCCCGCCGAAGCCAAGGAGCTTGTGCGGCGCCTGAAGGGCTTGCCCGCAAAGATCAATCTGATCCCGTTCAATCCCTGGCCGGGCGCGCCCTACGAATGTTCGGACTGGGAGACGATCGAGCGCTTTTCCGACATCGTCTTCAACGCAGGTTACGCCAGCCCGGTGCGCACGCCGCGCGGCCGCGACATTCTCGCCGCCTGCGGGCAATTGAAGAGCGAGACGGAAAAGCTCAGGGCGAGCGCGAGGGTTGCGGCGGGGTAAGCATTATTTACAGAGCGCTTGCATGCGCCCTATTGCACGTGCCGGAGCGCTTTAACGATAGTCGCCGCGTCTCACGGCAACAAAGGCCAGCCACGCCAGCGCGACCGAAATCGCGACATTCCAATTGGCGAGCGTCAGTCCGAAAATCCACAAGTTCGGCTCGTCGCAGCGCACGACCCGCGTGGTCTTAAGTTCCTTCATGAAGTCGGCGACCGACGGCGCGGTCGTCATCGGCCCCGAACAGTCTGACGGCCCCGCAAAGATTTTCCATTCGACGCCCGAATGATAGATCGAAAGGATGGCGTTGCCGGCGAAGAGCAGCGCCATCAGCAGGAAAGCCCCGCGCGCCAGACGGTCCCTGCCCGTCTGCGCCGCAAAAGCGGCGAGCGGCGCGAGCGCGAAAGCCGCGTAATAGGGAACGCGCTCCTTGTAGCAGAGCTCGCAAGGCAGATAGCCCAGCGACTCATAAGCCCAAACGCCGCCGATCGCCGCGACGGCGGCGGCGAGGATAAGGAGCGACGCATTGCGGGGCTCAACAATGCAATCAAGAATGCCGCGACACGCCATTCGTTTGAGCCGCCCGATCAAAACATCTTGGCGGCGAGCGCGAAGCCGGCGACGACGATCACAGCCAGCGACGCCATGAACAGTCCGAAATGGCTTTCGAGCTTCGAGCGGATCGGATCGCCGAAGCGATTGATCGCCGCCGCCAGCACGAAGAATCGCGCGCCACGCGTCAGCATCGACAGCAAGATGAACAGCGGAAAATTATAGGCGAGAAGTCCAGAGACGATGGTCACGAGTTTGTAGGGAATCGGCGTGAAGCCCTTCACCACAATGAAGATCGCGCCCCATTGCGCGTAGAAGGCGCGCAGCGCCTCCATCTTCTCGCCATAGCCGTAGAGATTGATCAGCCACTGGCCGATCGTGTCATAGAAGAGCGCGCCGAAAGCGTAGCCGAGCGCCCCGCCGGCGACCGAGGCGATCGTGCAGATGCCCGCGAAATACCAAGCCTTCTTCGGCTCGGCGAGGGTCATCGGCACGAGAATCACGTCGGGCGGCACCGGGAAGAAGGAGCTCTCGGCAAAAGCGATCGCGCCGAGCGCCAAGGGCGCGTGCCGGCTTCCGGCGAGCGACATGGTCCAGTCGTAAAGCTTTTTCATTCATTTCCGAGGTTTGGGGACGCGCCCTCGCGCATAGCACGTATCCCATTGAGAAAGAAGTTTCGCGGGTTGACGGGCGCCGGGGCGCGGCTAATATCCGCGCCGCGTCGCCGGCTCCCCGCCGGCGATAAGCCCCTGTGGCGGAATTGGTAGACGCGCTCGACTCAAAATCGAGTTCCGCAAGGAGTGCTGGTTCGACTCCGGCCAGGGGCACCACCAAACCAAATATCAGCCAGTTATAGGGAGATCGATAAGTCGGTCCCCCGTCTAATCCACATGCTTTTCAGCCTTACGCGGAACGAACGCTGGCGACGCGCGTTATAGGGGCGATCGCTTCTACAAACGCGAACGTAAGCTTTCCGATCAGTCGAAGCGTCGATCTTCCAAAATTCAAATCTTCTAGAAATTGGCTGAAGGATGTCGCGCATGTACATGACGCCCATCGACTTTATCGACCTCGGGTTTCGCACCTTCATGCGCGGCCCATTTTTCAATCCCGAACGAATCTCCCTCCACCAAGGGGAAAGCGACTTTCGCTTATTGGACGCGAGAGAGGGACTCGTGGTGACGCTTGGTCCCGAAACGTCCTTCTTTGATCGGCCGAGCAGATCTGTTTGCCGATGGCCTGGAACATGGACAATTCCGCGTCAAAGTCCTCACTCTGTGCCGAAACGCTCCTGGATCGCGAATGAGTTCGCGACCTTCCTTTACGTGTTCTTTGGCGGCGGAGACGTGAAACTCAATCGGGTCGCCACTTCGGAGAAGCAAAGAGAGATTTTGCTGACGGCCGGCGTCGGCAATGTCGTCGAAAAAATCGATCTGACGAAACTCGCAAGAGACAATTCGGCGCCTCTCCTCTTCCTCCAACCTGCCTATCTTTGCTCATCCGCCAATGTCGCGATTCAATCGGTTCCATGCGACGCATCGACCATGAGTTGGGCGCGCGCGCCTTATGTCTACGCAACGGGACCTATCGACGATTTGTCGACGCCCGCGATTTTGTGCCTTGCCGGCAAAACGATGATCTGGTGCGAACGGATCGAGCCTGGCGAGAGTCGCGACTACGCTCTTGGAAACGTCATTGCGACGACCGCCAATATCGTTTCCAAGCTGCGGCCGACCAGCCAAGCGCATCCTGAGGATCGCGAAGTCTCGGCATTGCAGCACGCACACGCGAGAGCGAATGGGATCGTTGTGGCGTCCACAAAAACGAGTCGCAACTCGATCCGCATGCGACTGCGTGAATGCGCCGCCGCCACGAAAATCCTTTTTGAGTCCATACGCGCTCGTGAAGGATTCCTTGTGTGCGAATTGACCAATGAATCAGACGCGCCCGCCCATGTTTTTGTGCAACTCAACAAGAGCGATTTTTACGGCGGCTCAGGGCTCGTTGGCATCGCAATAAAGCTTCTGTCCAGCATCTTCCGCATGTCGCACGTGTCGCTGGGTCATTGATCGAGCGGCTTCGAGGTGGCGAGGCCCAGGGCGACGGCAGAAAGTCGCGCGTGCGCTATCTGTACCGGCATTGCCTCCTCACGATTCTCGTCGCTTCACGTCATGATGCGCATCGGAATATCCGCGCCGCTCCTCGCAGCGAAAGACGCGCTTGGTTCAGAAGCAAACGGTAGGCGAACGAGCCTTTCTCTGCTCAGGACAGTGATTTGATGGCACGCTTAGGGCCTCTATCGCGATTCGCCACCGGCCTTATGCTTTTTGGGAGCCTGCGATGTTAATGAGCCCGACCGGGATACAAAGTTTTGCAATCACTTTGCTTGCTATTGTTGGTGCATATATAGCTTGGCAGCAAAAGCAAATTGCGGCTGAAAAACTAAAACTAGAAAAGTTCGATCGTCGTTTTAAGGTTTTTGACGCTACGCGCTCTTTCTTGGCCCATATTCTTAGGACCGGCAATGTGGATGCTGAGCAAGAAAGAGAGTTTTGGATCGCAACAATGGATGCGATTTTTTTGTTTGACGCTGAGATCGACAGATTTCTCGAAGACGTGCGTTTACGTGCAATCAATTTCCCAGTCCTTAATCAGGAGCGTGCTCAATTTACCGAAAGACGAATGGAGGCCTTCAATCAATTTAAGAAAGACCTTGAAACACTTCCTGGCAGATTTTCAAAGTTCCTGAAGCTTCGTGTTCACTAGAAGTACGGCCTGCTCCGCTCTCAATTGCCGATCTAAAACGGCACGGCATTATGCCCATGCCGATGTGGCGCGAGATCGGCCGGCGTCGCACGGCGGCTTAGACCGCCCTTCTCAAGCCATTCCTGGGTCGCGGCGGCGGCGCGAGAGATCAGCTCGCCTGAGCGCGAGAAATCGTAAGGCGAAACGTCCAGCGGACAGAGCGCCGGCGCGAGATGCACGTCGATCTCTTGCGGCAGGCGCTCCAAATCGCGGATTAATTGCCAGGCGATGAGCAGAGTGATCGCGTGCAACCCGCGGCCGATGGCGCTCGGGGGCGGCCTTTCCAACGCGCAGGCGTAACCCGTCGGCAAGACGATGATCCTTCTCGCGCCCAATGTCATCGCGAGCCACAGCGGCGTGTTGGCGGCGACGGCGCCATCCATCAATGGCGCGCCTTCCACTTCGACCGTCGGAAAAATTCCCGGCACCGCGGCGCTCGCCATAATGGCCTCGACAGCTGAACCCTGCGACAGGGTGACAGCGAAGCCCTGCATATCGGTCGCCACGATATGGACGGGGAGCTTCGCCTCTTGCAGCCCGACAAAGGGCAGATGGCGCTCGATCAAGCCGCGTAACGCCGAAGGATCGACAAGATAATTGGCGTGACGCAGCAGGCCGAAGGCCATCCCCAAGGTAAACGGAAATATGTCCCTTCGTCGCAGCTCCAGCCAAATACGCGCAAGTCTTTCGACGCCATCGGCGTTTGGCTCGCCGGCGAAATAGCAGGCGTTCATCGCGCCGACCGAGGAGCCGACGATAAAGTCCGGGCGCACGCCCGCCGCCAACAGGCTGCGAAGCATGCCAACTTGGATCGCGCCCAGGCTGCCGCCGCCGGCGAGAACGAAAGCGGTTTTAGCGTCGCTTCCGCCATCCATGCACGATCCCTCCGGCGCGAGCGCCAAGCGGGCCAAAATTCTCGCTCGATATTTAGGAGGCCAATCGAGGCCGATCCACGTTGCTTCCGGTCGCTCTAACCTGAGCGCGACGCGACGCCGCCCTTGATTTCAGCGACGCTCCACTTAATTCGCCATTGCGGGCGCTTTCACGAGGACTTTGCAATGGCTGACGACGAAAACCCCACCGGCCAGAAAAAAATGGCTGACGAAAATCCGACCGTTCAGAAGAACAAATATCTTTTCGGAGGCGTCGGCGCCGTGCTCGGCGGCTTGACTGGCGTCGCGATCGGCGGTCCGCTCATCGCGATCGTCGGCGCAGGACTGGGCGGCCTCCTCGGCTATAGTATGTTGAAGCGGCTGTGACGCATTAGTCGTCGCGCTGGCCTAAGAACAGCAAAACCAAAGCCGCGCAGCCAATGAAGCGGAACGCGGCCTGCTCTAGGTCGGGCCCGATCCGCCACATTTGAAACCATTCGCCGCCGACCGCCATGAACCCGAACAAGTAAAGGCCGACGGCGAGCGTAAGCCCGACAATCGCAATATCTTTCGCGGCGTTGAAACGCGCCGCTTCGGCTTTGCGCGCCAGCAAGAGCCGCCATACGCCAATGAGAATGAGCAGACCGGCGGCGAACTCCACCGCAATAATGAAGGCGTAAAGCGCCCGATGCAGCGTGGGATTGGCGACCGCGCGCCACTCGAGCGGGCTGCCGGACGGGACCTGGTCCATCGACATCACATGGCTGACGATTTCGAAATTCGTGTTGTAGTCCGTCACATTATTGATCGCGACAAGCAGTATGAGCACGCCAAGCGCAGCGGCCAGCAACATTTTTGAATATCTGATCAGCATATCGATTCACTCCTCGGCCCAGCCTAGCATGACCTGAACGATTGATCTTGCGGCGCGAGGGCTTACAACAAAGTTTGGTCTCCTTCCCGGACATGCGTCCATGATCGATCTTCACTACTGGCCGACGCCCAACGGCCACAAAATCACGATTTTTCTTGAAGAATCGGGACTAGCCTATCGGATCAAGCCGGTCGACATCGCCAAAGGCGATCAGTTCAAGCCAGAGTTTCTCGCAATCTCTCCCAACAACCGCATGCCGGCCATTGTCGACACCGCGCCGGCTGATGGCGGGGCGCCGGTCGCGCTGTTCGAATCGGGCGCGATACTCGTCTATCTCGCCGAGAAGACCGGACGGCTGCTTCCGACAGACCTGCATGGCCGCGCGCGAACGCTGCAATGGCTGTTCTGGCAAGTGGGCGGCCTTGGCCCCATGGCCGGCCAGAACCACCATTTCGCCAAATACGCGACGGCGAAAATCCCTTACGCGATCGAGCGCTACCGCAACGAAACCGGACGCCTCTATGGCGTGATGGACCGCCAGCTCGCCAAGACGCCCTATATCGCCGGCGAATATTCGATCGCCGACATCGCCTGCTATCCCTGGATCGTTCCGCATGAGGATCAGGGTCAGGATCTCCACGATTTCCCGCATCTCAAGCGCTGGTTCGAGGCGGTCCGTTCGCGCCCCGCGGTGATCCGCGCCTATGCGGCGGGCGCGCCCTATGAACGGCGCCTCGATTTTACCGCGCTGGAGCGCGAAATACTTTTCGGCCAGACCGCCGAGCGCCGCGGCGCGAAATAGGCTATGGCTGCGCGGCGTTTATCAAAAGGGGCACGCCGCACCTATGTCGAATGACCGCCAAACTGCCGCGCGGGAGACCGCCAAGGCGCTGATCGAAGTGCAAGCGGTGCTCGTCAATGTCGACAAGCCGTTCATCACGACCGCTGGCTGGGCCTCGCCGGTCTATATCGACATGCGCAAGATCATCGCCTTTCCGCGGCTGCGGCGCCGACTTGTCGACTTCGCCACGCGCGCGATCGAGCGCGATATCGGCTATGAATCGCTCGACGTCGTCGCGGGGGGCGAGACGGCCGGCATTCCTTTTGCCGCCTGGATCGCCGACAGCCTCATGCTGCCGATGCAATATGTGCGCAAGAAGCCGAAGGGCTTCGGCCGCAACGCCCGCATCGAAGGCGACGTGATGGAAGGCGGCCGCGCCCTGCTCGTCGAGGATCTGGCGACCGACGGCGGCTCAAAGAAAGACTTTGTGCAAGCGCTGCGCGACGCAGGACAGCGCTGCGACCATGTCTTCGTATTCTTCTTTTACGATATTTTCGCCGGCGCCCGCGAGGAGCTGGCGACGCTCGGCATCAGCCTGCATGCGCTCGCAACCTGGCGCGACGTGCTCGCCGTCGCCCGGGAGCACAGATATTTTCCCGACGCTGCGCTGAACGAGGTGGAAGCCTTCATCGCCGATCCTGTCGCCTGGTCGGCGGCGCATGGCGGCCTCGCCAAGGCGAAGGGATAAGTCGAAAGATCGGCAGCTCGCCTCCAGCGCATATGGAGCCGCCATGCGCAGACTGATATTCTTGCTTATCGGCGCGCTTTCCGCCTCCCATGCGCGCGCCGACGAACCGCCGCAAGGTTTCGCGCGCCTTGCCGATGTCGCGCCGGACATCATTCAAGATATGCGCTATGCGGGCGCCGATAATTTCACGGGCGCGGCAGTGCCGGGCTATGGCGCCCCGCAATGCTGGCTGCGCACTGAGGCCGCCAAAGCGCTTGCCGCCGCGCAGAAGGACGCGCGCGCTCAGGGCGTTTCACTCATCGTCTATGACTGCTATCGACCGCAGCGCGCCGTTTCGGCCTTCGTCGACTGGTCACGCAACGCCGATCAACGCACGAAGGCTGAGCATTATCCGCGCATCGACAAGAGCGCGCTCTTCCTTAAGGGCTATATCGCCGAACATTCCACCCACTCTACGGGTCTCGCCGTCGATATCGGCGTCAAAGGATGGAATTTCGGCACGCCCTTCGACTTTTTCGATTCCAGCTCGTGGACGAAGGCCAAAACCTCGAAAACAGCGCGGGCGCATCGCGACGCGCTCGTCGCACTGATGCGCCGCCACGGTTTTGAGAATTATCCGCGCGAATGGTGGCATTTCACCTACAAGGGCGCGGACGGCGCGCCGAGCTATGATGTCGAGATCAAGTGAGTCGGTCCGCGCCGCTGGTGAACTGAACCTCTATGCGCCCATCATTGCTCGATCCCTTCTTCGGTCGCGTCGCATCACTGCCCGGCGTCGGGCCGAAGACCGCCAAGCTGTTCGACCGGCTGCTCGCCAGGCCGGGCGCGGAGGCGCGTATCGTCGATCTGCTTTTCCATCTTCCGTCCAACGTCATTGATCGCAGCGCGCGCCCGACGATCGCCGCCGCGCCTCTCGACACGATGGTCGTCTTAAAAGCGCACGTCACCGAGCATCGCCGCCCTCAGGGCCGATATTCGAAATCGCCCTATCGCGTGCTCGTCGAGGATGACACCGGCGACGTCGAACTCGTCTTCTTTCTCGCCAATCCGGACTGGATCGAGCGCAGCCTGCCGCTTGGCGCGACGCGCTGGATATCGGGACGCATCGAACTTTATGACGGCCGCCGTCAAATCGTGCATCCTGACCGCGTTCTCGATGAAGCAGGGTTTGCGAAGCTTCCCGCGTACGAAGCCGTCTATGGCCTCACCGAAGGCTTGCAGGCGCGCTATGTCTTACGCGCGACGGAAGAGGCTTTGACCCGGCTCCCAAGCCTTCCCGAGTGGCAGGACGCGAGCGTTCTTTTCGCCAACAAGCTTCCGGCATTTGGCGAGGCGCTTCGCGCGGCGCACCGGCCTGAGAACGCCGATGCGCTCTCGCCGCAGTATCCCGCCCGCCAGCGTCTCGCGCTCGACGAATTGCTTGCAAGCCAGCTCGCGCTGCGGCTCATTCGCGCCAAGATGCGGCGACCTTCGGGTCGCGCGCATAGGGGCGACGGGCGCTATGCGCGCGCTATTGAATCTGCGCTGCCCTTCCGGCTGACGCGCGCGCAGCAACGTACGCTTGAAGAAATTCGCGCTGATCTTGCGTCGGACAAGCGCATGTTGCGGCTTGTGCAGGGCGACGTGGGATCAGGCAAAACCATCGTCGCGGCGCTCGCCATGGCGAACGTGGCCGAGACGGACCGACAATGCGCGCTAATGGCGCCGACCGAAATCCTCGCGCGCCAGCACTATGACCGGCTCGCGCCATTGCTCGAGCCCTCGGGACTGCGCGTGGCGCTGCTGACAGGCCGCGCCAAGCCAAGCGAGCGCGCCGCGCTCCATGCCGCTATAAGAGCGGGCGAGGTCGACGTGGTCATAGGAACCCATGCGTTGGTGCAAAGCGATCTCGCCTTTCACGACCTCGGTCTCGCCGTCGTCGACGAGCAGCATCGTTTCGGCGTCGAGCAGCGGCTGGCGCTCGGCGCCAAGGGCGACAGCGTCGACGTGCTGGTGATGACGGCGACGCCAATTCCGCGCACGCTGGCGCTGACCGCCTTCGGCGATATGGACTCTTCTGCGCTCGATGAAAAACCGCCGGGACGCACGCCGGTCTCGACGCGTGCGCTGCCGGCGGAGAGGACCGGCGAAGTCATTGCCGGGCTGCGGCGCGCTTTGGCGGAAGGCGCGCGCGCCTATTGGGTTTGCCCGCTCGTCGAGGAAAATGAGGAGCTCGACCTAGCCGCGGCGCAAGAGCGCTACGCCGATCTCTCGAAGCTGTTTGGAGCCGCCGTCGGCCTCGTTCACGGCCGCATGAAAGGCGCCGATAAGGACGCCGTGATGGAAGCGTTCCAGCGCGGCGAGGTCAAAATTCTAGTCGCGACCACGGTCATCGAAGTTGGCGTCGACGTTCCGGAAGCGACCATCATGGTTATCGAACATTCGGAGCGTTTCGGCCTCGCGCAACTGCACCAGCTGCGCGGACGCGTTGGGCGCGGCTCTGCAAAATCTTCCTGCCTGCTACTTTACAAGGGCCCGTTGAGCGAGGCTGCTAAGGCGCGCTTAATGATCATACGCAAGACGGAAGACGGATTTCGTATTGCTGAAGAAGATCTCCGGCTGCGCGGCGAAGGCGAAATTCTCGGCGTACGGCAGGCTGGTTTGCCAGGCTTCCGTCTCGCTGACCTTTCCGCCCATGCGCGGCTCCTCGCTATTGCGCGCGACGATGCAGAATTGATCCTGCGTCGCGATCCGGAGCTTGCGAGCGAAAGAGGCCAGGCCTTGCGCGCTCTGCTCTACCTCTTCGAACGCGACGAAGCCGTTCGCCTTCTGCGCGCCGGCTGACGCGACGCTCGGCGTCAAGCGCGGCGCGCGATGACGACTCGGTTGCTGTTGACGCCCTTGACGTTGTTGGCGACGCCCCAGCAATTGCTCGTTTTCGTGAAGCTTTGCGCGTTGACGAGCACGCCGAGCCGCTCGAAGGGAAGATCGTCGAGCGCGCGCCAGACCAGCTGTTCCAAAGGAAGCGCGCCGCCCCGAACTTCCCCGACTTCATAAGCCACATGACCGCCGGGCTTAACGACTCGCGCTAGCTCCTCGAACACAGCCCTAGTCATCGCGCGCCAGTCCTGCGGCGAACGGAGCTGCGAGAGACTGATGCTCTCGGCGTCGATTCCCGCGAACCAGTTTCGCAGCCAATTGTCGCCGCGATAGTCGACGACGTCGAGGAAGGGCGGCGAAGTAACGACAAGATCCACCGCTGTGTCGGCGATGTGACCCAAGCGGGCCGCATCCGCGACGGCGAGTTGCGCCTCGCGAGCGACGGGGCCACCTTCTGCGAGCAGCACGCGGGATTTCTTGAGTATGAGCTCGGCGATGTCGCGTCGGGGCGGCGCCTGCGCGCGGCGCTCATTGATCTTCAGTTGCGCCTTGATAGACACCGCCTGATTGGGCGGCATCGTATAGACAGAGAAGAATCCGGGTGAGTGGCCCGTTAGTCGATTGAGCGCCACCATTCGGATCCAGTCGTCGACATCCTCAAGGCCGCCGTCGTTCTCACGCGCAAGCAGATATCGGCGCAGCGCACAAATCTGCCGCAGCGTCTCGGAATGATAGAAGACGAGCAGATCGTCGCGTTCGACCTCACCGCGCCCCCAGGCCGCGGCGGCAAGGCGCGACTCGATATCGCAAAGCGCAGGCGGCCGCAGCCGCGGGCGCGTCAGCAGCAGCGACAGCGGATTGGCGTCGGAGCCTATCGGCTTTCTCCCCATCAGCGCTGCTTGCAACACAGTCGTGCCACGGCCCATGAATGGATCGCAGACGGTTTCTCCCCGTCGCGTCAATCGATCGATAAAGAATGCGGGAAGCTGCGGTTTGAAACAGGCCCGATAGCTGATTTCATGCAACGGATGCGCACGCCGCTGCGCAGACGTCCAGAAGCTATTGACGTAATAGGGAACGCCATCGATGCTGACAACGCGGGTCGGCGCGCCAAAATTTGACCGCCGCAGCTCCTGAAAAAATCCGTTTTCGGTGAGCTTTCGAGCTACGCTCATGACTCAGTCGCGTCGACGATCCGCAAGGCTCGGCAACGACTTGATTCTGGCGCCGGCCGCGCGGCGCGCGAGAGTAAGCTCATATTGAGTTTGCAACTCAAGCCAATCTTCCGGCTCGACGCCGAACCAATGCCCAAGTCGCAACGCCGTATCGGCGGTCACTCCCCGCTGGCCATTGATAATGGCGGTGACGCGATTGACCGGCACATCAATATCGCGCGCCAAATCAGACGCCGTCAGGCCGAGTTCCTGCAAATGACGGGCAAGAATTTCGCCAGGATGCGACATTCCATTCTCCATCGGCGCCAGTTTCGGTTTTGACGGGCGGACGCGAACGCCTTGGCGCCGCGGCCGCGTCAGACGGCGCGTGTTCGCGGGCGCTTCCCCCCGAACGCCGCTCAAAAACCTTCTGGTGAGCTCTTCATGGTAGCGGCCCATGCTGCGCCCCCGCTGGATACAGTTTTCGTAAACCATATTACGTGATCCGTAAACCGAGGCTCTACCGTTATGCGCTCTCGCCTTCGATCCATCTTGCGCGCGTCTCAGCGATGAAGTCGGTAAGACAACCAGCAGCGATCGCCGCGCGCAAGGCTCCCATCAATTCCTGATAGTAGGCGACATTGGCCTGCGTGAGCAGCATCATCCCGAGGATTTCCCCCGCTTTCACGAGGTGATGCAGATAGGCGCGCGAATAGTCGCGCGCGGCGGAACAGGATGATTTCTCATCGAGCGGCCTCGGATCGTCTGCATGGCGTGCATTGCGCAACGTGACTCGTCCATGGCGCGTATAGGCGAGGCCATGTCTGCCGGCGCGTGTCGGCATTACACAATCAAACATGTCGATTCCTCGCGCGACGGCCTCGATGATGTCATCCGGCGCGCCCACGCCCATCAAATAACGAGGTTTTGATTCGGGCAAATGCGGGGCGGTCGTTTCCAGCATGTCGAGCATGACGTGCTGAGGTTCGCCGACGGCCAGACCGCCGACGGCGATCCCGTGGAAATCCATGCCGGCAAGCGCTTTGGCGCTTTCGACCCGAAGCGGCTTCGACTCGCCGCCTTGCACGATGCCGAATACCGCCCTGCCCAGTTGGTCGCGAAAGGCCTTGCGTGAACGCTCGGCCCATCGCAGCGAAAGCCGCATGGCGCGCTCCGCCTCGCTTTCGGAACATGGCAGGCGCACGCATTCATCGAGCTGCATTTGAATGTCCGACCCGAGGAGATCCTGAATCTCCATCGAGCGCTCGGGCGAAAGATGATGCCGAGAGCCGTCGATGTGCGACTGAAAGGTGACGCCGGTCTCGTCGAGCTTGCGCAGTTTTGCAAGCGACATCACTTGGAAGCCGCCGGAGTCAGTCAAGATCGGATAGGGCCAGCGCATGAATTCATGCAGGCCGCCGAGCCGGCCGATCCGCTCCGCGCCCGGCCGCAGCATGAGGTGATAGACATTGCCGAGCAGAATGTCGGCGCCGGCGGCGTGCACATCCTCGGGAAACATCGCCTTCACCGTCGCCGCCGTGCCAACCGGCATGAAAGCAGGCGTGCGGATGGTTCCGCGCGGCGTGAGTATTTCTCCTTGGCGCGCCAGTCCATCGGTCGTCAGAACCGAGAAAGAAAAGCTCTGCGTCACTTATTGTCCTTCGCGCCGAGCGCGGCGATTTTCACAATTCGATACTTGCCGCTGTCGCTCTCGTTGAACCAAACGGCGAAATCTGACCCAACTTTTATCGTGACTTCGCGCAGATTCGTTCGCCAGCTTTCGCAGGGACCGAAGTCGATCTTTCCGTCTCGCCGAAGGATGAACGGGCGCACGCCATCGCTGTCGAGCGCGAACGCGCCGAAAAGATCCCAGGTCGAAACGATGCGCTCCTTATCGATTTTCGCGTCAATCGTCATTGGCGCTTCTCTTGGATCGTCGCGCCAGAGCGCCAGGATACGCATGTCGCGAGGCTCGCTCATGTTTCGAGACGCTCCAGCAGACAGGCGTCGCCGTAGGAATAAAAGCGATAGCCGCTCTCGATCGCATGCGCATAGGCGGCTTTCATGCGTTCGAGCCCGGCGAATGCGGCGACCAGCATGAATAGAGTCGAGCGCGGAAGATGGAAATTGGTGAGCAGCATGTCGACGGCGCGAAAACGATAGCCAGGCGTAATAAAAATTCCCGTACGCGCCGCAAAGGGCGCTATCCTTCCGCCCTCATCCGCCGCGCTTTCGAGCACACGCAGCGCCGTGGTTCCGACGGCCACGATCCGTCCGCCCTTCGCCCGCGCAGCATTGAGCGCCTCGGCGGTTTGCGCGTCGAGCCGCGCGAATTCCTCATGCATCTTGTGCTGAGCAGTATCTTCCGCCTTCACCGGAAGAAAGGTGCCTGCGCCGACATGCAGCGTCACACGATGAAGAGTGACGCCGCGCGCTTCGACATCGGCCAACAACTGCGGCGTGAAATGCAGTCCGGCCGTAGGGGCGGCCACCGCTCCCGCTTCGCGCGCAAAAATCGTTTGGTAGTCCGTCTCGTCCTGCGCGTCGGCCGAGCGTTTGCCGGCGATATAGGGCGGCAAAGGCATGACGCCCGCCTCCTCTATCGCGATGTCCAGCGCAGGTCCGAGAAGCTCGAAAGCAAGCGTGATCTCGCCTTCGTCGCCTTTTGCTTCGACATAGGCCTCGAGTTCTCCTGCATGGCAGGCAAAGCAAATGCGGTCTCCAACCGCAAGCTTCTTTGCCGGGCGCGTCAAGGCGCGCCAGCGGGAAGCGTCCAGCCGTTCGATCAGCGTCGCTTCGACGTTGGCGGTCAATTCGCCGCGCAATCGCCGGCCCGAAAGCCGCGCGTGAATGACGCGCGAATCATTGACGACGAGCGCGTCGCCCGGTCGGAGATAATTGGGCAGGTCCTGCACGCGCCGGTCTTCAATGCTACCCCTCGCCGGCACGACCAGCATGCGGGCGCTGTCGCGCGGGCTTGCAGGCCGCAATGCGATGCGGTCAACTGGGAGTTCGAAATCGAAGAGATCGACGCGCATGGAAGCTCATATAAAGATGGCCGGGACAAGCCCGGCCACGTTGTCACGCGTCCGCTAAGGCAAAGACGCTAGCCGAGCGTCGCCTTGACGATCTTGTCGGGATCGCGAACGGGTTCGCCGCGCTTGATCTTGTCGACATTCTCCATGCCGGAGATCACTTCGCCCCACACCGTATATTTGTTGTCGAGGAAGCGTGCGTCGGTAAAGCAGATAAAGAACTGCGAATTGGCGCTGTCGGGGCTTTGCGCGCGCGCCATCGAACAGGTTCCGCGCACATGCGGCGCGCTGTTGAACTCCGCCTTCAAGTCTGGATATTTCGACCCGCCTGTGCCGGTGCCGTGTGGGCACCCCGTTTGCGCCATGAAGCCGTCGATCACGCGATGAAAGACGATGCCGTCGTAGAAGCCTTCCGAGACAAGCTTCTTGATGTGCGCGACGTGATTGGGCGCGAGGTCTGGACGAAATTTGATGACGACCGGCCCTTTCGTCGTCTCAAGCGTCATGGTGTCGGCGGCTTCGGTCATTAGCGCTTCCTTTGATTTCGGGTGTTACGGCTCTTGAACTCAGCTCTCGTCGCCGGCGACGCGCATCTTGATGATCTTGTCCGGGTTGTCGACCATGCCGTTATTCGACTTCTCGCCCTTTTTGATCTTGTCGACGACGTCCATGCCGGACACCACTTCGCCAAACACGGTATATTTGCCGTTGAGCTGCGGCGCGTCCGCATAGCAGATGAAGAACTGCGAATTGCCGGAATTGACGTCGCCCCCTTCGCGCGCCATTCCAACTGTGCCGCGCTTGAACGGCGTATCCGTAAACTCTGCCTTCAGATCCGTATAGCGCGAACCTTGCATTCCGGTGCCGGTTGGATCGCCGGCCTGCGCCATGAAACCGTCGATGACGCGATGGAACACAATGCCGTCGTAGAAATGCTCCTTGGCGAGTTTTTCGATCCGCTCGACATGTTTGGGCGCGAGATCAGGGCGAAGCTTGATGGTGACGCGGCCGTCCTTGGTGTCGAGATAAAGAATATGATCGTCGGCGGCGCTGGCAGGCATGGCGCTAAGCGCGGCGGCGGCCGCGGCGGCAAGAATGAGACGTCGCGTGAGTTTCATGTAGCCTCCCTATGTTTTTGCGCGCCCTTTAACGGCGCGTTCGAGCGCCGCGACGGAGGCGGCCGGCGCGAAGGCCGACACGTCGCCGCCGAGCGCAGCGATCTGGCGGACGAAGGTTCCGCTAACGTGGCGTAGCCCTGGCGAAGCGGGCAGGAAAATCGTGCGAATGTCGGGTGCGAGCGTCCCGTTCATCCCCGCCATTTGCATTTCATAGTCGAAATCCGCGTTATCGCGCAAACCGCGCAAAATGGCGCAGGCGCCATGCTGGCGCGCCGCCTCGACGACAAGACCGTCAAAGCCCGCGACCTCGAAGACGCAAGACGAGCCAAGCGACGCGCTGGCGTCGCGAATGACCGCGGCGCGCTCCTCAAATGACAGCCAGGGCTCCTTGCCATGGTGAACGCCGATCGCGACGACGATCCTATCGAATAGTGCGCCGCCCTGAGCCATCACGTCGAGATGGCCAAAGGTCAGCGGGTCGAAAGTGCCGGCGTAAAGCGCGGTCCGCGCGGTCGTGGCAGAGGCGGCGGTCATGGCAAGGGTATAGGAGATTTTAGGCGGTTTCGCGAGGCGGCGAGGCGGTTAAAGCTGCCTTTCGGCGACCCCCGCACTCCCGCGACGCGAGAGGAGCCCTAAAATAAGTTCGGCGCGTCCGGCGCAGGGGGTCGGACGCCTGACGAAGGAGACTCCAGATGGGACTCTTGGATTTTCTGACCGGCAAAGGCAAGCCGGGGCCTGCCCCAGACGCACTCAAGCAAACGGCCGAAGCAGCGCCTAAAGCCAAAGAGGCCGGCTCGGCGACGGCAGAAACTTTCTATGTCGTGAAGGCAGGCGACACGCTGTGGAAAATCGCCGAAGCGCATTACGGCGCCGGCAAGGGCGCCAAATATATGGAGATCTTCGAAGCCAATCGGCCGATGCTGACCGATCCTGACAAGATCCAACCCGGCCAACGTCTTCGAATTCCTCAAGCCTCCGCCGGACCTTTGGCTGGCGGCGAGTGGAAGCCCCCGAGCGAAATCGCAGGCAAAAAGCCTAGCTGACAACTTCGCGGCGGGTAAGGAAGCTCGCGAGACAGGCCAGGACTGCAACTATGCCTTCGTGGCTTCGAAGGCGGGGACAGCGCGCGCAAATTTTTCCACCCACGCGACGAGACGCGGATGTTTCTCTCGCCAGGCGCCCGCGAAACGCAGGTCAAGATAGCCAAGCGCGCAGGCAAACGCGATGTGGCCGATGTCAACCGAACCTGCGGGCGGCGCGGCCTCGAGCGCGTCGAGCGCGCGGTCGATCTTGCCCTGCTGAAGCACGATCGCGTCATCGTAGCGTAGCGGTTCCGGGCGATTGAAAGTCTCATAACGGATCAATAGAGCGGCGTCATTGATCCCGTCGCCGAGCGCCTGCAACCGCAGCGCCAGGAAGCGCGCCGACGGATCAGTCGGGAAGATCCGCCCCCCGCCGGCGAGATGATCCAGATATTCGGCAATGACCCGGCTGTCATAGAGCGACGAGCCGTCCTCCAAAATCAGAGTCGGGATTTTGCCAAGAGGATTTTGACGACGCAGGCTATCGGCCGGATCGGACGCGTTTGCGGTCGCGATTTCGATCCTGTCCGACAAGCCGAGCAGGTCGGCTGCAATTCGAATCTTCCTGGCGTAGGGGGAGGCGGGGTGATTGCGCAGAACGAGCATTGCCGTTCCTATCATCCGCCCAACGAACCAACAACGCCGTGGTCCGTTAATCTTCGACGTCCGCTGTAGCTTGATAAGCGCGCACAATGAGCCAGATGTCGAATGGCCGCACGGAGCTCGCCGCCGGGGACGGCGATTCACATCCTCCAGCGAGGAGAACTAAAAAATGCAACGCCGCACTTTCATTACGGCGCTACTGGCCGGCTTTGGCGCGACTGTCGTCGTCTCGCAATCGCAGGCGCTTCCTGGGCTAATTCCCCCTGCCCAGGATGGATTGACTCCCGCCCGTCCACAGTCCGGCGTCGCGACGCCTGAAGACATGGAAAAGGCAAAGATCGAAAAAAGCTGGTGGCGTCGTCGCTGGTATTGGCGTCGTCGTTGGTATTGGCGTCGTCGTTGGTGGTGGCGCCGCCGCTATTGGTGAGATAACGCCGCAGAACGCGCATTCGAGCATCCTTCCGAGACCGACACAGTCGGACTTGGAAGCTTTGTCGCGTCACTCGCCAGCGAGCCACGCCGCCTGATAGCCGGCGCCCTCGCCCTGCGCCAGCCGCTGGGCGAGAAACTCAAGAAGCGTCTTCGCCTCCTGCTCAAAGACGAATGGCGGGTTGACGACAACCATTCCTGAACTTCGCAAGCCTTCTTCTTTTCCGCCGATGCTCAAGGAAAGTTGCAAAATGCGCCGAATGCCGCTTCCCTTCAACCGGTTGTGAAATTTACGAACGTCACTCTTGCTTTTTGACGGATGCCACAGCGCGTAAACGCCGGAATTCCATTTCGCATAGGCTTTCGTGAGGGCGCCGAAGGCCGCGTCGAACTCGTCTTCCCGCTCAAAAGGCGGATCGATCAGCACGAGCCCGCGCCTTTCCTTGGGCGGCACATAGGCGGCAAGGCCTACATAGCCGTCGATATGAATCGTCTTGATGCGCTCGTCACGCGCAAAACGTCGACGCAACGCCGCGAAAGCGTCAGGCCTCAATTCGCAAAAAATTGCGCGGTCCTGTGGACGCATCAATTTTTGCGCGATCGTCGGCGAGCCCGGGTAAACTGCTGGTTTGCCTTCCGCATCGAACGGGCCCAAACAATCGAGGTAAGGCTCGATCAGCGAACGAACTTCGGCGCTCGCTTCGGAAAGGTCCGCAAGGCGGCCCACGCCGCCGCGCCATTCGCCCGTGCGCTCCGCCTCTTCTGCGGAAAGGTCGTAAGCGCCTTCTCCCGCATGCGTGTCGATTACGCGAAACGGAGTTCCTTTGCGCGTCAAGTAGATCAGAAGGCGCACGAGCAGGGCGTGTTTGAAGACGTCGGCGAAATTGCCGGCGTGAAACCCGTGACGATAGTTCATAAGCGCTAGAGCGGCGCCGGCGCGCTGATTTCACGAACGTGGCAGCCGCGCCGCACAACTTCTGGACAGGCGCGAAACTCACGCAGGTCCTTGGACAGGCAGATGCGCACGCCGTCCATCACGCCCCGCCGGCACGAAACCGCCATCATGCCCGGACGTAGCCTGGGGTTGGATTCGTAAAACGCGCGCTCGACGTCGATCGGCGTAAACGTCTGGTCGCGTGCGGGTTTGACAAAGAGCGGCGGGATCGTCACCGCGGCATGCGCATGCGCCACATCGGCGAAATAGTCGCTCGGGCTTTTGCCGCTGCAAACTCCGTGTTTGCGCCACTCGTAGCGCGCGAGCCGCTCGTCGGGGAATAACTCTGCCGCCTTTTCAAGCGCGACGCGCGACGGAGCGCGCGCGCCCGCGCATTCGCCGGGGGCGCCGTTTTCATATTGCGGCCACAGCCCGTGAACGACGAAACCGAGCCCTTTTCCAGGTTCGCATTGATCCCGTGCGCCATCGACGCTTTGGCAGAAGCCCGGCGACCAACTGAGCGCCAGCACGTAAAAGTCGAAGTCGCGCGCTGCGCCGGCGCTCGCGTTTTGAGCCGGTTGACTGCTGCAATCATCCGCCGCGCAGTCGCCCTCCTTGGCGGCGCTGGAAAATCCCGGCGCGAAGACCGCGCAGATCAGAACGGCCCACGTCGCGCAACGAATGAAAACTCTTCTCATATCAAACGACTCTTCATATCAAACGATTCTCAACAGGGATACGTCAGGGTCCCGCGGCGCGACAGTTGGGGCTGAAGGCGTGATTGCGGTCCAGCCCAACGACGCACCATGTTACGCCCGGCCCCGCGCCGATAAAGCCCAAGTCTTCGCCGATATTATAAACGACCTCGCGTCTGACGCCGTCGTTGAACAGCGCCACCGCGCGACAATAGCGGCGAGGAATGTAACTCAAGCCGTTATTGCGGACTCCGAATTCGCCAACCTGTTCGAAATCGACGATGGCGAGCGGCGAGTTCCAGTACCAGGACTCTCGCGCTTCGAATCCCTTGGAGATTTCGTAGAGAATCGTCGGATCGATGCAGTAGCGCGCGAATCCGGAGTATGGCAGGATTCGAAATTCCGCAGGCGGATTTTGCTCCCGCGCAGGCTGGCCGAGAGCTGTGGCCGCGCCCAGCCCGAAAAAAGCGGCCGCCGCGGCGCGCGCCAAAAATCTGCTCGTTTGCCGCATTTGGCTTCTCCTTGGCCCCGCCCAGTCGCCAGCGATTGACGCCAGAATCGCGCGAGGCGTCAAGGCCGCAAACGCCACATTAGCCAAGACGAGCGGCAAGGATGCCAACGGGCCCGCGCTGCGCTATAATGGCTCCTATGTCTATGAGCGTACAGAGCCTGCGCCGGCTTGTGGCGCTTTTTGTCGGCGTGGCGGCGATGAGCGCCACTCCGGATCCGTCCTTCGCACAGGACCCATTCGTTGAATTCTTCGGCGGCTTATTCGAAGGCCGACCGCATCATGGGCCCTGGGGACCTCGCGAGCCGCGGGTGCGGCGTATTATGCCGCATCGAGAGAATCGCGGGCCGACTTATTGGCACGCCGACAATCCGCGCGCCGGCAAACAATCGGAAAGCGCTACGGACCGCAACGCCCCGGTCACCCAGCCAACGTTCTTCGTCGCAACGGTCGGCGACACGCTGGGCCTGCTTCTCGCGAACGGCCTGAAGGACGGATTTTCGGACCGGCCTGATGTGTCCATCCTCCGGAAGGGCAAGGAAAGCAGCGGACTTGTCCGTGACGACTTCTATGACTGGCCGAAAGCGGCGAAAGAGATCGCCGCCGACGCGCAGAAGATCAATGTCGCCGTCGTGATGCTCGGCAGCAACGACCGCCAGGCGATTCAGCAGGGCGGCGAATCATATGAGACGCTGTCGCCGCGCTGGCGGGAATTATACGCGGCGCGGGTCGACGCGGTGATCGCGGCGTTCAAGGAAAAAAATATTCCTGTTATCTGGGTCGGCCTGCCGGTCATGAAGAATGAGCGCCTCTCCGCGGACATGGCGCAACTCAACGAAATATACAAAGCGCGCGCGGCCCACGCCGGCGTGCCTTACGTAGATCTCTGGGACGCGCTGACCGACGAACACGGGCAGTACAGCGCGTTCGGGCCGGACATCAACGGCCAGATCGTCAAGCTGCGCTCGGCGGACGGCGTGCATTTCACCGAGGCCGGCGCGCGCAGCGTCGCGCATTTCGTCGAAAGCGAGATCAAGAAATACTACGACGCCTATCGTCAGCAGGCCCCGGTCGCCGACACTCCGGCGGCGCCACAGCCCGAGACGGCGACGGGCGCGACCGCGCCTCAGCAACCCGTGGCGACGGCGCCGGAAAACGGCCAGCCGATCATATTCCGCTCGCCGGTCGGCGGCCCTTCGGCGGCGCCAACCCTGCCCGAACGGCCTCCGGTTGGATCGACGCAGCAGTTGACCGGCGCAGGAGCGGCGACGGAGCTCGCGAAGCGCGCTCCCGCGAGCAAGGCGCCGGACTCCGCCACGCCGGCGCAGGCGCTCGCGCGCCATGTTTTTATCGACGGCGGCGACCAGAGTCCGCGTGAGAACCGCGCCGACGACTACAGCTGGCGGCCTTCAGCGAATCCGACTCCTCAGCCGCGCTGACGATTTGTGCGTTCCCGCACGGAACGCTTTTCGGTGGTTTTGCATTCTCTCTGCACGACAGGGAAATTGTGGAGCCGCCGTTATGTCCCGCCATGAGTGCAACGCCCGCCGCTTTGTGAAGATCGCAGCCATCGCCGCTCTCGCGGCGCTTTCATCGACTGTTGTCAACGCTCAGGAACGTTCCTTCATGGCGCTGTTCGATCCGTGGGCCGGCGCGCGGGAGATGACGGCGACCTACTATGACGCCCGCGACCAGCAGGCCTATTGGGGAACTCCGGATCAGCAAGCCTACGACGGCGGGCAGCAGGCCTATTACGGGACGCAGGATCAGCAGGCCGATTACGGCTCGCAGGATCCGCAAGGCTACTATGGTTCCCAAGACCCGCAGGCCTATTATAACGGCGGGCAGGAAGACGCCCGCCTCGCTCGCGAATATCCGACCACGACGCGCGAGATCGTAGAGGACCCGACCAAAGAACGGCCCGGCACCATCACGGTCGACACCAAGAATCGCTATCTCTATCTGTCGATGCCGAACGGGCAGGCTGTACGCTATGGCGTCGGCGTCGGCCGCCAGGGCTTCACCTGGAAAGGCCGGACGCATATCGGCCGCAAGGAAAGCTGGCCGGGTTGGACGCCTCCGGCGGCGATGTTGAAGCGCCGGCCCGATCTGCCCCGCCATATGGTGGGCGGCGACGATAATCCGCTCGGCGCGCGCGCCATGTATCTCTACTCGGGCGATCGCGACACGATGTTCCGCATCCATGGCTCCAACGAGCCCTGGACGATTGGCCAGGCGGTTTCCTCGGGCTGTATCCGCATGCTGAACAACGACGTGACCGATCTGTTCAGCCGCGTGAAGGTGGGAACCACGGTCGTCGTGCTGTAGGCGAGCTACGAGTCAAAAGAAAAGGCCCCGATTTTTGGGGCCTTTTTTGTGCGCGCTATTCAAGCGAGCAATTGAACACCAAATTGGTGAGCGCCGAGAAAGTCACTTGAATGAAGACCCAAACCCCGATCAGCGTCCAGGCGAGCCTGTATTTTTCGCGGCCATAAAGGAACGCGCCGATAAGCGGCAGAATGAGAAAGAAGAACTGCCAGGGCGTGCTGACGAAGGTGTCGCAATACCACAAGTTTAGCTGTTCACTGACCATTTACTTTCACCTCGGCAGATTTGTTTCGCCCATCAGGAATTCATCGACTGAATGCGCGCATTGGCGTCCTTCGCGAATGGCCCAAACGACGAGCGATTGTCCGCGCCGCATGTCTCCGCAGGCGAAGATCTTCTCGCGAGTCGATTGATACAAGCGCGTATCCGCCGCGACATTGCCGCGCGAATCGAGATCGACCCCAAGCGCTTCGAGCAGGCCTTCGCGCACCGGCGACACAAACCCCATGGCGAGAAGCACGAGATCGGCCCTCAGCTTGAATTCGCTCCCCGGCTCCTCTTGCATTTTGCCGTCGACGCGCACACAGCGCAGCGCCTTCACCGCGCCGTCCTTGCCCTCAAATTCGCGCGTCAGCACCGAGAATTCGCGCGAGGAACCCTCGTCGTGAGAGGAGGAGGTGCGCAGCTTCAGCGGCCAGTCTGGCCAAGTCAGCAGCTTGTGCTCCTTTTCGGGCGGACGCGGCATGATTTCGAGCTGCGTCACCGAAAGAGCGCCCTGGCGCACCGAAGTGCCGATGCAGTCCGAACCGGTGTCGCCGCCGCCGATGACGACGACATGTTTGCCAGTGGCGAGGATCGGCTCGTTCGTCGAGAGCGGCTCACCCGACACCCGACGGTTCTGCTGGGGCAGAAAGTCCATGGCGTAGTGAACGCCGCGCAATTCGCGTCCCGGAATCGGCAGATCGCGCGGCTGTTCCGCGCCGCCGGCGAGGATCACGGCGTCATAGCCTGAGACGAGATCGGCGCCGGAAAGATCGACGCCGACATGGACGCCGCAGTGAAACACGGCGCCTTCCGCCTCCATCTGCTGAACGCGGCGGTCGATGAGGTGCTTTTCCATCTTGAAATCGGGAATGCCGTAGCGCAGCAAGCCGCCGGGCTTCGCGTGTTTTTCGTAGACATGCACGTCATGGCCGGCGCGCGCGAGCTGCTGCGCCGCGGCGAGACCCGCCGGCCCGGAGCCGACAACCGCGATTTTCTTGCCCGTCTTGCGCTTTGGCGGCTCGGGAACGACCCAGCCTTGCTCGAACCCTCGATCGATGATCGCGCATTCGATTGTCTTGATGGTGACCGGCTGATCCTGGAGATTCAGCGTGCAGGACGCTTCGCAGGGCGCCGGGCAAACGCGGCCGGTGAACTCGGGAAAATTATTCGTTGAATGGAGATTGACGAGCGCCCGCCGCCACTCGCCATGGTAGACGAGGTCGTTCCAGTCGGGAATCTGATTATTGACCGGGCAGCCGTTGTGGCAAAAGGGGATGCCGCAATCCATGCAGCGCGACGCCTGGCTGCATGTGGTTTCATCCGACAAGGGAATAACGAATTCGCGATAATGGCGAATGCGGTCGGCCGCGGGCTTATATTTGCGGTCATGCCGGTCGATTTCGAGAAAACCGGTCACCTTACCCATCTTATCGCGCACCTTTCGCGCCGCGACATCGCGGCGGCAACAGCATTTCTCATCGCGCGCCGGCCTCATGCCGAAAGCGAATTCGCCTTCTGGCCAAAGCGCCCTGAGCTGCCGCGATCTTGGATGTTTTCTAAACGCTTTCGGGGCGTCGGCGTCAAGCCGCGAAGCTTCGGCGGCGATCGGACGAGCGCTGGGTTACGCGCCTGCGGCGGGCGCCATGGGCTGAGACGGATCCTCGCCAACGAGCGTGCGCAGCAGCTTCACTTGCCGCTCGGCCTTCGCCGCGTAAAGCGCAGCATCCGCCACAGAGAGAAGCCCCTCGGCGTCCTCAATCTCCTTCGGCGCCAGAGCGACGCCGACGCTAACGCCGATCGTCGCGCAAATGCCACCGCCGAGATCGTAAGGCGCCGATATGGAATTCGTTAGACGATTGCCGAGTTCCGTCGCCTGCTCGCCGGTCAGTCCCTTCGCGAGCACCACGAATTCATCGCCGCCAATCCGCGCCGCGACGTCAGTCGCGCGTAGAGAGCGGCGTAGGCGCTCTGCGACCATCTTGAGCAGCCTGTCTCCAGCCACGTGTCCGTGGGTGTCGTTGATGGCCTTGAAGTTGTCGAGATCAAGAAAGAGCACGGCAAGTTCTTTGGCGGCCTGCCGCTCGGCCTTTAGCCCCGCGTCGACCGCTTCCGCTAGTCCCAGACGATTTGCGAGTCCGGTGAGCGTATCATGCCTTGCGCGATGCTCATTCTCCCGCTCGCTCTGCATCGTGGAAAGCAACATTTTATTGAGGGTGAAGGTCGCAGAGCTCATGGCCGCCAGGAAAAGCGGCACTTGCAATAAAACGACGTAAAGCAATGGCTTGCCCGCGATCAGAACCGCCGGCACGAAGGGACCGAGGCTGACCAGCATCATCGCCGTCGCGAGCCGCGGGGCGTTGAAAGCACGAAGACAAACCCCGCCCACCATCGCCATCGCCGTTGAACAGGCCAAAGTCGCGATAACCCAGTCGCCGCTCGTTAAGCTGACGAAGCCGCCATAGCCGATGCTCGCGCTCCAGAACAGGCTGAGCAGCAGGTAAAGGTCGGTTGGCGTTGCGCGACGCTGAGAAGCGGCGCTTCGCGCCTTGAATAGCACGCTCAGTCGAGCGCTGCAGATCGCGACCTCAATGATCAGCCAAGCGACGAATGGCGGCGTCGGGTGCCGAACGGCGATCGCAGCCGTCACGAGAATCGTGCTGATGACGCCGCCAGCAAATATGGGCAGCGTGCCAAACAGGCCGCCAATGAGCGCGACCCGAATGTCATCGGGCGCATTCGCGGCGGGACACGTCAGCCAACGCATCGCTGGCCAGCGGGGCAAGCTGTAAACTACAGTGCCGTCTCGCATCTGGTTTTCTGCCGCCGTCAAGGAAAACCACAAAGCTTAAGCCAAGTTAGCTTAGTTCCCCCTCTTACAATCCTTTCGGATTAAGGCAAAGGGGGCGCTTGCGGCGCCGCCTTCGCCAAGCTCACTCGCCTGCGGCCTTCAGTTGCTCAGGCTGCTTCCTGCGCGCGTTAAGCTCATTGAGCGCGCGCCGATACTCGACCGGCATCACCTTCCGGAACTTGCCGATATAATTAGGCCAATCCTCCAGAATCTGGCGCGCCCGCGTCGAACCGGTGTAACGCAGGTGATTTGCGATCAGCTGGCGCAGACGCTCGGCGTCGAAGCGCGTCATGTCGCTCATCACGTCGACACGGCCATGGCCCTCGAGGTCGCCCGACTGGTGATAAGTCTCGGTCATAACGGCCTCCTCGGCGCGCACCGGCTCGAGATCGACCATCGCGAGATTGCAGCGCGTGGAAAAGGCGTCATCCTCGTCCAAGACATAGGCGATGCCGCCCGACATGCCGGCCGCAAAGTTGCGGCCGGTCTGACCTAGCACCACCACGACGCCACCCGTCATATATTCACAGCCGTGATCGCCGACGCCTTCCACGACAGCGATTGCTCCTGAGTTGCGCACGGCGAAGCGTTCGCCAGCGAACCCGCGGAAATAGCACTCGCCAGCAATCGCGCCGTAAAGCACCGTATTGCCGACAATGATCGAGTTCGTTGGATCGATCTGCTTGGCGTTCCGCGAGGGATAGACGATGAGCTTTCCGCCCGAGAGGCCCTTGCCGACATAGTCGTTGGCTTCGCCTTCGAGGCGCAGCGTCACGCCGCGCGCGAGAAAGGCGCCAAAGCTCTGACCCGCGGTGCCGGTCGCGCGGATGTCGATCGTGTCCTCAGGCAGTCCCGCATGGCCATAGATGCGCGCGACTTCGCCCGAGAGCATCGCGCCGGTGGCGCGATCGACGTTGCGTATCGCAGTTTCGAGCAAAACCTTCGCGCCGCGATCGAGCGCGACGCGCGCTTCGGCGATGAGCTTGTTGTCGAGGACCTTATCCAGTCCATGATCCTGCGCCGCGCTGTGCCGGATAGCGGCGCCCTCTCCTTGCGGCTTGAAGAACAGCTTGGAGAAGTCGAGACCGCGCGCCTTCCAATGCGCAATCGCCTTCTCCTTGTCGAGCATTTGCATCTGCCCGATCATCTCGTCGAAGCTGCGATAGCCCATTGAGGCCATGAGTTCGCGCGCTTCCTCGGCGACGAAGAAGAAGTAGTTGATCACATGTTCCGGCAAGCCGACGAAACGTTTGCGCAAAACAGGATCCTGAGTCGCCACGCCAACAGGGCAAGTGTTGAGATGGCATTTGCGCATCATGATGCAGCCCGCCGCGATCAGCGGCGCGGTCGCGAAGCCGAACTCGTCCGCGCCGAGCAGCGCGCCGATCACGACGTCGCGCCCCGTGCGCAAGCCGCCGTCGACTTGCACGGCGATGCGCGAACGCAAATTGTTCAACACCAGCGTCTGATGCGTTTCGGCGAGGCCGATCTCCCAGGGCGAACCGGCGTGCTTGATTGACGTGAGCGGCGATGCGCCAGTGCCACCCTCGAAACCGGAGATCGTCACGTGATCGGCGCGTCCCTTGGAGACGCCCGCGGCGACAGTGCCGACGCCGACTTCCGAGACGAGCTTCACCGACACGGCGGCGCGCGGATTGGCGTTCTTGAGATCGAAGATCAGCTGCGCCAAATCCTCGATCGAATAAATGTCGTGGTGCGGCGGCGGCGAAATCAAGCCGACGCCCGGCGTCGAGTGGCGCACTTTTGCGATCACCGCGTCGACCTTGTCGCCTGGCAGTTGCCCGCCTTCGCCCGGCTTCGCGCCTTGCGCCATCTTGATTTGAATCATGTCGGCGTTGACGAGATATTCCGTCGTCACGCCGAAGCGCCCTGACGCCACCTGCTTGATGGCGCTACGCATCGAGTCGCCATTCGGCAGCGGCTTGAAGCGATCCGGCTCCTCGCCGCCTTCGCCCGTGTTCGATCTGCCGCCGATGCGATTCATGGCGATGGCGAGCGTCGTATGCGCCTCACGCGAGATCGAACCAAACGACATCGCGCCGGTCGAGAAACGCTTAACGATCTCGCTTGCGGGCTCGACCTCATCGAGCGGAACCGGCTTACGGCCGTCCTCATCTGCGCCCTTGATGCGGAACAGGCCGCGCAGATTGAGGAGCTTCCCGTCCTGCTCGTTCAGCAGCTTGGCGAAGGCGCGATATTTGTCCTGTGCATTGCCGCGCACGGCGTGCTGCAAGAGCGACACAGTCTGCGGCGTCCAACTATGCGCTTCGCCTCTGATGCGGAAGGCGTAATCGCCGCCGACGTCGAGCGCCTCCTTGTAGACCGGCGCGTCGCTGAAGGCGAGACGATGGCGGCGAACGGTCTCGCGCGCGATCTCTTCGAGCCCGACGCCTTCGATGCGCGTCGTCGTGCCGGTGAAGAATTCATCGACGAAGCTTTGCGCGAGACCGACGGCGTCAAAGATCTGCGCGCCGCAATAGGACTGATAGGTGGAGATGCCCATCTTGGACATCACCTTCAACAGCCCCTTGTCGATAGCCTTGATGTAGCGCTTGACCGCCGTCGGACCGTCGACGTCGGACGGAAACTCCGCCGCCGATGCGATGAGCGTTTCAAAGGCGAGATAAGGATTGATCGCTTCGGCGCCGTAGCCCGCAAGGCAGCAGAAATGGTGCACCTCGCGCGCCTCGCCCGTCTCGACGACGAGACCAACTGACGTGCGCAGTCCTCTGCGGATCAGATGATGATGCACGGCTGCTGTCGCGAGCAGCGCGGGGATCGGAATGCGGTCTGGCCCGACCATACGATCCGAGAGGATGATGATGTTATAGCGGCCGCTGACCGCTTCTTCGGCGCGTTCGCACAGCCGCTTGATCGCCGCGCGCATGCCTTCGGCGCCTTTCGCGGCGTCATAAGTGACGTCGATCGTCTTGGTGTCGAAACTGTCCTCGATTGTGCCGATCCATCGGATCTTTTCGAAGTCTTCGCTCGTCAAGATCGGTTGGCGCACTTCGAGGCGCTTCTTTTTCGCCGAGCCTTCGTGATCGAGAATATTGGGCCGCGGACCAATGAAGGACACGAGACTCATGACCAGCTCTTCGCGGATCGGATCGATCGGCGGATTGGTCACCTGCGCGAAGTTCTGCTTGAAATAGGTGTAGAGCAGCTTTTCCTTATCGGAGAGCGGCGACACGGGCGTATCGGTGCCCATCGAGCCGACCGCCTCCTGGCCGGTGACGGCCATTGGGAAAAGCAGCAGGTCGAGGTCTTCCTGCGTGTAGCCGAACGCTTGCTGACGATCGAGCATCGACACGTCCCAACGCGCGGGACGCGTATCGACGGGCTTCAAATCCTCAAGCTGAATTTGCGTGCGCGACAACCACTCCTTATAAGGATGGGAGTTCGACAACTCCTTCTTGATCTCGTCGTCGGAGATGATCCGACCCTGTTCCAGATCGACAAGCAGCATCTTGCCGGGTTGAAGACGCCACTTCGTAACGATCCTCTCTTCAGGAATGGGCAACACGCCCATTTCTGACGCCATGACGACGAGACCGTCGTCGGTGACGAGATAGCGCGCGGGCCGCAGGCCGTTGCGGTCCAGCGTCGCGCCGATCTGCAGGCCGTCGGTGAAGGCCATGGCGGCGGGACCGTCCCACGGCTCCATGAGCGCCGCATGATGCTCATAGAAAGCCTTGCGGTCGGCGTCCATCAGCGGATTGCCGGCCCAGGCCTCAGGGATCAGCATCATCACCGCATGGGCGAGCGAGTAGCCGCCGCGCACGAGGAATTCGAGCGCATTGTCGAAACAGGCGGTGTCCGACTGGCCTTCGTAGGAGATCGGCCACAACTTGGTGATTTCGTCGCCGAACAGCGGCGAGGAGACGGAGGCCTGGCGCGCCGCCATCCAGTTCAAATTGCCGCGCAGCGTATTGATTTCGCCGTTATGCGCGACGAAGCGATAAGGATGCGCAAGCCGCCATGAGGGGAAAGTGTTCGTCGCGAAGCGCTGATGCACGAGCGCCAGCGCCGAGACGAAACGTTCGTCCTTGAGATCAAGGAAATACTCGCCAAGCTGCGAGACGAGCACCATGCCCTTGTAGACGATGGTGCGCGAAGAGACCGAGACAGCGTAAAACTCGCGGCCGCCATTGCCGAGTTTGTAAATCTCGTTCGACGCCGCCTTGCGCGCGAGATAGATGCGCCGCTCGAAAATGTCTGCGTCGGCGACGTCCGTTCCCCTACCGACGAAGATCTGTGCATGGTGCGGCTCGACGGCTTTCACAGCCTCGCCGAGATCGCTTGAATCGACTGGAAGATCGCGCCAGCCGAGGACAACGAGCCTTTCTTCTTCGACCGATCTTTCGATGATGGCGCGCGCGCTCGCGCGCGTTTCCGGATCGCGCGGCAGGAAAAACTGGCCGATGGCGTAATCGCCGGCGGCGGGAAGCTCGATGCCGAGCTTCGCGCATTCCGCCTTGAAAAACTCATGCGGGATTTGAACGAGAATGCCGCAGCCATCGCCGAGCTTCGGATCAGCGCCAACGGCACCGCGATGATCGAGATTGAGCAGGATGCGCAATCCCATCTCGACGATCGCATGCGACTTCTCATTGCGCATATTGGCGACGAAGCCGACGCCGCAGGAGTCATGCTCCTTGGCGGGATCATAAAGCCCTTGCGCCGGCGGAAGAGCAGGATCGCGGCCGAGCGGCTGCGCTCCGGCTTCAGCGAAATGCTCGGCGGCTTTCGTCATCGGCGTCTCCTCGACAGGATTGCGCGCCTCTTCATGCGCTCCTGCACGTTCATCGAACCATAAAATTGTCATCGGCGTGACCGAAATCGTCGCAGCGCCGATCGTCGTCTTTCGCCGTAAACGCTGGTTCCGCAAATGGCGGTTGCGAATCCCTCGCGTCCTCGACTCACGATCGAACGCAAGGCAAGGGACGCGCCACCCTTGCGAGCCCTCTCATTTCTCGTTGGTTGCAACGCCCTATCGGACGCAGTCCCACTTAAATGAAACAGAGGCTTCCAAAAGCGAGCGCCGCTTTAAGGTCAGCATCGCTGACATATTCGCGGGATATGTCTAGTGCCAGATTTACTCTGAAGTGACAAGCAAGCGCTCGAGCCTTGGGCGCCTCGGCAGTCCTACGCTCGCCGCAATGTTGTCAGAGCCTTTCCGCGCCGCCGAGAGGGCTTGGACAAGGAAACATTGATGCGGTCATTCGATTGGAAAGCGGGCCTGCCGTTGGCCTTGGCGCTGGCCGCGAGCGCCGCGGTCCCAGAGCGCGTCTCAGCCCAATTTTTCTTCCGGCCCTTCGCCTACAGCTACAGCTACCAAATTCCCGACGAGGGACCGCCGGCCTTCGCGTCCCGTCCCGCCATCGCTTCCATCCTTGGGCGGGCGGGCTTTCGACTGGTCGGTCCGCTCGGCCATCGGGGCGACCAGATCGTCGCGACCGGCGTCAATCGCCGCGATGGCGAAATGCGCTTCATCGTCGATCCCTATGAGGGCCGTATCCTGCGGGCGGTTAGGCTGGGACCGCCGATGTACGATCGCGGCCCGCGCGACGGCGGCGACGACGGCCCTCCCGGCGGCGATCCCTACGCCGACGGAAGCCCCCATGGCCCGCCGCCCGGCGGCGGCCCTTACGCGCAGCCTCCGGCTGTTGGGGGGGCCGGACCCATGAATCCCGGACCGGCCGGCCGCGGTTTCGACAATGAAAGCTCCCATAGGCGCGATCGCGTTCAACCAGCCGCGCCGGGCGGCGCGGGACTCGACAATGCGCCTGATCGTCAGATCCAACAGCGTACACGAGCGGCTCAGAAAGCAGCTCAGCCTTCGAATGCTTCGCAGGCGGTTGCGCCTCCCGCGCAGGCCGCCGCCGCGCCAGCGCACGCCGCTTCGGCGTCCGTTAGCCGCGCAGCCGGCGGCTCGTCGCGAAGGGCAATCGTGCCACCGCCTGGCTCGACCGGCGCGACGGCGGCAGCTCCCGCCGCTTCCGCGTCGCCGCCAGCACCCAATCCGTCCGGTTCACTGTCGACAAAAACGCCCGACGGCGCCGTTGCGAAGCCCGACGGCGGCTAACAACAAGAAAGGCGCCCAAACGGGCGCCTCTCATATTCCAGTTCAGACTTTTCGCCGTTACGCAGCCTTCGACTCGACGATCGTCGCCGACGGCGCGCTGACGCCGATGTCGATGCGGCGTGCCTTCTGCGCCTCCGGGATCTCGCGCACGAGGTCGACGTGCAGCAAGCCATTGACAAGGCTCGCGCCAGTTACGACGACATGGTCGGCAAGCTGGAAGCGACGCTCGAAGGCCCGCGCGGCAATGCCCTGATGCAGGACTTCGCGGCCCTTTGCGGGCTGCGCCGGCCCTTTCGAACCCTTGATGGACAGCGTGTTTTCTTTAGTCTCGACGAACAATTCGTCGCGCGAGAAACCCGCAACCGCGAGCGTCACGCGATAGGCGTTTTCGCCGGTGCGCTCGATGTTATAAGGCGGGTAGCTTTGGGAAGTCTCGAAACCGCCGCCCTGATCGAGCAGATTGAACAGACGGTCGAACCCGACGGTCTGACGGTACAGCGGAGAGAGATCGAACTGACGCATAACATATCCTCCATGTGAGCGACATGCGGCGCGCTTGCGTGACCGCGCCGCGCCTCTTAGCGCGTCCGTTACGGCCCGCGCTGGCAACGATCTAAGAACCGCTCAAGCGTCGTTCAAGAGGCCGCCGACACGCCGCGGCGGAAAGTCTCAGGCGGGCAGCGAATGGCGCTCAGGCGCTCGGAACGGCGACTCGAGGGCAAGCACGAGCTTGACCAAATCCGCTTGTCGCGTCGCGCCGGTTTTTTGAAAAATGCTTTTCAGATAGCCTTTGACGGTCCCTTCGCTCAGGCCAAGCGCCCGGGCAGTAGCCGGAACCCCGCCGACTTCGGCGATGGCGAGCAGCACCGAACTCTCGCGCGCGGTGAGGCCGAAGAGGCCTGCGGCGACCTCTCCGCCCTCGCCCGCATTGAGCGCCAGCCGACGCAAGAACAGCGCCGACAACCCGTTCGATAGCGGGAGCACATGCATCACACAGCAGCGTGACTCTCCGCGTTTGATCATGATCGCAAAGGCTTCCGCATCGGCGTCGCCAGCTCGAGCGAGCGCGCGCTCCAAAGCCTCCTTCGCGCGAGCGTCGCGAAGGGTCAGCGTTTCGCCGCAGATCGCGAGCGCATCGCCTTCATCGAGCATAGCATCGGCGCTGCGATTCCTTTGCACGATGCGCATTCTGCTGTCGACGACGAGCACGGGCGACGCCAGCTCGTCGAACAATTCGACAAGCGCGGATGTGTCGGAAGCCGGCGTGTGCCGCGCGATCGCGCTGGCGAGTTGCGGCAAAAGCGCGTCTAAACGCGCCTTCGCTTCGGCATTCGCGAGGCCTGCGCGCTCGTCGCGAAAGGCGACGAATATGCAAACGCCTGTCTCGGAACGATGAATGACGCCGCCGATCACATCGGCAAGTCCGAAGGGCGCCATCCAGCGTTGATAAGCGCCGCTCTGATGAAGCTCGTCACGCGAGACGAAGTCTTCCGAGGAGAACGCCCGACCGACGCCAATGTCCTCCAGGACGCGCGCCTTGACCGGATCGAGTTTGCGATGGTTGCGAAAATATTCGACGATCCATGCTTTCTCGGCGTGGGTCGAATGCTTGAGCTCCAAGAGCGCCGAAACACGGTCTTCAAAAAGCAGCGCCGCAAAGCGCGCATCCAAGGCATTCGCGATCTCATCCAGCGCGTCGGGCCATTTTTGGGCTTCGGCGCCCGCCGCTCGAATGGCCGTGACGACGCGCGCATTTCCATCGTTCGTAGTCGTCATGTGTTCACCCGGTGCGACCTCCCGCCGCACCTTCGCAAAGCCGGTCTTTGTGATGGCGCTTGCCGCGCGGCGAAACGTCGAACTGCCCTGGAGCCTTAGAAGAATATGAAAAAATTCGAAGGCGCCA